>Ga0310813_10000314_pt1 | contig 32493 bp, 31 predicted proteins | sample YN3metagenome_FD_203086 | JGI IMG/M metagenome (GOLD analysis project Ga0310813, IMG submission 203086) | Soil microbial communities from experimental microcosm in Duke University, North Carolina, United States - YN3 | ecosystem: Engineered > Artificial ecosystem > Soil microcosm > Unclassified...
TGTAGTCTCTGATACGCCAATTGATGCATCTGAAATCAAAAAGAAACTTGAATCTGCAAAAAAATACAACGATGAGGAATTTATGAATAGTGTATCAATAAAAGAGCCTCAAACATTTGGCACAGAATCAGAATCAATTGTAGTAATAGATACCGGAGTAAAAAATTCCATATTGCGTAATGCACGAAATCTTGGATACAAGGTGATTAAAGTTCCATGGAATTATTCTCTTGAGAAAATTTTATCATTTAATCCAAAAGGTGTTATATTTTCAAATGGTCCTGGAGACCCAATAAAATGTGCTGAAACAATGAAAACTGCAAAACAGGTAATTGAAAAAAATATTCCTACACTTGGAATATGCCTTGGAGCACAAATATTGGGACTTGCAGGCGGTGCAAGCACTTACAAGCTAAAATATGGGCATAGGGGGCAGAACAAGTCTTGCATCAATCTTGACAACAATCAAGTCTATGTGACAAGCCAGAATCATGGATATTGCATTGATCCTGACTCGCTAAAAAATACTGATTTCAAGTTATGGTTTACAAATACTGATGATAAAACAGTTGAAGGAATAAAACACAAGAAAAATAAAATAATTGCTGTACAGTTTCATCCAGAGGCATCACCTGGACCTTTTGATTGCATGTTTATTTTTGAAGAGCTCAAGAAACTCATAGGGGAGGACAATGCCAAAAGATGAGTCGTTAAAGAAGATTCTAGTTCTTGGCAGTGGGGCAATCAAAATCGGAGAAGCAGGCGAAAGTCACATCAAGTGACCGTCAATTCGACTACTCCGGTAGCCAATGTCTCAAAGCCATCCAGGAAGAAGGAATCAAGAGCGTTCTTGTAAATCCAAACATTGCAACAATACAGACTGATACAAGATTTGCAGACAAGGTCTACTCTATTCCAGTAAATCCAAAATATGTAGAGTCTATCATAGAAGCAGAAAGGCCAGACGGTCTAATGCTTGGCTTTGGAGGCCAAACTGCACTCAACTGTGGAGTAAAGCTAGATGAACTTGGCATTCTTAAAAAATATGGAGTCAAGGTACTTGGAACTCAGGTGCCAGGAATACAGGCAACTGAAGACAGACAACTCTTCAAGGATTCTATGATTGCATGCAATGTACCTGTTCTAAAAAGCAGAACTGTGTACAACTTTGAGGACGCAAAAAAGATTGCAAATGAATTGGGCTATCCTGTTATCGTAAGAGTTGCATATACGCTTGGAGGAAAAGGTGGCGGTGTAGCTCACAACGAAATTGAACTTCATGAAATCGTAACAAGGGGTCTTAATGCAAGCCTTGTTGGCCAAGTCCTAATTGAAGAATACATTGGACATTGGAAACAAATTGAATATGAAGTGATGGCAGACTATACTGGAAATAATGTCATAATATGTAACATGGAAAATGTCCTGTCTATGCGGGTACATACTGGAGATAACATTGTAGTTGCACCATCTCAGACACTAAATAATTATGAATATCAACTACTGCGTTCTGCTGCGTTACGTGCTGCAAAACATGTTGGAATTGTTGGAGAATGCAACGTACAATTTGCGCTAGATCCAGATTCGGACAAGTACGTTGCAATTGAAATGAATCCAAGACTTTCTCGCTCTTCTGCCCTTGCAAGCAAGGCAACAGGATATCCAATTGCATACATGGCTGCAAAAATTGTAATGGGTCATACTTTACCAGAACTTGTAAACAGGATCACCAAGACTACAACTGCATGCTTTGAGCCGTCTCTTGATTATATTGTATGTAAACATCCGCGATGGGATTTTAGCAAGTTTGAGCTTGCAAACCGTAACTTGGGACCTACGATGAAATCTGTAGGTGAGGTCATGGGTGTTGGAAGATGCTTTGAAGAGTCTCTGCAAAAGGCAATACGCATGCTTGAGATTGGAAACGATGGCCTTGTTGCAAACCGCACTCCTGATAAAAAATATGATGTTGAAGAGATTGAAAACAAGCTACAAAACCCCGATGACAAGATACTGTACTATGTTGCAGAAGCACTGCGACAGGGAATGCCACTTGAGCAAATCTACAAGCTTTCTGCAATCGACCCATGGTTTATAGAAAAAATTGAGACTATTGTAAAAACCGAAAAAAGACTCAAGGAATCTCCACTTGATAACAAATTACTACGAGAAGCAAAACAGTTTGGATTCTCAGACAAGCAAATTGGAAGGCTTGTAGGAAAAGATGATCTTGAGATAAGAAAAATAAGAAAAGAAGCAGGAATCACGCCTGTTGTTAAACGAATTGATACACTTGCAGCAGAGTGGCCTGCAAAAACAAACTATCTGTATCTTACGTATGGCGGAAAGACTAATGACTTTGAAGTAACATCTGACTCGCAAAAAATTGCAGTGCTTGGTGCTGGTCCATATAGGATTGGCAGTAGTGTAGAGTTTGATTGGGGAACAGTAAACATGGTATGGGGCCTAAAAGAAAATGGCGTAAAAGAAGTTTCTGTAATAAACTGTAACCCAGAGACTGTATCAACTGATTATGATATATGCGACAGGTTGTATTTTGAAGAGCTCACACTAGAACGAGTGCTTGATGTTGCAGATTTTGAAAAACTAGATGGAATAGTCACTGCAGTGGGTGGACAGACCGCAAACAACTTGACTCCAAAACTTGCACAAAATGGAATCAAAATAATTGGAACATCTTTTGAAGACATTGACAGGGCTGAGAATCGTTCGATATTTAGTAAAGTACTTGATGATCTGAATATCAAGCAGCCTCCGTGGCAAGCCTTCTCAAGTCTTGCTGATGCCAAAAAGTTTGCAACCAAAGTTGGCTATCCTGTTCTTGTAAGACCTTCCTACGTACTCAGTGGTGCTGCAATGAAAGTTGTCTGGTCTGAGACACAGCTCAAAAAGTATCTTCAAGAGGCCACCAATGTCTCACCTGACTATCCTGTAGTGATAACAAAATTCATGCTCAACTCGCTTGAGGCAGAAGTTGATGGTGTGGGAGATGGCAAAAATGTGGTTATCGGCGCAGCGATTGAACACATTGAAGGTGCTGGAGTCCACTCTGGTGATTCCATGATGTGCATTCCACCCTGGACTCTGAACAACAAGGTGATAGATGCAATCCTTGATTATACAAAAAAAGTGGGAATTGCATTTAAAATTAAAGGACCGTTTAATCTGCAATTTTTGATAAATCAAGATCAAGTATATGTGATTGAGCTTAACATCAGGGCATCACGCTCCATGCCCTTTGTCTCAAAATTTGTAAGGATGAATCTTATTAACCTAGCAGCACGCGCAGTGCTTGGAAAACCTCTTCCATATGTTGCAAAAGATAGATGGCGCAAGATTCCGCATTATGGAATCAAAGTTCCACAGTTTTCGTTTATGCAGCTTGATGGGGCTGACATCATCTTGGGCGTTGAGATGCAGTCAACAGGGGAAGCTGCATGCTTTGGTGATAGCTTCTATGATGCTCTTGCAAAGGGTCTGACTTCTGTAGGATATTCTCTTCCAACACAAGGGTCTGTACTTATCAGCGCAGGTGGGTCTGAAAACAAGGAAAAATTATTGCAGACTGCACTCTTGCTCAAAAGCCTTGGATACAAGTTGCTTGCAACTGAACACACTGCAGAATTCTTGTCTGATAAAAGAATAGGCGATGTTGAGGTAGTATACAAGATAAGTGAGCCACAACGAAAACCAAACATTGCTGACTTGTTATATGAGAGAAAAATTGACTTTATCATAAACGTACCAAGTACCTCGACACTTGAAAAATATGTTGGCATGCTTTATGATGAATATCAAATAAGAAGAAAGGCAGTAGAGCTTGGAATCCCTGTGTTGATAACAACAGAGCTTGCAGATTCTTTTGCAAAGACACTAGAGTGGCTAAAGCATAACGAAACCACTAAAAAACCATTAGAGTCATATGAAAATGTGGGATGATTTTGTACTCATTAAATTATGTTTTTGAGTACTGATTCGTCTCCTATTATGGAGCCATCAAGTGTTACAATCTTTGCGGAATGATTGTCTTTGATTCTTTCAAGTATTGGAGATATTGACTTTTTGTGATAGCGTTTATGTGTTGCATAAAAGTACTTATTAAAAGACGGTACTATGATTATCTCAAGTTCGCCGCTAGTTGATGGAAAAATATTTTTCTTTGCAGTCTTGATTGATACCCATAGTCTCTGTCCATCAAGTACTGAACCCTCCTGAAAATATACTGGGTGGAGATGCCCCATTACTATTCTGTTCACATGTGAAAAGTTCTCAGATGGCATGACGTGGCCATGTGTTAACAATGTATCCCCTATGACTAGTCCAGATGGGCCTGTCATGGTAATGTAATCTGGAACCAAGCGCGATAGATTTCCATCATGATTCCCGGGAACCACTATCATGTTGATCTTTTTTCCAATCTCAAAAAACATTGGAACCATCTGCCATTCTATTTTTGAGATTGAATCTATGCCTGACTTGATATCACCTAGAAGAACCAGGCTGTCAGGTTTTTCAGACTTGATCAAGGCATCAAGGGTTGAATGAATCTCTTCAATCATTCCCTCTGGTCTGACATTAATGTCGTTTGAGATCATGCCAACTTCAAACCCAATGTGCAAGTCGGTAACGACTAGAAATCTCTGTTCTTCTTCTAGAACTAGTGCTGGCTGTGAAGGAACAATTCTTGTCTTTACCATCAAAGATATACGCGTCTTTTTTCAATTAAATTCTTGTGAAAGAGTCAGGAAATGTAGAATCCATAGTATCATCAAATGGAGTAAAACTACATCTGTTTGAACCAAGCAGCAGAAAGATCTGGACTGTAGTTGGAAAAGACAATGAACACTGGCTTGATTTAGATTTAGGATACTGTTCTTGTGAAGATTATTACTATAACGCAATGGAAAAAGGTAGACAATGTTACCATCTGCAAGCAGTTCAATCTGCACTGAGTCAAGACAAGGTTGATACGATAAAATTTCAAGACTCTGAGTTTGAAAGTTTCATCTCTGCTCTAGTACAAGACATCGTATGACGGGTACCAAAACATCATGTACTGGAGATAAAAGAAATCTAGTGTGTAAAATAATCTATGATTTATTTTAGAGGTATTGTAAAAAGGTCATCTTTTGAGACACCTTTCCATAATCCAATCATCCCTTCTGGTTTGACTTGTTCTACTTTGGTTATCTTTTGGATCTTTATGTGGTCAGGAGTCGGTGGCATCCAAAGCATTGCCATGTAATCACCTACATTTCCTACTGAATCTGGTTTGGCAGCAAATATCTTTTCTTTTGCAAAACCGTTTGCAACAAGCGCACTTGTCGCACTTGCCTCCAAATCTCTTCTACCATGCGTAAAAAGATAAACTGATTTTGTTGCATCTACTTGGTACAATAGAGTATCTCCAATTGATGCTTTAATGAATATTTCTAAAACCAATCTTGGATTATATACCTCATGATTCAAGCCGAAAGCATTGGTCAATGTTTTGGTTGTGGGCTCTGGAGGACGAGAGCACGCATTAGGTTGGAAACTCTCACAGAGTCCAAAAGTGGATAAAATTTACTATGCACCTGGAAATGGTGGAACTCAAAACAACGTGAATATTTCTTCTGACGATATTGATGGCCTTGCAAAATTTGCAAACGACAATGACTGTGTCACAGTAGTGGGACCTGAAATTCCCTTGTCAAATGGCATAGTTGACGAGTTTACAAAAAAAGGATTACAAGTTTTTGGTCCTACCAAGAGTGCCGCACAGCTTGAATCAAGCAAGATCTGGGCAAAAAATTTCATGAAAAGAAATGGAATCCTGACAGCACGATTTGAAGTATTTGACGATCCAAAAAAAGCAATAGATTTTGTAAAATCTGTGGATTATCCATTGGTTGTAAAAGCTGATGGTCTTGCTGCTGGAAAAGGAGTGATTGTCTGTAATGATTCCGATGAGGCAATTGATGCAATAAACAAGATGCTGGTACAGAAAAATTTTGGTAGTGCTGGCTCAAAAATTATCTTGGAAGAAAGAATAGATGGCGTGGAAGCCTCTTTTATCGCACTCTCTGATGGTAATACTGCATATCCGATGGCAACAAGCCAGGATCACAAGAGAATTTATGATAATGACAAGGGCCCGAACACTGGTGGGATGGGCACATACTCTCCAACTCCTGTTATTGATGATACAACTTCAAATGAGATTCAAAAAAATGTTATTGAAAAAACAATCACATCCTTGAAAAAAGAAGGTATCATATTCAAAGGATTTCTTTATGCTGGAATAATGCTAAAAGATGGCAAACCATATGTTCTGGAATTTAATGCAAGAATGGGTGACCCAGAGTGCCAGCCTATCATGATGCGTATGGACTCAGATTTTTTTACATACATCCAAGCAAGCATTGATGGTACATTATCTTCACTGCCTCCAATGTCCTGGAAAAAGCAAAGCGCGGTATGTGTTATACTTGCATCAAAAGGATATCCCGAATCTTATCCAAAAGATGAAGTGATAACAGGTCTTGATGATGCACTTCCTGGTTCACAGGTATTTCATTCTGGAACAAGAAAAGAAAATGGCAAGATTCTGACAAGTGGCGGTAGGGTGCTTGGAGTGACAGCTGTTGGAGACACTTTGGAATCTGCAATTGCAAATGCATACTTACGGGTAGCAAAAATAAACTGGCCTTCCAAGTATTGCAGAACTGATATTGGTAAAAAAGGACTTACTTGGCATAAATAACAGAGTCTTCTGTTACGATACAATCCATCTTTACATCATGGTCGTCATGCGGAAATGACTTTAACACATGTTTTGCATATGTTAGACCTATTTTCTTTGATTTTTTACCGTTTAGATACCTGTCATAGAATCCAAAACCATATCCTAATCGGTATCCTTCTCGTGTGAGTGCTATCGCAGGAACCAAAATGACGTCAAGTTTTTTGACCGTCTCACATTTTTCCTTTGGCTCCATGACTGAAAAGTTGCCAAGCTCAAGATCTGACAAGCCAGATACTTTTTTGAATATTAGGTCATCCCCATCCACTCTGGGTAGCGCGACCTCTTTGCCTTGGTTGAAAAATTCTTGTAAAAGATCATGTGTCTGAACTTCACTTCCTATGGAATAATACGTACCAATTGACTTGGCTTGTCTGTAAAAGTCAATCTTTCTTAGATTATCCCTAATTCTGTTACTTGCGATTTTTATAAAATCAAGTGAAAGTTCATCTCGTGCATCAAGCAGTTGTTTGCGTAGTCTTGATTTTTCAATTGGGTTGGACAAATTCTTTACTAATTGATGCAGCTGTAACGGTGTTTTTTAAAAGCATCGCTATTGTCATTGGACCAACTCCTCCTGGCACAGGCGTCACATAAGATGCCTTTTTGATGACATTGTCATAATCTACATCTCCCACAAGTTTTCCCTCAAGTCTTGCAGTGCCGACATCAATTACTATTGCGCCTTCTTTTACCATGTCTTCTGTTAGTATGAACTTTGATCTATCTCCTATTGCAGTGACTATGATATCTGCACCAAGACACTGTTCTTTGATATTTTTTGTTCTAGAGTGACACGTTGTAACCGTGGCATTTTTTTCAAGCATCAGGTTGTAGAGTGGTTTTCCAACAAGATTACTTCGGTTTATTATCACGGCATTTTTTCCTTCCAAGTTTATTTTGTAATAGTCAAACAATTCCATTATTCCAGAAGGTGTGCAAGGTTTGAGAATTGATCTTCCTGATGTCAAAAGGCCAATGTTGTAAGGTGTTAATCCGTCAACATCTTTTAGGGGAGATATTCTTGAGGTTGTTGTAAAGTCATCTATCTGGCTTGGCAATGGAAGTTGAATCAAAATACCGTGAACCGTCTCATCGTTATTTAACAAATTGACTAGAGAATTCATCTCTTTTTGGGAAAACGATGCAGGAAGTTTATGGTCTTTTGTAGTGATGCCAACATCAGCGCATGCCTTTTGCTTGTTTCGAACATATGTGGCAGAGGCTGGGTCGTCACCTACTAGAACGGTTGCAAGACATGGCACTATTCCGTCTGATGATAGTTCCTTTACTGCTGACCGTACCCTGTCCTTTACTGACGATGCCACTAGAATACCATCTATTTTCTGCCCAGTCAAACAAACTTGGATGATTTTTTGGATATTTAATCTTTGGAGGTTTGTCTTACCCATGATGTAGTTTAGTTAAAATCATTAAGCACTCTGTTCTGGATTATTTGCTTGAAGATAGAATTTGATACAAACGAGTATGTGAAAAAAATCGCAAAAAGTGGTACATACTTTCACACATTTCTAAACAAGGAAAACATTGCAGCTGGGATCTTGTACCTGGGACCTGGAGATGAAGATACACAAGAGCCACATGAAAGCGACGAGGTTTATTATGTAGTAAAAGGAGATGGATTTCTTACAATCAATGGAAAGGATTATCCAATTTCAGAAGGCATGTCATATTATGTTGCAAAAAAAGTCCCACACAAATTTCATGGAAACAAAAATGATCTTGTTGTAATGTATTTTTTTGGCGGACCTGATTCTTAGGAAATTATCGTCTTTCTTCCAGATATCTTTATTTTTCCTTTGGCAAAGAGCTTTACTGCCTTTGGGTAAATCTTGTGTTCTTGTTTGAGAATTCTTTTGGAAATACTTTCTTCGGTGTCACCATCTTTTATCTTTACAACTGATTGTAAAATGATGGGACCTGTATCCACTCCTTCATCAACAAAATGAACTGTGCATCCAGAATATTTCACTCCGTATTCAAGGGCTTGTCTTTGTGAGTGTAATCCTGGAAATGCTGGCAATATTGCTGGATGGATATTCATTATTCTTCCCTTGTAGTGCCTAATAAATTCAGGGCTCATTATTCTCATAAATCCTGCAAGGCAGATGAGGCAGTTTTGTGGTGTAATTTTGTGTTTTTCTAATACTGAGACAAGCTTGGAATCATACTCCCAGTTTCCTCCCTTGAGACCTTGGCTCTCTACCACTTCTGTCTTGACTCCTAGTTTTTGTGCTATGGCCAAGCCTTTTGCGTCTGGTTTGTTTGAAATTACCAGTGCTGGATTGATTGGGATTTTATTTTTTTTAACAGATTTTAAGATATTTTCCATGTTGCTTCCCCTACCTGAGATCAAGATGACAAGATTCAGCATGAACTGGTTTTGTTCTTATGCGAATAAACATTTTGCTAATTCTGATTTTCCAAAGATCGATGTTTAATCCATTACATCATATGTTGCGCCTGATTAATCTTGCAATTTATATTCAATCCTATGGGCACAAATCTCAAATTGAATTCAAAGGTCAAGATGACATCAAATGGAATTGTAGTAGTGCATGGTGAAAAGACAGTTCATCTTGATCCAAAACGCGGAACTGGAAACGGGATAAGTTTTGTATCCCATGCACATCTTGATCATTTACACCACCAGAAAGGAGAGGGAGTGCTTATTGCATCTAGGCAAACAACGGAGATTGCAAAGCTTAGGGGGTATTCAATTGAAAACTATGTCGAAGAGTATGAGAATTTTGCCATGTTTGATGCAGGTCACATACTTGGTGCAAAGGGACTGTTGTTTGATGATTTGTTCTACACTGGTGATATATCGATTCGCGACAGGGGATTTATGAAAGGTGCAACTGTTCCAAAATGCAAGACACTGATTACCGAATGCACGTTTGGAATGCCGGAATATGTATTTCCTACAATTGATGATACTGTAAAACGCGTAAATGAAATCATTTCAGAATTATACGGAAAAGGAAAACCTGTGATTTTGCTTGGATATGAGCTTGGCAAGGCACAAATTCTTTCACATCTGTTCTCTCACTGGCATCCGTATTATCATGACTCTGTGAAAAAAGTCAATGACTTGTACCGACAATTTGGCGTGCCACTTGACGAATCTATTGGGCATACTGAAGCAGAATCTAGTGGACTCCTTGAGAAAAAACCATGGTTGATGATTGCACCAAACATGAGTGAAAGAAATGCCTTTGTTCGATACATGAAGTCAAAATATGGTGCAATAACAATTGGATTTAGCGGATGGGCCCAGTCTTCTAGATTTTCCTTTGCTCGAGGGCATGACTATTCCATTCCTCTAAGTGATCATTGTGATTATCAGGAACTGATTAATTTGGTAAAAAGATGTAATCCTGAGAAAATTTATACTGTTCATGGATTTGTAGATGAATTTGCTGCAGACCTTGTCAAGATGGGCTATGATGCACAACCTTTGCGTGAAGGCTCGATTGATGATTATATGTAAATTAAATTTTCGAATTTACTACTTTCTGAAAATTACCTTTTTATTCTTTAATTGTTTATTGCTGTGTCCCACTTTCAGGTCTGTCTTCCTTTGATTTTTGTTGTTCTACTGCCTTTTTGGTACTTTCCAAGTATGCTATTGTTGTTCCAAGATTTCCAAATCCCATGGAATTTAGTGATTCTGATGGAACCATGATTATGGTATTTCCTTGAACCTTTATCGATTCGTACAGCATGTTGGATTGTCTTAGTGCGTATGCCACAGGATTATCTGCGTATACCTTTGCTGCCTCTAGAAACTTTTGAGCAACCAGAACTTCAGACTCTCCGTATGTCACTCTCGCGCTCTTCTCACGTTCTGCTTGAGCCTGCATTGACATTGCCGATTCCAGTTCTTGTGGTATTATCACCTGGCGAATTTCCACGCCGCTTACCTCCATTCCCCAGTTACTTGCCTCGCTTGAAATCGTGGTTTTAATATGTTGATTAATTTCTTCTCTTTTTGAAAGTACATCTTGGAATAATGAAGAACCGATGTTATTACGAAGTGTTGTTTGAGAAACTTGCTGTATCATTTGATTAAAATTTTCTACATTTAATATTGCGTCCTTAGCTCTCTGCTCGATTATTTTGTAACGAAGTATAGCATCAATAGTTACTGGAACATTATCTTTTGTTAACATTCTCTCAGCTTTGAATTCACTCACTTTTTCTCTTATGTCTACAACAAGTATATTGTCTGCAAAAGGCAGTCTAGTTTGAACTCCGGGACCTACCTGTCTTTGATATTTTCCTAATCTCAGTATTACAGCTCGCTCATATTGTTTTATGATCATCAGAAATGCCGAGATGATGATGGATATGCCTAAAACAAGTGAACCATAGGTTATCAGTGGATTGTTAATTGACAGTCCTGCACCAATACCGATGATGAGAATCAGTACTCCTATAATGACATGTGATCCAGAGCCCTTTTGTTTGACAAGTCGTTCTGCAAAATTAAATGATGAATAATCTCTTGACAATTTTTTACGCCTAGTATTACTAGCGCGGCCTAGAATTTAAAGTGGGACGCAATGGATAGGACAAATTTAGCATTTCATGTAAACTTGCGAATTGCCCTGTTATATGCGACCCCGAATCTATGTGCCTCGTCTCTTGCATACTGTAAAACCTTGAGTGCGGGGCTGCTCTTTGGCATGACTAGAGGCTTGCTGTTTCTTGGCTGGTACACCTCCTCGTTCTCTTTTGCAAGTGAGACACAAGGTACTCTCACGCCAATTGCATGAAGGGCCCCAAGTGCTGCATTTAGCTGGCCCTTGCCACCGTCGATTAGTATGAGGTCTGGCATCTTGGCCTTTTCTTCCTTTAGCCTGAGGTATCGTCTTTTTACTATCTCATTTATCATTGCAAAATCGTCTCTTCCATGTACCGTTTTTATCTTGAATTTTCTATAGCCTGAAGTGTTGGGTCTTCCATCCACAAGACATGACATGGAACCCACCGCATAATCTTCACCATGATTTGAAATGTCAAAGCATTCTATTGTTCTTGGAATGTTTTCAAGTCCTAGTTTTTCTTGGAGCTCAACAAGTGCAGGGTCTACACCCTTTGTAATTACAAGTGTGATATTTTTCATGATTAGATCAATTATCTCACGTCTTTTTCCAGTTGTTGGAACTAGTATGTGGACTGAAAATCCTGATGAACGAGAAAGGACTTCTTCAAGTATCTCTTTTTTGTCTGGTATCTCGCTTGCAATAATATATTTTGGAATTGGATTTGTAGAATAGTATTGGGACAAGAAACTAGAAAATGTATTATCACCAACTAGATCAAAAGAAAATTTGGTCCTATCTTTTATCACTCCGTTTGATAAACGAAAACTCATCAAGTGAGCAGTCTGGTCTTTTATTTTAATCCCAAAATATTCTTCATCAGAGCCTATTCTTGGAGATTCCATTTTTTGTTTGACCTGTAGATTGGAGAGTCGTTGCAATGTATCGTGTATCTCCTTTGCTTTTTCGTACTGACGGTCATTTGACGCCTGCTTCATGTCTTGGTCTAGCTTGATGACAAAATCCTCAAGTCGTTGCTTGCCTTTTAGAATTGATTCAAGATCAGAAATGTGGGTACCATAATCTTTTTGCGCCTGCTTGAATTGGCATGGGGCTTCACAGTTTCCAAGATGGTATTCAAGGCATGCTTCTTTTGGGAGTCTCTTACAGATTCGTATCTTGAATGTCTTGCGCAACAGGCCAATTGAGAGCATCTTTGAGCTTCCATGCGTAAAAGGCCCGTATACCCTTCCTCCGCCCAAAAACTGGCCAGTTCTTGTCCTTCTTGCCACCATGAGGCGCGGAAATTCCTCATTTGTTATTCTAAGGTATGTGTATCTCTGTTGGTCCTTGAGTTCAATGTTGTATGGCGGTCGATATCGCTTGATCATGTTTGCCTCTAAGAGAAAAGCTTCTTCTTCATTATCTGTAAGAACAAACTCAATGTCTGAAATTTTTTCTACAAGTTTTTGGGTCTTGTAGTTTTGATTTTTTAAAAAATATGACTTGACACGATTTTTTAGATTCTTTGCTTTTCCAATGTACAAAATTTTCTCTGTAGAATCTTTCATGATATAGATGCCTGGATGTGACGGGATTGCAACCTTTGTTATGTCAAGAACCATTTTTCAAAATTCTCTTTAGATATTGACCTGTGTAACTTTTTGGGTTTTGTGCAACTTGTTCTGGAGTTCCAGATGCAACGACTGTTCCACCACCGTCTCCTCCCTCTGGACCCAAATCAATTATCCAATCAGAATTTTTTATAACGTCCATGTTATGCTCTATGATGATTATTGTATTTCCAAGACTGACAAGTCTGTTTAGTACCTCAAGCAATTTCTGGACATCTGCAAAGTGCAGTCCAGTAGTTGGCTCATCAAGTATGTAGACTGTCCTACCTGTGTCACGTTTTGACAACTCTGCTGCAAGTTTTACACGCTGAGCTTCTCCTCCTGATAATGTTGTAGCTGCTTGGCCAAGCTTGATGTATCCTAGTCCAACATCTGATACTGTCTGTAACTTTCTCTGTATTGAAGGAATGTTTGCAAAAAACTCTAATGCTTCTTCAACTGTCATTGCAAGAATATCTGATATGTTCTTGTCTTTGTAGTGTACTGATAATGTCTCTGAACTATATCGCTTGCCTTTGCATTCATCACATACGACATAAACATCTGAGAGAAACTGCATCTCTATTTTTTTTACTCCGTCTCCCTCACAAGCAAAGCATCTCCCGTCTGCAACGTTAAATGAGAACTGTCCTGGAGTATACCCGCGTTCCTTTGATAGTTCAGTTCCTGCGTATAAATCCCTGATTGGCGTAAATGCGCCAATGTATGTGGCAGGATTTGAGCGTGGAGTGCGCCCTATTGGGGATTGGTCTATTCCTATAACCTTGTCAATTTCGACCATTCCAGTTATGCCCTTGTGTTTTCCTGGCCTGTCTATAGAGCCATAGATCTCAGACGCAAGTGCCTTGTACAATATGTCGTTTACAAGAGTGGATTTTCCAGAGCCTGACACTCCCGTTACTGTAACCATCATTCCAAGTGGAAACTCGACATCGATATTTTTTAGATTGTTCTCTGATGCTCCTTTGAGAACTAGTTTGCCTTTTTGCTGGTGTTTTTCTTTGTCAAGTTTTATGGCGTCATGATTTTTGAGATATCTTCCAGTAACAGACTTTTCACTTTTTAGAATTTCATTTATTGTTCCTTCAAAGACTACATTTCCTCCATGGACTCCGGCATCTGGACCGAGATCAATTATCCAGTCTGAGCTTCGCATGACTTCTTCATCATGTTCCACAACAAGTATGGTGTTTCCCAAGTCGCGAAGCTTTGTCAGTGTCTTGATAAGTTTTGCATTATCTCTTTGGTGCAAACCAATTGTTGGCTCGTCAAGAACATAGAGTACGCCTGTAAGGTTTGATCCTATCTGTGTTGCAAGTCTGATTCGTTGGGCCTCTCCACCTGATAGTGTGGAGCTGACACGATTAAGTGTGAGATAGTTCAGTCCTACATTTCTTAAAAATTCAAGTCTTGATAATACTTCTTTTAGAATGGATTTTGCAATGTATTTTTCTGTCTCGCTTAGTTGCAAATTCTTGAAAAACTCGTAACACGCGTCAATTGATAGATCACATGTATCCATTATTGAAAGTGAATTTATTGAAACTGCTAATGCCTCATCTTTGAGTCTTCTACCGTTGCATGTGTTACATGGCGTCTCTCTCATGAACTTGCTGAGTTCTTCCCTTTTTGACTCTGAATCAGTCTCTGCAAAATTTTTCTGTAGGCTTGGTATCACACCATGAAAGTTATTGGTATATTCCCACCTAGAGTCTGTTGACTGGGACTCGTAAGAGAACTTGACTGCCTCCTCACTTCCATACAGTATAACTTGGAGTTGTTTTGAGCTCATCTTGTTTATCGGAGTCATAAGATCAAAACCATATTTTTTGCCCACGTCGCGTAGGGTTTGTCTTCTAAACGACGAGAACCTGCCTGACCATGGTACAATGGCACCATCAAGTATTGATTTTGTCTTGTCTGGAATCAGCAGGTCTGGCTCAAACTCCATCTTTACTCCAAGGCCATGGCATGTCTTGCAAGCTCCAAACGGAGAGTTGAATGAAAATCCCCTTGGCTCTAATTCTCCGATTGAAATTCCACAAAATGGACATGCATTGTTTTGGGAAAATATTTTTTCTTCAGTATCTACAACCATCACGTCACCTTTTCCTGCCTTGAGTGCAGTCTGGATTGATTCATACAGTCTGCTTTTTTCTTCCCAAGATGCCTTGACTCGGTCAACTACAATTTCGATATTGTGCCATTTTTGTTTATCAAGTACTGGAAACTCGCCATCAAGTTCTATTATCTCTCCGTCTACTCGAATTCTTGAATATCCTTGTTTTTTTACCTGCTCGAATAATTTTTCATAAGTTCCTTTCTTTCGTCTTACAAGAGATGCAAGGATCAATATCTTTTTTCCATCTGATTCTTTTAGAATTGATTCGCAGATTGATTCAACTGACTGGTTTGATATCTTTCTTGAACACTTGGGACAGTGAGGTGTGCCAATTCTTGCATAAAGCAGTCTGAGATAGTCGTAAATCTCTGTGATTGTACCTACTGTAGACCTTGGATTCTTGCTTGTGGTCTTTTGCTGGATTGATATTGCAGGTGACAACCCTTCAATAGAATCAACATCTGGCTTGTTCATCATCTCAAGGAACTGTCTTGCATATGCTGAGAGTGATTCTACGTATCTTCTCTGGCCCTCTGCGTATATTGTATCAAAGGCAAGTGTTGATTTGCCAGACCCAGATAGTCCTGTAATTACTACCAGTTTATTCTTTGGAATATCCACGTTGATGTTCTTTAAGTTGTGCTCCCTTGCACCACGGATGATTAACTTGTCATTCATTTTGTAATTGTTTTTGTATCCTTGTTAGTTTGTCACGATATTCAATTGCATGTTCAAAATCAAGATCTTCAGCATAACGTTTCATGGTTGCCTCTATTTCTATTGCCAATGTCTGTATATCATGCTTTGACATGTGTTTTGTTTCATCTAGCGTTATGGTCTGTTGCGGAATTGCTTTTATGATGCTTGTTGGAATGATTCTCATTTTTTTGTTATATTCTACTTGCTTGCTTCTTCTTCTGTCTGTTTCTGATATTGCAAGTGCCATTGATTGAGTTTTTTTATCAGCATACATTATCACAGCACCGTCTACATTTCTTGCAGCCCTTCCACATGTCTGGATTAGACTGGTTACATTTCTCAAAAATCCTTCCTTGTCTGCATCAAGTATTGCCACAAGTGAGACTTCGGGAATATCAAGACCTTCCCTTAGTAGGTTGATTCCAACTAGTACATCAAATTCCCCAAGCCTGAGCTGTCTGATGATTTCAGTTCTCTGGAGATTTTCAATCTCAGAGTGAAGATATCTCACCTTTACCTTGTGCTTTGACAGATACTCTGCCAAGTCTTCTGCCATTCTCTTTGTAAGTGTAGTAACAAGTGTGCGTTGGTTCTTTTCTGTTCGTTTTTTTATCTCTAAAATCAGATCATCCATCTGGTTTTCCGTCTTTCTTACCTCAATTGTTGGGTCCACAAGACCTGTGGGTCTGACCAGTTGCTCTACAATCTGAAAACTCTGTTTTCTCTCATAATCTCCGGGAGTTGCAGAAACAAATATTGTATTTTTGATATACCTTTCAAACTCTTCAAATTTCAATGGTCTGTTGTCAAACGCACTTGTGAGCCTAAAGCCATAATCGATTAGAGATTTTTTTCTAGTGTGGTCTCCATTGTACATACCATGAAGTTGTGGCAGTGTTACATGGGATTCATCAATTACAAGCAAAAAGTCTTCTCCAAAAAAGTCTAAAAGACAAAATGGAGGCTCGCCCGGATTTCTTCCATCAAAGTGTCTTGAATAGTTTTCAATTCCAGAACAATAGCCCAGTTCTTCAATCATTTCTAGATCATATTTTGTTCTCATCTCCAGTCTCTGTCTTTCAAGCTCTGGCAACTCTGTCAGCCTCTGTTTTAGTTCATTTCTGATTGACTGGACTGCAAGTTTTCTAACATCTGCAGCAACAAGATAGTGCTTTGCTGGATAAATTTTGATCTTTGAAATCTGTTTTTTTTCTTGGAGTGATACTGGATCACAGATTGATATTTTTTCAACTTCATCTCCAAATAATGAAATCCTTACAACTGAATCTGAATATGCAGGAATTACGTCAATTGTATCGCCCTTGATTCTAAATCTCCCTGCTAACAGTTCAGTATCGTTTCTGTCATATCTTGCATTGACGAGTTTTTTGATAAGTGAACTTCTTCCAATTTCTGTATCTTTTTCAATTGTGATTGCCATTGTCTCCCACTCACTAGGTGAGCCAAGTGAGTATATGCAAGAAACAGTTGCAACAATAATTGTTGGCTCTCCTGAGAGCAGCATGGCAGTTGCCTCAAGACGCAATTTTTCTATCTTTTCGTTGATTTGTGTATCTTTCTCAATGTAGGTATCTGTCTGTGCAATATAGCTTTCAGGCTGGTAATAGTCATAGTATGAAACAAAATATCCAACATTATTTTTTGGGAAAAACTGTTTTAGTTCTGCATAAAGCTGAGCTGCAAGTGTCTTGTTGTGTGATATAACAAGTGTCTTTTTTCCAGTCTTGGCTATTGCGTTTGCAACTGTAAAGGTCTTGCCACTGCCAGTTACACCAAGCAGTGTCTGAATCTTCTTTTTTTGAATTCCTTGAACTAGTTGTTCTATTGCCTGCGGCTGATCCCCTGTTGGGGTAAATTCTGAAGCAAGCTCAAAGCATGGATTTTCTAGCAAGTATTACAAAATGGTCCTGTTTCAAATTTAAAGCAAATGGTAATTATGATATCTTTACCAGTTACGCTCTTCTGATACTTGAAGGCCATCTTTTGTCTTTGTCACACCCATCATCTTTATGGTATTTTGTGCAGTAGGACTGTTACGCTCTAGTATTTTTTTTGCAATATCTAATCTTGTTTTCTTGTCCCAGTGTTGACCTATCTTGTACTTGCCCCTCATTGTAACTGGTACTACCTTGATTATTGCAACTTCTTCGACTACTTCCATGTCAGGTGTCAGTTTTTCATATCCTCCTTCTGGTTGGTATTTTTTCATGAGTTCATTTAGTGCCATGGTCTTTTCTTTTGGATCTGAGACAAGGCTTGCTTTTCCCTTGATAACGACGCTGATATACAAAGTGTCTGCCTGCGATGCATCAGTAGGGGATGTGAAATATGATGGCAAAAACTCGAGGCTCTGGTCCACCTCAAAGCCTACCTTTGGATTCTTTGAAATATTTTCTAATTTTTCTCCTTTTGGGTGGGAATGCATGTAAATTGCATCGTTTGCATAGACAAAATTCATTGGAATTATCTGTGGGAATCCATCCTTGTCTATGCTGGATACTCTACCTGTTTCTTGCTGGTTTAGAAATTCAATTATCTTTTCTTTTGACTTGATCTCTAGTCTTCCAAGTAGTTGCACAAATTCTTGTTTATTTGATATTGTATTTCTGCGTATGGTTTAATAGATAAAAGCAAGTATTACAAACACCGGGTATGCTAAAGGACTCTAGTCACACCAGTGTATTGACAGGGATGATAGTAGGTTCTGTAATTGGATTTGCTAGTTTTGTTTACACGTTATTTGGTGACACAATTCCATCATTTTTCGCAGTTTATTTCAAAGAAATAGGAGCTGCACTAATCATGATGGCAGTCTTTGTATTTGCAATTGCTTGGCTGATAAAAGCAAAACCACACAGAAAGCCACAAAGATATCTGGTCAAGGTGTTTGATGTGTGCGGAGTGGAAACTACAATAGATGGCATGCGAGACGAGTTTAAGACACATGATGTAGCCTGGAGCTTTATGAAAGAATACAAAAAATTCTATCCATTGTTTAACTTTGCTCTAGTCTCTGATCTTCCAAATTCTGAAAAGATGACCATATTTCGATATCTATAGATAAAAAACTCGTTATCTTCTTTGTGAATTCGTAGAACATTTTTGCTTACTAGAAGTTAACTTACTTTCAACAAAGTCACTTTCTACTTTATATGGGTTAGAGGTATATGGTAGTCGTTCGAAAATGACTCTGGGAAAATCTTTGAAGACATTGATTGTGCAATATACTCCACGAAATGAACGCTCTAACACTAAAAAAATACTAGATGCATTCATCGGGGAAATAAAAAATTCTGATATTGAAAAAATCGATCTTACAAAAGATGTGCCAGATTTATTCTTAGAGCACAACTTGGATGCATACATACATCGTGATTACTTGGGCGAAGCCATTTCTGCAGAACAAAAGAATAGTCTTGCAAAAATGGATCGCATGACTGCACAACTAAAATCAGCCGATATTGTGGTCGTTGTATATCCTATGAATAATTTCTCAATGCCTGCTGTAGTCAAAGCTTGGTTTGATTCTGTGATGTTAAAGGGGAAAACATGGGATACAAAGAATGGAAATTATGTTGGACTGATGAATGGAAGAAAATCTTTGACTCTGGTATCTTCAGGGGCAGATTATGAAAATGGCCCGATGGCATCATGGGAGCATGCATTGTCACTTACAAATCTTGAATTCAAGTTTATGGGGTATTCTGATATTCGTGGAATACTTGCTGGCGGTATGGGAGCTGAACCTACAAGATTGTCCAATCTTGAAAAATCCATAAAACAGGCAAAATCAATAGCGCAAGAATGGTATTCCCAAAAATAACTAGATTCCTGACAATTTTCATCCTAGCGTGCGTAAAAATTATTTTCTTGGGTTGTTTTGGTCTTTAAAGTAAGGCATTATGCTTGATGCAAACTTGTCAATAGAGCCAAAGTAACCTGAACCCCAGAATCTTACAATAAAGTGATTGACACCGGCTTTCATGAATTTTTCAAATACTGGAATAATGTCATCTGGTGTACCCATTCCGATTGAAGAGCGTGCAACATCATCTGGAATTGTCTGTGCTGCTTCTCTCATTTTTACAATCCACTCTTGGTTTGACATGGAATATTCTGTAAAGTATTTCTTGAAATCAAATCCTGCGATATCCTGAATGCCGTGAACCTTGAGCACCTCTGGTTTGAACAAACTGACTTTTACTGCATTTTTCATTTTTGCCCATGCAGTTTCGGCATCTTCTGAAAAGTACACATCGATATCTACTGCATAGTTAAAGTTCTCATCTGTTCTTCCATTTTCTTTCATGGATGCCTTGATTGCCTTTGCATGTTCTGCGTACAATTCTGGTGTATAACCAATTGGTATCCATCCGTCACCATACTTGCCACATAGTGCAAGTGTTCTTGGTGCACCTGCTGCCATGTAAATTGGTGGCGCAGGCTTGCGAACACTCTTTGCTTGCAAACATGCTTCTTCTAATTGATAAAATTCTCCCTTGAAATTGACTCGATGAGAAGGTGATGAGTCAAAAAGTAACTTGATAACTTGTAATTGTTCTTCAAATCTTCCTACTGGCTTGTCCCATTGTATTTTGAATTCTTTGAGATTTTGTGCCTCTCCTGCTCCGATACCTAGAGTTCCTCTTCCGTGTGATACTCTGTCAAGTGTAATTGATGCTAGTGCGATATTTGATGGATGTCGTCTTACTGCATCTGTTACACAAGTTCCAAGTTCTACTCTGTGTGTAACTGCCGCAATTGCGGAAAGCATGACCCATGGATCATTTACTATTGCCTTGTCCCATTGTGGAACATTGCTGTGGTCCATGTACCAAATAGAATCGTAACCTGTCTTGTCAGCTAAGACACAAGCTGTAATGATCTGATCTTCGTTTAATCCTAGTCTTGCAACGTTGAGTCCCTGTTGAATTCCAAATTTTAGCGCCATGAAATCCTTCTATAGTTGTCTCAAATTGGGTGTATTTAAGTCTAGTAATTTTGTAAGAATAATTGCTGATTTTTGGTTATTGTTATCTTGTTTTTTGCAAAATAGAACAATACTCTAGATTTTTACGAAAAGTGAAAAAGAAAGTAGACTAGAGTTTGCCGTCTACAATATCTTTCAAAAGTTGAGCAACATCTTGTTTTGTTACTGGTAGTGGATTTGGATCCAAGTGACCCTTGTCTGTCATGACCACATCTGCAGCCTGATCAAACGGAGCCTTTAATGTCAGTTTGTCAAACTTTAGTTTTTCAATGACTTCTTTGAATCTGTCGTAGAAGATGGACTTGTTGAATCTGTGTGCTACTGTTGTGCATGATGATAATGAGTATCCGTGTGGTACACCTTCATTTGAAAAGACATACGATAGCGCATGTCCTAGCGTGGTTGATGCATTTCCAAATCCAACGCCTGAGAGCATTGACCCAAATGGATAGTTCTCTGGCTTGTTGTTCATTATTGCGTCATATAGAACGTCAAAGGCAGATTTGCATAGCATCTTGGTGAATTCGTTTCCTCTCTTACTGTCATATCCTTCTGTTGCTTGTGCACATGCATCACAGACAGAGTTTTTGACAATTGCTTCTGGTGTTCCGTCCATGAAATAAGCATCAATTACTGCCATGTCAGCAAGGAATCTTTCATCTTGCAAGAGCTTTTTCTTTCCATCAAACTTTAGTACACAATATGTTGTCATCTCTGCTCCTGTTCCAAATGTAGTTGGGATGAGTATCTTTGGAATCTTCATCTCCATTCCTGCATATTTTGCAACATCAAGTGAACTTCCTCCTCCGAGGCCTATTATTGCAGATGGATTCTTTGGTTTGAACTCTGCCATAACTTTGTTTACTGTTTCAATTGATGGTTCAGGTTCTACCTTGTCATATAGCATGTAATCTTGAATCTTCATTCTTGCTAACCACTTGGCTGATACATCTGGTGGTGCAGTTGTTACAACAAGGGCATTTTTTGGATATTGCGTCTCAGATAAAGCATCTTTGCCGAAATTAATTGTCTTTGGCATTCGAACTGTATTCATAAAAAAACTACGACTACTACAATTATTATACTATTGCCTTTATTTTGCCTAAATGCGGAATTGGGTTTTCTTTGTTACTATTATGACACTGACTATGGATACTGCTATGACCATTCCTGCTAGTGGACCAAATTCTGGTACAGATGGGCCAACAACAACTGTGAAGCTTGCTGTCTCTGGAGGGATAGGCTGGAATAATATTCCTTGAACCTCTACTATGACCTGATAGGTTCCGGCGGTCTGAAATTGCATTGGGATGCTAACTGCTCCCTCTGTAGCTACATGACTTACAGGTATTCCAAATATTTGGTCATTACCTTGCATCACAGAAACTTTGTAATCAATGTGTGGTTGTATTGAATTTTGTTTATTTAGAAAACCGATTTTAAGCATTGTCTGGTCTCCAGGGTTTGGAGTGGTAGGATTGGTTTCAAAACTGATGTTTAGTGTACCACCACTAGTCGGCTTTATGATTGGGTCTGCATATGCTGGAGTCATGAGCATTGTAATTATGGCTAGCGTTCCTAAGACGCTCAAAATTGATACTTTCACATCAATTCTAGAACTAGACACAATATAGCTTGGATCCTGTAATATATAAAAAAAGTGTAACAAAGGTAAGGTAGACAATTTTCATGAATTGATAATAAAAAGACTCTAAATTGAACAAATATTGTTTGTTGTATGGTGGCAATAAATGATAATTAGAAATTTCCAATCATTATCGACAAATTCTGCAAAAAAAGATGCCTTGTCCATAATTGAAGCAGGTCTTGTTGCAGCCAATCCAAAAATACATCTTGAGAAAATTATTAAAAAAAATACCTTGATTTTGCCTGACCGAAAGGTCAGTCTTGGAAAATATCCACATGTGTTTGTTATTGCAACGGGTAAGGCAGGTCACACTATGGCACATGCCATGGCTTCTCTAACACATGTTGATGGGGGAATAATTGTTGTTCCGGCTAAAGTCCAAACGACGGATAAAAAATTCAAAGTAATTCAAGCAGGTCATCCAGTTCCCAACAAAAACAGTCTTGTTGCAGCCAAAATCATTCTTGAATTTCTTGACAAGACTGGTTCTGGAGATCTTGTAATATTTCTAATATCTGGCGGTACATCTTCTCTTGTTGCCATGCCTGATGGTATCACACTTGATGAAAAGCGGACAACAACTGATCTTCTGATAAAGTCTGGTGCAAACATTCAAGAAATTAACTGTGTCAGAAAACACCTATCCAAGATAAAGGGAGGCAAATTGCTTGAACACATACGATCAGATTCTGTGTCTCTTGTCATGTCTGATGTAGTGGGAAATGACCTATCAAGCATTGCTTCTGGGATGACCTCTTATGATAAAACCACATTCGTAGAAGCAAAAAAGATCCTCAAAAAATATCATATTGAAAGACTTGTTCCAAAAAATGTCTCATCGCATCTAGATCTAGGAGTGCGAGGCATGATTCCAGAAACTCCGAAGAAGGGAAAAATAAAAAATTACATCATTGCAACAAACAATGACTGTCTTGACGCAATGAAATTGCGTGCAAAAAGTCTTGGGTATTCTAATACAGTTCTTGCTGGTGTTACCGGAGACGTGCAAGATCTCAGTTCTAAAATTGCCAGAATGTTTTCTAACAAGAAAATGAATTGCATGCTCTTTGGTGGAGAGAGTACTGTTGTTGTAACTGAAAAAGGAAAAGGTGGGCGAAATCAAGAGTTGGTCTTGCGTTGTGCGACAAATCTGTCAATGAGAAAAAAGAATGCAGTTGTTGCATCTGTTGGTACTGATGGAATCGACGGTGTGACAAACTACGCAGGCGCAATTTGGCAATCAGACCAGAAATTAGACAAGGTACAACCATATCTTGACAAAAACAACTCGTATGGTTTTTTCAAAAAGTATGGCGGATTGATCCTAACAGGTATCACTGGAACAAATCTGATGGATATCGGTATTATATTACGAAAGTAGCAACTTTATTGCCATGTTCTTGCTTGGATCTACCAATTGAAATCTGACATCAAGATCTCTTTGCTTGATTATCTGATCAATGAACCTTATTCTTCTTTCTATGAAAACATCTTCAGTTAGCTTGTTTTCTGCAAGACGATCAAACATTGATCTTTGATCTAACATTATGTTAACCACGTCTCTATTTTTGATAATGAATCTACCAATCCCCCAAAAAATTCCGACATGTAATGCGATGTATTTTGATTGCTCTGGCGTCACAATGTCGTAAAAATATTCTGCATGTGTTCTACTCTCTTCAGATCTTGATTGTGAATTTTCAATTATCCATGAGATCTTTTTTTGATCACCGTAAAAAAAGTAAATGTGTTCCATGTCAACATATTTACTAAATATGTCAATATATTTTCTGTATACTACTGAATAAGAAAAATGAAAACTTGCTATCGTGCTAGAAGCAAACTCCTTCTTTACAAATATGGTGGATGAACTTGTTGACTTTTCAGAATATGATCCAGAGCTTGCTGAAGGACTCAAATGGATTGATGGTGAGGCACAAAAAAGAGGAATCACATTTTATGAAATGGTATTTCATGTATTGCACAGACATGATGTTGATTCTAAAGCAAAAGATTGGCTCGCAAACAGAAACTAATTTCAGTGTCGTTGAACCGTTTTGAATAATCATCATGGTCTATTGTATTTCGTGAAATGATTTTGTGATACAAAAGTGGGGAGAGGTTGTCATTAGCATAATTTGCTAAGGTTTTACCCATTTTACATTGTACGAAACATTTCCTGGAATTAGCGTATTCCATGAAACATTTTGTGTTATATGTGGTGCAAGATTGCCCGGATGGCTCTCCTTTACAGTAACTTTGACATCTTGATTGGGACCTACACTGTTGACACATGTGCCAAGTTGAAATCCTGGAGCGCTAGTGTCATACCATGTGCTTCCACCCTGTGAGTTGCTCTGTGAACTCTGATGTGGGGTGTGTATGGTAAATGTCACTGTGTATGATCTATCATTTCGTAGCTGGAATGTTGTGCCTGGATTTGCTATTGGGTCAAATGTCCTATGTCCAATTGTTATCTTCATGGCAGTGATTGTTCCATCATATCTGTTGGAACATGTTGAAGGCGCCTGACCCATTGCAAATGCTTGGTGTGTTGTAATTCCAAATGATGCAATCAGAATTGATGCAAACACAAGAGCAAAAACACTCTTACTGTGATTTTCTATGTTAAATTTTTTCATTATTTTCTATAATGTTTTTGAATATGTAAGCACTTGGTGAAATTCTTCTATAGCTTGCATTCATTATACTCGCAAATTATATTTTTGAAATTTTATTTTTTTGATAATACGTACTGAATCTACATCTGTGTTAGACGTTTCTCAATTGAAATATATTCACATCCTGATGGTCCGCAATATTTTCCAACATAGACTGCCTTTGGCCTGTAAAGCATTGGCTTTGGTGCAGCTTCAGCAAACTTTTCCTCTATTATGTGTGCAGTCCATCCTGATACTCGAGAAACTGCAAATATTGGTGTGTTAAGATCCATCGGAATACCCAACATGTAATACACAGATGCACTATAAAGATCAACATTTGGAAAGATATCAGAACTTTTGATCTTTTTCATCTCTTCTTCTGTAATTTCCTCTACTTTTTTGGTAATGGAATACCACGGCAAACCTGTTTTTTCTGCTAATCTTCTTGAAAGTTCTCTAAGAACTTCGGCTCTTGGATCAAATGTCTTGTATACTGCATGACCCATCCCCATTATTTTTTGACTCTTTGCAAGTTTGTCTTTTATCCACTGTTCAACTTTGTTCTCTGAACCAATCTCAAGTAACATCTTCATTACCTGAAAGTTTGCACCTCCATGTAGCTCACCACTTAGTGCTCCAACAGCTCCACTTACTGCGGCATACATGTTTGCACGAGTTGATGCAACCTCTCGTGCTGCAAATGTGGATGCATTAAAACTGTGTTCTGCATGTAATATCAGGCAAATGTCAAAAATCCTTGCAGCTTCTGTATCTGGTTCTTTTCCTGTGAGCATGTATAGAAAGTTGCCTGCATGATTTAGCTTTTTTGATGGCATGATTATTTCTTTATCGTTTCTAATCCTGTCCCAGCAAGCAACGATGATTGGAATCTTTGAAATCAAATTGATTGCTCTATTGTAATTTGTTATCCTGTCATCTGATTTTTCTTTGTCATAGACTGCCATCATGGCTACCGTAGACTGGAGAACATCCATCGGGTTTGCAGTCTTGGGTAGGTTTCTTAGGGTCTTCTCTAAACCCTCTGGAATCTCACGTGTCGCTACTAACTGCTCTGAGAATGATTCCAATACCTCCTTTGTTGGCAGGTCATCGTTGAGCAAAAGACACGATGTCTCCTCAAAGGTTGATTTTTTTACCAAATCTAGAACATCATAGCCTCTATAGATCAACTTTCCATTAACACCGTCTATTGCAGAAATCTTGGTATCTGCAACTTCGATGTTTCGAAGGCCTATGTTCTTTGTCTGCACGGGATACAATGGAAAAAATATGTATTAAATTATTACTAATTTAGAAATAAAAAATTAAGCAGTTGGTCTAATCTAACAACTTTGGTAATTATAGCGAAATTTATCATGATTTTTAGTAGCAATGAGCCAATGGGATGACGAATTTGTCCGCATGGTGGACAATTTTGTAGTAGAGACAAAAGACCCTAGAGTCTTACAAGAGATTTCTGATCTTGATAGGGAATCTAGGCTACTTGGAATCTCGTTTTATGACATGTACTGTGTAGTATTACAAGATGTCAAGGGGCACCAAACCTTGGTTGCAGAATTTAAAACATACATGAGCTTGAAGAAAGTTAAGCCTGTTTTTTAGTTTAAATGAGGGTCATCAATGCCGTCAATAATCCATGGCAAGAACTAGAGTTGTCTGTGTTTCACATAAAGAAGATGCTGATGGAATTAGCTCTGCATCACTGATAAGAAAAGCATTTGGCGGAGAGACAAAACTAGTCGACTATCCTGGACTGATGAATGAATTAGAAGCATTAAAGAACGATGAGAAACTAAAGACTCTTTACATCTGTGATCTTGGACTGAGTAAATCAAACCAGGACCAATTCGTAGAACTGCTCAAGGCATTACGAAAAAACAAAGTTTCCATTACTTACATTGACCACCATGATATCGAGGATTCCATAAAAAAGAAGATCAAGGCATTAAAGGTAAAACTGATTCATACAATTAACGAATGCACAACAGTACAGGTGTATAATGCGTTCAAGTCAAAGCTATCTGATTATGGTTCTTTTCTTGCAGCATGTGCCGCAGTAACTGATTATATGGAAGACAGGCCAATCGGCGCTGCACAATTGAAAAGATTTGACAGACAGTTTGTGCTTTTGGAGGCAACGGTTCTTACATTTACAATTACCAGTCATCAAAAAGATCCAGAATTTTTACTATATCTGGTCGATGAGCTAAGTGAATCAAAATACCCTCATCAGATTAACAACACGTTTGAGTTTGCAAGAATTCAAGCAGAACGAATCTCTGGTGTTATACAAAAAGTCAAAGACAACATGAAGAAGATGAAAAATCTTTCTTACATGGAAGTCACTGATTCTGGCGCGAGCATGGCAGTAAACTTTGTTCTGGGATTATCTGGAAAAGAAGTCGGGGTTTCCTACAAACTGAGAGAAGAACAAGGAATCTATGCGGTATCAGTTCGAGGAGCAAAATCCTGCAAGGTACATCTAGGCAGAATTGTAAATCAATTGGCAACAGAGCTTGGCGGCTCTGGTGGAGGACATGACAAGGCATGCGGTGCAGTCATACCAAAAGCAAAGATTGGAATATTCTTGAAAAAGTTTAATTCAAAACTCAAATAGTCTCTGCAATCAAATCAATTTCTACCGCAGAATTCAACGGTAGGCTTGAAACTCCTAGCGCAATTCGTGTATGTTTTCCCTTTTCTCCAAAGATTTCAAAAAGCAAGTCAGATGCGGCATTGATTATTTTTGGATGCTCGTAAAATTCTGGAGAACTATTGACAAACCCTGAAACTCTAACAATCTTTGATATTTTATCTAGTGTCCCAAGTTCTGCTTTTAGTTGAGCCAAAACATTTGTTATGCACAGCCTGGCAGCCTTTTGAGCGTCTTCAACAGATATGCTTGTTGGCACCTGGCCCTTGAATTGTACCTGACCATCCTTCATTGGAATCTGTCCTGATACAAATATCAGATTACCAGTCCTTACGGCAGGAATGTATGAACCTGCAGGCTTGGGTGGTGTAGGAAGTGTAATGCCAAGTGACTCTAGTTTTTCTTCAATCATGATATGCTCTTTTGCATAACTTAATTTTATATGTTCATATAACATATCACGCAAAACTAGTCTATGGACAAAAAGTCTCACGGTGAGGAAGTCAAAAAAGAACTAGACATTTTGATATCGAGGATAAGTGCGTTGGAGGCATCATCAACTGATAAAGAAAAAAAATCCTTAATGGGTGTACTAAAAGTACTTGCAGAAAATCAAAAGCACTTTGTTGACGAGTTTGAACATCTAAAAAAAGCACTAGATCTGATGATGGTACAGATCTTCAAAATGGATCAAGCAAAAAATAGACCCTGACCTAGTATTTTAGTCTCCTAAATCTTAGCAATAAAAGATTAAATTCAGCCCCCAATTGTTGGGAAACAAATGTCTCATCCTACAGAGCCATCAGACAGCTCAAAACCCGTTTTAAAAGACAAGAATCCGCATAATTATAGAAAAGTAGGTTATTCGATGATTGTAATTTCCGTATCGCTAGTTCTCATAGGCATCCTAGTCCTGGCAATAGGTAACAATTATCACTTTTCAGGCGATATCATGGCAAAACAAGAGGTTGATTCCATGACACCAAAGAGTGGTTACACCATAGTTGTCTTTGATTATACTCAACCAGTTGGCGCCAAACTCCAACTCTTGGGTTCTGCAAGTACATTTGAAGATGCCAAAAAACTACAACAACAACGTATTCCAGACTATGCTGGTCAGAAAGGTCAAGTCTTGATTTTTGATAAATCAATTCAAAATAATACAAATTCAATTTCTCTTGCTGAGGTGTATGCCATGACTCCTACATCTGGATATGACGTAGTCTCTTTCAATACTGTAATGCCTGTCGGTGCAAGACTTGCTTCCCAAACACTTGATTCGTCATCTGGTGCTGCAATAAATGACTCTGCACGATATAGTTCTGCAAATGTGGATACGCAAGTGCAGATACTCACTTTTACTTCGTCATTTGATGATAACTTGAAACAGATACTTGGTTCAAACTATAATCCTGAATTTGTAACAGATAACATCAACCAAATCAAGTCCATGCCAGCAAAAATGATTCCACCGCCACCAGCTCCAGTGGTACAAGTTAATACTACAAAAACAACACCTGTTTCACAAAATGCCACAACCACCACAACTGCTACTACAACAATAACCAATAGTACTGTTATCACACAAACAAATTCATCAAGTATATCATCTGCTTTGGCAGCGGGTACTAATAGTAGCCTTTCAATGTCTGCAAATATGACTACAACCAGTTCAAATCATACAGCGACCGTATCAAACAATACCTCTTCTAACCACACAAAAACAGTATCTCTCTCAGAAAATTTAGTAGTAAACTCTACTTCTAAATAAAAACTACATCATCTCATCGTCAATTTCTTCAATAGGATCTAAAAATTGTGGGCAAGTACAAGTCCTTACAAGACACTTGCCAAATTTTACAAGCGATTTAGATTCCTGGGATGGTATATGTGCATCACTTGTATGGTGGCATCTCTTACAATTCATTTTTGAACCATTTTCTAGTTTTATTTAACTCGAGTTTCCTACTTGAACTATGCCTTTTGAGATGAGCCACTGGATACTTTGTACAAACTCATCATCGGTGGTTTGACCATCTGCCCACATTCCGGTAGTGTTTTTCAACCATGTTGGAATTTTTTGAGTGGAACTAGATACTGATACGCCATGTGGAATCTGCATTACTCCCTTTGATATCAGATACTGGATTGCATTGGTAAATTCAGAGTCCTGCAGATCTCCCTGAGACCAGCTTTTTGCAGTGGTTTTGATCCATTTTGGTATTGAAACATTGTTGTTTTTGATTCCATCAGAATCTGAGTTTATCATGTTGGTACTTGACAGCTTGTCTGAGAAATCAACAATCACTGGATTTCCGCCAATTGTGACAATTGATGCATAATGCTCTTCTAACAAAATACCTGTTTGAATATCATATACAATCTTTGATGTGCTGTTTTCACTAGAATAAAATGCTGCAATACTGGTTCTCTTGAAACCGTTAAACTCTGTGATTAGTGGAGTAATTGCAGTATCTGACTTGTTGTATTGAACTGGCGATGCCAAGACTTCGAGAAACGGTCTTACTTGACTTGTATCCTGGTCGCTGTGTGCAAAACCTGTTCCTAAGTTTAGAATCAATGTAGTATTTTGAACTCCGTTTGCATTTGCTTGACTCTGTAACACCTTGATGTTACTTGCATTAACCATGTCTCCGAAAGTATAGGTTTGAGAACTGTTGATGTTTCTTGCTGTGATACTATACTGTAGCATGTCTCCCGGACTGGCACAAATAGTATGGGGTTTGCATGCATTATCTTGTTGGGCAAATGCATGTTCTGTAGATGTGGTAATACCTAGTGCAGAAATTGCCAATATCAGAAAAACAGGAGTAAATTTCATTGCGTAAATCTTACACCAAAAGCATGTAACATTATTCTTTCTGTTAAAGAGATCAATACAAATACTGTAATTTTCTTGTATGATAGTGTATTGCCAAATAGCCTGATAAAAGAATCTAGTCCATATCTTTTACAGCATGCCGAAAATCCGGTCCAGTGGTATGCATGGGGAGAAGAAGCACTAGAAAAAGCAAGACAAGAAAACAAGCCAATCTTTCTTAGTGTAGGGTACAGTGCCTGTCACTGGTGTCATGTTATGGCTCATGAATCCTTTGAAAACGAAGAGATTGCCAAGGCAATGAATGAGAATTTTGTCAATATCAAAGTAGACAGGGAAGAAAGACCTGATATCGATGATATTTATCAAAAGGTCTGTCAGTTGACTACGGGCAGTGGGGGTTGGCCACTCAGCGTGTTTTTGACTCCTGACCAAAGACCATTTTATGTTGGCACATATTTTCCACCTCTTGACGGTTATGGAAGGCCTGGATTTGGAAGCCTGGTGTTACAGCTTGCACAAGCCTGGAAAGAAAAACCTGGTAATGTAGAACAAGCCGCAGAGAATTTTGTCAATACTTTACAAAAAACAGAATCTGTTGCACTTGATTCCAAACTTGAAAGGTCAATCCTTGATGAAGCAGCAGTAAATCTTTTGTCAATTGCAGACAATACTAACGGGGGATTTGGTCAAGCCCCCAAGTTTCCAAACGCATCAAACCTATCCTTTATGCTACGATACTCCAAACTGTCTGGAATTGCAAAATTCCAAGAGTTTGTTTTCAAGACTCTAAGCAAGATGGCAAATGGTGGAATGTATGATCAACTAGGTGGTGGATTTCACCGGTATTCTACTGATTCTAGATGGCTTGTGCCACATTTTGAAAAGATGCTCTATGACAATGCACTACTACCGCCAGTATATGCAGAGGCGTACCAGCTTTCAAAAGATCCACGATATCTTGAGGTGATACATGACACATTACGGTATGTTCTAGGACACATGACATCGCCCGAAGGCGGATTTTATTCTGCACAAGATGCAGACTCGGAAGGAGAAGAAGGAAAATTCTATGTCTGGAAGAAAAAAGAGATTCAAGAGATACTGGGAAAAGATTCTGACATATTCTGTCTGTATTATGACGTCACAGATGGTGGAAACTTTGAGGGCCATACGATTTTGTATAACAGCATGAATCTGTCTTCGATAGCATTTCATTTTGGCAAGAGTGAATCTGAAATACGACAAATTCTCAAACAATCACGAGAAAAACTCTATGCCGTAAGATCAAAACGAATACCGCCAGGACGTGATGATAAGATAATGACAAGCTGGAATTCCCTCATGATTACTGCATTTGTCAGGGGGTACCGTGTTACTGGGGAACAAGACTTTATCCAGTCTGCCAAAAAATGTATTGAATTTATTGAATCAAGGCTTATAAAAGATGGTGAACTGCTTCACACTTACAAGGATGGTCAGTCAAAACTTAGGGCATATCTTGATGATTATGCATATTTTGTAAATGCATTACTTGATTATTTTGAGGTAGAACCATCTAAAAAGTACCTTGATCTTGCAGTGTACTATGCAAATTATCTGCTTAATCATTTCTGGGATGCAACACAAAAGAACTTTTTCTTTACTGCTGACAACCATGAAAAACTGATCATAAGAACAAAGAACATCTATGACTTGTCCTTACCATCTGGAAACTCTGTTGCAGCAGGTACCATGCTGAGATTATATCATCTCACACAAGAAAAAAAATATCTTGATGTATCAATCAAAGTGATGGAGTCACTTGCAGTTATGGCTGCAGAAAAT
>Ga0310813_10000322_pt1 | contig 32137 bp, 34 predicted proteins | sample YN3metagenome_FD_203086 | JGI IMG/M metagenome (GOLD analysis project Ga0310813, IMG submission 203086) | Soil microbial communities from experimental microcosm in Duke University, North Carolina, United States - YN3 | ecosystem: Engineered > Artificial ecosystem > Soil microcosm > Unclassified...
GCTCGGGGAAGCGCGCCTTGCCGAACGTGTCGAGCAGGCCCACCAGGAGCGCGCCCACGAAGGCGCCCTTGAGGCTCCCGAGCCCGCCGATGATCACGACCACGAAGGCCAGGAGCAGGATCTCGAAGTCGGCGCCGGGGTACACGCCGAGCATGGGCCCGCCGATGATGCCGCCCAGCGCGGCGAGCGCGGCGCCCAGGCCGAAGACCACGGTCGAGAGGACGGAGACGTTGATGCCGGTGGTGCGCGCGATCTCGGCGTCGTCGATGGCGGCGCGGATCATGGCGCCGAGCCGCGTGTGCTCCTGGAGGAGCCAGAGCGCCACGCCCACCATCACGCCCACGCCGATCACGAACAGCCGGTAGGCGGGGAAGAAGAACGTTCCCACTTGCACCGCGCCCGAGAGGACTTCGGGCCGCGGCAGGGTCTGCGGCGTGCCGCCCCAGTGCCAGAGGCACAGATCGCCGATGATCAAGAGCATGCCGAAGGAGAGTAGCGCCTGCGGCAGCTCCGCGCGCGGTACTCGGCGCAGGAGCACGCGCTCCATGAAGACGCCCACCGCGGTCACCACTGCCACGCCCCCCAGCGCGGCGACGAGCAGACTGTCGGTCGCGCGCGCCACCGACAGAGCGGTGTAGGCGCCGAGCAGATAGTAGGAGCCGTGGGCGAGGTTCAGGATGCGCATCAGTCCGTAGATCAGCGAGAGGCCGGCGGCGAGCAAGAACAGCAGCATCCCGAACGAGACGCCGTTGAGAATCTGGATGAGATAGAAGCTCATGGCCCGGCGGTGCGCGCGACTCAGCGGCGAGGGTGCCGGGCCCGGAGGCCCGGCCCTACTTGTTCCACCAGCCCCAGGTCGCCTCCTGCGACACCGAGGGGATCCGGTCGACCACCGCGTTCACGATGCGGCTCCCCTGCTTCTCGGTGCGTGTGACCAGGATGGGCGCGATCACCTGCCGATAGGCGTCGAACTGCACGCTGCCCCGCGGGAGCTTGAGCTTGGGCAGGGCGGCGCGGAGGGCTTCACGCACCCGATCCCGATTGGAGAGATCGCCCTTGAGGCTGTCGAGGGCCTCCGTGATCAGCATGGCGGTGTCCCACCCGCCCTCGCTGTAGCGGCTGGGCCACACCTTGTAGGCGGCCTCGTAGTCGCGCACGAATGCGCGGTTCTCGGGGTTGTCTACCGCCGCGCTGTAACCGTGCATGGTGAGGATGCCGAGGGCGGCGTCGCCGATGGCGGGGAGGACGGTGTCGTCGGTGAGCACGCCGTGTCCGGTGAGGGACATGCGGGCGGCGAGGCCGTACTCCTTGTACTGCTTCACGAAGCGGATTGCGTCGGCGCCCGCGAACCAGGCGTACACCGCGTCAGCCTGGAGGGAGCCCGCCTGGGCCAGATAGGGCGCGAAGTCCGGCGTGTTGAGCGGCGCGTAGATCTCCTTCACGATCTCGCCGCCCGCCGCCTTGAAGCCCGCCATGAAGGCCTCCACCGCGTGCCGCCCCGCCACGAAGTCGGTGGCCATCACGATGACCTTGCGATACTTCGTGTGCTTGATCATCCACGCGCCCATCGGATAGTTGGACTGATCGGTGGTCTCGGCGAGGCGGAAGATGCTGGGCGAGGCCTGCTGAGGCGAGGTGAGCACGCGGGTGAACGCCACCGGCACCACCAGGGGCGTGCCCTGCTCGTGGACGTAGTTTCGGATGGCGAGGGCGACCACGCTCGACACCGGCCCCACAAGGAAGTCGGCGCGGTCGCGCTCCGCGAGCTTCTTGACCTTGGTGATGCCGACATCAGGTTTCGCCTCGTCGTCCTCCTTGAGGAGCTGGATCTCGCGCCCACCCGCGCGGCCGCCGATCTTCTTGAGGTAGAGGTCGATCCCGTTGGTGACGTCGGTCCCCTGCACCGACAGCACGCCCGTGTAGGGCAAGAGGAGGCCCAGCTTGACCGGCGGGGCCTGCGCGACGGCGGCGCCGGGCGCCAGCGCGACCGCGAGGGCCAGCACGGCGAGAACCAATCGAGTCATGGAAGGTCCTCCCGTCGAAAGATGGGACGCCGTCTCACGGCGGGAGCGTAGCACAGCGGACGGCGGACTAGCCCTTTCGGCGGAGCTTGGGATCCCAGGCGTCCCGGAGCGTGTCGCCGAAGAGATTGAAGGCGAGCACGGCAAGGCTGATGGCGAGCCCGGGGAAGATGGCGAGCCACGGGGCCTGCTCCATGAACGCGCGCCCGGTGCTGCTGAGCATGAGGCCCCACGATGGCGTGGGCGGCTGGGTCCCCACGCCCAGGAAGGACAGCGTGGCCTCGATGAGAATCGCGTTGCCAAGCCAGATGGACGCGATGATCAGGATGGGCGCGGTCACGTTGGGCAGGATGTGGCGCGCGAGGATGTGCAGATGCCGGCACCCCAGCGCCTCCGCCGCCTCCACGTAGCGGTTCTGCTTCGCCGACAGCACCGCGCCGCGCACGATGCGCGAGTTGCCGGGAATGATGACGAGGGCGATCGCGAGCATCGCGTTCGTCGTGTTGGGCGTCAGCACCGATACGATGGCGAGGGCGAGGATGAGCGCCGGGATAGCCTGCACAGCGTCCATTACGCGCTGGAGGATCAGATCCGGCCGCCCCTCCCAGTAGCCGCACACGAGCCCCACGATCATTCCCGCCACCGTGCCGATGCCCACCGCGAGGAGTCCCACCCAGAGCGAGATGCGACAGCCATAGATGATACGGCTCAGCACATCGCGGCCGATGTCGTCGGTGCCGAAGAGGTGTTCGCGGCTGGGCGGCTGCAGCCGAATGTCCGGACGCGTCTCCAGCGGATCGAAGGGGGCCAGGACATTGGCGAGTAGGGCGGTGAGGATCAACAGCAGGATGAGCGCGGCGGACACCGCGCCCAGCGGTTTGCGGCGCAGGGTGAGCCAGAGGAGGCGGACGCGGCTGATCGTCTCCTCGCAAGGCGCATGGGCGGCCTCGAGCACGGGGGGCGCCGCCACCGCAGCCGTCATGGATGCCGCGCCGCGGTCACCGTTCATGAGTGTTCTCCCCTCAGCTATACCGGATCCGTGGATCGAGCCACGCATACGTGAGATCGACGAGGAGGTTCAGCGTGACGAGCGTCGCCGCCACCAGCATCACGTTGGTCTGTACCACCGGATAGTCGCGATAGAGGATCGCTTCCACGGTGAGCCGCCCCATGCCGGGAAGCGCGAAGATCGTCTCGATCACGACCGCGCCGGCGAGGAGCACGCCGAGCTGCCCGCCGATAACGGTGACGACCGGGATCAGCGCGTTCTTGAGCGCGTGCTTGTACACCACGATGCGCCCGGCCAGCCCCTTGGCCCACGCCGTGCGCACGTAGTCCTCACGCAGCACCTCGAGAACAGTCGAGCGCGTCATCCGCATCGTGGCCGCAGAGAGGCGGAACCCTAGCACCGCGGCGGGAAGCAGGAACTGCTGGAGATTCCTCCACGGCGAGTCCCAGAGGCTCGTGTAGCCGATCGGCGGGATCCAGTGGAACCAGATGGCGGCGAACGTGATGACGAGCGTGCCCAGCCAGAAGTCCGGAAACGAGAGGCCGGACACCGCCACCACGCGGCCCGCGTAATCGGAGGCGGTGTCCTGGCGCGTGGCCGAGAGCACGCCGATGGGGATGGCGATGACGAGCCCGAGGACCATGGCGAGCGCGGCCAACTCGAGGGTGACCGGGATGGCCTTGCGCAGGCTCACCGTGATGGGCTCGCCGGTGAGCAGCGAGTCGCCCGGCCGGAGGCTCATCATCTGCCAGAGCCAAAGTCCGTATTGCTGATAGTACGGGAGGTCCAGGCGGAGCTCCTTCCGAACCTTGGCGAGCTCTTTCTCGCTGATGTTGCCCGACTCGCCCATGAGTACGGTGAGCGCGTCGCCGGGCATGACACGCATAAGGCCGAACACGATGAGCGACGAAAGGAGGAGCACGGGCACGGCCAGAAACATTCGCCGCAGCACGTACTTGTACATTATTCCCTCGCCGCCGCCGCTCCTACTTGTCCAGCCAGACCCGCGCGATGTGGGGCGAACCGTAACCGTCGGTGCGCCGCAGCGCGATGGACGCGTGGTTGCGCACGAATGGCTGGGCGACGATGAACCCGTTGTCGTACGGCATCCAGAGCCGGGCCACCTGATCGAACTCGCGGTCCACGATCCTCTTGGTGATCGCTCGCTGCTCCTTTGGATCCGGCGTCTGGCGCAGCTTGGTGGTCAGCTCGTCGATCTGGGGATCGTTCACCCGGAAGAAATTCTTGGTGGACTTGGAATGCATGTACTGGTACGTCCGCTCGTCGAGACCGACGGCGTGCCCGGACTGGAAGCCCCAGCACAGCCCCTCCCACTTGGATTCCACATAGCGGCCGTAGTACGTCGTGTAGTCGAGCTTGGTGATCTTGACGTCGATGTTCAGGTTCTTCTTGAGCTCCGCCTGCACGAGCTGCACCTGCGAAGTCATCTGCGGCCAATACTCGTAGTAGAAGAGAGTCGTCGAGAATCCGTTGGGATGCCCGGCCTCGGCGAGGAGCTTCTTTGCCTCCGCCGGCTTGTACTGCCACCAGGGGCCGAACTGGGCCGCGGTGAGCGGCTTCTCCTGAAAGTACATGTAGGGCACGCCCCAGCCGAGGATGCCGTGGCCCTCAAACACCGTGTCCACCTGCTTCTGGCGGTCGATCGCCATGGAAAGGGCGCGCCGCACCCGGACATCATTGAATGGCGGCTTGTCCTGCGACATGGCCAGACCGAAGAACACCGCGGAGTTGTGATACGCCTGAACCGAGGCGCTCGGGTTCGTCTTGCGAATCGCTTCCACCTCGGAGGGGCTGGCCATCCAGACGAAGTCAGCCTGTCCGGCACGGAAGGCGGCCTTGCGGGTGGCGTCGTCCGGTGTCATGAGGATGATGTACTCGTCCAGGTATGGACGACCCTTGTCCCAGTAGTCGGGGTTGCGCCGCAGCACGGCCCTCACCTTACGTGTGTGCTCCTTCAGGACGAAGGGCCCAGTTCCGATAAGCCGCTTCTTGAGGTCACCGTCCTCCTCGAGCACCTCGCGCGAGAAAACTATCGAAATGGGCTCGGCGAGGGCGTGGGCCACGAACACGTTGGGCGTCTGCATGTGCAGCCGCACCGTGTACTTGTCCGGCGTCTCGATGCCCTCGATCTCCTTGAAGTTGAACGTCTGCACGCCTTCCTTGGCGTAGGCCTCGAAGCAATATTTGATGTCCGCGGACGTGAGCTCGCGGCCGTTCAGCGGGGCCACGTTCTGCCACTTCACACCCTGGCGCAGCTTGAAGGTCCACACACGGTTATCGGGGCTCGCCGACCAGGACTCGGCAAGATCGCCTTTGAGGCTCATGTCGCCGGCGCCGCTGGCCTCGTCGGGGAATGCGTAGCGAACGAGGCGATTGCTGGTGAGGCCGGCGAACTGATACAGACCAACCGACTGGGTGAGGCGGGGGTCGAGCATGGGAGGGTCCCAGGCCGAGGCCCGCGTAAGCGTGCCCCCCCGCTTGGGCGCCTTGGTGTTCGCTGGAATCCACTCGGTATAGGGGGAAGCCCCCTGGGCCGCCGCCTTCGAGATGGGCCGGCTCAGCGCGAGCGCGCCCAGCCCCACGGCCGTCCCACCCGCGCGGCGAAGGAATTGCCGGCGGCTCACGCCACTGTAAGTACCCTTCGGGTCCTGTGTCGGCATCGTTGCTCTCCTTCCTGATCCGGTGCGGCGGGGAGCGATCCTCGCGAACCTTTCTACCCGGAGCGGACCGAGCGGACGGAGCGGACAGAACGTGCGTCAGGACGGAAGCGTTGGGGGAAACTCCCACACGCGTGGGAGCCTTGTCAAGCGGGGCGGAACTCCTCGCCGGAAATGGCGTACTGCCGCATCTTGACGTGGAGCGTCTTGTAATCGGTCTTGAGCAGGCGCGCCGCCGCGCTCTTGTTGCCGCGGCTCGCGCGCAGCGCCTCGCGGATCGCCTGCTGCTCCGCTTCCGCGGCGCCCAGGTCGGCGAGCTCGCGCAGGGACAGCCCGCCGGGCGCGTGGCGCGGCGCGGGCGCGTCGGTCTTGCGTCCCCGGGGCCAGAGATGGTCGGGCTCCATGATGTCCTCACAGCGCAGCACTGCGCGACGGATCACGTCACGCAGCTCGCGCGCGTTGCCGGGCCATGCGTGGGCGAGCAGGAGCTGCCACGCCGCCTCCGAGATCGCGCGGAGGGGCCGGCCGCGCTCCATCGCCATCTCCTCGGCGAAGCGGTTGGCGAGCGCCATGATGTCCTCGCGGCGCTCCCGCAGCGGCGGCACCGGGACACGACTCTCCGCGAGGAGCTGGGCGAGGTCCTGACGCAGGCGTCCCGCCCGCACCTCGTGATCCACCGGCGAGCGGGACGCGGCGATGACGCGCACGTCGATCGGCACCGCTCGAGTTCCTCCCACCGGCTGCACCCGCCGCTCGCGGAGCGCGCGGAAGAGCCGCGATTGGATGGCGGCGGGCAGCGCGGCGACGTCATCGAGGAAGAGCGTGCCCCGGTCCGCGCGCTGGAGCTGGCCGTCACGGCTCCGGTCGGCGCCGGGCACCGCGCCCCGCTCGTAGCCGAACAGCTCCGTCTCGACCGACGACTCCGCCACCGCAGCGCAGTCGAGGGTGACGAACGGACGATCGTGGCGCGCGCTCTGCTGATGGATGACCCGCGCGATCAGCTCCTTGCCGGTGCCGGGCTCACCCTCGATGACCACGTGGCCGCTGGCCGCCGCGGCCTCGAGGCCGGTGGTGATCACCCGGGAGACCGCCGCGCTCGGCCCCATGAGCGCCCGGAGCGAGCCCACGGGACCCGTCTGGCTCTCCAGCTCCTCCACGCGCGCCACGAGACGGCGATGCTCGAGGGCGCGCTGCACGGTGAGGGCCAGCTCTTCCTTGACGAAGGGCTTGGTGAGGTAGTCGTAGGCGCCGAGTCGCATGGCCTGGACGGCCTTGGGGATCTCGACGAAGGCCGTGAGGATGATGACGCAGGCGAGCGGGTCGACCTGCCGGATCTCGGGGAGGGCCTCGAGCCCCCCCTTCTGCGGCATCATGAGATCCAGCAGCACGACCGCGGGGCGCTCGCGGCGATAGGCCTCCACCGCTTCGGAGCCGTCGGCGACGCTGACAACCCGCATGCCTTCGGCGGTGAAGATGTCCTCCAGGAGCGCCCGCATTTCCGGCTCGTCGTCCACCACGAGCAGGGTGCCCCCCGCCGCGTCCCGCATACCCCTACCCTACCGCAACGGGGGCGGAACCGCCTCTCTTCTAGCGGCCCCGCCCCCGGTGGGGCTTCCGGTCAGGCCTTCTGCTGGAGCGCCTGGAGAACGCGGTCGGACTGGATGGGCAGCTGCCGCACCCGGGCGCCGGTGGCGGCGAAGATGGCGTTGGAGAGCGCCGGCCCGATGGTCGTCGCGCCTGGCTCTCCCACGCCGGTGGGATACTCGGTGCTCTGGACGACGTGCACCTCGACGACGTCGGGCACCTCGTTCATGCGCAGGACCTGGTAGGTGTCGAAGTTCTTCTGCTCCAGCGTCCCCTTGGCGACGGTGCCCTTCTCCTTGGTCGCGTTGGAAAGGCCGAAGAGGAGCGATCCTTCCACCTGGGAGCGCACGCCGTCGGGGTTGACGACGATGCCGCAGTCCACCGCGCAGATGATCTTCTCGACCTTGACGTTGCCGGTCGCGGGATCGACCTTGGCCTGGATCGCGGTGGCGGTCCAGGTGGGCGTCTTCTTCTCCTGGGCGGACACGCAGGCCACCCCGATGCCGGTATTGGGCGGCAGCTGCGTCGTGCCGATGCCCGAGCGCTCCGCCACGATCTTGAGCACGTTGGCGAGGCGCGGCGAGCCGTTGAGCATGTCGAGACGGTATTTCACGGGGTCGACCTTGTTCAGATGGGCGAGCTCGTCCACGAATGTTTCGACGGCGAAGAACGTGTAGTTCGGCGCCACCGCGCGCACGTAGCCCACCGAGATGCCGGTCTCCGCGCGCACCCCGTGGACCACCTGGTTGGGAATGTCATAGACGTGGTCCGCGCCGTTCAGCGCGAAGTCGTCGAGGCCCTGCTTGTTGAGAAAGTCCGGCCCCCAGCGCCCGCCGGGGTGTCCGGAGACGACGGTGGCGTCCCATGACACCAGCTTGCCCGACGCATCCATGCCGGCCTTGAGCACCTGGTAGGTGGCGGAGCGATAGACGTCGCGCTGGAGGTCTTCCTCGCGCGACCGGATGAGCTTGATGGGTCGCCCCGCCTCGCGCGCGATGAGCGCGGCCTCGACGATGGCGTCCGGCTCGAGGCGCCGGCCGAAGCCCCCGCCGAGATAGGTCTGATGCAAGCGGACGTCCGCCTCCGGAATCTTCAGCACGGCGGCGGCGGCGCCCGTCGCCATGGTCTGGAACTGGCTCCCCGTGTAGAGATCGAGGACCCCGTCCTTGAACGATGCGACGCAGTTCATCGGCTCCATCTGCATGTGCGCCACGTAGTCCGTGCTGAACGACGCCTGATGGGTCTTGGCGGGCGCGCCCGCGGTCGGATTGCCCGTCTTGTGCCACTCGACGCCGGCCCCCGGATCGGCCGCCTTCTTCTGATAGTCGGCGAAGATGCTGGCTGAGCTGACATTGACGTTCGGACCTGGATCCCAGGTGATCTTGAGCGCATCGCGCGCCTTCACCGCCGCCGAGTACGACGTGGCGACGACCGCCACCATGTCGGGCATGCGGATGGTCTTGAGATAGCCGGGCACCTTCCTGGCCGCGCTGTCGTCGACCGCCGTCACCTTGGCGCCCTCACGTGTGGGCGGATAGGAGGTCTTCGCATACGCCATGTTCGGCAGGAACGAGTCGATGCCGAACTTCGCCTTGCCGTTCGTCTTCTCGGGGATGTCCAGCCGCTGCACCCACTGCCCGATGACCTTGTACTCCGACGGCTTCTTCAGGGTGAGCTTCTTGAGGTCGTCCTCGGAGAAGGTCTTGGTGATGGGCGCCTTCGCCACGATTTCGCCGTAGGTGAGGACCCGTCCGGTGGGCAGGTGATGTACCTTACCGTTCGACGCGACGCACTCGCTCGCCGGCGCCTTCCACGAGTTGGCGGCGGCGTCGATCAGGGCCAGGCGCGCCGCGGCGGCGCCGCGCGAGAGGCTGTCGAACGTCCAGTTGATGCTCCAGCTCCCGCCGGTGAGCATGAGGCCGTACTTGGGATCGGCCATCGGATAGTCGATCCGCATCTCCTTCCAGTCCGACTCGAGCTCCTCGGCGACGACCTGGGCGAGGGCGGTACCCACGCCCTGCCCCATCTCCGCCTTGAGCACGTGCACGGTCACGAGCCCGTCCGGGGTGATCGTGATGAAGGCGTTGGGCTCGTACTTGGCGGCGGCCTCGACGAGCCCGTTCCGGCCGATGGTGGGAATCGTGAAGTAGACGGTGAGCCCGACGCCGGCGGCGCCGGCGGACTTCAGGAAGTCGCGACGGTCCATGGCGGTGCTCATCGTTACGCCCCCTTCGACGCGCGCTTGATCGCGCGCTTGATCCGGAGGTACGTCGCGCAGCGGCAGATGTTGCCCGACATGTGCGACACGATCTCCTCGTCGGTCGGATTGGGGTTCCGCGCGAGCAGGGCGGCCGCCTGCATGATCTGGCCCGACTGGCAGTACCCGCACTGCGGGACCTGCTCGGCGATCCACGCGACCTGCAGCGGATGCTGACCCTGCGGATGCAGCCCCTCGATCGTCGTGATCTTCTTCCCGGCGGCCGCGGAGAGCGGGACCTGGCAGGATCGCGTGGGACTGCCGTCGATGTGGACGGTGCACGCCCCGCACTGGGCCACGCCGCAGCCGAACTTGGTGCCGGTGAGCTGTAGGTGCTCGCGGATCACCCAGAGCAACGGCGTGTCCGGGGCCGCGTTCACCTGGTAGGTCTTGCCATTGACGCTCAGTGTCGCCATCTGACCCTCCCTGCTGCGGTGGAGTGAAAGAACGGACCCGGGCTTGGCTGGCTGGCGAGCATGCTAGGCGTGTCGTCGGGGACTGTCAAGAAAGGGCCGCGGTGGGCCGGCGCGACGGCGGCCACTCAGCGGCCTCCGAAGAGGAAGGCGAGAGCCGCGGCGGTCATCACACCCGTTGCGGCCCAGCCCAACATCGTTAGCCAGCGACCGCTGACATGCGCACCCATGATGCGCCGATTGCCGCCCACCAGCATCACGAGCGCCAGCAGCGGCGGCGCCAGCAGGCCGTTGAGGAGGGCGGAGAGAAAGAGCACGTGCACGGGGTTGCGCTGGAGCACGGTCAAGCCCATGCCGGTCAATACCGCACCCGCGAGCACGAGATAGAACCGGGGGGCGCGGCGCGCCGGCATGGCGAGGCCTGCGGGCCAGCGGAAGACTTCGGCGAGCGCGAACGAGGCGGAGCCCGCCAGGATCGGGATGGCGAGGAGGCCGGTGCCCACGAGTCCCAGCCCATAGAGGAGATAGGCGGCCTCGCCGGCCAGCGGGCGGAGCGCCTCCGCGGCCTGCCGCGCCGTCTCGATGCCGCCGGGTTGCGTTCGGTGCACGGTGGCCGCCGTCGCGAGGATGATGAAGTACATGACGACGTTGGAGAACAGCATGCCGGTGTTCACGTCGAGGGCGGCGTCGCCGAGCTCGTGGGGGCTCGCCCCCCGACGCTGCGAGAGCGTGTGACGGCCGTGCGCCTTCTCCTCCTCCACCTCGTGCGAGGCCTGCCAAAAGAAGAGGTACGGCGAGATCGTCGTGCCGAGAATCGCGACCAGCGTGGCGAGCGCGAGGGGATCCAGGCTCAGGCGGGGCACGAGGGTCGCAGCAAGAACGGCGCCCCAGCTGGGACGCGCGAGCACCGCGGCGACGATGTACGCGAAGAGCGATGCGGTGAGCCACTTGAGGGCGCGCGCGAAGGCGGCGTAGGAGGAATAGACCGTCATCGCGACGATGACGAGGGCAAACAGCGGCACCCACACCACGCCGGGCACGCCGGAGATCATCTCGGCGGCCTCTCCCATCCCGCCGAGATCGGCGCTGATATTGAAGACGTTGGCGACGAGGAGGAGCAGGCAGACCACGTAGAGCAAAGGCCGTGGATAGTGCCGCCGTAGCACCGCGGCCAGCCCTTCGCCGGTGACGAGGCCGATGCGGGCGCACACGAGCTGTACGGCGGCCATGAGCGGGTACGTCGCGAGCGCGGTCCACAGCATGCCATAGCCCAGCGCCGCGCCCGCCACCGAATAGGTCGTGATCCCGCTCGGGTCATCGTCCGAGGCGCCCGTCACCAGACCCGGCCCGAGCACCTTGAAGTACCGAACGAGCGGGTTGTGGGAATGCTTCTCCGGCTCCTTCGCGTGGAGGAGCGTCCGACCGCCGGTCACGGCTTGCGGTACTCGGGACGCCAGCGCAGGAGCCGCGCCTCGAGCTGGCGGATTCCCAGCGCCATCACGATGCCGATCGCGCCCAGCACGAGGAGCGCCACCATCATGTCGGCGGCGTTGAGCGTGCCGAGGCTCTGGATGATGAGGTACCCGAGCCCGCCGCCCGATTCGCCGCCGATGAACTCGCCCACCACCACGCCGATGAGCGCGAAGGAGATCGACGGCGTGAGGGAGGCGAAGGTCCAGGCCAGCGTGGACGGCACGATCACCGTCCGCATCACCTGCCCCTCGGTGGCGCCGAGGAAGCGGGCGGAGTGGATGAGGTCCGCGTCCACGCTGCGCACGCCCTGGAAGGTGTTGAAGAACACGATGAAGAACACGATGCTCCAGGCGAGCACGATCTTGGCGAGGAGCCCGAAGCCGAAGATCATCGTGATGAGCGGGACGAGCGCGATGCGCGGAAGCGAGTTGAAGGCCACGATGAAGGGCGACGCGATGCGGGCGAGGCCGTCGCGCCGTCCCAGCACGAGACCGGCGACGAAGCCGCTGGTGACGCCCACGAGGAAGCCCCACAGCGTCGACTGCACGGTGGACCACGCCATCGCCCAGATGCTGAGCCGCGCCGATGGCGAGGCGAGGTGCATGAAGCGCTCGATGATCTTGGACGGCCGGCTGATGAAGAAGGGATCGATCCAGTAGAGGCCGGGCGTCTTCGAGATCGCCTTGACCCCGGTGAGGTACTCCCACGCGACGAGGAGGGCGACGAGGATCGCGAGCTGCCAGGCGAGGACCCGCCACCGGCCCCGCCCTCGCTGCGCTCGGGCAAGCATCATGTCTCCGCTCGGCTCGCCTTCGGCTGCGCCTCGCCCAGCAACTCCGCTCGGGCAAGCGTCATGTCTCCGCTCGGCTCGCCTTCGGCTGCGCCTCGCCCAGCAACTCCGCTCGGGCAAGCATCATGTCTCCGCTCGGCTCGCCTTCGGCTGCGCCTCGCCCAGCTCGAACTCCTGGCCAAGCTCGTGCCAGATCTCGCCGTACTCGCGCGAGTATTCGTCGGATTCGCGCAGGCGGATCACGTCGCGCGGTCGCGGGAGCTTCACGTCGTACACGCGCTTGATGCGTCCGGGCCGACGGGTCATCACCACGACGCGGTCGGCGAGCGTGATGGCCTCGGACAGGTCGTGGGTGACGAAGACGACCGTCTGGTGCTTGGCTTCCCACAGGAAGAGCAGCGCGGCGTGGAGGGTCAGCTTGGTGTGGGTGTCGAGCGCCCCGAACGGCTCGTCCATGAGCAGAATGTCGGGATCCACCACGAGCGAGCGCAGCAGCGCGACCCGCTGCCGCATCCCGCCGGAGAGGGTGGCGGGAAAGGCCTGCTCGAAGCCCTGCAGGCCGCCGAGCGCGATCGCCTCCCGCACGCGCGCCGCCCGCGCCGCCGGCGGCACCCCACGATACTGGAGCCCGAGCGCGATGTTGTCCTCCACCGTGCGCCAGGGAAACACGGTGTCCTTCTGAAACACGTAGCCGACCTGGCGCGGCGCCCGGTCCCGCACCGGCTGGCCATCCACCAGCACCGACCCCGCCGAGGGGGCCACGAGGGCGCCGATCATGTTGAGCACGGTCGACTTGCCGCAGCCCGAGGGGCCGACCAGCGCGACGAACTCGCCATCGCGCACGTCCAGGGACACGCCGGCCACCGCGCGGACCTCGCGCGCGCCCTCGACGAAGGTCTTCTCGAGGTCGCGGATCGCGATCCGGACGCGGGAGACCGTCACTGCCTCACGACTTGTACTTCGCCTGCGCCTTCCGGACGAAGCTCATGTCCACCGCCTTCGCGTACGGGATGGGCTTGTCGAGCGCGGTGGGGATCCACACCTTCTCGCCGCGGGCGTAGTCGGCCTCGTCCACCACGAAGTCCCAGTCGAAGATGGTGCGGTAGTAGCGCACCGACTCGAGCACGGTCTCGCGGGAGAACGTCTCCATGTAGGGCTTGTGAAGGAGATCCACGACTTCGTCGTCTTTGGCCTTCCGGATCCATTGCTGCGCGCGGTAGCACGCGTTCACATAGGCCTGGACGAGGTCGGGCGACTTCTCGACCGTCTCCTTGAGGCAGTAGCCCACGGTGACCGGGATGCGCCCGCCGAAAACGCGATTCCAGGCCTTCTCGTCCAGGATGTCGTAGATGGGCCGCCCGAACCCCTCGCTCACCGCCGCGGACTGCCACTCCGGGACGGCCATGATCGCGTCGAACTTACCGCCCTTGAGGCCGCCCAGCATGGTGGTGGAGGCCCCCCCGCCCACCCACTCCACGTGGTCGTTCACGGGTTTGCCGTCGGCCGCCTTGATGTTCTTGCACACGTAGACGCCGTAGACGTGCGTGCCGGAGCCGATGGCGGTCGCCGCGACCACCGCCTTGCGCCCCACGAGCTTCTCGTCGCCGAGCGCCTCCATGCTCTTCACGCCCTTGTCGAAGAGGTCTTTGCGCACCACTACGTTGGCGTACGAGCAGCGGTGGTCGGTTGCGAACAGGATGACGGCGTCCCGACCTTTCTCCGTGGTCTTGAGGGGGTGATTGGAATCGCCGAGGGCGAACATCGCCTGACCCGCCGCCACCGCCTGCACCACACGCGCGCCGCCGCCCGGGACGATGAAGTCCGGCGTCTTGACCCCCTCCTCCTCGAAGAACTTCCTCTGCGCGGCCACCAGGTGCTGGCCGTACACGAACGTGGAGACGCTGTGGGAGGCGGTGATGGTCTTGAGCGCGCCCTGAGCCCGCGCGGGACCGGGTCGACTGGCCAAGAGGCCTCCCCCGGCGAGGGCGGCGATCTCGAGAAGGTGGCGGCGCGTCCAGCGCGCGGGGGTGGGTGACTCGGCCATGGATGTCCTCCGACGGAACCACGGATGAGGATGAATGCTCGGTCGCACTCTACACGTCGGGGACGCGATGTGTCAACGAGCGATCACGCCGAAGGCATTGACAGGAAAGATCTTTTTGGGCTATCCTCCGACGATGGAGTTGGCCGGCGTATGATCCGCAGCATGACCGGCTACGGTCGCGCCGACACCTCCGGTCCCCGTCTGGCCGTCAGTGTCGAGTGCCGCTCCGTGAATCACCGGCACCTCGACGTCTCCCTGAAGCTCCCGCGGGTGCTCGCCTCCTTCGAGGCCGAGGCGCGCCGCCTCGTTCAGGCGGCCGCGACGCGAGGCCGGCTCGACGTGAGCGCCAGCCTCACCGCGGCGGGCGGCGGTCCCCTCACCCCGCTCAGCGTCAATATCGCCCAGGCCCGCGAATACGAGACGGTCGCCCGGGCCCTCGCGGGCGAGCTGGGATTGGCGCCCGCGCTCAGGCTCGAATGGTTGCTCGGCCAGCCGGGCGTGCTCTCCCGCGAGGCCGAGGGCGCGGTCGCGCCCGAGGAGGCCTGGCCGCTCCTTGCCGAGGCGCTCGCGCGAGCGCTCGGCGACCTGGTCGCGCGCCGCGAGGCCGAGGGCAAGGCGCTGGCCGAGGAGCTTGCCGCGCTCCACGAGGCGCTGGCCGCGCGCGTCGACCAGGTCACCGCGCGCGCTCCGCTCGCCCAGGCGCGCCGAGCCGAGCGCCTGCGCGAGCGCGTGCACGCCCTCCTGGGCGAGACGCCGCTCGACGAGGGCCGCCTCGCCACCGAGATCGCCGCGCTGGCCGAGCGCGCCGACATCACGGAGGAGCTGGCGCGGCTGCGCGTGCACCTCGGCGAGCTGCGCGCGCTCGTGCGCGCCGACGGTCCGGTGGGGCGCACGATGGACTTCCTCATCCAGGAGATCAATCGCGAGGTGAACACGGTCGGCTCCAAGGCCGACGATCTCGAGATTTCCCAGGCGGTCATCGCGGCCAAGTCCACCCTCGAGAAGATCCGCGAGCAGGTTCAGAACATCGAGTAATGGAGATCGTCAAGCGGCGCGGCACGCTCGTGGTGGTCTCGGCGCCCTCGGGCGCCGGGAAGACCACCCTCTGCCACGAGGTGCGCTCGCTCGTGCCCAATCTGCACTACTCCGTGTCCTACACCACGCGGACGCCGCGGAACGGCGAGGTGAATGGCACCGACTTCCACTTCGTGGACGCGGCGGAATTCGAGGCGATGCGGGCGCGCAATGAGTTCGCCGAGTGGGCGCAGGTGCACGGCCACCACTACGGGACGCCGGCGGAGCCCCTCGAGGCCGCCCTCTCGCGCGGGCTCGACGTGCTCCTCGACATCGACACCAACGGGGCGCGGCAGCTCCGCTCGCGCTATCCCGAGGCGGTGTCGGTGTTCATCATGGCCCCCTCGCTCGCCGAGCTGGACGCGCGGCTGCGTGAACGGAAGAGCGACGCGGCCGGCGAGATCGCCCGCCGCCTGAGCCGCGCGCGCGAGGAGATCGCGGCGTGGCGGGAGTATGATTACCTCATCATCAACCGGGATGTGAAAGAGGCGGTGGACCAGCTCGCCACCCTCATCCAAGCCGAGCGCTGTCGGACCAGCCGCCTCACCATCCGATTCCCCGACGTGGAGGTTCCCAACTGATGGCGTTCCCTTCCCTCGAGCGTTCCCTCGACAAGGTTTCCAACCGCTACCTGCTCGTCGTGCTCGCGGCAAAGCGGGCGCGCCAGCTCAACCGCGGCGCGCAGGCCCAGCTGGAGAGCCGCCACAAGAAGCCCACCAGCGTCTCGCTGGAAGAGATCGCCGACGCCAAGGTGGGCTATCGGCTCAAGGACGACGACGCTCCGAAGAGCTGAGCCCGTGGCGCTCCGGGGCAAGGAGCTGATCCTCGGCGTCACCGGCAGCATCGCCGCGTTCAAGGCGGTGTACCTGCTCCGCGAGCTCACCCGGCTCGGCGCGGCGGTCACGGTGGTGCGCACGGCGCACGCGGAGCGCTTCGTCGGCGACCTCACGTGGCGCACGCTGTCGGGGCGCCCGGTTCTCTCGGACCTCTTCGATCCCCAGAGCGGCGAGGCGGTCGAGCACGTCGCGATCGCCGAGCGCGCGGACGCCGTGGTGGTGGCCCCCGCCACCGCCAACGTCCTCGCCAAGGCCGCCCATGGCCTCGCCGATGACTTCCTCACCACGCTGCTCCTCGCTGCGCGGGGCCCGGTGCTGATGGTTCCCGCGATGGACGGCGGCATGTGGGACCACGCGGCGGTGACGGCCAACGTGGCGCTCTTACGCAAGAGGGGCGTCGTTATCTTGGAGCCCGACGCGGGGGCCCTCGCCTCCGGGCTCAGCGGCAAGGGGCGGCTCCCCGAGGTGGACGCGATCGTCGAGGCGCTCGAGCGGCTCCTCGCCCCCACTCGCGACCTGGCGGGCGAGCGCGTGCTCGTCACCTCCGGGCCGACGCGCGAGCCCATCGATCCCGTGCGCTATCTCTCGAATCGCTCGTCGGGGAAGATGGGCCACGCGATCGCGACCGCCGCCCTCCGCCGCGGCGCCGACGTCATCCTGATCGCCGGGCCCACCGCGCTCGAGCCGCCGCCGGGCGCGGCCTACGTGCCGGTGCAGACCGCCGAGGAGATGCGCGAGGCCGCGCTCCAGCATCTGCCCCGCGCGAGCGTGGTGATCAAGGCGGCCGCGGTGGCCGACTATCGTGTCGATCATCCCGCCGGCCAGAAGATCAAGTCGAAGAAGGACGAGGGACTCACCCTCACGCTCGTGCCCAACCCGGACATCCTGCGCGAGCTGGCCTCGCGCAAGGGCCGCGCCTTCCTCGTGGGCTTCGCCGCCGAGACCAACGACGTGCGGCAGAATGCCCGCGCCAAGCTCTCCGCCAAGGGCATCGACCTGCTGGTGGCCAACGACGTGAGCCGGAGCGGCATCGGCTTCGAGGCCGACGACAACCAGGTGGTGCTGCTCGATCGCTGGGGGGGCGAGGTCGAGCTACCCACGATGAGCAAGGTGGCGGTCGCCGACGCGATCCTCGACCGCGTGCTCGCCCTGCGGGCGGCGGGCTCGGCAGCTCCTCACCCCAGCCCTCACCCCTGAACGGAGAGGGGAGACCGTGAGCGAGCTCGCCGATGCGCTGCGCGACGTCGCCCAGACGCTGCGGCATCACCGTGATCTCGGGATGACCGAGATCACGCGGGCCGCGAGCGCGACGCCGCCACCGCCCGCGGTGGACCCCGCAAAGACCCTCGCCGCGCAGGAGGCGGCGCTGCAGGGCTGCACGCTCTGCAAGCTCTGCCACAGCCGCACCAACATTGCCTTCGGGTCAGGCAGTCCGCGTGCCCGCCTGATGGTCGTCGGCGAGGGGCCGGGCGAGGAGGAGGACAAGCAGGGCAAGCCCTTCGTGGGCCGCGCCGGCCAGCTCCTCACCAAGATGCTGGAGTCGGTGGGCTTCGACCGCGAGCGCGACGCCTACATCGCCAACGTGGTGAAGTGCCGCCCCGAGCGGAACCGCAACCCCGAGCCCGACGAGGTCGCCGCCTGCAACCCGTTCCTGATGGCGCAGCTCGATACCGTCCGTCCCGCGGTGATCCTCGCCCTCGGCAATTTCGCCGCGCAGACCCTGCTCGGGACGCGCGAGGGCATCACCAAGCTGCGGGGCCGCCTCTACGAGTATCGCGACAGTGTGCTCGTGCCGACCTTCCATCCCGCCTTCCTGCTGCGGAATCCGGGCCCCACGTATCGGCGCATGGCGTGGGACGATCTCAAGCTCGCGCGGCGGGAATTCGATCGGCTGAGCGGCGCCCCGCATCCGAACCCCCTCCCCTGACGGGGGAGGGCGCGTGACGGGCGCGGTCGCCGAGATCGTCTTCGACCTTCCCCTCCGTCGTCCCCTCTCGTACGCGATCCCGCCGGGGCTGCGGCTCACGCGCGGCCAGCGCGTGCTCGCCCCGCTGCAGGGACGTCCGCGCGTGGGCCTGGTCGTGGCGCTACGCGAGGGTGACGCGGAGGGGCTCGCGAAGGTGCAGGCCCCCCTGGAGCCCGTAGCGGCCCTCTCCGCGGCCATGCTGGACCTCGGGCTGTGGGCGGCGGGGGAGAGCCTTTCCTCGCCCGGATCGACGCTGGCCGCGCTCGTGCCGCCGCCGCCCTGGCGCGGCGCCGCGGAGCCGCTTGCCCCGCCACCCGAGCCCGCGGCGGGCGACGCCTCGATGCCCACGCTGTGGATGGACCTCGACCGTCACGCGCGACTGGCCGAGGAGGTCGGGCGCGCCCCCGGTTCCGTGCTGGTGGTCGCGCCCGACATCGAGTCTGCGGCCCGCTGGGCCGAGCGGCTCGGCGCGGCACGACTCGATAGCGGCGCCGCGGAGGCGGCGCGGCGCGCGGCGTGGTTCGGCGCCCTGCGCGCGCGCCCCCGCGTCGTCGTGGGCACGCGCTCCGCGCTGCTCCTGCCACTCCCCGCGCCCGCGACCCTGGCCCTGCTGGACGAGCAAGACCCCGCGCATCGCCCGCCCGGCGCCCCGCGCCTGCATTCGCGCGAGCTACTGCTCGAACGCGCCCGCCGAGAGGGCAGCCGGCTATTGCTCCTCGCCGGCGCGCCCTCCGCCGAAATCTGGCACGCGACCAACGAGAAGCGCGTGGCGTGTCCCGAGCTTGCGGCCGCGAGCCCCGCGTCCGAGCTCGTCACGGCGGACACGAAGGGCATCCTCCGCAACCACCCGTTCACGCTCCCGCTCACTCGCGCGCTCGACGACGCTGCGCGGCGGGGCGAGCGCGTGGCCCTCGTCGTCTCGCACGACGCCGCGGCGCTCGGCTGCGACGAGTGCGGCGAGGTGCTGCGCTGCCCGGACTGCGGCGTGGGGCTCGGTTTCGCTCGCGTGAGCGCCGCGCTCGAGTGCCGACTCTGCGGGCGCGCGAGCCCGCTGCCCGGCGCGTGCCCGCGCTGCGGCGGTCATCGGCTCTCGCCGTTCGGCTGGAGCCCCGAGCGCGTGATGACGGCGCTCCGCAAGCGCTTCCCGCGTCTCACCGTGGCGAGGTCGGGGGGCCGTGGCCGGGACGCGGCGCGCGCCGCCGAGGCCAAGGTGCTGGTGGGTGGTCCCGGCGTCCTGCGGGGACTCGAGCCGGGCACGCTGGCCGCGGTCGGGTTCATTGCCTTCGACGGTCTCTTGCGCGTGCCCGACTTCCGAGCCGGCGAGCGCGCCTTTCAGACGCTGTGGGCGGCCATGGAGGCGGTGCGCGCGAGCGGGCGCGTGGTCGTCCAGACGCTCCACCCGGAGCACTACGTCGTCGAGGCAGCGCGCCGGCGCCGCCGCGACGTCTTCTACGAGCCGGAGCTGCGCTTTCGCACCGAGCTGGGCTACCCGCCGTTTCGCCGGCTGTGCCTGATCGGCGTGCAGGGCAAGAGTGCCGAAGGCGCGCGCGGCCTGTTGAAGGAATGCGCCGCCGCCCTCCGCGGCGTCCCCGGCCTCACGGTGTATCCTCCGGCCCCACGCGGCGTGGCCCTCGGCCGCCGGCCCTGGTGGCGCATGCTGGTCAAGGGACCGGAGAACCTCGCGCATCTGCTGGAGGAGCCGCTGCGCCCCTTCCTGGAGCGGCGCCGCCGCGCGGGCGGCATCCTGGACATCGACGCGATCTAATGCTGGATGCCCCTTGAAAGATCGCTACAATACAGAGGTCACCGCTCGCGGTGACCGTAGATCAAATCAGAAGATCCGAATCACCAACAGGGAGTCGACGCCGACACATGGCCGTTCTTACCGTTCGACGCTATGGCGATCCAATTCTCCGGCAGAGGGCCGAGCCGGTGGCTGAAGTGACGCCCGAGGTCCAGCGCGTCATCGCCGACATGGTCGAGACGATGTACCACCAGGTCGGCATCGGGCTGGCCGCGCCGCAAGTCGGCATCTCCATCCGCCTCATCCTGGTGGATGACGGTAGCCGCGGGCCGCGCGCGCTGATCAATCCCACCATCGTCGAGCGTCGGGGATCCATTCAGGGTGAGGAGGGCTGTCTCTCCATTCCCGGCATCTTTGGCGAGGTGGAGCGCAGTGAGTGGGTGCGGGTGGAGGCCCAGGACGCCGAGGGTCGTCCCCTGGCGTTCGAGACGCGGGGACTCCAGGCCCGGGTGATCCAGCACGAGATGGACCATCTCGACGGCGTCCTCTTCATCGACCGGCTGCCCCCGGTGACGCGCGACCGGATCAAGAAGAAGATCCAGAAGGAAGGGCTCCCCGCCGAGGCGCCGCACCACGCCTTCGCGCTCTGAAGGCGGGCGTCGGTTGCGGGTCCTCTTCTACGGGACACCGATCTTCGCCCTCCCGACCCTCGACGCCCTGCTGAGCGCGCACGAGGTCGTCGCGGTGATCACGCAGCCCGACAAGCCGGCCCACCGCGGCCAGCGCGTGACCCCGCCCCCCGTGAAGGAGCGCGCGCTCGCCGACGGCATCCCCGTGCTGCAACCGCCGCGTCTCCGCGATCCCGGCTGGCCGGAGCGCCTCGCCGACTATCGCGCCGACGTCGCGGTGGTCGTCGCCTTCGGCCAGATCCTGCCCAAGGCGGTGCTCGACGTGCCCGCGCGCGGGTCCATCAACGTGCACGCCTCCATCCTTCCCCGCTATCGCGGCGCCGCGCCGATCGCCTGGGCCATCATTCGCGGGGAGCGCGAGACTGGGATCACCACGTTCCAGATGGATCCCGGCATGGACACCGGCGCGATGCTGCTGCGCGAGACGACGCCCATCGGATCCGAGGAGACGGCGGGCGAGCTGGCGGCGCGCCTGGCGCCGCTCGGCGCCTCCGTGCTCCTCCGGACGCTCGCCGGTCTCGACACGATCGCCCCTGCGCCGCAGGACCACGCCCAGGCGACCCTGGCCCCTCGCCTGAAGAAAGACGATGGCTGGCTGCGTCTCGCCGAGCCGGCTCGCGACCTCGCCGCGCGCGTGCGGGGATGCAACCCCTGGCCGGGCGCCGCGCTCACGACGCCCGGCGGACGGCTCATGATCTGGCGGGCGGCGGCGGTGCCGCATCCGGCGACGGACGCCCCTGGGACACTGGTGACCACCGGTCCGGGCGCCACCGCCATCGTCACCGGCGAGGGCCTGCTGCTCCCCCTCGAGGTGCAGCCGGAGAACCGCAAGGCGATGGCGTGGGAGGACTTCCTCCGGGGGGCCCGGCTGCGTCCCGGCCACCGCGTGAGCGAGGTGACGGCGTGAGCCCCGTGCTGCGCGCCGGCCCGATCTCACAGGCACGCTTCGAGGCGCTGCGCATCCTCGTCCGCGTGGAGGGCGACCGGGCTTTCGCCGACATCGCGCTCGAGCACGCGCTGGACCGCGCCGCCCTCGAGCCACGTGACGCCGCGCTCTGCACCGAGATCGTGTACGGGACGCTCCGGTGGCAGCGCCACCTGGACTGGCGGCTTGGCGCCCATCTCCACCGTCCGCTCGACCGCCTCGACCCCTGGGTGCGCGCCTTGCTCCGGCTCACCGCGTATCAGGTGCTGTTCCTCGACCGCGTGCCGCGCTGGGCCGCGGTGGACGAGGCGGTGAGCCTCGCGAAGCTCAAGTCGCGTGTATCGGGGCCGGCGGAGTTCGTCAACGCGGTGCTGCGTGCCCTCACCCGGGCCACTGGCGCGCCCTCGCTTCCTGCGGACGCGGTGGCGGCGGTGGGCGTGCGCTGGTCCTATCCCGACTGGATCACCGCGCGCTGGATCGCGCGCTATGGTCACGACGAAGCCGAGGCGCTGATGGCGGCGGGCAACGAGCGCCCGCCGATCGCGCTGCGGGCCAACCGGCTGCGCATCGACCGTGAGGCCCTGGCCCGGCGGCTGCGCGACGAGGATCTCGCGGAGACGCGCCCCACCGCGTTGGCGCCGGAGGGCCTCGTGCTGGAGAAGGGGGCGCCCGCACGCCTGGCTCCGTTCGCGGAGGGGTGGTGCACGGTGCAGGACGAGGCCTCGATGCTGATCGCGCGCCTGCTCGAGCCCTGCGCGGGCGAGACGGTGGCGGACGTCTGTGCCGCGCCCGGCACCAAGGCGACGCACCTGGCCGAGCTGATGGACAATCGCGGTCGCATCGTGGCCTTCGATCCCCAGGCGGCGCGGCTGGCCTTGCTGGATCGGGGCGCGGCGCGTCTCGGCCTCACGATCATCCAGTCCCACGTGGGCGGCGCTGCCGCGCTGGCGCCCCGCTGGGCCGGCCGTTGCGATCGCGTGCTGGTGGATGCGCCCTGCTCGAACCTCGGCGTGGTCCGGCGCAATCCCGAAGTGAAGTGGCGACGTACGGAGGATGACCTGCGGCGCCTTCAGCAGAAGCAGCGCACCATCCTCGCCTCCGCCGCATCGATGGCGAAGCCCGGTGGGCGCCTCGTCTACGCGACGTGCTCGCCCGAGCCCGACGAGAACGAGGACGTCGTCTTCCCCTTCCTCGAGACCCATCGGAACTGGGCGGTGGACCCGCCCGTCGCCTTTCCCGTCGCACCCGACGCGCGCGGCATCGTCCGCCTCTTCCCGCATCGCCACGGCACCGACGCCTTCACCGCCATCCGGCTGCGTCGCACCGGTGGTGCATGAGCGGGCGCGCGCGGGCTCGGCCTCGCCGGCTTCGCCCTCGGAGTGGTGTCGGTACTGCCGGGCGCGGTGGGCGTGGCCGGGTCGTCGCCGGCTTCCTCTCCGGGGTGGCGAGCCTCCTCATCAAGCGGCGCAAGGCGCGGAGGCGGCGGTTCTAGCGAACCGGGCCGTTCCTATGCTGACGCGGCGCCCAGCGGGGCGCCGTCTCGGACATGGGCAGGCCCAGCGCGACCAGCGTGCGCTCGACGGCGGGGAAGAAGCCAAGGCGGTCCAGGAACGGGTTGAGCCATCCCGTCGCCACGCAGTAAGCCTCGGCCTGGGTGCGGTGGTGCGCCGCGTGGCGTAGCGGCCGGAGAATCAGCCCCGCCCGCTGCATGCGTGTCACGTAGGCGGGCACCGTCGGCATGTGCGCCCACTTGTGCAGCTGATTGGTCACCACCGCGACCAGGGTGAAGACCAGCAGCGCCGCGTAGGCGCCCAGCCACAGCCGGCGCGCGGGCGCGGGCAGCAGCGCCACGATGGCCAGCACCGGCGCGAGGGCGAGGCAGCTGTTCCCGGCGATCTCGGCGAAGTGATGGCGCGTCATGGCGAGCGGATCCCGGTGGTGCTCGCGGAAGGGATGAATCAGCACCCGGCCGATGAGGGCCGAATCTTCCTCGAAAAACGTGTCACAGAACCAGTGGACGACGCCCGACATGAAGTCGCCGGCGAGGTAGCCCACCGCCGCGCCCAGTGCGGTCACCCACCAGAAGGACGCGTCGAGCCCGCCGCTCCACACGTGCCGCGCCGCGAGGAACAGCCAGAGGGCCGAGGCGACCGCGATGGCGAGCCACTCCATGAGCGATTGCCAGCCGAGACGCTCGGGATGCGTGGAATCACCGGGCGAGTGAGCGAGCATCGTCGCCAATTCTATCCGAAAGGTGCGAGCGAGGGAATGGATTACCCGGTCGTTTGCGCTCGCTCGACGCGCCGCGCCGCGAAGCGCGCGGCCACCTCGCGGAAAATCTGGCGCGCGAGGCCGCGGAAGGTTGGCATCGCGGATGCTCGGCGGAGGGGCGGAGGTGTGTGATGAGTCACGCGAGTGTGCGCTATGTGCTGAGCGCCGCGGTGGCCGGGCCCTTGATGGCCGTGCTCCTCGGCGGATGCATTTATCACGAGAAAACCACGGAGAAGACCGTACCCGCTGCGACGCCGGTCGTCGTGGCTCCGTCGGGCGAGCGGGTGGTGAACTACCCGGACGGTCGCTACCAGCTCTACGGCGACGGGAAGGTCGTGCCCTATTACTGGGTCTGGATCCCGAGTGGAACGACTCCACCGGTTCCTCCGGCGCCGCCTCGTCTGCCCTAGGCCCGGCACCGCCGCGCTGCTCGGGCTCGCGCTCCTGCTCGGAGCGGGCTCGGCGGCGCGCGCGGAGCCGGTCGCGGTGCGCTTCGCCGAGGGCGTGACACGTGGCTTTCTCACCGTCCACGCGCTCGACGGCAAGAGCCTCGGCCAGGGCGACCTCACTCAGGTCGCACGCAACGGGCGCGTGGAAAGTCGGATGGTGCTCCGCTTCCATGACGGCTCCCTGTACGACGAGATCGTCGTGTTCACGCAGAACAAGAGCTTCGCCCTCGTGAGCTACAAGCTCGTCCAGAAGGGGCCTTCGTTCCCGGAGGCGATGGAGGTATCGCTGACGAAGGACACCGGAGAGTATGTCGTCCAGTCGCACAAGGGCGACAAGGCGCAGACGTATCGCGGCACGCTCGAGCTGCCGCAGGACACGTACAACGGCCTCCTCCTGACTCTCGTACGGAACCTGCCCGACGGGCACACCGCCTCCGTCCACGTCGTCGCCTTCACGCCCAAGCCGCGCGTCATCGGGCTCGATATCGTGCCGGCGGGCGACGATCCCGGCAAGGTCGGAGCGGAGACTCGCCCCGCACGACGCTACCGCCTCGCGCCGAAGCTCGGCTTCATCCTCGGGACGGCGGCCAAGCTCCTCGGCAAGACGCCGCCCGATCAGTTCTGCTGGGTGCTCGATGACCCCGTGCCCGCCTTCGTGGCCTGCGAGGCGTCGCTGGCCACCGGCGGCCCCATCTGGCGAATCGGGGTCGTGAGCCCCATGCGTCGCGTCTCCGTCGAGGCGGCCCCGGCTTCAACCCGATGAAGTCGGGAGGGCGCAGTCGCTTCCGCGAAACCGTCGCCCGCATCTTTTCCACGGTCGAGGACATCGTCTACGTGGTCCTGGGCGTGCTACTCGCCGCGGGCCTCGCCGCGCTGCTGCTCGACGCCGCGCTCGCCTTCTGGCACACCTTCGCATCGGGCGTCTCGAGCATGAACATCATCCCGTTCCTGGACCGTACCCTGCTCGTCCTGATGGTGGTCGAGATCCTCTACACCGTGCAGGTGTCCTTCCGGGAGCACCTGCTCGTTCCGGAGCCCTTCCTGCTGGTGGCCCTCATCGCCTCGGTGCGGCGCATCATCGTGCTGACCGCCGAGCTGGGTGAGCTGGCCCGGAAGGGCGGCGAGGTGTTCCGGGCGGCCATGATCGAGACCGCGCTAGTCGCGGCGGTGATCGTCGCCCTCGCGGCAGCGCTGGTGGTGCTGCGCAAGCGCGATCCCCAGGCGGTGGCCGAGCGCGCCTGATCACCCGGGCACGTGAGGGTTTGCGTCGCCGGGAGGGCGTCGAGTAAGGTGGGGCCGTGGCCCGCATTGCGCCGAGCATTCTCTCCGCCGACTTCGCCGCGCTCGGCGACGCCATCGCGCGCGTGGAGGCGGGCGGCGCCGATCTGCTCCACGTGGACGTGATGGACGGTCACTTCGTCCCCAATCTCACGCTGGGACCGCCCATCATCGAGTCGATCAGGAAGCGCACGCGCCTGCCCCTGGACGTGCACCTCATGATCGAGGAGCCGGAGCGATGGGTGGAGACCTACGTCCGGGCGGGGGCCGACCTGGTCACCGTCCATGTGGAAGCGGCGACCCACCTCCAGCGCTGCCTCGCACAGGTCCGGGAAGCGGGGGCCCGGGCCGGGGTGGCGCTCAATCCGGCCACTCCGGCCGGCACCCTTCAGTGCGTCCTGGACGACCTCGACCTGGTCCTGGTCATGTCGGTGAACCCAGGCTTTGGAGGGCAGTCCTTCATTCCCTCTGCGTACGGAAAAATTCGGGAGATCAGGCAGTTGCTCGGGGACCGGCTGGTCGAGGTGTCGGTGGACGGTGGGGTCAAGCAGGACAACGCCGGGGCCTTGGCGAGGGCCGGCGCCTCCGTCCTCGTGGCCGGCTCGGCAATCTTCGGAAGCCCGGATCCCGCCCAGGAAGTCCGCGCTCTACGGAGTGCCTCGGAAGTACCCAAATAGGCTTGACTTTTAGCTTTTCCGCCCTTAGCCTTAGGGGTCCTCCATGTTTGACAATCTCTCGACTCGTCTCAATGCGATTTTCGACCGGCTTCGCGGGTACGGCCGGCTGACGGAGGAAAACGTCCAGGAAGCGCTTCGCGAGGTGCGCGTCGCCCTTCTCGAAGCCGACGTCAACTTCAAGGTCGTCAAGGGATTCGTCGAGCGCGTCCGCGAGAAAGCCATCGGGCAGGACGTGCTGAAGTCGCTCACGCCCGGCCAGCACGTCGTGAAGGTGGTACGCGACGAGATGGTCGAGTTGCTCGGCGGCTCGGCCCATCGCCTCGCGATGGCGCCGCATCCCCCCACCATCGTCATGCTGGTGGGACTTCAGGGCTCGGGCAAGACCACCACCGCCGCCAAGCTCGCCCGTCACTTCCAGAAGAGCGGGCAGCATCCGATGCTGGCCTCGGCGGACGTCTATCGGCCCGCCGCCATCGATCAGCTGAAGACCCTGGGCGCGAGCCTCGGCCTGCCGGTGCTGGGCGATCCCGCCGCCTCGCCCGTCGCGATCTGCCGGCAGGCGCGGGAGGAGGCCGCGCAGCGCGGGCTTTCGCCGTTGATCCTGGACACCGCCGGCCGCCTCCACATCGACGAGGAGATGCTCGCCGAGCTGAAGGCGATCAAGAAGGAGGTCGCTCCCCACCACGTCCTCTTGGTGGTCGACGCGATGACGGGCCAGGACGCCGTGACGGTGGCCGACAAGTTCAACGCGGCCGTCGGCGTGGACGCGTTCGTCCTGACCAAGATGGACGGCGACGCCCGCGGAGGAGCCGCGCTCTCCATCAGATCAGTCACCGGCCGGCCCATCGCCTTCGTGGGCATGGGCGAGAAGACCGACGCGCTCGAGCCCTTCCATCCCGACCGTCTGGCCGCCCGCATCCTGGGCATGGGCGACGTCCTCACACTGGTCGAGAAGGCGCAGTCCGTGGTGGATCAGGATCAAGCCGAGGAGCTGGCGAAGAAGATCCGCTCCGAGCGCTTCACGCTCGAGGACTTCGCTCAGCAGCTCAAGCAGCTCCGCTCCATGGGCCCGCTCGAGCAGATCATGGACATGGTGCCCTTCTTCAAGGGCTCGGGGATGCCCAGGGAGCTGCGGGGTGAGGAGTCGGAGCTCCAGCGCTACGAGGCGATCATCGCCTCCATGACGCCGGGCGAGCGGCAGGAGCCGTCGATCATCAACGGAAGCCGCCGCATGCGCATCGCGCGCGGCAGCGGCACGCAGGTGGCCGACGTGAATCGCCTGCTCAAGCAGCACGCGCAGCTCAAGAAGATGATGAAGGGACTCAAGCAGATGGAGGGACGGATGGGCAAGCTCAAGGGCGGCCTGCCGTTTCTCGGGCGCTAACCAGAAGACGACGAGGTGAGCCAGTGGCGGTACACATCCGACTGAGACGAACGGGAACGACGAAGAAGCCGGCCTATCGCGTGGTGGTGGCCGATTCGCGCGCGGCGCGGGACGGGCGGTTCATCGAGGTGATCGGACACTACAACCCGCTCACCAACCCGCCGGTCATCAAGATCGAGACCGAGAAGGCCGTCGCGTGGATCAAGAAGGGCGCGCAGCCCTCGAACACGGTCAAGCACCTGCTCGCTCGCGCGGGAGTCGGCAAGGCCTGACGTGATGGACGCCGACCCGCCGCTCATCGCGGTCGGCGAGGTGCTGCGGCCCTACGGGGTGCGCGGCGAGGTGCGGGTGCGGCCGTTGACGGATCGACCGCGCGAGCGGTTCCACCGGCTGGAAGCGTGCTTCCTGTGGGAGCCCGCGCGCGGCCGGCGGGAAGCGTGCCGCGTGGTCGAGCGGCAATTCGACGGGGACGGGGTGCGGGTGCGGCTGGAGGGCGTGGATTCGCCGGAGGCCGCGCGCGCGCTCCAGGGGCGGCTGCTGGCGGTGGAGCGGTCCGAAGCGCTGCCGCCGCGGCAAGGCGAGTTCTATCCGTGGCAGCTCGAGGGGGCCACGGTGGAGACCGCGGACGGCCGGACGCTCGGCCGGTTCGTGAGGGTGGAGGATTCGCCCGCGCAGCCGCTCTGGGTGATCGAGCGGGATGGGCGCGAATGGATGCTGCCCGCCGTGCCGGAATTTGTACAGGAGGTCAGCGTGGCGGAGCGGCGCATCGTCGCGAATCCGCCGGAGGGGCTGGACACGCTGTGAGGATCGACATCGTCACGCTGTTCCCGGGGATGCTGGAGGCGCCGCTGGGCGAGTCCATCGTCGGGCGCGCGCGCGCGCGCGGCCTGGTGGACATGCGCCTGGTGAACCTCCGCGACCACGCGAGCGGGCGGCATCTCGTCACCGACGACGCCCCGTTCGGGGGCGGCGGCGGGATGATCCTCAAGCCCGAGCCGCTGGCCGCGGCGCTCGAGGCCACTCGCCGCGAGGGAGCCCACGTCATCCTGCTCGACCCCGCCGGCCGGCGCTTCACCCAGAGCGTCGCGCGCGAGCTCGCACGGCGGCCCCACCTCGTGCTGGTGTGCGGCCGCTACGAAGGCGTGGACGATCGGGTGCGCGAGCACCTCGTGGACGAGGAGCTGTCGATCGGCGACTACGTGCTGAGCGGCGGCGAGCCGGCGGCGCTCGTGGTGGTGGATGCGGTCACGCGGCTTCAGCCGGGCGCCCTCGGCGACACCGCCGCCCCCGAGCACGACTCGTTCTCGCGGGGACTCCTCGAGCATCCGCAGTACACGCGGCCCGAACGGTTCAGGGACTGGGCGGTGCCACCGGTGCTGCTGGGCGGCGACCACGGCAAGGTCGCGCGCTGGCGCCGAGTGATGTCGGTATGGCGGACGTGGGAGCGTCGCCCCGACCTCCTGGAGACCGCGGACCTCTCGCCCGAGGAGCAGAAGTGGGTGGACGGATTCAATCACGGCCGCAGGCCCTCGGACTACATCTAGCGACGAAGACGGGAGACACGTCATGGAAGCGATCCGGATCGTGGATGCGGCGGCGCTCAAGAAGGACCGAACGGGGTTCGGGCCGGGCGACACCGTACGGGTGCAGGTGAAGGTCGTCGAAGGCGAGAAGGAGCGGCTCCAGGCCTTCGAGGGCGTGGTGATCCGCCGGCGGGGTGGCGGGGCAAGCGCGTCCTTCACCGTGCGGCGCATATCCTACGGCGTCGGCGTGGAGCGGACGTTTCCCCTCCACTCACCGCGCATCGACCGCGTCCAGGTGACCAAGCGGGCGGCGGTGCGACGCTCGAAGCTCTACTATCTGCGCGATCTGGCGGGAAAGGCGGCGCGGCTCAAGGAGAAGCGCACCGCGCAAGTGCCCGCCGCGGGCGAGCAGCAGGCGTAGGGCGGACGGAGCGCGCCACGGGCGCCCCGTACCGCTTCGAGGGAGTCGGCTGGCGGGCCGGCATCGGCCGGATCGCCGGTGTGGATGAGGCAGGAAGAGCCCCCCTCGCGGGGCCCGTCGTGGCGGCGGCAGTGATCCTGGCGCCGGGCGCGAGGATCGATGGGCTGGACGACTCGAAGCGGCTCATCCGCGAGGAGCGGGAGCGGCTCTTCGGGCTCATTCAGATGCGTGCGATCGCGTACGCTGTGGGCGTCGTGGATGCGGGAACGATCGACCGGGTGAACATCCTGGAGGCGACACGGCTGGCGATGCGAGTAGCCCTGGACGGATTGAGCGCGATGCCGGAGCTCGTGCTCACGGACTTCGTGAGCCTGCGGGACTTGCCCTGCCCGCAGCGCAATCTCGTTCGCGGGGATCAGCGCTCGGCCACGATCGCGGCGGCGTCCATCGTGGCCAAGGTGACGCGCGATCGCCTCATGGAGGACCTCGACCCGGTCTATCCCGAGTACGGATTCGTCCGCCACAAGGGCTATCCGACCGAGGAGCACCGCTCCGCTCTCAAAAAGTTCGGTCCCTGTCCCTTGCACCGGCGCACCTTCCAGGGTGTCGCCTGGCAGGGGGAGCTGTTCGAGTGTTGAAGTGATTGATCGATCCTGCGCCGGTCAAGGAGTGACCCGTGCCCACCGACACACGTAGAACCATTGGAGTGAAGGGAGAGGACGAGGCCGCGCGATTCCTCGCGCGGTGCGGCTACGCCATCCTGGACAAGAATGTCCGTACCCGGGCGGGCGAGATCGATCTCGTCGCCAAGGAAGGCAAGACCCTCGTCTTCGTTGAGGTGAAGACGCGCAAGGACCTGGAGGGTGATCCGCCCCAGGCGGGAGTGCGCACGCGCAAGCAGAACCGTCTGGGGAAGCTCGCGCACGGCTATCTCAAGGCCAAGCGCATGCGCGAGATGCCGTGCCGCTTCGACGTCATCGCCGTGATCGTCAACGACGAGGGTGGCGTCAAGGCGATCCGGCACATCCCGAACGCATTCAGCGTTGCGCCGTGGTAGCGAGGGACCCGATAGGCAGCCGTAGATCAAGTCGGTGACTGACCGGCGCCCCGCGTTCGAGCAGGCCCTCGCGCTGGTCCCCGGCCGCACGGCGTTGCTCGTGGTCGACATGCAGCGGGCCTTCCTCGATCCGGGCGAGGCGATGGAAGTGCCGCCGGCGCGCGACATCGTGCCGCGGCTGCAGGAGCTGGTGGGCGTGTTCCGCCGGCAGGCTCTTCCCGTGGTCTTCACCGAGTTCATCTATGCGGAAAGCGCCCCCCTGCTCGTCGGCGCGCTCCATCCCGAGCACCTTCGCGCCACGCCCCGCGCGCCCCGCGGCTTCGGGATGCCCTCGTCCTCCTGCCTGGCCGGCGAGGCCAACACCGCCACGGTGTCGGACCTCGAGCCCCGGGCCGACGAGCTCGTGGTGCACAAGCATTACTACGACGGCTTCAACGGCACGGTCCTGGACTCGGCGCTGCGCGCGCGCGGGGTCGATCATCTGGTGCTCACCGGCACGATGACCGACATCTGCGTGCTCGCCACCGTAGTGGGCGGATTCAACCGGGAGTACCGCATCACCGTGGTCGAGGACGGCGTGGCCACGCTCTGGCCGGAGATCCAGCGAGTCACCCTCGACATCATCGGCCGCGCCTACGCGCGGGTGCTGTCCGCCAAGGCGGTGGCGGACGAGATCGCCAACTGGTAGGACGACGAGGAGCCGCGATGGGACACGACCTGCGCTTTCAGGGCTGCATGCCGGCCAACCTCCTGCCCTTCACCGCCGACCTCGAGATCGACGAGCGCGCCTACCGGAGCCATCTGCGCTGGCTCGCAGATGCGCCCGGCGTGACCGGCATCGTGGCCAACGGCCACGCCGCAGAAGTCTCGTCGCTGACGCGCGAGGAGCGCCGGCGCGCGCTCGCCATCGCTCTCGACGAGATGGGCGGGAAGGTGCCGGTCGTGGCCGGGGTCTACTCGGACGGCACGCGGGAGGCCGTCGAGCTGGCGCGTGATGCGCAGAGAGCGGGCGCGGCGGGACTCCTTGTGTTTCCCCCCACCCTTTTCATGTGGGGCGCGCAGCTGAAGCCGGACATGGTGCTGCGCCATTTCTCCGAGCTCGCCGACGGCGTGGATCTGCCCCTGATCGTTTTCGAGTACCCGCCCGCCTCGGGCATCGGCTATGGACCTGAGACGCTGACCGCGCTCTGCAAGATCCCCACGGTAGCCGCGGTGAAGGACTGGTCGAACGACATCGTGGCCTACGAGAAGAACCTTCGCGCGTTGCGGTCGTCGGGCCGGCCCGTCGCGATGCTCTCGTCGTTCACGATGTCGCTGATGGCGAGCTTCGCCCTCGGCGCCGATGGCTGCATCTCCGGAATGGGCAGCGTGGCCGCCGATCTCCAGGCGAGCCTCTATGCCGCGGTGAAGGCGGGCCGCCTCGAGGAGGCCAGGGCGATCAATGAGCGTCTCACCCCCCTCGTGAATGTTTTCTACGCGCCGCCCTTCGTCGACATGCACAACCGGATGAAGGAGGCGCTCGCGCTGCTGGGCCGCATCCCCGCCGCGCACGTGCGCCCGCCGCTCACACCGGT
>Ga0310813_10000330_pt1 | contig 31378 bp, 24 predicted proteins | sample YN3metagenome_FD_203086 | JGI IMG/M metagenome (GOLD analysis project Ga0310813, IMG submission 203086) | Soil microbial communities from experimental microcosm in Duke University, North Carolina, United States - YN3 | ecosystem: Engineered > Artificial ecosystem > Soil microcosm > Unclassified...
CCACCCCGGCATTGAGCGCCAGCAAATTGGTCTGGAAGGCGATCTCGTCGATCACGCCGATGATGTTGGCGATCTGCTTGGACGAGGTCTCGATGCCGTCCATCGCCCCCACCGTCTGGCGCACCACCTCGCCGGACCGCTCGGCGTCGGTCTTCGAGGTCGAGACCAGGTCGCGCGCCTCGTTCGCCACCTCGGCGGTGCGCCGCACCGTCGCGGTGATCTCATCGAGTGCGGCCGCCGTCTCTTCCAGGCTCGCCGCCTGCTGCTCGGTGCGCCGCGACAGATCGTCCGACGCCTGGGTGATTTCCTCAGCGCCCGAGCGCACGCCTTGCGTGTTGGTGGCGATGGCCTGCATCGTCACCTGCAGCTTCTCCATCGCCGCATTGAAATCGCCGCGCAGCTTCTCGTAATCGGCCGAGAACGCCTCGGTCAGGCGGAACATCAGGTCGCCGCCGGAAAGCTTCGCCAAGCCTTCAGCCACCGAGTGCACGACGAACGCCTGCTGCTTGGCCGCCGCCGCACGCTCGACTTCCGTGCGCTGCCGCTCCTGCTCAACCGTCTGGCGCTGAGACTCAGCTTCTGCTTCCAGCCGCTGCTTCTCGATGCCGGCATCCTTGAATACCTGTACCGCGCGGGCCATGCCACCGATCTCGTCCTTGCGGTCCGCACCGGTGATCTCGGCTTGCAGGTCGCCGCCAGACAAGCGGCCCATCACTTTTTGCAGCCCCTTGATCGGCATGACAATCCAGCTGCGGACGGCAAAGAAACCGCCCAGCATCATCAGCACCAGGCCCCCGAGGATCAGGGCAAAAGTTGTCATGACCGTGACGTTCGCCACCTTCGTCAGCGTGGATGCCGTCGCGGCCTGGCCGTTCAAGAGGCGGGATTTCAGCCCCTGCATGCCTTTCACCAGGGCGGGAAATTGCGGTGCGCACTCGCTGAGAAAGGTGGCTTGCGCGGTCGCGATTTCTGCGGACGTGGTGGCTGTCGTGGCCAGGTGAATCGAATTGCCGCAAGCGCCATCGACGACCTGCAGGGCATGCGATTTTAGATTCATGAAATCATTGGCAAAGCTCGGAGACGCGATCGCGGACTGATCCAGGAACTGGCCAAATCGATCTTTGTACCATGCGGTCGCAGACAGATCAGCTTTTTGCTCCGCGGAACCGGGAGCGTCGAGCATCACCTGAGCGGTGTGCGCTTCCATCGCCTGAATGTCTGCATTCGCCTGGGCGATGTTCTCGGTGGATAAAGTCAGGCCATCTTTTAGATGTGTGTACTCATTATTGATAAACCGCACCTGGCCTGTCGCATAGAATGCGACAGCAATGACAAAAACTCCAAACACGAGAGCGATAGAAAAAATCTTACCAAAGATCGAGAGGTTATTCATGGCCATCCAATTCCGTGCGGTGAGTACATTAGTCGTCGTCGATGGTAACGATTACCGATATTCCGTGAACGTTCCCGTGTACGCCTAAAGTTTAACTTACTTTCATGTATACAACTATTGCGTGTATATTGACAATCTTGGAATCGCCAATTTTAAAAAATTTGAAGGCAATGTTCGACTAGGTTCGTTCAGGTCGGTACACCCTTACGATCGATAAATGTCGGGCGGCCGACCTAACGCCGCGCCGCGTTCCCGCCGGATCAGCTTTCGGGGGGGCGGGGAAGGGGCGGTGCTTCGGCGCGATCGGCTAGTTGCGCGCGAAGCTCCCGCAGCTCGCGACGTAACGTTTCCATCTCCACGCGGTCATATCCCTGGCCTGCCTGAATCGCGAGCCTGTGCAACAGGTCGCTTTCATCGGGTGTGATATCGCTGCCGGTTTCATGGGGGCCGAAGAGAGCGAGGGCGATGGCCTCTCCCGCCCAGCCCAGGATCGGCACCGCAAGGCATGGCGCCTGCTCTTCGGAGGGCGATCCATCAGGCTGCCACTGCCTGGGGAGGAGTGGAATCGGCTTGCCCCGCGCAAGACATCCGGTTACCTGGGCGTCGAGGTCCCGGCGCAGCTCGGGCAGTGGCGCGGCAGGCCAGCCGATGGCCGGTATCATGCGCTGTAAAGCACCATCGACATCGCGAAATACAGCCGCCGATGTGAGGCGGAGAGAGCGAACCGGCGCTTCGACGAGCCATCGGTCGATGGTGGCGAAATTGTCAGCCTCGCGGACCATGCGTTCCGCCAGCTCCAGCCCATGCCGGGCCTGGTGATAGCTATGATGAAAGGCGTGATCCGCGAGGTCCACCGCGACCTCGTGCAAGCGCTGCAGCGCGACCAGCAGGACCGGCGCAACCACTAACGGCCAAAGCCATCGCGGCAGGTGCCACATTTCCTGACTTTGCGCGATGCGCTCGTGGAGAAACATGACGGGGACACCCAGCGCCAGTGTCAGCGCCGTCATGACGGTGCCTCGCCGCAGCGGGATGGCGACGCTGATCACGCGTTCGCGGCGCACGGCCGTCCATACGAAATAGGCCAGAACGCCCTGGACGAGATACAGCAACCCGAGCACCGTCTGCGACGGAGCATTGCCCCATATATTCTGCAGCAGCCCGGTCGTCTGGCAGAGCTCGGCAAAAATGAAAACCGGCAATCCGATCGCGCAACCGGCAATAACCCAGCGCATGCGCTGCTCGTTACGAGGATGCAGTTCACGCCGGCGCACCAGCAGCAAGGCCAGGGCCATCGCATTAAGGCCATAGCTGTAGATATAACCGGCCATGGAGAAGATCTCAGTCGGCAGGCCAAACAAATTAGCGCCGATGAGCAATTGCAGCACGGCCATGCCGGCGCCGAGCCAGAGCGCCAGCCGGGCCCATCGGCGCCAGCGCGGATCCGGAACGGCATGGGGGAAGCTCAAGGCAAAGATGAGCAGCCCGCCCATGGCGGCGCCTATGGCAAGATCTTCCAGACCTTGTTCGATCAGAAGCAGCACCGGCTGAGCTTGGAGGAGCGCGTAATAGACGTAGGTCTGCCCTGGATTGAACCAGAAGAAATAGAGAAAAAACCCCCAAGTCATCCACCCGGGTCGGGTCCAGACCAGCCAGGCGGCGGCCAGCATTGTGAGAATGCTGGCGATGGTGTCCGCGAGCAGAACAAGCCGGCCGGACAGGTCGAGCGAAACACGCTTCGCGCGCAGATGCACGACGCGGCTCGCCCCGCCTGTGCCCGGGCGGATGATGAGGTTTACGTTCCGGTCTAGGAATGTTTCCTGCAACCCCGCCGACCCGCCGAGCACCGTGACGAGCGCCGCGCAAACAAGGCTGCCGGGAGCCCAGCAGTTCATTTGTTTCAGGTCGATCCGGTCCCCGACGGTGAGCCCCGCCGCTGCCGCCGGGGAGTCCCGGATGCTGTCGAACGGGCCGACCAGATCGACCACGACGCCATTATTGTCCACGTCGAACCCGAATGACGCAAGCGGCCAGGCCAGGCGATTGAACGATGGCAGGACCATCGACATCCCCCATGCTGTCAGAACCACCAATGCAAGCCGGGATAAAGCGGAATTGGACAAAGGCAGGGCTCCGTAGGTGCCGGTGCTGATACGATGTGGCCGACCGGGGCAAAACGCAGCGCCGGCCGCGAAAGTTCAACCTACCCGCATGGCGCCACGGGGGCGCATCATATTCGATGCGCGGGTCTATGGAACGGGCAAAAAACGTTTTATCTTCGGTGGTGCGCGATCAGAGTGGTTTTTACACGAATTTTCCAGCACATTGCGATCGCGCATAGGGCGTGGTTTCATGATGCAGCTTGAAGTGGCTAATGCCTATTCAGGCCACATGCTAAAGATGTGCATCCGTTCCGCCCGTGAAGCGTACGCCTTCCGATCATCACAATCAGAAACACGGAGGAAGCAATGTCTCACTTCATGATGCGTTGGCAATTTACTGCCGGGTCAGCCAAAGCGCTGGTTGAGAGGCCGAACGACCGCACGGGCGCGGCAAAGGCGCTTATCGAGGGGTTCGGCGGCAAACTGCACTATTACTATTTTTCGCTGGGTGACTATGATGGGCTTGGGATCTGTGAATTTCCGGATTCGAAGACCGCCGCCGCCTGCGCGCTTGCGGCCATGGCGACCGGCGCTTTCACCCGCTTCGAGACGGTTTCGTTGCTGAGTGCCAGTGAAGCCGAGGCGGCCATGAAGCGCGCACACGATACGAAGACTGGATACAAGCCACCGCACGCTTGATGCCAATTTGCTCCCGCTGGTGAAAGGCGTACCGAGAGTGGGGCGGGCGCGTGGTGGCCCTTCGCCTTGAAACAAAGCCGGCCGTCAGCCGAAATCATTCACGGCCTGTTCGATCGCTGGCGCCGCGTTCCGCAGATCCTCGGCCACCATTGCCGGCATAACTTCGATGCTGGCATGCAGCGCCAGGAACCAAGGTTCGGCGATGCGCGGGATGTCCGAGGCGCTGACCAGGTCTATGATCATCAGGCAGGTGCGCCGGCCGCCGATCGCGACGAAATAGGCTGCTTCAGGCTTCTGTTGCCCGAGAATGGTATCAACCACCTTAAACCCGTCCTTCTTCGCGGCGGCATTGCCGGCCTCGACAGGGAAGGAAATCTTCATCAGGAATCTCATCGTTTCGCTCCCATGCTCAGAATGTCATTGCTGTCTCGAAAATAAACGGGGTTGTCACGGCTGGTCCCCGGGGGAAGCCCATTCATGCCCGCCGCCATCTGGCGAACGGGCCCGGCCTGACGCGGGCCATCCTGGATGGCGGAATGGCCATCGGGAACGTAAGAGGCATCGGTCTCAGGGCCGGACGGCACTCTTAAACGATTTCAGTCAACCCGCGTCATCATGCTCCATCGCCAGCTCGGCTTGGAGGTTCTCGACGTCACGGAAGATCGAGGCGACGGCTAGGACACGCTTGTTGCGCTTGAATCGAAGAATGCAATCCTTGGCGGCGATGTCGCCCTCGACCACGAGTTCGTCCCAGGTTTCGGCATGGCCGACATAATTGATCGGGATGTCGTAATGCTGGCTCCAGAAGAACGGCACGGCGGTGAATGTCTCGTGGTGGCCGAGCATGTTGAGCGCGGCGGTTTGCCCCTGGCGCTCGGCGACCACCCAATGTTCGACGCGGATATGCTCGCCGCTATGCGGGTCGGGCCAGCGCGCGATGTCACCGGCCGCCCAGATGTCCGGCGCGCTTGTTTGGAGATATTCGTTCACGACGACACCGCGGTCGACGGTCAGCCCCGCGGCTTCCGCCAACGCAATCCGTGGGCGCACGCCGACGCCGAGGACCACGAGGTCCGCCTCGAGCGTATTGCCGCTTGCGAGCGTCACCCGCTTGTCGCCGATGGCGCTTGGCTTGTCCTCGAGGTGGAAGACCACGCCGTGCGTCTCGTGCAGCGCGCGGACGAAATCGCCCATCTGCGCCCCGAGAATGCGCTCCATCGGCCGCTTTTCCGGCGCGACCACATGCACGGCAAGGCCACGCGCCCGCAGGGAGGCGGCAACCTCAAGGCCGATAAAGCTCGCGCCCAGCACGACGACCCGGCGGGCCGAAGCGGCGCGCTCGATGATGGCCTGGCAGTCCGCGAGCGTTCGCAGCGTGCGCACATGCGGCAGGTCGGCGCCCGGGATCGGCAGGCGGATCGGTTCGGCGCCGGTGGCGAGCAACAGACGGTCGTAGGGCACATGGCGCCCGTTCCCGACCATCACCCGGCGCGAAGCCACATCGATGAAGCTGACGCTCTCCCCCAGGCGGAGTTCGATGCCGTTCTCGGCGTAGTAATTGTCAGGGCGCAGCGGGACCCAGTCCTCCGGGGCGCTGCCGGCGAGATAATCCTTGGAGAGGTTCGGCCGGTCCACGGGCGCTGCATCATCGTTGCTCAGCATGATGATGCTTCCCTGGTAGCGCTCCCGCCGCAACCGCTCGGCGGCGGCAAACCCGGCCGCGCCGCCGCCGACGATTACGATTCTTTCGGGCGCGTTCGCGCCTTCCGCGCCACGGGGCGCCGCCGCAACCGGTTCCTGCTTCCTGCGCACGAAAATCCTGCCGCCGGTCTGCTCGACGGAAAAACACGGGAGCGGGTCGAAGGCCGGCGGGCGTGTGGCCTCGCCCGTGCGCAGGCTGAAGCAGGCATGATGCCAGGGACAACGCACCGTGTCGCCCACCACGAGTCCATCGACCAGGGGCGCGTGATAATGCGTGCACTGGGCCCCAACGGCGAACAATTCGGGCCCCTGGCGCACCAGGAGAACCGGCTCGCCCTCGACATGGCCGACCAGCTTGCCGCCCTCGGCAAGGTCAGCCGGCTCGATGCCCTGGGTGAAATCGGGGCCGCTGACCCCAGCTTCCTCGTTGGCCATGTCCGTCCCTTCCGTGATCCGATCCGCACCAACTTAATATGGTCGATCGGGTGGCGTTTTCATCGGATGCCGCAATGTTCACGGAAGGGTAAGCCGCTGCGATCTGCGTGGGCTCAGGCGGCCGGAAAATCAGACGCCGGCAAATTGATCATAGCCCTGGTTTTCCCAATATCCGCCCGGATCCTTGTTCGTCACTTCAATGGCCTGCAGGTTTTTCGCGCTTTTGAAGCCGAGCTTGGTCGGGATCCGCAGGCGCAATGGCGCGCCCCATTGCGGCGCGAGCGGCTGATTGACGAAATCCAGGGCCAGCAGGGTCTGCGGGTGCAGCGCGCTTTCCATGTCCAGGCTCGTCGAATAGCCGTCGAAGCAGGTGAAGCTGACATAGCGTGCCCGTAGGTCCGCGCCGACGCGGCGCAGAAACACATGCAGCGGCACGCCGCTCCACTGGCCGATCTGGCTCCAGCCTTCGATGCAGATATGCCGCGTGATCTGGCTCTCCTGCGGCAAGGCGCTCAGCGTGGCGAGGGTCCAGGGCGTCTTATCCGCGACCAGGCCCGAAACGCCGAGGCGCCAGGCAGTGGCGTCGACCGTCTGGACTTCCCATTCCGGATAGAACGCATTGAACCGGTAAGGGGTGGTGATGGCGCTGGCCGGATAGGTTTCTGCCAGGCGGGCGCGGCTGAACAGAGCCGCCTGCACCCGGTCGTCGAAGCGCAGCATGGCTTCCAGCGCCGCATCCACCCCGGAATGGGTCGACAGGTCGCAGCCGGTGAGCAGGCTGAGCGCGCCCAGCGAGAGCGTGCCGCGCAACAGGCCGCGGCGGCGCAAGGGGGCAAGTTCGGGCTGCAGCGCGGCGCTGCTGATCGCGGGGCGGAGGACGGGGCGTTTGCGGTTCATGAATGCTCTTCCGATTCGGTCGGGACGTTGGCGATCATGGAGACGAGCGTGCGCGGATAGAGCGCGACCAGGGTGACATGCAGCGCCACGAAGGCGACGATCAGGCTCATGGTCGTGAAATGAATCACACGGGCGACCGGGTAGCCGCCGTAGAACCCCGCGAGCCAGCCGAACTGCACCGGCTTCCACAGGCTGAGGCCGGTGGTGACGGCGACGATCACGACCAGGATCAGTCCGACATAGAGCAGCCGTTGCACCGCGTTATAATGGCCGATCCGGTGGCCGAGCCGGAACCGGACCGCGGCGCCGACATCGCGCTTCAGCGCGCCGAAGCCTTGCGGGCGCAGGTCGCGCCGGAAATGACCCGAGCAGAAACCGTAAATGAGATAGGCCGCGCCATCGGCAAAGAGCAGCCACATGGCGCTGAGATGCCAGGCCAGCGCGCCGCCGAGCCAACCGCCGAGCCCCGCCCAGCGTGGAAAGGTAAAAGGCAGGATCGGCGATGCGTTATAAATCACCAGCCCGCTCAAAATCATGCAGGCCATGGCGTAAACGCCGATCCAGTGCATGACGCGGATGGGAAGTGGATGCGCCGGTCGCGTTGCGTGGTTCGGCGACGAAGTCATGCGATGCTCTTTCGGTGAAGGTTGGAACAGGCCTGGGAGCCGCACGGTGCGCCTGAGCCGGCCGGCTCCGGCTTGCTCAGGCGCCCGCGGGGTGCGCCTTACATCGGCGGCCGCACGCCATCCACGCCAACCGCAACGACAGCGGCGGTGACGGTATTGCCATTGACCACGCTGTTAACGAACACCGGCGAGCCCTGGGTCACGACGGCCTTGGTGCCCGGGTGGAAGGTCACGATCGGCGCCGTCGGCGGCACGATCACGGTCTGCTGGCCGCCCTTATAAGTGACGGTGAGCTGCTGCACTCCGTTCTGCGGGGTGGCCGCGGTGACGGTGCCATTGGTCATGGAGCTATTGACGGTCGCGGGAGCCGAAACCTTGACCGCGGCAACCGTGCCGTTGGTCATGCTGCTGTCGGTCGCGCCGGCGCCGTTGCGCGTCGTGTCGGTGATCTTATCCCAGGCATAATGGCCTTCGCCCGTGCCGGCCATGGAGGGCGGGAACACCACCACTTCCAGCGCGACATTCAGCGAACCGACGGCTTTCGTCGCCGTGCCGATGAAGCTGCCGGCCGGGATATGGGTGAGATCGGCTTTCTCGACCTGGAGATAATGCGTCTTGTCCGTCAGCGCCACGGAGATGTCGGCGCCGCTGGCGGTCTGCACGACCAGCGTGGTCGGGCTGATGGACGACACCGTGCCGCGAACGCGCTCGTGCTGCGGGGCCGCGAGGGAAGCGGTGGAAACTGCCGTGGTGAGGGTCAAAGCGAGCCCGAAGGTCTTTTTCATGCGGAATTCCTGTTGCATCGGCCCTGCGCCGCGGGACCATGATGACGTGACGCTTCTATGTGACACGCGAGGCGCGGGATTATTCCCGCGCCTCGCATATTTTTTTAACCCCGCGTCATCAGGGAGGAATTCAGCCGCCGAGCGATTGCGGGTACAGGAGGGCAGGGGCATGCGCCGCCACGGAAGGTTGCTGCAGAATGGTTTGGACCTGCTGCTGCAAGGCTAAGACTTCGCCATTCAGATGGGCAACCTGTTGCGGCAGGCCGTTTGGCATGTCCTGTGCACCCGACACGGAAATGATCGGCGGTGTGTTTTGCAGGGCAGAGGCGTTGGGCATGAGCGCGGCGTTGGCGGCAAACGGACCGAAAATGCCGGCGGCGGAGAGGAGAGCGATGGCAAATTTACGCATGAGATTCAGCTCCAGGACAAGCCCCGCGTCACCATGAGGGGCGGGACTATCCAATAGACATCCGCCATTGCGGATTATTCCGCGTGTCCGGCTTGGCGGAATGGATTGTCACAATGTCTTACATGACGGGCGTGCAGACAGAATTGGGGGTGCCCGCAAGACGCGCCAACCCTTGAACGGCTGAACAGGGCAGGTTACTTCATCATCATTGCCCGTATCCCATCCCGCTTTCTTCTCGAAATGCCCGGCAATCAGGCTTCGCCCCAAAGCCGCCTTCGCTAGCCTAACAAAACAGTCTTAAATCTCGCGATAACGGACGACGAGCAACCATTTTAGGAGGCCGGCAGCCCGACGATGACGCGGTAAGCGTATGGGAAGTCTGAGGGCGCATGCCCGGAATTGATGCCGGCCGCCGCCATAAATGATGTCCAAATTGGAAACTTCCAATGATCATGATGTTCTTCCAGTCTTTGTTCGGTCTTGGCCTGCTGGCGACGGCAGCCTTTCTGTTCCTGTCCCTCATCCTCGCCTCTGAGGTCGGGTACCGTCTCGGGCGGCGCATTGCCACGGTGAAATCCACGAGCGGCGAAGACGTTGCGGTGACCTCCACGCTGACGGCCGGAATGATCGCGTTGCTCGCGTTTACCCTGGGTCTCTCGATCAGCTACGCGCAAAGCCGCTTCGAGGCGCGCCGCGACCTGGTGCAAGTGGAAGCCAATGTCATCGGCACGGCCTGGCTGCGCACGGCGCTGATCGACAATGCCGACGGGCATGCCATCGCGGCGGACATCGAGGATTATGCGCGCGTCCGGCTCGCCTTCACCGTGGCGGCATCGGAGGCTGGCGTCCCCGCCTTGCTCGCGCAGACGCAGAGCCTGCAGACGGACATTTGGCGCCACACGGAAAAGATCGTGCAGAATGCGCCGAACCCGATCACGGCGACGCTGGTCAATGCATTGAACGAAATGTTCGACGCGTCTTCCGCGCAGCAATTCGCCTATGAAAGCCGCGTGCCGGCGGATATTCTGATGATGCTTTATTTTGGCACGCTGTTGGCGATCGGCGCGCTCGGCTATCAACTCGGCCTCGTCGGCAAGCGGCAGGTCGTTTTGATCGCCTTGCTGCTGATCATGTGGTCGGGCGGCATGTCATTGATCGTGGATTTGAACCAACCCCGCCTTGGGCGCATTCGCGTGGATGCCACGCCGCTCATCCTCGTCGTTCAGAGCTTCCACACGCCAGGCGGGCCGGCAACCGGGTGGTCGCCGCGTGGGGCGCCTTAAAAGCGGAAATTGGCGGCAACGATGGCGCCGCGCTGCGAGAAAGTGCGCACACCGCCGGTATTGCCGTTCTGGAAGGTGAGATTCCGGTAGCCGACCGACAGATCGGCCCAGCTTGCGACGCTGTAGGCGATTCCGGCATAGATCTGCCAGGTGAGCGGCAGGCCACCGCCGCCGATATCGGCATAAAAGGGGAGATAGAATCTGCTGTTCGGGATGTTGATGCGTCCGGTAATGCCGCCGATCGCGTTGAAATAGGTCTGACCGACGTTAAGGCTCCCGGTGCGCGGCAGAACGAGCGTGTGGTTGGGGGCGAAAATGCTGGTGCTGAGCAGATAATTCGTGGTGCTGTTGAAAGCCAGCATGCGCATCCCGACAATGCTATCCAGATTGCCCCAGCCTCCCCGCAGAATTGTATAACCGCCGGCCAGCGACCAGATCGTCATGGCCGAGCGCGTGCCGGTGCTGAGCTGCAATGAGCGCGGAATATCGATCGGGCCCGGCCCGAGATTGACGGAAGACAAATGGCTGACGCTCGAGGTCAGGCTGGTGTTGACGTACATGAAATCCGTCAGCACCGAGAGACGGTCATGGCGCGCCACGGCGCCCAGCATCAGCCCGGCATTGATGTCGGAAATATAATCGCCGATGCCGGCATTGATGGAGGTGCTCACGGTGCCGCCGCGCGGCCCGGTGGCGTGCAGATCGGCGGAGATGGTCGGTATCCAGAGATAGGGCGCGACCGCGAAGGACCAGCCCGGGGCTGCTTCCGGGGTGGGGGGCGCGGACGCGATCTGCGCATGCGCGGGAAGAGCGGCCGCGGCGGCGGCCGTGAACGCGAAGGCGGTCAGCTTCAGCCCGTAACGCATTTCACGCGCTCCTCTCTGGTGGGCCAGGGGCCGGGTCGTTGCCGCCTGGGCGACGTCATGAGGCGGTGGTTCGGTTGCGGCCGGGCAGGGGGCTTACGCGGGACACGCAACGATGTGAGTCGCAAACAGCGACGCGGAATAATCAAACATTAATTTGAATCAATAGTAAAGAACTCGTATTGTTTGTTGCATAATTACATTATTCTTATTTTTCGGCACAAATTTATTTTTTCTTACGGGCGCGGCGTAGCGCCTTCGCATTAAGGCGCAGCGCTTCGCGTTAAAAAGATCATGAACGCGCGGGGACTCATGTCGGCGTGACGGATCCGAGCCGAAGCCGCGCGGCGGGTTTCAAGGATGTACTCACGGTCCGGCGCGTCCGGGTGGCGTGTGATCGTTGCGTTAGGAGATGAACATGGCGACGACGGCAAACTCCGGCGAGGGGATCGGCCAGAGGACCATCCATGAGCTCAAACGTTTTGCCTTCATTTTCCTTTATTTGTATATCACGCTCGGCGCCATCCTGCTCATGAAGGCGGCGGTATTGCAGGCGCACGGAATCGACTTCGCCCCCTGGGGAATTGCCGCGATCAAGGCCGCCGTGCTCGCCAAGTTCATACTCATCGGTCATGCGTTGAAACTTGGCGACAGGGAAAAAATCGGGCCGCTGATCTGGCCGACGCTGTACGGCTCCATGATATTCCTCCTGCTCCTCGTGATCCTGACGATTCTTGAAGACATGATCGTCGGATTCGTCCATGGCCAATCAATCGCCGCATCGCTCGGTGATCTGGTTGGCCGCCATCTCGCGGAAACGGCGGTTGGGATCGGCATCGTCTTGTTGGTGCTCATTCCGTATTTCGCGTTCCGCGCCCTTGCCGCTGTGCTCGGTGTCGAGCGCTTGGTGCGGTTGTTTTTCGGCGAGTCGGCGCGGTTTATCCTGCGGTAACATTGAAGGGGTTTATCGTGAGGCGTCGTGCGGCACTTACCCAAACGGGCCGATGCGAAAAAACATGCTCAAAATGGCGGCCACGCCGATGCCGAGAAGGATCAGAGCGGTACCGAGCGTAAATGAGGGCGGAAACGGAGTTTCGCCCCGGATAAGACCCTCCGCGATCAAGCCTTTCCGTATCGCGCGCAAGCGCCACATGAATTGTCCATGATAGACAATACCCGTCGCCAGCATCAAAATCCCCAAGAGGACGAGGCCGATGCCAAAATGGGGAACCGAGGAATTCAATTTGATCAGCTTCGCATCGGAAAGGTTTTGTACAACCTTAAAAATCGTGAAGCCGAAGCTGATGAGCGACAGCGACGTGCGGATCACGGCCATGAGCGTCCTGTCCGCGCCCATGCGCGTGCGCTGTACCGCCAGGCTTGTATTCCTGGATGCAAGTTCCAGGGATGCTGAGGGCGACGGCCGCGAGGCTGAGGGAGTCTCAGTCATGACGGGTCACACGGCGATAGGGGGCGTGGCGATGGTCACGCTCGCGGCTTAGTAGGATTTGCGCATGACGGCAGCGCCATTCGGGCCGGCGCACCCCGCGCGATAGACGCCGTTGGCGCAGGTCACGCCCCCATGCGGGGCCACATAAACGGGCGCGCGCCCATAGACGGGCGGACGCCCATAGACGGGGGGCGGCGCCTTGTGAACGACGACCCCGCCATTGGGGCCGGCGCATCCTGCATTGTAGGCGCCATTCCCGCACGTCGCAGCGCCCGCCGGTGCGGGAAAAAAGGGCGCCGACATTGTCATGATCAACACCGCAAACAGATATGTTTTGAGCAAGGCGACCTCCTGAACGTTCCCCGCTCATGGCGGGCGGATATTTCAAGCCAGGACCGCGCTGGAAAATTGTTCTTATTTAGAAAGGCAGAATGCCAATCTAATGGCATGCGTCCAACAAAACAATCGGGAGGTCGCGCGTACGCCATCGTTGTTTCGGTCAGCCTTCATGCCGCCTCGCCTCTATCACCTGCCGGTATCATGCGTCTATTTTGGTCATCAATATTACCGTTATGGCCTTTTGCATTATGATTGAGATCAACGGATTTGAAGGCGATGTTTAATTTCCGGGTCTGCTGAAAAGGGCACGAAATTTTGGTGTTTCATCATTTGGCGTATGCAATCGGCGTTTCGGAAGGAAGGCGGCGGTAACGCCGGACCCTGCAAAGATAAAAACGTTGTTATAAAGCAACGGTCGGCTCGTGAAGTCGTAGCAAAAATCCGCCATAATGTTGTAACCTCAAAAAGATCTTGATTTGAATCAAGGTCGACCACGAGCGTGATGTCTAGCATCAGAAACACCATAATCCAGGAGGGTTAACAATGCGCTCTCACACTTCAAAATTGAGTACGGCGTTGCTTTTGATGGCGGCTCCGCTTGTGCTGTCAGCCTGTGTCTCTCAGGGCAAATATGACGATCTGCAGGCGCAAAACCAGCAATTGCAGACGCAGAACCAGCAGCTCCAGCAGCAATTGTCGGAGCAGAATGAACATGTCGGCCGGCTGCAGAATGCCATCAAATACACCGTGAACAGTGACCTTCTGTTCCCGTCGGGGAGCTGGAATATGACGCCGCAGGCGAAGCGCCTCATCAGCCAGATGGCGTCGAAACTCGCGCCGACGCAACAGCAGAAGATCTATGTTTACGGCTATACGGACAATACGCCGATCGGAGCGTCCCTGCAGCAGCAAGGGGTCACATCGAACCAGGCCCTGTCGGAGAAGCGTGCCGATGCGGTGATGAATTACCTGATCAGCCAGGGGGTGAAGCCGGATCTGGTCGCGGCGCATGGCTATGGCGAGACCAACCCCATCGCGTCGAATACGACTGCGCGTGGCCGGGCCGCGAACCGCCGTGTCGAGTTGACGTTGACGCCGGAGTGATCCGACGACAGTGACCATAGCAGGCAAGAGCCAGCCTCAGCGCCGGCTCTTGCCAAATATCGGTTTGCGACAGGCCGTGCGGAATTCTCGCGATGCTCTGGCGTTTTCGCAAGGCTGAGACCCGTCCGGCGAGAATAACGGTCGCCTTTTCGAAGGAGTGCCGTTTGATTCCACGTTCCATGCTATCAAGGCGTCCCGCCTTGGGCCGCGTTTCAGGGCAACGCCCGGACAAAGCGGCGCGCCGATGAGCGGTGCGGCAACCATCGCATCCCGGAATGCAAGGGGCTTCCATTTGCTGGCCAAACCGACCGGCGCGGCCTGTAATCTCGATTGCACATATTGCTTCTTTCTCTCCAAGGAGATGCTGTATCCCGGCGCCCGATTCCGGATGGCGGATGATCTGCTCGAAATCTATATCCGCCAGCTCCTGGACGCCCATCATGGGCCGGAGGTCACCGTCAATTGGCAGGGCGGCGAGCCGACCCTCATGGGCTGTGAATTTTTCAGGCGCGCCGTCGCTTGTGCGGAAAAATACAAGCGGCCGGGGCAACGGGTCAGCTACACCATCCAGACCAATGGCGTCTTGCTGAACGATGAATGGTGCGCGTTTTTCAAGAGACACGGGTTTCTGGTCGGCATCAGCGTGGACGGCCCGCGGGCGATGCATGATGCCTACCGCGTCAACAAAGCGGGGCGGGGCAGTTTTGATCAGGTGATGAAGGGACTCGCATGCCTGAAGGCACATGGCGTCGCGTTCAACATTCTCTGCACCGTGCATGCGCAAAATGCCGATCATCCGCTTGAGGTCTATCGTTTTTTTCGCGACGCGCTGCAGGCCCGGCATGTTCAGTTCATCCCCATCGTCGAGCGCACAACCGGCGAACATCAGCGCGCGTCCGCCAAAAGCTGGGGGGAGCAGAACGAGGCGGAGCGCCGGCTTTACACCCAATCGGGCGCCCTGGTTACGGCGCGTTCGGTGCGCGCCAAGCAGTTCGGCCGGTTCCTGATCGCGATTTTCGACGAGTGGCTACGGCGCGATGTCGGCGCCATGTTCGTGCAGACTTTCGAGGTCGCGCTCGGCAGCTGGCTCGGTCAGCATAATCTGTGCGTGGTGGCGCCTACCTGCGGCAGTTCTCTGGCGCTGGAACATAATGGCGACCTCTATTCCTGCGACCATTTCGTCGAACCCGATTATCTGCTCGGCAATATCCGCGACACGAACATGGCCGAATTGGTCGCCTCGGAACGGCAGACGCGCTTCGGCTGCGCCAAGTTCGACACGCTGCCGCGCTATTGCCGCGCCTGCGATGTGCTGTTCGCCTGTTATGGCGATTGCCCGCGCAACCGCTTCATCGCCACGCCGGATGGCGAGCCGGGGCTGAATTATCTCTGCGCCGGCTACAAGCTTTTCTATCACCATATCGATGCGCCGATGAAAGCCATGGCCGCCCTGGTGCGCCAGGGCCGCGACGTGGCGGAGATCATGGGGCCGCGCGTCGCGCCGACGGCGCCCCGGCCGTCCATGGTCGGTCGCAATGCCGATTGTCCCTGTGGCAGCGGCAGGAAATACAAGCATTGTCACGGCGCCGCCAGCGGCGCGGCGGGCAAGCCGCCACTATGAACCGAGCAGAATTGTGAGGGAGTGATGCAGACATGGCAATGAACGAATATAAGCCCGGCACCGCCTTCACCGGCGTGATCGGCCGTACCTACGACACCTCCAGCCCGGCATGGCCGCAACCGCTGCGCTCCAAAGCGGGGGCACCGAATGTGTTGTTCATCGTGCTGGACGATGTAGGGTTCGGGCAGCTCGGCTGTTACGGCGGCCCGTGCGAAACACCCAATATCGACGGGTTGGCGGCGAACGGTTTGCTGTATAACAACATGCACACCACGGCGCTCTGTTCGCCCTCGCGCTCATGCATCCTGACCGGGCGCAATCATCATTCCAACGGCATGGCGTGCATCACGGAAGGTTCGACCGGCTATCCCGGGTCCGACGGGTATATCCCGTTTGAAAACGGCTTCTTGTCGGAAATGCTGCTGCAGCAGGGCTACAACACCTACGCGGTCGGCAAATGGCATTTGACGGCCCTGGATCAAAGCTCCGCCGCCGGGCCTTACGATCGCTGGCCGCTGGGGCGAGGGTTCGAACGGTTCTACGGCTTCATGGGCGGTGAGACCAACCAATATTATCCCGCGCTTTACCACGACAACCACACGGTCGCCGCCGAGAAGACGCCGGAGGAAGGCTACCATCTCACCGAGGATCTGGTGGACAAGGCGATCAATTTCATCGCCGATGCCAAGCAGGTTGCGCCGCAAAAGCCGTTCTTTTTGTATTTCTGTCCGGGAGCCGGGCACGCGCCGCATCAGGTGCCAAAAATCTGGGCCGATCGCTACAAAGGCAAGTTCGATGCCGGCTGGGACAAGCTCCGCGAGGCGATCCTCGCGCGGCAGAAAGCGCTCGGCGTGGCGCCGGCCGACGCAACGCTGTCGCGCCATGACCCCGACGTGCCGCCATGGGATCAATTATCCCCTGATGAAAAGAGACTTTATGCCCGCATGATGGAAGTCTTTGCGGGCTTCATCACCCATACCGATCACCATATCGGGCGGCTGCTCGATTTCCTGAAGGCGCTGGGGGAGCTCGACAACACCATCATCATGCTGATCTCCGATAACGGCGCGAGTTCCGAGGGCGGGCCGCAAGGCATGGTCAACGAGGCGCTCTTCTTCAATAACGTGCCGTCGACGCTGGCGGAGAATCTCGCCGCCATCGATAAATTGGGCGGCCCGGAATTCTGCAACCATTATGCCTGGGGCTGGACGTGGGCGGGCAATACGCCGTTTAAGCGCTGGAAGCGGGAAACCTATCGGGGCGGCGTGAACGACCCTTTCATCGTCCATTGGCCGCAAGGGATCACGGCCAAGGGCGAGGTGCGCACCCAATATGCCCATGCCATCGACATGGTGCCGACGATCCTGGAAGCGGCGGGCTACGAGCCGCCCGAGACGATCAGAGGGGTGACGCAGTCGCCGCTCCAGGGCGTGAGCTTCGCCCACAGCTTCAACGACGCGGCGGCACAAACTCGGCATCTGACCCAGTATTTCGAGATGATGGGCCATCGCGCGATCTATCACGATGGCTGGCGGGCGGTGTGCCCCTGGCCCGGGCCGTCTTTCAAGGAAGCCGGTGCGTTCTTCGGCGCGCCGCTGAACCATGACAAGCTCACGGAAATCGACGCTACGACATGGGAACTCTACCATGTGGCGGCGGATTTCGCGGAGAACGACAATGTCGCGGCGCAGAACCGGCCCAAGCTGATCGAGATGATCACCACCTGGTATGTCGAGGCCGGGAAATATGACGTCCTGCCCATCGATTCACGCGGCACGCAACGCTTCGCCGACGAGCGCCCGAAACTGGCAGCCGACCGGGCGCGGTTCACGCTGTATCAGCATACCCAGGCGGTGCCGAGCGACGCGATCGCAAGCCTGATGAACCGCTCCTACAGCGTCACCGCCGATGTCGACATCCCCAAGGCAGGCGCCGAGGGGGTGTTGCTGTCCCAGGGCGGCAATGATGGCGGCTATGCCTTCTTCATGCAGGGCGGCAAGCTGCACTACGCCTACAATTATGTCGGCCGCACGATCTACGACATCGTCTCCAGTGACGCGGTGCCGAGCGGTTCCCATCAATTGCGCTATGAGTTCGAAGTGAAGGGCCAGCCGGACATCGCCCATGGCAAGGGCGCGCCCGGCGAGGGACGGCTTTATATCGACGGCAAGCTCGTCGGGCAGGGGGAGATTGCACTCACGATGCCGTTGACCATCGGGCTGTCGGGAGGCGTTGCCTGCGGTGCCCATCTCGGCGCTCCCGTGACGCCGAAATTCACGCCACCATTCGCCTTTACCGGTACGATCAGGGGCGTGACCGTGGATGTCGGCGGCGACCTCACGCGAGACCGCGAGACGGAAATGCGCATGGCGTTGGCGCGGCAATAAAGCCAAGGAAGCGCTTCTTTTTGTGAACAAAAAGAAGCAAAAAAACTTTATTATGCTGGGTCAAGGGCGTTGGCGCCGACACAGCCCATGGCCCGGCATAACAAAAGTTTTTGCGCCGCTTTTTTCAAAAAGCGGCTACTTTCTTTTCATGCCCCCACACGCCGGTACCGTCGCAGGCATCGCATCGTTTAACGCGCGCCGTGGCAAGTCGGGGAAACGGCGAATGGCAAGACATGTCGGTTAGGACCAGCGGCCCGCCGACCTGCAGGATGCAGCCGCTGCCCTGGCAGACCCGGCATTGTGCGTCAGTCATCATTTTGGCGCCCTCACTTCATCGCGCCGCGGCAGGCTAAAGCCATAAGGCGGCCGCGGGCTATTGCACGGGCGTCGGGGCGGCCTGGCCGGTGGGGGAGGAATGGTCAGCCTTTGGCTGAAGGCGATGATGCGCAGGGCGCATATATGGGTGCCTAGTGTGCATGGATGGCCGGGTAGCCGCCGATCATGGCCTGAATGGAACGGCAATGCGTCGCCAACTTCTTCCGGGCCAGAAGGAAGGTCTTCAGCGGCGTCTCAATGTCGAAATAGTACATATTGGCGATGAAACCATAGAGCGCCGCATCGGCGCTGCTGGGCGCCGCGCCGAACAGGAAGCCGCTTTCGGGAAGCAGATTGTCCAAAACCTGCAAATCCGCGAGCCCCCGTGCATACACGGCGGCGGGTTCGTAGCGCCCGATCCCCTGGTAATAATAGCGTTTGAAATTGTAATTCCGGGCCGCATCCAGCGCGGCCGGCGTGACGGAGGGATGGGTTGTGAGAATCTTGTCCCTGAAGAGCGGCCAGAACTGCGGATCTTTCCAGCGCGAATAGGACATCACCCAGTAGAGATCGTCGAGCATCCGGTCGATAAGAAGGTGGGCATCGCGCTGACCCGGCGTCAGATCGCGATCGATCGAAAGGCCATATCGCACGATCAGGTGAGACAGGATGGTGTCGCTGTCGCCGATTATGTTCCCGCCATCGAGCAGATAGGGAAGTTGCGCACGCGGGGCCTCGTGCGCATCGAAAACATGCTCGTGGCGAAAGGCGAGACGGCACAGCTTGAGGAACGCGAAAACTTTCAGCCCGTAAGGGTTGTTGTCCGCGACGCCATACAATTCCGGATAGGAGAACAGCGTGAGCATCTTGAAATCCTCCCCGTCATCCACGCCGCAACCAATAGATCAGGCGCGCAACCGGGCCCCGGATCAGTAGATACGGCACGATGGCCAGCACGACCGCGACCAGCAATGTCTGCCCCGGATACACCCAGCGATGAACGATCAAGACGTAGATCGCATCCAAAACGAGGGCGATGATGAACACATTGCGGATATCCCGCCAGCCTTCGCGGAGCAGATCGCGGCGAGTGGCCGGGTTCATGACCAAAGCCCAAAGATAGGGCGGCCGATTTTTGCGGGCATCTCTCAGCCCGGCACGGATGGCGAAAGCGACCGCCACGCTTGGTTGAACGACGAACCGGAGTGTGAACGGCCCGCCGACCCGCCCGAGGAGCATGTCCCACGTGCGCGAGACAAATTCTTGAATCGCCATGTCTGACATAAGCTGCAACGCTCCATTCGACGGGCCGGCCTTGGTGCCGGCGCACTCCCAGCTTCTCTAGAACCAACCCTTCGGCGCCGGGGTGATAGAGACGGCCAGCGTTTCACTGACGACGGCACTGACCGTGTCTCCCACGTGCAAAGACGGAAGCATGGCGATCCTTGAGGGATCGGTCACATCGACCGTGTAGACTTGGCCTCCGGACGGATTGACCATGCTGATGCTGTTCGAGGACAGGTCAACCCCCACCACGGTGCCGCTGATTTTGGTCATCCGCAACGCCACGCCGCCCGGTGCCTGCACAGGCTGCGCGGTGATTTGCGAGAACTGAGCATCGGAGATGGGAACGCTATTGCCGCCCCGTGGCGGGTTAACGACAAAGGCAACCGAGCGATAATACTGGGCATTCACCCGCTGCCCGACCTGCAGCAGATCGAGGCGGACAAGCGGTCCGGCGGTAACGCGCACCGTATTTCCTGCCGCGCCCTTCAGAGTCACTTCTCTCGTGCTCGGGTCGATGGCGGTGATCTTCGCCTGCAACGTCACTTCCTCAGCCTGTGGGATGACATTTCGCAGCGTGGTGCCCGGCGCCATGCTGGTTTGCGCCTGGACGGATGGCCCGGCGATCGTTGACGCCAGGCACGCGGCACCGGCGACCATCAGAAAGGCACCGGCTTTCACGAGCGGGTTAGGATTTTTCATTTGTAGGGCTCCTTCTGTTGAAATGAAGGCATGAACCATTCGGAATTTCCGCATTCATCGACGCAACTTTCCGCGACGCGGCTCAGGCGCGAATGACGCAACGGAAGCCGACATGGCTCATGCCGGAATCGACAGGCTGGGCGTGGCGGGCGGCCGGGCGGTAGCGCCGGCAGTAATTCGGCGCGCACAGATATGAGCCGCCTTTAAGGACTTTGCGGGGAATGCGTGCTGCCGGTTCGCGCGGGTCGTAGCTGTCCGCCTCGTGGCCGCCGCGAGGGTTATCCGGAATGCAGCAGGGGTTTCCGGCATCGGCCTCGTGCCGGGCGGCATACCAGTCGGCGGTCCACTCCCACACATTGCCGATCATGTCGTAAAGCCCGTAGGCATTTGGCGGATAGAAGCCGACCGGCGAGGTACGGGCATGGCCGTCGAGGGCCAGATTTTCGTGCGGGAATGCGCCTTGCCAGGTATTGGCCATATGTTTGCCGTTTGGCGTGAACGCGTCGCCCCAGGCGAATTCCGCGCCATCGAGGCCGCCGCGGGCCGCGTATTCCCATTCGGCCTCGGTCGGCAGGTCCTTCCCTGCCCAGGCGGCATAGGCTTCGGCATCGCGCCACGCGACATGTACCACCGGATGGTCATCCAGCCCATGGATTGTTTTGCCGCGCCCGTAGGGGCGCCGCCAGTTCGCGCCCGGCTCGAAGCGCCACCATTGCGACCAGTCGCGCAAATCGACCGGATAGGGCGGCGGTGTGAACACCAGCGAGCCCGGCTTCAACATATGCGGCAGGGCTCCCGGATAATGACGTGGATCAGGCTTGATCTCGGCTTCGGTGACATATCCGGTGGCTTGCACGAAGGCGCGAAACTGCCGGTTCGTCACCGGTGTGCGGTCCATTCGAAAAGGTGCAACCGTAGCGCGATGAACCGGCGCCTCGTCCGGGTAATGCCGGTCCGATCCCATGCGGAAGGTCCCACCTTGGATCGCCGCCATGTCGGGACAATCTGCGAGCGATGACATTGTTTGCGCTTGACGGTGCATTCGGTCTCCTTCCGATACAAAACGCGGCGCAATCTTTTTGAAACCGGCCCTTCTCCAGGGGCAAGAGAGCCGTGATCTCTGAGCGCCGCCCTCGTGTGGCCGCCCCAGGACCGTCGGGCCGCCCGGCAACGAATTGATGGCGCCGAATGCGCATCCCGCCTTCTATGCGATTTCAGAAAATCTACATGAGTTGCGCAAAAAAATGAAGAAACAATGCGCGCATGACGAAAAATGTTTGCAACGGTGCTTTGGAAGACGACGAAAACGAAGCTCGGGGCCGTTGCCCGTCGTCAGGGACAGAAAGGCGTTTGGAAAAGGCGTGAGATGTTATGTCAGCCCTTCGAAAACGTCATGTAAATCCCATATCATGTCCGCGCCTGGAGAGGACGCGATGTCCGGTGCGGCGTGCGGCCGCGTGGTTGGGGTGTGGAAGAGATAATCCGTCGCTTATGCAGCTACAGTGCCTTGTATGTCGAGGCGGTGGCAGCCTTGGTGATTACATATGCGACGATCGAGGCGCTCGTTCGCCTTGTTCCGTCCTTTGTCGGCCGTGGTTCGCCTGGCCGGCGGCGGGCCGTATGGCGACGGCTTGGAGTCTGGCTACTGCTTGGCCTGGAATTCGAACTGGCCGCTGACATTATTCGTTCGGCGATCGCGCCAACATGGACGGACATCGGACAGCTCGCCGCAATTGCTGCGATCAGGACTTTCCTGAATCATTTCCTCGAAACGGACATCGCCACGTCACGAGCAGAGGATGAATCGCAACCGCCGGCAAACGCGCAATCATGAATAGAAGCCATAAAGAGTGTCAAACAGGAGGAAACAACCAATGGTCGAAGGAAAAAAGCCGAACATCCTCGTCATCTGGGGCGACGATATCGGCATTACGAACCTGAGTTGCTATTCGCAGGGCCTGATGGGCTACCGCACGCCCAACATAGACCGGCTGGCGCGGGAGGGCATGATGTTCACCGATGCGTATGGTGAACAATCCTGCACGGCCGGCCGGGCCTCGTTCATCACCGGGCAAAGCGGATATCGCACGGGCCTGACCAAGGTCGGTATCCCTGCCGCGACGATTGGCCTGCAGGCCGAAGACGTCACCATCGCCGAGCTGCTCAAAAATCATGGCTATGCGACCGGCCAGTTCGGCAAGAACCATCTTGGCGACCTGAATAAATTCCTCCCCACCGTGCACGGGTTCGACGAATTTTTCGGCAATCTGTACCATCTCAATGCCGAAGAAGAGCCGGAAATGTACGACTATCCGCCAGAGAAGGATTTTCCGAAATTCAAGGAACGCTTCGGCCCGCGAGGCGTCCTGCATTGCCGGGCGACAGATAAGGACGACCCGACAGACCAGCCGCGCTGGGGCCGTGTCGGCAAACAGACAATCACCGATACCGGCCCGCTTACCAAAAAGAGGATGGAAACGTGCGATGACGAATTCGTCGCCGCGGCCAAGGGTTTCATCAAACGCCAGGCGGATGCGAACACGCCGTTCTTCGTGTGGCTGAACACCACCCATATGCATCTGTTCACGCACACGAAGAAGACAAGCCTGGGCCAGGCGGGAAGGTGGCAGTCGCCCTATCACGACACGATGATCGACCATGACCGGCATGTCGGCGACATCCTGAATTATCTCGACGAATTGGGCATCGCGGATGACACCTTCGTGATGTACAGCACCGATAACGGGCCGCATATGAACACCTGGCCCGATGGCGGCATGACGCCGTTTCGCAGCGAAAAAAACACGAACTGGGAAGGGGCCTTCCGGGTGCCGCTGCTGGTGCGTTGGCCGGGGAAAATCAAAGCGGGCTCGGTCTCCAACGAGATCGTCCAGCACCATGACTGGTTGCCCACGTTCCTGGCGATGGTTGGCGAGCCGGATGTGACGGAAAAACTGCTCAAGGGCCACAAGGCACACGGCAAGATTTTCAAGAATCACATCGACGGGTATGATCTTCTGCCGTATTTGACCGGAAAGGTGAAAAAAAGCCCCAGAAATCTTTTCGTATATTTCGACGATGACGGAAATGTCGTCGCCCTTCGCTACGATAATTGGAAAGTGGTGTTCATGGAGCAACGCTGCCCTGGGACGTTGCGGGTATGGGCCGAGCCATTTGTGGCCTTGCGGCTTCCAAAGCTGTTCAATCTGAGAACCGATCCGTTCGAGCGCGCCGACATCACCTCGAACACATATTATGACTGGTTCCTGCACCGCGACTACGTCATCTTCGCTGCGCAGACGATCATGGTGCAATTCGCGGCGACCTTCAAAGCGTTTCCGCCACGGCAGAAGGCGGCGAGCTTCACGATCGATCAGGCCTTGGCGAAAATGGAAGACGCGACCAGCGGCGCCCATCACTGAGAGCGATGCGCCCGGCGGGCGGAAATATCTCTCACCGGCAGGGCGCGCGTCCTGGACCGCGCGCCGGCTGAGCGCGATCCTCTTATCCCCCCGGGGCATAGCGAGGCCGGCGGGCCAGCGCTGCGGTGGGGCCGGCCAATATGCACGCCATGGGCGAGGAGCAAAAGATCTGCTTAAATCCCGCGCACGAAGATCTGCGGCGCGGGTACATGACAGAAAACCCAGGAACATGCACGGCTGAACTGGAGACCAAATCCGGCCTGAAGGCGCGAGCGGGCAGCGCGGGCGCATGGCTGGCGGCGCTGCGGCGAGGCGTGCGGCCATTTTCCGGTCCGGTTTGGCAGCTGGTCTACGGGCTTTATGAGCGCCTGCTCGAGCGGCAGGTCGAAGCGATGCCCATGCCCGGCCATATCGGTATCATTCTCGACGGCAACCGCCGCCACGCGCGGGCCAGCGGCATGAACGACCCCGAGGCCATTTACCACTTAGGGGCCGCCAAGCTCGACGAAATTTTGGCCTGGACCGTCGATCTCGGCATCCGCATGGTCACGCTCTGGGTGTTTTCGCCGGACAATCTGCAGCGGCCGGAAGCCGAGATCGGCGGTATTTTCGAGGCGGCCGAGGCCAAGATGCGCGCGCTGGCCAATGCCCCGTATATCCAGCGCCACGGCGTGCATATCGCCGTTATGGGGCGGCGCGATTTGTTGCCCAAGGCGCTGCTCGAGGCCATCGACGCCGCCGAGGCCGCCACGCGCAACAACAGGCGGATCACCGTCACGCTCGCCATCGGCTATGGCGGGCGGGAGGAAATCACCGATGCGGTGCGGGCCTTCCTCGCCGACTGCGCGGCGCGCGGCCTGTCCACGGAGGAGGCCGCGGTCAGGATCAGCCCGGAGGCGATCCGGCGGCATCTCTACCTTTCGGACATGCCCGACCCAGACCTGATCATCCGCACCAGCGGCGAGGTTCGGCTCTCGGGGTTCATGCTGTGGCAGAGCGTGCATAGCGAGCTGTATTTCTGCGACGTCAACTGGCCGGCGATGCGGCGGATCGACTATCTGCGCGCCATCCGCTCCTTCCAGCGCCGCGACCGCCGTTTTGGCGTGTGATACAGCCGGGGCCAGCCGCACCGCGCGGTGGGCTGTCCGCGGTTCAGCGGGCGAGGGCCCATTCGGGGTGGGGCGGCGGCGCCTGGCCGAGCTGTCCCTGTTCATCGGTTGCATGGCCGCCGGCCACGGGGGCCGTCTCGTTCCGGGCGGTCTCGTAACTGCCCAGCATCAGATCCATCTGCTGCGCCAATGATGCGGCATGGGCATCGGTCATCATCGAGTGATGATCTCCCGTGGTCTGGGCGATCTTAAGCCCGTGACCGAAGAGAGACTCCCACCCACCGGTGGGATCGCTGCCGGGCAGCATGTCGATCGGGTTATCGGCGCGAATGAGCACGCCGGCGGCTTCCAGCTTCCGCGGGTGCCATCGGCGCCCGATGCAGAGCGCCAGCCGGTTGATGAGCAAACTGTCGATCGGCCTGCCTTCTTCATCAAAATAGCCCGAGGGCACCAGCGGCGGCGCGGGGCGGTTCGCCATCTTGCCCAGCCAGGCTTTGATGACGCTGGCGCGATATCTCACGCTGTCGGGAAGCCGCGAGAGCAGAAACCGGGCGACGGTCCAGCTATCGCTGAGCGCCGCGCCGAATCTATGCAGGAACGCCGCGTCCCCTATTTGCCGGGAGACGCCGCCGTGCCAGATCTGCGCCAGACTCTCCAATGCCGGCCCGAGCGTATAGCTGCTTGCGGTGTTGGTCCGGACATCGAGAAGGAGAATGAAGGCGACATTGCCCCCGGCGCGTTGCACCACGCGGGCGGCTTCGAAGCCGATCTTCCCCCCGATGCAATATCCCGCGATCACGCATGGCTCGGAACCAGCATGGGCGGCCAATATTTCACCATAGAGCGCGCCCAGTTGTTCGATGGTCGGCAGCGCCTCGATATCGCCCCCTGCAAACGCGGACAGCCATGCCGTCTGCATCGGCACATCGAGGGCAAAAATACGCCGGTCGCTCCCCATCAACTGGTTCAGGCGGATTTCCTCGGGCCGCGCCCCCATCAGATAAATCGGCAAACCGCGATGTCCCGCCCGCAATGTCAGGACCCGCGGATTGGTTTCGGTGTGATGGCCGCGCGCGATGGTGCGTGCGAGCTGTTCGATCGTCGGGTTGAGGAAAAATGCCGGCGCCGTCAGATGCAGCTTCAACCGCCGGTTGATTTCGCTCATCACACGGAGCGCCAGGAACGAATGCCCGCCGAGATCGAAGAAATTGTCGGTGCGGCTGACCCGTTCCATGCCCAGCATTTCGGCCCAGATCGAAGCCAGTGCGATCTCGGTTTCCCCCTGCGGCGGCTCATAGGCGGCGCGCGCATAGGCCGCATCGTCGGGCGCCGGCAGCGCCCTTCGGTCCAGCTTGCCGTTGCGGGTGAGCGGGAACGCATCCAGCCGTACGAAGATCGCCGGCACCATGTAGTCCGGCAGGCGGGCGGAGAGATGCGCGCGCAGGCTGCCGGCGAGCTGGTCGTCGCTGTCGGCCGCGACATAGGCCACCAGGCGCTTGCCCATCCCCTGGTCCAGCGCCAGCACCGCTGCCTCGCGCACGGCAGGATGCTCGGCCAAGCGCCCTTCGATTTCCCCCAGTTCGATGCGGAAGCCGCGAATTTTCACCTGATTGTCGTTGCGGCCCAGGAACTGCAGGTTGCCGTCCGGCAAATAGCGCGCAAGGTCGCCGGTGCGGTACATCCGCGCGCCAGGGTCGCCGCAAAACGGGTCGGACAAGAAGCGTTGCGCGGTGAGCTCCGGCCGGTTCAGATAGCCGTCGGCAACCCCGTCGCCGCCAATATAGAGTTCTCCGGCGGCGCCGAGCGGCACCGGCTCGCCGTGCGGGTCGAGCAGGTAGAGACGCGTGTTCGCGATCGGCCGGCCGATCGGAATGTTCGTTGTTTCGTCCGGCAAGGATTCGATGTCGTAGGTGGTGGCGAAAGTCGTCGTCTCGGTCGGCCCATAGGCGTTGAGCAGCCGCAGCGGCCTGTTCGGGGGATCAGACAGCACCCGGGCGACGACTTTCGGATCCAGTATGTCGCCCCCCGTGATCACGAGCTTGAACTGTGCAAACACCGGCGCCAGTTCCTCAACCATCTGGTTGAACAGGCCGACCGTGAGCCAGAGGATGTTGATCCGCTCTTGCCGGAGCGTTTCGGCGAAAGCGCCCGGCGTAAGCACAATGTCGTGGCTGATCACGACCACCGTTCCGCCATTGAGCAAGGGGGCCCAGAGTTCGAACGTGCTGGCGTCGAACGCCGGGTTGGCGGCGAAGGCCACACGGTCATCGGCGCCGATGTCCCCGTAGCCGTTATTGATCACCAGGCGGAGCACGCCGCAATGCGGCACCAGCACGCCCTTCGGCGTGCCGGTGGAGCCGGACGTATACATCGCATAGGCCGGCCGCCGGCCGCCGTTTTGCGGTTCGGGGTTCGTCGCGTCGCCTTCGGCCGCGCTTTGGCCGCCTTCCTCCAGGCGCAGCACCGGCGCGTCCGGGGCGAATGACAATGAGGTGGCCGCGCCGGTGATCAGCAGGCGCGCCGCGCAATCTTCCATGATCCAGGCGTGGCGCGCGGCGGGCGCGTGCGGATCCAGCGGCACATAGGCGGCGCCGGCCTTGAGGATGGCCAGTTGCGCCACGATCAGTTCGATCGAGCGGTCCAGGAACGTCGCGACCCGATCGTCCGGTTTCACGCCTTGCGCGATCAGGCGATGCGCCAGCCGGTTGGCGCGCGCGTTGAGCGCCGCATAGGTCAGCGTCCGGCCTGCACAGACCACCGCCACCGCGTCCGGCGCCTGTTCAACCTGCACTTCGAAGAGTTCGTGGATGCCTTTCTCCCGCGGATAGTCCGTCGCCGTCGCGTTCCATCCGTCGAGCAGGCGCGCCCGCTCCGGCGCCGGCAGAAACCGCAGCCTGTGCACGTCCTGGGCGGGGTCGCGAACCATCTCCCGCAGCGCCTCGCGCAGATAATCCGCATACCGCTCGACCGTCGCGCGGTCGAACAAAGAAATGGCATAGCGCAGACCGCCTTCGATCCTGCCGTCGACCTCGCGCAGATCCAGCGCCAGATCGAACTTCGCGGTCATATAAGGCGGCGCTGCTTGCGTGACGGACAAATCGCCCCCCAAATCGAGCGCCTCCGCCTTGTTGTTCTGCCAGGCGAACATCACCTGGAACAACGGCGTGTGCGAGAGGCTGCGCACCGGCTTGACCAACTCCACCACATGCTCGAAGGGCAGATCCTGGTGTTCCTGCGCTTCCAGCGCGCGCTGCCGCACTTGTTTCAGGAAATCCTCGACGCTCAGAGCCTCCGGCAATTCCAAACGCAGCGCCAATGTGTTGACGAAAAATCCGATCAGCCCCTCGATTTCCTTGCGGCCGCGATTGGCGGTCGGCGTCCCGACCACGATGTCCTGCTGGCCCGACAGCCGCGCCAGCAACAGCGCCCAGCCCGCCAGCAGGGTCATGAACAGCGTGGCGCCGCAACTTTGGCCAAGCGCCTTCAGCCGCGCCGTCAGCTCTTCGTCGAACGTCACGGGCACCAGCCCGCCCTCATGGCGCTGGCATATCGGGCGGGGCCGGTCGGTGGGGAGTTCCAGCAAAGCGGGCGCGTCCTGCAGCCGGTTTCGCCAATACGCGCTCTGCGCCTCGATCCGCGCCCCGGACAGAAAGCGCCGCTGCCAGACGGCGTAATCGGCATACTGTACCGGCAGCGCGGGCAACGCTTCCTGCCGGTACAGCGCGCCCAGTTCGCGCAGCAACACGGAGAGCGACCAGCCGTCCGATACGATGTGATGCATCGTGATCAGCAGCACCGCCTCGTCGTCGGCGAGATGGAGCAGCCGGCCGCGGATCAACGGCGCGCGGCTCAGGTCAAACGGCGCGGACATTTCCTGCCGCATCCAGCGATCGAGCTGTTCATCCGCATCCGGCCGGCCGCGCAAATCGTGTCGTTCCAAGGCAAAGCCGATATCCGGGGTGGCGATGCGCTGCACCGGGTCGCCCTCTGTCTCCGCGAAGCTCGTGCGCAGCGCCTCATGGCGCGCCACCAGCGCGTTCAGGGCGCCCTGCAGCGCGCGCTCATCCAGCCGCCCATGCAGCCGGAAGCCCAGCGGCAGATGGTAGGCTTCGCTGCCGCCTTCCATCTGCGCCAGGAACCATAAACGCTGTTGCGCGAAGGAAAGCGGGATCGCACCCGTGCGGTCAGAAGCAACGATGGCGGCCGGGGATTCGCCGGCACGTGCGAGCTTGGCCTCCCGCGCAGCCCGCAAAAGCGCTTCCCGCTGCGTGGCCGTCAGACCGGTGACCATTGCGTTGTCCATGCCGATGTCTCCAACCTTCACGGAAGGTCAAACCGAGGCGGGAAACCCCACGATTTTCCGGATCAATTGATCTTCGCCACCCGATCAAGAAGCGTCACCAATTCTTCCGGTTGATAATTGGCGAGTTGGGCGAGGACGATTTGTTCCGCGAGCCGTTCGAGCGTGGAGTTTTCGAAAATGTCCTGGACTTTCAAGGATACATCCATGATCTGCCGGAGCCTGGAGAGAACCTGGATGGCCATGAGGGAATGCCCGCCAAGTTCGAAGAAATCGTCGGTGCGGCCGATCCGCGTGACGCCGAGCAATTCGCCCCAGATTGCCGCCAGCGTGGTCTCGGCCTCGCCCTGCGGCGCCTCGTAGGTCTCGCGCGTGTCCGGCGCTTCGTCCGGCGGCGGCAAGGCCCGGCGGTCGAGCTTGCCGTTGGGGGTCAGCGGGAACGCATCGAGCCGGACATAGGCCGACGGCATCATGTATTTCGGCAGGCGCGTCGCCAGATGCGCGCGCAAGGCGCCGGCCAGAAACTCATCCTGGTCGGCCACCACGTAAGCCACCAGGCGCTTGTCGCCGGACGCATCCTCGTGGGCGACCACCACCGCGTCGCGGATGGCGTCATGTTCGCGAAGGCGGCCTTCGATCTCGGCGGGCTCGATGCGGAAGCCACGAATTTTCACCTGATGGTCGAGGCGGCCGAGAAATTCGATCGTGCCGTCAGACAGGCGTTTGACGAGGTCGCCGGTGCGATAGATCCGCATGCCGGGTTCCGCCGCGAACGGATCGGTGACGAAGCGGGCGCTGCTGAGGTAGGGCCGGCCCCGATAACCCCGGGCGAGCCCGGCGCCGCCGATGCACAGCTCGCCGGGAACGCCCACGGGCACCAGCTGCAAGGCTCGGTCCAGCACATAGAGCCGCGTGTTGGCGATCGGCGGTCCGATCACCACGGGCCGCCCGGCCTCCACCTGGGAGACCGCCGACCATACCGTGGTCTCCGTCGGCCCGTACATGTTCCAGAGCGTGCCGCACCGGGCCAAAATCTGGCCCGCGAGCTCGGCCGTGTAGGCTTCGCCGCCGCACAGGATTTTCAGCCCCGGTGTGCCGGTCCACCCGGCATCCAGCAGCATCCGCAGGGTGGCGGGCGTCGCCTGCATCACGCTCACGCCGGATTGCGCGATGAGGTCGGCCAGCGCCATCCCGTCCAGGGCCGTCTCGCTGGGGGCGATGACCACGCGGGCCCCGCAGACCAGGGGCAGGAAGATCTCGAGCGCGGCGATGTCGAAGGTCAGCGTGGTGATGGCGAGCATTCTATCCGCTTCGTCGAGCCCGGGCCGCTTGCGCATCGAGGCGAGCATGTTGACGACCGCGCCATGTTCGATTTCGACGCCTTTCGGCTGTCCCGTCGAGCCCGACGTGTAGATCACGTAGGCCAGATGGCCCGGGTCCGCGATCCGGCCGGCGGCCGGCGCCGGGGCGAACGGCGTCTCGCCATCGACGAGAACGATCTGCGCGTGGTGCGGCGGCAGTTCCGACTGCAAGCGCGTATGCGTCAGCAGGATCAGCGGCTGCGCATCCTCGAGCATATAGGCAAGCCGGTTGCGCGGATGCACCGGGTCGAGCGGTACGTAAGCGCCGCCCGCCTTCAGCACGGCCAGCATGCCGACCACCATGTCGAGCGAGCGTTCGAGAAACAGCGCCACCAGCACATCCGGGCCCACGCCCAGCGCGCGCAGATGGCCGGCAAGCTCATCGGCGCGCTGGTCGAGTTCGCGGTAGGTCAGGCTGGTCGGCCCGAAACTCGCCGCGATGGCGTCGGGTGTTCGCGCGGCCTGCGCCTCGAACAGCTCGTGAACGCAAATCTTCACCGCAAACGCGCCGCGCGCCGCACGGCCGGCGAAGCCGGGGTCATCCCGCCTGGCATGCGCGCCGACGGAAGCGGTTCGGGCGAGGGCGGCTTGGGCGATCAGCAAAGCGAGTTGGGCGGCGCTGTTATGGGGGGCGAGGGGGCTGAGTTGGGCGATGGCGCTGTGCATGCCCTCGGCGTCGCGCAGCACGCCGAGATGGGTGGACATGATGTCGCGCACCTTCTCGGCGTTCGGCCGGGGCGGCAGGGTCAGCTCGGGCAGCTTGCGGGGCGGGCGGGCGGCACGGGCGGCCA
>Ga0310813_10000331_pt1 | contig 31289 bp, 19 predicted proteins | sample YN3metagenome_FD_203086 | JGI IMG/M metagenome (GOLD analysis project Ga0310813, IMG submission 203086) | Soil microbial communities from experimental microcosm in Duke University, North Carolina, United States - YN3 | ecosystem: Engineered > Artificial ecosystem > Soil microcosm > Unclassified...
CTTCGTCCCAGACCGAGCAGACGTCCGGGATGGCGGCGCCGTAGCGGGGCGTCGGCTCCCAGGGGAATTGGTTCCGGAAGTCCGTCGCTTCACGGACGCTCGGAGGCTGGACCGCGAAGGCCACGCCCTCCTGCTTCTCGAGCAGCGCAGCGTCGATGAACACGTGCTTGCGATCGCCCAGGGGCAGCGGCTTCTCGGAGGGGCTTCCCACGAAGAGCGGAGGGACGACGATTGCGGCATCCGGAAGGGCCGTCACCCGGGAAAAACTGCCGGGGGGCGCGAAGTCCGTCGCGTAGCGCACCCGCGACGAGATCCGGAGTTCGTCGATCGCTCCCGCGAACGCCTGGGCGAGAGTCAGCGAGCGAAGCTGCCCGATCAGGGGAAGGAAGCCGCCCTTCTCGGGAAGCGGGCAGCGCTTGCCGTCCACGTAGTGGCGGAGCTGGCGCTCCGCCGCGGTGAAGGTGAAGGCCACATGATGCCAGGCGCCATCGTTCAGGAGGGCCGCCTGGGTCGGGATCTCCAGCTCGACGTTCCAGTCGACCTTGGGGGCATGGTGCTTGATCCGGCTCAGCAGCACGAAGCGCTCGCGGCCCGCGTCGATGCACAACGCGTTCGTGCCCGGCGGCGCGAGCGCGGCGCCGGTCTCGTTCCGGAGTTCCCAGATCGTTGCCCGTCCGGCTTGCGGCCGGTCTCCGCGCATCCAGAACTCCAGCGTCCAGTCCAGGTAGCCGAGATTCAGCCGCTCGGGAACCTCGTTGCCCCGCTCGGAGGCGAAGGACGTCCCGCCGTCGCGCCAAGTGTAGTTCTCCGGCCAGACGACCGCGACCCCGTCGGGAAGCGGACCGACCAGCGCGTTCCCGTGCCGGCCGGGGAGGAGGCCGCTCTTGCCGTCCCGCATCTCGGCCGGCAGGGCCTGCTTGGCGCTCCGCAGCCGCAGGTCCGCCCGCAGCGGGCCGGCGTCGGTCAGGGTGACGTTGGGGTAGGGGATCTCGTCGAAGAGCCACAGGGCGATCGTGTCGCGGTCCGGATCGGCGTCGAGGCCTTGCGCCGCGAAGCCTGCCAACAGCACGAGAGCGTGGAGCAACATGCGCTGCCCTCCCCAGAGGAATGGGATTCCGCTCCGTCGAAGGGTTAGTAAACGCGGTGGGCGTATTTATTACGGAACAATAAGGGGAAGGCGCTCCATGATGATTCCGACCGGCTTCCTGATGGCGATCGCCCTGCTGCAGGCCGCCCAGCAACCAAGCTTCCTGGAGTCGCCGGACTCGCAGCACGTCGCGTTCCCCGACGAGCGGCTGAGCGTCAACGGGCTCGCCTGGTTCTCCGAGGATAAGCCGGTCCTTCGCCGCCTGCCGGCCCGTCTGAAAGAATCCTTTCGCAAGCCCGTATGGGATCTTGCGCAGCACCCCTCGGGCGGACGCATCCGCTTCCGGACGGACTCGTCGCGCGTCGGCATCGTCGCCTCGAACCCCGGCAGCGGCACGATGCATCACATGACCTCGATCGGGCAAAGCGGCTTCGACCTCTACGTCAACGGCGAGTACCTCAACAGCGCCTGGCCCGACAAGGACGCGAAGATCGCGAAGGAGTGGAGCGTCGGCAAAGCGGGGGAACTGCGCGAGATGACGCTCTACCTGCCGCTCTACAAGGGCGTCACGATCAAGGAGATCGTCCTGGACAAGGACGCGAAGATCGAGGCCCCGAAGGCCTTCGCGCTGCCGAAGCCGGTGGTCCACTATGGGTCGAGCATCACGCAGGGCGGCTGCGCGGAGAATCCCGGTCTGAGCGCGCAGGCGATCGTCTCGCGCTGGCTCAACGTGGACTTCGTCAACCTCGGGTTCAGCGGCAACGGGATGGGCGAGCCCGCCGTGGCGCAGGCCGTCGCCGAGATCGACGCGGCGGCCTACGTGCTGGACTACTGGGGCAACCCCAGCCCGGAGGTCTACCGCGAGACGATGCCCGGCTTCGTAGGGACGATCCGGGCGAAGCACCCCGAGACGCCCATTCTGATCACCAGCCCGTACTATTTCACGGCCGAGTCGACGTCCCCGGACATGAAGGCGAAGCAGGACGAGAAGCGCGCGATCGCGCGCGAGTTCGTCGAGGCGCGCCGGAAGGCCGGCGACGCGAAGATCTCCTTCGTGGACGGCCTCGAGATGCTGTCGCGCGAGCACGCCGAGGGCCTGGTGGACGGCGTCCACGCGAACTCGATCGGCTTCTACTTCTGCGCGAAGGGCCTGGAGCCGCAGCTCCGAAAAGCGCTGGGCCTGGCCGGGAAGTAGTATGCTGGAGCCGTGGCGCCTGACCTGATCCGATCGACCTACGACCGGCGCGCGCCGTGGTACGACGCGATCGTGCGCCTGCTGTCGTTCGGCGGAGACCGCGAGTATCGCCGGCGGGCGGTTGCGGCGCTGCGGCTGCAGCCGGGTCAGCGAGTGCTCGACGTCGGCTGCGGCACCGGTCTGAACTTCCGACTGCTCTCGGAAGGAGTGGGACCCTCGGGCCTCGTGGTGGGGACGGATCTCTCGCATGCGATGCTGCGGGAAGCCCCCGGGGACCGCGCGAGCCGCATCCAGGCCCGCGCGTCGCAGGCGCTCTTCAAGCCGGCCTCGTTCGACGCCGCGCTCTCGACCTACCTGATCAGCACGCTGCTCGGCGAAGGCGTTCTGGCCCCGATCGTCGAAGCGGTGCGGCCCGGCGGACGCATCGTCATCGTCGACGACGCGCTCCCTCCGGGCTGGTTCATCGGGCCGGGCTTCATGCTGAAGCACCTCCGGCGCCGCGGCTGGCCGGACCTCCGGAAGGAAACGATCCTCGCGCTGCAGCCCTATGTCCGGAATCTTCACGTGAGCTACTGCCACGGCGGGATGATCTACATCATCGCGGGCGATCGGATCTGACCTACTCGGAGTCGCCGAGTTCCTCGCGCAGGCGCTGGAGGACGCGCGACTTGGCGACGCGTATCGCCCCGGGGGTCATGGACAGTTCGGCGGCGACGTCCTGCGGCGAGCGGCCGTCGACGGCCGTGCGCCAGAACGCCTTCCAGGTGCGCTCCTCGAACTCGGGCCGGATGAGCTCCAGGCCCCGATGGAAGAGCCGCTGCAGCTCGCCCGCCTCTTCCGGGTCCGGTCCGGGATCTTCGGGGGCGGCGAGCTGCGAGAAGCGCCAGTTCGCCTCGCTGCCGCCCTCGACCTCGCGGGCGTTCTTGCGGAAATGGTCCAGCACCTTGTTCCGCGCGATGGTCCGCAGCCAGCCGCGGAAGGTGTCTCCCTTGCGGTCGCGTCGGAACTCGCCGATGTGGAGGATCAGCGTCTTGAACACTTCCTGGAAGACGTCGGCCAGGTCCTCGTCCTGCAGCTTCCAGCGCCGGCACCAGTGATGCACCAGCGGCGCGTAGAGGGAGACGAGTCGATCCCAGGCCCCGGCTTCGTCGGCCTTGACCCGATCAATCAAACTCGACGACGTTCCACTTGGCGTTAGATCCATCAACCTACTCCGCGGGAAACAGGAAGCAGGAAACTGGAAACAGAAGAAGCGTCACCCACCCCCTACCCCTCCCTCGGAGGGAGGGGAGTCGAGCGCCCTCCCCCGCAGGGGAGGGATGGGGGTGCGGCTCTTCAGTTTCCTGCTTTCTGTTTCCTGTTTCCCTCTCCTGGGGTTCCCCGAAATCACCGGGTTCAGGTAATCCTATAATATGGCTGTTCTCGATGGAGGCTTCATGGACTGTCCTCTTCCGGCAGAACTCGCGGATTTCGTCGCCGGCAAGCTGCCGCGGACGAGAACCGCGTGGGTCGCCGACCACGTCCGCGGCTGCGCGCGCTGCGAGGCGGGGCTCGCGTCGCTCGACGCGGCCCCCGACCCGCTGCTCGCCACGCTCGCGTCGACCGTTGCCCAGGGGCGCGCCTCCGACACCGTCCCGATCCATCTGATCGAGCTGGCCCGCGCCGCGCGGACGGGCTCCGGGAAACCCGACAAGATCGGGCGCTTCGAGTTCCTCGAGGAGATCGGCTCGGGCTCCTACGGCAGCGTCTATAAGGCCCGCGACCCGCAGCTGAACCGCACGGTGGCGATCAAGATCCTGCGGGCGGGACGACTGGGCGACAAGGAGGACCTCGACCGCTTCCTCCGCGAGGCGCGCAGTTTCGCGCAGCTCAAGCATCCCGGCATCGTGACCCTCTACGAGATCGGGCAGGACGACGGGCAGTACTACCTGGTGGAGGAGTTCGTCCAGGGCGCGACGCTCGGGGCGCGGATGGCGTCCGAGACCTTCGGGTCCCGCGAGGCGGCGGAGCTCCTGGCCCGGATCTGCGACGCCCTCGAGGTCGCGCACCGGCAGGGGGTGATCCACCGCGACATCAAGCCTGCCAACATCCTGCTCGACGGGGAAGGGCGTCCGCATCTCACCGACTTCGGACTGGCCAAGGTCGAGGGCGATGAGAAGCCGATGACCCACTCGGGCGACATCCTGGGGACGCCCGCTTACATGTCTCCCGAGCAGGCCGGGGGACAGGCGCTCCACGTGGACGCGCGCAGCGACGTGTACAGCCTCGGCGTGGTCCTCTACGAACTGCTCACCCGGGAGCGGCCGTTCCAGGGCAACCGCCGGATGCTGATCCTCCAGGTCCTGGAGGACGAGCCGCGGCCGCCGAGGCAGCTCAACGAGAAGATCCCGCGCGACCTGGAAACCATCTGCCTCAAGGCGATGGCCAAGAGTCCCGGCCGCCGCTACGGGTCGGCGGCCGAGCTCGCCGAAGATCTGCGGCGCTATCTCGCGGGCGAGCCCATCAAGGCCCGGCCGCAGTCGAGCCTCGAGCGGCTTCTGAGCTGGACCCGGCGGCGCCCGGCGGCCGCGGCCCTCATCGCCGTCAGCTTCACGGCCCTCGCGCTCCTGGCCACGCTGTCCTCCGCGGCCTACGTCCGGATCGCCGCGGAGCAGCGCCAGACCAAGCAGGCGCTGGTGCAGAACGCGCGCCTCACGCTCGAGGCGCTGAAGGAGTTCAACGAGTACTACACGACCGAGGTGGTCGGACGCCTGACCGACCGCAGCCTCCAGGTGACCCACGACTACGCCGGGAAGAAGAACGCGATCCCGCTCCCGGCGACCATGAGCGTCGAGCTGGCGGACCGGATCTCGCACAAGAACCCGAGCCTGAAGATCCGGCTCTACAGCGACCTCCCGTTTCCCTGGCGGCGCGAGAGCGGCGGGCCGAAGGACCAGTTCGAGCGGGACGCGCTCCGGGAACTGCGCTCGAAGCCGGAGCAGCCGTACGTCGTCGAGGACGGCCCCAAGGGCGGGCGCTCGCTGCGATACGCCACGCCGAGCCGGATGGAGAAGCGCTGCGTCGACTGTCACAACGCCATGAAGGAAAGCCCCAAGCGCGACTGGAAGGAAGGAGACGTCGTCGGGGTCTACGAGGTCAGCCTTCCGGTGGATCGCTGACATTTCGTGTAACGATGGGAAATCCGCTCGTTAGAGAGGAAGAACGCTAAGGGAGAACTGACGATGAACACGACCCGCCGCAGCTTCCTCAGACAGGTCGGAGCCGGAGCGCTGAGCGCCGGCCTCGGATCTTCCCTTGCCGGAGACCTGGGGCTTTCCCGCGCCGTCGCGCTCCAGGACGAGCCGCGCCTGACCTTCGGCGCAATGGAGCCTCTCGTCTCGCTCCTGCAGGAGACCCCGATCGCGAAGCTGCAGCCGATGCTGGTCAACAAGGTGAAGGAGGGCGTGACCCCGAGGGACCTGATCGGGGCGGCCGCGCTCGCGAACGCGCGGACCTTCGGGGGCGAGGACTACATCGGCTTCCACACGATGTTCTCGCTCGTGCCCTCGTACCTGCTCTCCAAGGAGCTCCCGCAGGAGCGGCAGCTGCTCCCCATCCTCAAGATGCTCTACCGGAACACCAACCGCATCCACGAATTCGGGGGCCGCGCCAAGGAGGTCCTGCGCCCGGTGGCCCCGGTCCAGCTCCCCGAAGGGAAGAGCGGCGGCGACGCGATCCGCGAGGCGGTCCGCGGCGGGGACCTGAAGACCGCGGAGGCCCGACTGGCGACGGCCTGCACGTCCTCGGCTGCCGAGGCCTTCAACCAGGTGCAGGAGGCTCTTCACGACGGCACCGAGGTCCACCGCGTCAACATGGTCTACCGCGCCTGGGGTCTGCTCGAGGTCGTCGGTATCGACCACGCCCACACGCTGCTGCGCGAGTCGCTCCACTACTTCGTGGCCTCGGAGAAGAATAAAAACAGCTCGTTCGCCCTCAGCAGCATCCGGGAGCTGCTCCCGAAGCTGGTGGACCAGTACCACCTCTTCGACAAGGGGCCGGGTGCCAAGAAGCCCGATGCCTCGTGGGTGGAGATCACGAGCGAAGAACTCTTCAAGGCGCCGCCCGAGCGAGCCGCGGAGATCGCCGCCGCCGCCCTCGCCGAAGGCTGGAGCCCCGACGGTCTGCACGAGGCGATCTCGCTCGGCGCCAACCAGCTGGTCCTGCGCGACGAGGCCAAGCAGGCCCACGGCGCGACGGTCGGCGTCCATGCCTGCGACGCCGTGAACGCCTGGCGCCACATCGGCAGCGTCAGCAGCGCGAAGAACGCCGTCGCCGCCGCGATCGTCGCGGCCTACACGCTGGCCCGCGACCGCGACGCCAACAAGAAGACCAAGTTCCTCGAATGGACGGAGTATCCCAAACAGGACGCGGTGGATCGGGTCAAGTCGACCACGCCGGAAGAGCTCCTCGCCGAGCTGGACGCCGCGATCCGCAATAAGGACCAGGAGCTCGCCTCGGCCGCCGTCGAGAAGCTGGGCCGGCTGGGCGCCCCCTCCGCCCCCGTCTTCGCGCTGTTCCGCCGCTACGTCGTCAGCGAGAGCGGCTCGCTGCACGGGGAGAAGTTCTTCCGCACGGTAACGGAGGAGTTCGGCTCGGCCCGCGCGCCGTTCCGCTGGCGGCATCTGATCGCCATGGCCCGCTACGCGGCCAGCATGTTCGGCGAGCCGACGCCCGGCTATACCGAAGCCCTGGATCTGCTCGGCCTGAGCGCGAAGTAAGCCACGATCACGGCCGCCTCCAGGCCGAGCAGGCCGCAGGAGCTGCCGGAGTTTCCGAGCTCGCTTCCGGTGTCGACGGCAGCGTCGTCTTCAGCGACGGCCATCGCTTCCAGCAACACGCCGTTGCTGCTCTTTGTGCTGGGATCATCGACGCAGCTGAAGCGGATCGTCAGCGCCGTTCCCGCGCTGCCGCTTCCATTGCTGAGGCTGTACGGGGTGGCACTCACCGTGTGATTGCCGACCGTCGGGGTCCACGGGTTCCAGACCGTCGTGCTCGCTCCCGCGAGCGCATATGGGGGATTGTTTTCCATCTGGAAATTGGGGTTCCCGTCCTAGGTGAAGCGAACGCTGCCCACCGTCGCGGGCTGAGTCGTCGCCTTGATGTTCAGGCGAGGGGTAGATTTCTGCCTGGTGGACGCCCACCAGAGTCTCCAGCTCCTTGCGCTCCATGCCCTAGAATTGCACGGGGCGTCCCAAAGGGTGCGCGAAAAAGAACAAAAAAAGAACGGGTCAGCTTGCGGCCTGCACGAGGGCCACGATGCCGAGGTATAGGAATACGACCGCGGCACCGACGATGATAATCCCGAGATAGATGAGCGCCTCCAGATTGTCGCCGCCTCGAAACTCCTCCAACGGGCCGGAATCCCGTTCCCGGAGGGCGTAGTGCTGCTCGACCTCGCGGGTGGCGTGCTCCCCTGCGTCCCGGTCACTCCTCATGTCCTGCTCCGGAAGCCCCAGCAGGAAGGTCATCGTCATCACCGCGAGCATTCCCATCGCCGCATCTCCCAATTCCGCTGAGGTCGATTAGGAACGGAGCGGCGGACGTTTGGGAAAATCCGGCGGGCGCTTAACGGACAAAGGAGGGGGGCAGCGGGGCCCGGTCGCCCAGCAGCGCCAGCGCGATCATCGCCGTGCCGTAGGCGCGCGACCGGTCGAACACGCGGTCGTTCCACGTCCCGTCCGCGTCGCGGGTCTTGAGAATCACCTGGAGCAGCCGCTCGCGCTCCTTCGCGCGGTCGGCTTCCGGCAGCCATTGGATCGCCTGGGCCGCGTAGCGGTGACCATAGTAGACGTAGTAAGGGGCGATCTTGTAGGGCCCCTCGTGGGTGCCGGTCTTCCGGCGCCGCTTCTCGAGCTCCCCCCAGTGGGCGTGGAAGGCCTCGAGGGCGCGCCTCGTGGCCTCCGCCGAGCCTCCGCCCAGCATCCGGAGCGTCGCCTCGCAAGCGGCGGAGCGCGCGCAGGAGCCTTCAGCCTGGTCGCTCGTGTAGCGCGACTCGCCGTCCTTGAAGACGCCCGAATAGAGAAAGGCGCCGTTCTCGGCGCGCGCGCCTTCCAGGGCCCGCTTCGCGCGCTCCAGCACGTCGGCCGACACCTCCACCTTCTGGCCGCGCGCGTAGAGCAGCGCCTGGGTTACCGGCGCGGTGACGAACGACGCCGGCCGCGCCCGGCCCGCATAATTCCACCCGCCGTGTTCCAGCTCCTCCGCCGTCAAGGTCCGCACGAGCCGCGGGAGCCACGCGTCGACCTCCTTCAGCCGGCCGCCCGCCCGCTTCGCCTCGCGCACCTGGCAGAGAAACTCCAGCGCCGTCAACTGACCCCAGACCCGCACGTCGTAGGCGTCCTCCGTCGAGGCCGCCAGGAGCGGATCGTCGAGCCGGCCGAGCACGTACTCCAGGCCGCGATCGACCGCCCGGCGCGCCTTCTCGTCGTCCGGCGCCGCGTGGAGCAGCGCCCCGGCGACGATCGCCGTTCCTCCCACGCGGTAGGCGACGGGGATCTCGCGGTCGACCCGGTAGACGCCCTCGTAGGGCCAGGCACCGCTCTCTTCCTGGATCGCGACGAGCTGTGTCAGCGCCTTCTGCAGGAGCGCAGGGCCGTCGTCCTGGGCGGGGAAGGTGAGGAGCGAAAGGAGAGCGGCGGCCTGCAGGCTCATATATCCTTTATGACGTAGCCCGCCGCATGGGGGTTCCAGAGGCTTCTTTTTCCCGCGGCAGGGTAGAATCGAATCCCTCGATGGAAATCGCTGCGCCGGATCTCCAACGCGTCCGCGACCTCTACGACCGGGGGCTTTACCTCCAGGCGTGGAAGGCGGCGGAAGCGCTCGGCCCGCTGCGCGCCTGGCGGGGCACTCCGGCGCGGGTCCTGGCCGGGCGTCTGGCGGGCAACCTGGGCGCGTCGCGGCTCGGCCGCGTGCTCCACTTCCGCGCCTGGCGCGACGATCGCGAGAACCCCGAGGCGCTCTACTCGTACGGATACGCGCTGCTGGACCGCCGCGGTCCCCTCGACGCCTGGAACGCCCTGCGCCCTTGGGGGGATTTCGCGGGGGCGCCCGACGCGCTCCGCTCCGACCTCTACGCGCTCCGCGCGGAGATCGCGGCCATCCTGCGGGACTTCGACACGGCCGAGCACTGGTTGGCCCGCGCCGAGAAGCTCACGGCCGACCGCGCCTGGACCTGCGTTGCCCGCGCCCGCATCCTCGAGCACGAAGATCGCTACGTGGACGCCGTGGAAGTGCTGCGCAAGGCCCTGGAGCTTCGGCCCTGGTATCGCCCGGCCGTCCAGGCGATGGGGCACCTCCTTCAGCTGCTCGACCGCGACCCCGAAGCGCTGACGTTCCTCCGCGAGGCTTCGCGGAACCTCGAAAGCGGCGCCGTCATCGTCCAGCTCGCCGCCCTCGAGGTCGAGCTGGGACACCACGCGGAGGCGCGCCTCACCTGCGACCGCATCGAGGCGCACCATCCGCTCATCGAGGACGACCTGCGCACCTGGCTCGCGGCGCGGCGCTGCGACACGGCCTACGCGTGCGGCGACCTCGAGGCCGCACGGACCTGGGCGCTCCAGATCAAGACGCCCTTCTACCGGCGCTTCGCGGAGCGCCTTGCGGAGGGATCGGTCGACGGCCACCGCGTGCTGTTGCCCGTCGGCTTCGTCCGCCAGCACCACATGACCTGCGCTCCGGCGACCCTGTCGGCGATCAGCCGCTACTGGGACATGTCCGCGGAGCACCTCGCCGTCGCGGAGGAGATCTGCTACGACGGGACGCCCGCCCACAGCGAGCGGCGCTGGGCGGAACAGAACGGGTGGACGGCCCGCGAGTTCACGGTGACGTGGGAAAGCGCGCGGGCCCTGATCGATCGCGGGATTCCGTTCACGCTGACGACGGTCGAGCCCGCGAGCGCCCACCTCCAGGCGCTCATCGGGTACGACGGGCGACGGTCGAGCTACATCGTCCGCGACCCCTACCAGCGCAACTACGGCGAGTTCCTCAACCCCGAGATGCTGGAGCGCTACCGCTCCACGGGGCCGCGCGGCATGATGCTGGTGCCGCGCTCCAAGGAGTCGAGCCTGGAGGGCCTCCTGCTGCCCGAGGCGGCGCTCTACGATTTCCTCTACGCGCTGCAGCAGGCGCTCGAACGGCACGACCGGACCGAGGCCCTGAAGGCGCACGACGTCCTGGCCGAGAAGGCGCCGGGCCACCGCCTCACGCTGCACGCGCGTCGGACCCTGGCTTCCTACGACGCGGACCGGGTCACGCAGCTGGCCTGCGTCGAGGAACTCCTCAAGCTCTTCCCCGAGGACGCCAACCTCCTCCTCGAGAAGCTGAGCCACCTGCGGGAGATGGGGCGCCGCGAGGAGCGCCTCGAGCTGCTGCGGCGCCAGTGCGCCAAGGACGACAGCCCGCCCCTCTTCTGGCAGCAGTACGCGCGGGAGCTGGCCTACGACGCCCGGGAGCACGCTCCGGCGATGCAGCTCCTCCGGCGCGCGATCCGCGCGATGGGCCGCGACGCCGAGAGCTACCACTCGCTGGCCGGCATCCTCTGGAACCGGCGCCGGCTCGAGGAGTCGATGGAGCTCTACCGCTTCGCGGCTTGCGTCGAGGATCGGAACGAGCGCTACGCGCAATCGTATTTCGTCGCGGCGCGGCACCTGCGGCAGACCGCCGCCTCGCTCCTCTTCCTGCGCAACCGCTTCCGTCGGTTCGGCAAGAAGTCGGGCTGGCCCGCGCGGACGCTCTTCTGGGCGTACGAGCAGCTCGACCGTACCCGCGAGGCCATGGAGGTCCTGGAGGAGGCGCTGCACCTGAGGCCGGACGACGGCGACCTGCTCCTCTTCGCGTCGGATGTCTACGACCGCTACGGCCCGCCCGACAAGGCGGCGGCGGCCCTGAAGGCCGCGCAGGGCCGGAGCCACCGAACAGCCTGGCTGCGCGCGGCGGCGCATCAGGCGGGCTCACAGGGGCAATCGAAGAAAGCGCTGGAGCTCTGGCGCGAGGTCGTCGGGGCGGAGCCGCTGGCGATGGACGCCCACTCGGCGCTGACGCAGCTCTGCGCGGAGACCGAGGGGCGCGCCGCGGCGCTGCAGCATCTCCGGGAGGCCGTCGGCCGCTTCCCGCACCACGCCGGGCTGCACCAGCTCTGGATCGAGTGGCTGCGCGAGGGCGAGCCCGCGGATTACGAGGCGGCGATCCGGGGCCTCATCGGAATCAATCCCGAGGACGCGTGGGCGCGCCGGGAGCTGGCGCTGCGGCTCACCGCGACGCGACGCGTTCCCGAGGCGCTGGAACAGGCGGAGCTGGCCTGCCGTCTGGAGCCGTCTCCGGGCAGCCACTACATCCGGTCGCGCGTGCTGGGCGCCGCGGGGCGGATGGCCGACGCCAAGGAGGCCTGCCGCGAAGCGATCCGGCTCTCCGTGGACACCGACGCCGCGATCTACGATCTCATCGGCACCTGCGAGTCGATGGCGGAGCGTCGCGAGGCGCTGGAGTTCGTGCGCCGGGAGCTGATCCGGCAGGTGATCTTCGGCGACGGGCTGCTGACCTTCCGTCAGGTGGCGCGCGACACGATCGAGCCGACCGAGCTTCTGGCGCTACTCCAGGAGGCGCTCGACGCCCGGCCGGACCTCTGGCACGCCTGGAGCGCGCTGGTGCGGCACCTCGCCGAGATGGGCCGGGCGGAGCAGGCGCTGGAACGGGCCACGCAGGCGACGGAGCGCTTCCCTCTGGTGCCTCGGCTCTGGGTCGACCTGGCCCACGTGCATCAGCTGCGGGGCGACGCTCCCGGCGAGCGCGCGGCGCTGGAGCAGGCGGTGAGGATCAACCCGGGGTGGGGGACGGCGGCGCGGGAGCTGGCCGCGGCGCACGAGCGGGCGGGAGACTTCGCGGCCGCGAAGGCGGTGATGGAGCAGGCGATCCAGCGGGCGCCGCTCGATCCTTACAACCACGGCGGCCTCGCCCAGATGCTGTGGAAGATGGGCGAGAAGCCGGCGGCGCTCGAACGCCTGTCGCACTCGGTGCGCCTCGAGCCGGGCTACGAGTGGGCCTGGGGCCGGCTGAGCGACTGGGGCCGCGAGCTGGGGCAGCGCGACGTGCCCGAGAAGCTGGCGCGGGACCTGACCCAGCGTCGGGGCGGCGAGGCGCGCTCGTGGATGGTGCTGGCCCAGACGCTGGAGGGTCCCGACCGGCTCGAGGAGCGGCTCCGCGCGCTCGAGACGGCGAGCCAGCTGAACCCGCGGATGACGGACGCGAGCGACCTGCGGGCGACGCTGCTGGCGGGGGCGGGCCGTTTCAAGGAGGCCCTCGAGGTCTGCGGCGGGGACGACGCGCCGCTCATCCTCCGCGGCCGCGCCGCGTGGATCGAGGCGAAGCGCGGGAACCGGCCGGCCGCCATCGCCCGGATGGCCCGCACGGTGGAGGCGGACCCGAGCTATTACTGGGGCTGGATGCAGCTCGCGGACTGGTACGCGGAGGAAGGGGCGAAGGTCGAATACCTCGACGCCGCGAAGCACCTGGTGCGGCTCTCGCCGGAGAACGAGGTGGCGCTGGGCTATCTGGGGGACGCCAAGCTGAGGAACGGCGACCGGGCGGGCTCGAAGGCGGAGTTCCGCCGGGCGATCGACCTGGAGCCGGACTACAGCTTCGGGGTCCTGACGCTCTTCGACCTGCACCTCGAGGACGCGGAGTTCGACGCGGCGGCCGCGGTGCTGGCGCTGGCGAAGAAGCACATCGGGGGCCCCTACGTCCTCGCGCGGGAGGTGCAGCTGGCCGGACGGCGCCGCCGCCTGCCGGAGGCGATCGCCGCGTTGCGCGCGCTCTGCGAGGCGCCGACGGACGACCGCTGGCCGCTCGACGCGGCGCTGCAGGGTCTGGCGAAGGTGGGGGCCACCTCGGATGCGCTGGAGGCGCTTCTGGCCGCGGCGGCGTCGACGAAGTCCAACCCTCGGACCGGCGGCGTCTGGGCCCGGGCGACCGCGGAGTCGCTCGGATGGCGGGAGCTCCACTGGGGGCTCGCGCGCCTGTCGTCGCACCCGGCCGCGTGGGCGGAGGCGGCGTCCGAGGCCGTCCGCTGGCTGGCGGCGAGCCGTCGCTGGTTCCGGCTGCGGCTCTTCGTGCGGAAGGAACGGGAGCGCCTGCGCGCCGCGGCGTCGACGTGGGGCGCGGTGGGCAACGCGCTGGAGTCGCTGGGGCGCTATGCGTCGTGCGTGGAGTGGATGTCCGACTGGGAGACCCGCGAGGGAGTGAAGCCCTGGATGCTGAGCGCGCTGGTCGTCAGCCACCGGGCGCGCGGCTCCCGGGCGGAGGCGGCGCGGGTGGGACGGGGAGCGCTGGCGATGGCGCCGGATCACAGCTACGCGCTGCACCGCCTCTGGGTCGCCTTCGAGGAGACGCTGCGGGGAGACGGGGAGGCGGCGCGGACGGCGGCGGCGGACCTCTCCGCGGACGGCCTGAATTCCTACTACAAGTGCCTGCGAGAACTCCTCACGGCGGCGGCCGACGCGGGGACGCCCGCGGCGCAGGACCACCTGCGGGCGGCCGTGAAGGAGATGCCGACCTTTCACAGCGACGCGGCGCTCCTGAACGCGTATCGCCTGGCCCTGAAGCACATCGCCCGGGCCGAGGGCGGCCTCCACGGGTTCTGGACCTGGCTCCGCTTCGGCCGCTGACGTCGAACGGTTCCAATCGAATCGTACCCGGCGCTTTCTTTTTTCGGGATGTGGTTGTTCCGCGCGGGATTCTTACTTAGATTGTCACCTAGCATCGAGAGAGAGCGTTGATGACGAGCCTGTCGCCCGCGGAAGTCAGTCGCCACAAGTGCCTGGTGTACGAGGGCCATCCCAGTGAGCAGCTTCAGGTCGTCATCCCATTCCTGCTGGAAGGCCGTCGGGAGAATTACCGCTGCCTGTACCTGGGGGACCCTCAGGCGGTCGCGGCCGTGGGGTCCGCGCTCGCGTTTCGGGGCGTGGACGTGGCGGAAGAAACCCGCCGAGGCGGCCTCGTCCTCTCTTCGGAGCGGCCTCAAGCGGACTCCCCCGGCTTCGATCCCTGCGCGATGGTGGCGATGCTGTCGGGCATGATCGACGACGCCGTGGGGGACGGGTACGCGGGCCTCTGCGCGACGGGCGACATGGCCTGGGAGCTCGGTGCGGAGAAGAACTTCGAGCGGCTCCTGGAGTACGAGGTGCTCCTCGAGCGGCTGTTCAAGGACAAGCCCCTGACCGGCATCTGCCAGTACCGCCGGGAGGCGCTCCCTCGCGGGGTGCTGCGGGAGGCCCTGCTGGCGCACCGGAGCGTGTATCTCGGGCACGAGCTTCTGCGGGACAACGTCTTCTTCGTGCACCCCGACGTCCTGCTCGGCGGGACCGACGGGGTCCCGGGGGACGTGGGTCAATGGATGTGCGACCAGATCCGGCGCGTGCTGCGGGCCGAGCAGGAGCGCGACCGGGCGATCTCCCAGCTCGCGGAGATGAACCGGACCCTCGAGGTCCGCGTGCGCGAGCGGACGGACGACCTGGAATCCTTCGCGTGCTCCGTCTCCCACGACCTCCGCGCGCCGCTTCGCGCCATGGACGGGTTCGCCCAGATCCTCCTCGAGGACGAGAGGCCCGGACTGAGTCCGGAGGGGAAGAGCAACCTGGACCGCATCCGCGACTCGGCCGAGCGGATGCGGCGCCTCATCGACTCGATCATGGAGCTGTCGCGCAGCGGCCACGCGGAGCTGCGCCTCCAGACCGTCGACATGTCCGAGCTGGCCGAGTCCACGTTCAAGGACCTCGCGGCGGGCCTGCCGGCCGGCCGCGCGAGCCTGACGCTCGGCGCGCTGCCGCCCGCGTCGGGAGACCGGGACCTCCTCCGCCAGGTCTTCTCGAACCTGATCGGCAATGCCCTCAAGTACTCGGCGACCCGGCCGCAGTCGCGCGTCGAGATCGGCGCGACGCCCGGAGCGGGGGAAGTGGCCTACTGGGTCCGCGACAACGGCATCGGCTTCGACATGCGCGACGCGCAGAAGCTGTTCGAGTTCTTCCAGAGGCTGCATCCGCAGGGCGAGTTCGAAGGGAGCGGCGTGGGCCTCGGGCTCGTGAAGCGGATCGTCCGGCGCCACGGCGGGCGCGTCTGGGCCGAGGGAAATCCCGGCAAAGGCGCGACCTTCTATTTTGCACTCCCCGGTCGCGCTCGCTGACATTCTTCGCCGCCCCGGCCGAATTGCGGGAGTCCGTCGTCGCTCCCGCGAGTTAAGAGAATGTCTCGTCGGCGTCCTGCCGGGAGCATAGTTCTTCATGGGTCAACGGTCCGCGGTCATCCTGATGGTCGAAGACGATCCCAACGACGTCTTCTTTCTGAAGCGGGCCCTCCGGAAGGCGCAGGTGGCTCAGCGTCTCAAGGTGGTGCGGGACGGGGAAACGGCGATCCAGTACCTGGCAGGGGCGGGCAAATTCGGCGATCGCCGGCGACACCCTCTCCCGTGCATGGTCCTCCTCGATTTCAAACTCCCCAAGGTCAGCGGCCTCGAAGTCCTGCGCTGGTTACGCTCGCGGCCGGACCTGGCCGACCTCCCGGTCTTCATGATCAGTTCGAGCGGAGAGTCGAGCGATCGGTCCGACGCGCAGCGGGCCGGGGTCGACGCCTACCGCGTCAAGACGGTCTCCATCGAGGACCTCGTCCGGATCGCCCACGAGATCCGGGAGAAGGCCGACGAGCACTGCCGGGACGCGGAGCCGTGTCCGGCGGAAGTTGAAGAGGACGACTGAGACCTGTACGGCCTTAGCCGCGGTTGGGGGCGGCGACGCCTTTGGGCAGCAGGAATCCCTGGCCCTCCCCGAGGAGCGCGGTGAACTGCTCGGCGGGGATCGGGCGGCTCATCAAGTACCCCTGCGCCTCGTCACAGCCCTGGTTCTTCAGGAACTCGTACTGCTCCGCGGTCTCGATGCCTTCGGCGAGGACGCTGAGGTTCAGGCCGTGCGCCAGGGTGATGATGGCCGTCGCGATGGCGGCGTCCTGGGACTTGCGGGGCAGTTCGGACACGAACGAGCGGTCGATCTTCAGCGTGTCAAAGGGGAAGCGCTTGAGATAGGACAGCGACGAGTAGCCCGTCCCGAAGTCGTCCAGGCTGAGGCGCACGCCGATGCTCTTGAGGGTCCTCAGGGTGACGGCGGCTTCCTCGGCGCCGTCCATGATGACGCTCTCGGTGAGCTCGAGTTCGAGGCGCTCGGGTTCCAGGCTGCTGGCCTCGAGGGCGTTCTTGACCGTGTCGCAGAGGCCGCCCCCGCGGAACTGACGCGCCGACAGGTTCACCGCCACCGAAAGGGCGGGCAGTCCCGCCTCCTGCCACTTCTTGGCCTGTTGGCAGGCGGTCTGCAGCACCCACTCGCCGAGGGAGGTGATGACGCCGGTCTCCTCGGCGAGCGAGATGAATTCGCCGGGTGCGAGCAGGCCGCGCGTCGGATGCTTCCAGCGGACGAGCGCCTCGCAGCTGATGATCTTCCCGCTCCCGAGGGCAACGATCGGCTGGTAGTGGACGACGAACTCGCGCCGTCCCAGCGCCTTGCGGAGCTGGGCTTCGAGCTCGAGGGACGCCGCCGCCTGGGCGTGCATTTCCTGGTTGAAGACCGCGAAGCGGGAGCGTCCGAGGCCCTTGGCGCGGTACATGGCGATGTCGGCGTCCCGGAGCATGTCGCCCTTGCAGCCGGAGTACTCCGGCATGCTGAGCGCGATCCCGATGCTCGCGCTGGTGAACACGTCGTGGCCGCCCAGCTGGAAGCGCAGGGCCATCTCGCGGTGGATGCGCTCCGCGACGGTCCCGGCGTCGGAGGCCTCGTTGATGTTGTGCAGGAGGATCGTGAACTCGTCGCCGCCGAGACGGGCGACGGTGTCGCCGGGGCGGAGGCACTTCTCGAGGCGCCGCGCGATCCCGATGAGGAGCTTGTCGCCGAACTCGTGGCCGAGGCTGTCGTTGACGAACTTGAAGCGGTCGAGGTCCAGGAGCAGGACCGCGAAGTGGTAGTCGCCGCGGGCCGCAAGGCCGGCCGCGTGGCGGAGCCGTTCGGCGAAGAGGGCGCGGTTGGCCAGCCCGGTGAGCGGGTCGTAGAGAGCGCTCTTGACCAGCTCCTCCTCGGCACGTTTGCGGTCGGAGATGTTGGTCTGCGAGCCGGCCATGCGGGTCGCGACGCCCGCGGCGTCCCGGACGGCGAGGCCGCGGCTCAGGGTCCAGATGTAGGATCCGTTCTTGTGCAGGATGCGGTGCTCGTCCTCGTAGTGCGGGGTGAGGTTCTTCAGATGCCGGCGGATCTTGGTCTGGACGCGCTCGAGGTCTTCGGGATGGATCAGGCGGAACCAGGCATCGGGGCTGTCGCCGACCTCCTGCTCCTCGTAGCCGAGCATCGTCTTCCAGCGGGCGGAGAAGAAGAGCCGGTTGGTCAGCAGGTCCCAGTGCCAGAGGCCGTCGTTGGCGCCGCGCACCGCCAGCTCGTAGCTCTCCTGGGTCTTGCGGATGGCGAGGTCGACCTGCTTCTTCCGGGCGCGCTCGCGGCTTTCCTTGCGGGCGCGGAGGATGGAGGCCGCGAGGTGGCCGATCTTGTCCTTGGTGATGTAGTCGGCGGCGCCGGCCCGCAGGGCTTCGACGGCGGCCGCGGCGTCGTTGGTCTCCGAGAGGTAGAGGAAGGGGACGTCGGGGCACTTCTCCTTGGAGAAGGAGAGGGCGGAGTAGCCCTGGTGGCCGGCCACCTGGGAGTCGCAGAGGATCAGGTCCGGCTTGAACGTCTCGAGTTCCTGCATGAAGGCCTGGGTGCTGGCGACGCAGCGGGGCGAGCAATCGAGCTTCTCGGATTGCAGGGCCTTGACGACGAGCGCCTGCCCGTCGGGGTTGTCGTCCAGCAGCAGGATGCGAAGTTCTTCGTCCATGGTGGCGCGGCTCATGCCTCCCCTGGGTCTCCCGACAAAGAGTGCCACATGACACCCGCATTTTCAATGGGCTGTTGAAATCAAAATCGGCGACGCGGGTGCGCGGTAATTCACTTTGGCATTCATATTCCGGAATCCGGGGGTATAAATCATGGGGCCGCGAGGGAGGGAGGGAAGGCGGCCCGGTAGGGAGCTGCGGGAGTGCCATGGGGTCGATGACGTTCGGTCAGGCTGCCGTCAGTCTGGGCTACATCACCGAGGCGGCCGTCCAGGAATGCAGCGCCGTCCAGCGCAAGATGCGCGAGATGGGCGTCGACGAGCCGCTCGGCGAAATCATGATGAAGAAGGGCCACCTCACGGCCCAGCAGCATTCCCAGATCCTCAAGAAGCTCGGCGTCCAGGTCAGCCCCATTCCCGGCTACTCCCTCCTGTCCAAGATCGGGCAGGGCGGCATGGGCACCGTCTACAAGGCCATCCAGGGCAGCGTCAACCGCACCGTCGCCATCAAGATCATGGCGCCCCACGCCAGCAAGGACCCCACCTTCGTGGCTCGCTTCCTCGCGGAGGCGCAGGCCGCCGGGACCCTCAACCACAAGAACCTCATCGCTGCCATCGACGCCGGCGCGGCCGGCGGCTACTACTACTTCGTCATGGAGTACGTCGTCGGCAAGAGCGCCCGCGAAGTCGTCAACGCCGGCGGCCCCCTCGACGAGAAGACCGCCCTCCGCATCGCGCTCCAGATGGCCGACGTCCTCGAGCACATCCACCAGAACAAGATGGTCCACCGGGACATCAAGCCGGAGAACATCCTCCTGACGGCGGACATGACGGTGAAGCTCTGCGACCTGGGACTGGCCAAGTCGACGGGCAGCAGCGACCAGTCCCTCACCCAGGAAGGCCTCACCGTCGGGACCCCGTACTTCATGTCCCCGGAGCAGATCCGGGGCGAGAAGGACGTCGACATCCGCGCCGACCTCTATTCGCTCGGCGCGACGCTTTTCTACCTGGTCTGCCAGCGCCACCCCTTCGAGGGCAAGAGCGCGGCCGAGACCATGAGCATGCACCTCAAACAGGCCGTTCCCGACGTCCGCAAGCACGCGCCCAAGATGAGCGAGGACTTCGCGCACGTCGTCCACAAGCTCATGGCCAAGAACCGCGCGGAGCGCTACCAGACGCCCCAGGACCTCGCGGAGGACCTCCGCACGGTGCAGTCGGGCGACGGCGCCCGCCAGGCGCGCGCGTATGCGGCCCGTCACCCGTCCCCGAAAGCGACCTCCACGGCGCGCATCGAGAAGATCAAGCCGAGGGCCGTCAGCACGCCCGTGGCCATCGCGGCCGCCGTCGTGCTGGTCGCCGTCGTCGGGTACGTGCTGGTCGGACGGCCGCCGGAAGCCAAGAGCGCGGCCAAGCCGCCTCCGCCGGCGACGATCGTCAAGGTCATCGAGACGAAGGCCCCCGAGAAGGCCCAGGACGATCCGGCGAAGTTGCGCAAGGCCAGCCAGCTCTTCGAGAAGGCCGAGCAGGCCATGGCGGCGGAGCGCTGGGGCGACGCCCACGAGGCCCTGGAGAGCCTCCACACCGAGCTCTCCTCGCTGCAGTTCACGAAGGACCGCAGCACCACGATCGGCAAGATGATCGGCGAATGCGAATCAAAGCTCCAGCGTCAGGCCGAGACCCGCAAGCGCCAGATCCAGGACGCCCGCCGCGACCTGCAGGAGGGCCGCTGGATGGAGGCCTACGGCCGCTTCCAGCTCTTGGGCGAATCGGAATTCTCGGGCGAGATGATCCGTTGCCGCCGGGAGATGGACGCCGAGGCCATGCAGGCCCAGATCCGTGCGGCCCAGGCGGGATCCAACTGGACGGAGGTTCGGCAGAAGATCCAGGAACTGGAGCAGCGCTTCTCCGACACGCAGACCGCGTCCCGCCGGAGGTCCGAGAATCAGATCCTCCTCGGAAAGGCGAACGCCGAGCTCGAGACCGGCGTCCTGATCGCCGGCGCCTTCGCCGCCTATGTGAAGCTCGACATCGCGGAGGCGCAGCGGCTGCTGGCCGAGATCGAGAAGCGACAGAACACGGACGAGTACCGCGCGAACGCGGCCCGGATCCGCAACCTGGCCGAGCAGATGAGCGCGGGCCTCGCCAAGCAGACGGAAGACCAGGCCAAGCAGGCCTGGGCCGCCGCCTCGCAGGGCCATGACAACTACATTTCCGCGAAGCGCTACGACGACGCCGTCGAGATCCTGAAGGCGTTCCAGCGCAGCCAGGCCCACACGAAGTTCTGCGAGAGCAAGAAGACCGAAGTCGAGTTGAAGATCGCCGATGCCGGGAAGCGCAAGGCGAAGGAGCGCGAGGAGGAGGCCAAGAAGATCTGGAGCGCGGTCCAGAAGGATTACAAGGCGCAGAACTACGACACGGCCCTGGAGGGCATCGGCCGCCTCCTGGGCGATCTGGGCGATACCCCGCCCGCGAAGATGAACGAACGTGTCCTCCGCCAGTACAAGACCATCTGTGAGCAGGGCCAGAGCGTCCCGGAAGGCCTGCTCGTGATGGCCGAGTTCGAGGATTATCCGGGTCCCTGGAACACGCATGGAGGAGCCAAGGCCGAGAACGGCACCGACGCCTTCCAGGGCCGCCGCGCCGGCCGGCTGACGTTCCCGCAGTCGCGCTGCTGGGCCGCCTATCCGATCCAGGGCGTCACGTGGAAGGCCGAGACCGTGTCGTTCTGGGCGCGCTCGCTGAAGAAGGGCGGGCCCGTCGCGGTCATGCACACGTGGCTGTCGATGCAGGTCCCGGACGAGGACTCCATCACCTACACCGCGCCGACGATCTCGATCGGCCCCGAGTGGAAGCTCTACAGCTACAAGCTCTCGGACTTCAAGACCGAGAATGCCAAGGCGAAGCAGCGGACCATCATGAACGGGTTCGAGAGGATCAAGTCGATCGGATGGGAACCCGGATCCGAAGGCGGCGGGGTCGACTACGAGATCCAGATCGACTCGCTGAAGATCGAATCGATCCGCCGCTAACCCGAATCGCGATTCGGTGTTTAGTCGCCTTCAAGATCGGCGAGGCGGCGGACCTTCTCCCGGATGTCGTTCTCCTGCTCGCCTACGAACTTCCCGAACATGTCCTCCCAGGTCTTGAGCAGGTTCAGGATCTGGCGGAAGCAGGCGGTCGCGGTGACGCGCTGCAGTTCGCCGACCGCGCGGGAGAGTTCGAGCTTGTCCGGGGGCTTCTTGGATCCCGAGGCCCGCTTGTAGAAGCCGATCAGGATCATCTCGAGGAGGTCGGGCGGCAGGAAGCCCGAGAGTTCGCGGCCGAGCCGGCGCAGGCGGGCGAGCTCCTCGGGCTTGAGCTCGCGGCCGAAATCCGTCGCCTGGCCCACGAAGCATTTGGAGCAGAACCAGGAGCCCCAGAGCTCGACCCCTTCCGCGGAATCGAGTTGGTTGCTGCAGGCGCTGCAGGTGCGCGTATCGGTGTCTTTGGTCACGCGCGGAGTATAGGTATTCCAGGCCCCCAGCACCAGAGAGTCCCGAAGGGGGGTCTTCCCAGTGGCCCTCATGCAAACTGCTTGAGGTCTATTCCAATGGGAACTAGACTCGAACGCGATGACGTTGCTAAGAGTTTGCCTGGGCTTGCTCTTCGCCAGCCTCCTCGCCGCGCGCCCTGCGGCCGTTCCCCCGTTCACGGAAGTCAGCGTCGGCCTCGGCGGCGTTGAGGCCTCGGAGGTCCGCTGGGGCGACTACAACAACGACGGTCTTCTCGACCTCCTCGTGGAAGGCTTCTCTACCGCTTCCGGATCCCGCTTCATCCGCGTCTACAAGCAGAACGGCGGCGTCTTCACGGAGGATCCCAACGACGCCGGCCTGCTCGGCCTGCAGGAAGGGCCCTGCATCTGGGGCGACCTCGACAACGACGGAGACCTCGATTTCGCCTACACCGGTTGGAGCGGCGGCGGCACGGGCAGCCGCATCGTCCGGAACAACGGCGCGGGTGGCTTCGCCGAACTGCCGCTCGCGCTCCGGGGATTGAAAGGCGCCGACGGAGTCTGGTTCGACTACGACAACGACGGCGATCTCGACCTCCTCCTCACCGGCGAGAGCTACGACCCGCCGCAGGGCGACTACACCACGATCTACCGCAATGACGGCAACGGCGTCTTCACGCCCGCCGTCACCCTCCCGGGGACCTATGTGGGCGAAGTGTCCGTCGGAGACTTCGATCGGGACGGCGACTACGACATCGCCATCACCGGCCGGACGGTGGGCACCCGCATCTATCGCAACGACGGGAACGGGGTGTTTACGGATATCGGGGCGGGTCTCCCGGCCATGGTGAATTGCTCCATCGCCTGGGGGGACTACGACAATGACGGGGATCTCGACTTGGTCCTCTCGGGAGACGGACCGAGCGGCTTCGTGGTCGACATCTATCGCAACGACAACGGGACGTTCGTTCCGATCAATGCCGGGCTTCCGCTCGTCCGCCTCGGACACCTCGCCTGGGGCGACTACGACAACGACGGGCTGATCGACCTGGTGATGGTCGGCGGCGACGCTGCGCTTAATCCAATCGCCTACGTCTACCGGAACAACGGGAACGGCACGTTTTCCGACGCCGGCGCGGGATTGACCCCGGTCTGGAACCAGAACACCTGCGACTGGGGCGACTACGACAACGACGGTAAGCTCGATATTGTCCTCGCCGGAGTTCCTGCGGCGGGCCCGTCGGTCCTCAAGGTCTTCCGAAACGTCACGGGCGTCGCCAACACTGCGCCGAGCATTCCCGCCGCCCCGTCGAGCAGCGCGGTAGGCAACAACGTCACGTTCCACTGGACCGCGTCGAGCGACGCGCAGACGCCGGCGGCGGCGCTCACGTACAATCTTCGCGTCGGCACCACGCCCGGCGGGCAGCAGATCATGGCGCCGATGGCGAATCTGGCGACGGGTCAGCGGCGCATCCCCGCGCGGGGCAACGCCCAGCAGAACCTGGCCTGGACGCTGAAGAACCTGAAGCCCGGAACCTACTACTGGAGCGTGCAGGCCATCGACAACGGCTATCTTGCATCGGGCTGGTCGGCGGAGCAGAGCGTCAGCGTCGGGTTCGCCCCGACCGTCACCGCGATGTCGCCCACCCCGGGAAGCACGCTGCTCACGATGCCCAATACGATCACTCTGACGCTCAACCGTCCGCCGGACCAGGCCACCGTCACCGCCTCCACGGTCCGCGTTGTTCACGCCGGTGCCGACAACATCCTGGGCACCGGGGACGATGTCCCGATCGTCGTCCCTCCGCCCGCCGTCGTCGGCAGCCAGATCCTGATCACCTTCCCCGGCGGGACGCCGAACGGCCCGATCCGCGTCATCCTCTCGGGCACGTCCGTCGCGAACCCTGCGCCTATTGCACGCTGGTCCATGGACGAGGGGAGCGGTAGCGTCGCTTTCGACTCTTCCGGCCACTTCCACGACGGCGCGCTCGTGAACTCTCCGACCTGGAGTTCCGGCAAGGTCGGCGGCGGGCTTCACTTCAACGGCGTCGATCAGTACGTGAGCGTTCCCGACAGCAATTCGCTGAGCCCTCACGTGGGCCCGACGGGAGAAATGTCCGTCTCCGGCTGGATCCAGTTCTCGTCCATCCCCTCGAACGCGCGTCAACCGCTGATCTGCAAGGGCTCCACCAACAACTGGGAGTATGAGCTCACCGTGTACCCGAACGCCAACGCGGCATTCAACATGGTCCAGAGCAACAGCGTTCCCTATGCCGAGCCCCGCGGGGGCACGGTGTCCACCGGCGTCTGGCACCACCTCGCCGGAACGATGAAGAAAGGCGTTTCCGTGAAGGCCTGGCTGGACGGCGCCCTCGTCGACACCCGGACGTCGTTCAGCGGCGACACGACGAACCTCGCCGCTCCGTTGCACCTCGGGCGGATCGGGCCGCTCGCAGTGGAATTCCTGAACGGCTACTTGGATGAGATCCAGGTGTTCGACAAGGAATTGAGCCCGGCGCAGGTGCTGAACCTGGCGACGCTAGGGGGGGCCGTCCGCGACGGAGGCGGCTTCGCGCTCGATGGCGAGTTCGGCGGCGGGTTCCCGTCCGGCGACGGGACCCCCGGAGGCGATTTCGTCGCTGACTTCACGCTCGCGGTGCCGACGCCCCCGCCGCCGCCACCGACCGTGACGACGACGGCGGTCGATCTCCGGGTCGGCGGCTGCGGCGCGACGGGGCTGGAGCTTTTGCTCCTGCTGGCGGTTCTAAGGCACCGCCGATGAAGCTCGTTCGACTGTTCCCGAGCCTCCTGCTGGCGACGGCCGCGGCGGCGTGGAGTCCACAGGCGCCTCCCCTGCAGGTCGTCTCGATCACGCCCGCGGCCGGCAGCGACTATCCGTTCCATCCCGGCTCCGTGACGGTGACGTTCAACGCGCCGATCGATCCCGCGACCGCCACGGCGTCCACGGTCCGTCTCTTCCGCGCCGGGGCGGACGGCGTCCTGGGCACGTCGGATGACGTCGCGGTGGTCCCGACCGGCGTCTCGGTCGTCGTCGGCAACCAGATCGTCATGGACTTCTCGGGCGTCGCCCTCCCGAACGACAAGTACCGCGTCGTGCTGTCCGGAACGGTCGCCCCGGACCCGGCGCCGATCGGCCGCTGGGCGCTCGACGAGAGCAGCGGGACCGCGGCCATCGACGCGTCCGGCAACGGACACGACGGGACGCTGGTCAATGCCCCCACCCGGATCGCGGGCAAGACGGGAAACGCCCTCCATCTGGATGGGACGACCCAGGAGGTCCTGATCCCGGACTCGGACCAGCTGAGTCCCCACGTCGGCCCCTCCGGGGAGATGAGTCTTTCCGCGTGGGTGCGCATCGCCACGCTTCCGAACATTGCCGGTCCGCGCTACGGGGTCGTGTGCAAGGGACAGGACAACGACTGGGAGTACGTGATCTACATCTACGGCGATTCCACCGTGTCCTTCGCGGCCTGCGTCCCGAACAGCGGGGCCTATGCCGAAGCGCGGGGCGGCTCGATCACGACGGGCGTCTGGCACCACCTCGCCGGGACCATGAAGAAGGGCACGTCCGTCAAGGTCTGGCTCGACGGCGTTCCCGTCGACAACCGCCTGAACTTCGGCGGAGACACGTTCAACCTCAATGCTCCGCTGCGGATCGGCCGGAGCGGACCCAACCCGCTGCCGTTCGAGTACCTGAGCGGCGACGTGGACGACGTGCGGCTCTTCAACAAGGAGCTGACGGCAGCCCAGGTGATGAGCCTCGCCAGCCTGGGGAACGCGGTGCGGGACACGGCCGGCAACGTCCTTGCCGGCGGCGACTACGTTTCGGACTTCCTGCTGCGCGTCGCGCCGCCCCGGGTGGACAGCATGACGCCTGCGCCGGGCAGCAGCCTGGCCTCGTCGCCCTCCACCATCACGCTCACGTTCAACCATAACCTCGACGCCGCGACGGTCGGCCGATCCTCCGTGACGCTCGTCCGCGCCGGTCCGGACCTCACGCTTGGGACTCCGGACGACGTCGTCGTGACGCCGACCTCCTTCACGGTGGCCCCGCAGAACAAGATCACGATCGCACTTCCGGCGCTGCCGAACGACCTCTATCAACTCACGCTGTCGAGCGTGGCGTCGCTGCCGACCTCCGGTCTCGTGAACGTCTGGTCCATGGACGAGGGGATCGGGCCGACGGCCGGCGATCCCGCGGGAGGCGCCAACGGCACGATCATCGGGCCGCTCTGGCGGCCGGGTCGGGTCGGCAACGCGCTCCACTTCAACGGCATCTCCGACACGATCAACGCCGGCGCGGCGCCCCTGCCGGTACCTTGGACCGCCACCATGTGGGTCCGGCGCGAGGATGCTCCGTCGGCCGACGCGCGCCTCATGGACCCGGGCATCTTCGCGGGGGGAACGCTCCGGCTTGAATCGTTCAATGACACGAACCGCGTCGGCGTGGCGATCTACGGGGTCGGCGACTATCCCTCGGCCTACACGGCGCCGCTCGGGACTTGGGTACATCTGGCATTCGTGGGGACCCCGTCGAACACGCAGATCTACGTGGACGGGGTGCAGCAGGATGTCCTGCCCGCCTCGTTCTCGGTCCCGCGCTTCTTCATCGGCTCTCACGGCTACAACACGATGCTTGGCACGATCGACGACGTGCGGATCTACAACCGAAATCTCTCGGACCCGGAGCTCCGCTCCCTGGCCTCGCTCGGCGGCGCGGTGCGGGATCAGAACGGGAACGCGCTGGACGGCGAATTCGTCGGGACGCTGCCCAGCGGGGACGGCCTGCCGGGAGCCGACTTCGTGGCGACGTTTTCGGTCAACTACCCGCTCGCGCCGGGGGCATTCACCCTGGACGCCCCGGATGACGGCTTGACCGAGGTCTCGATCCACCCGACCTTCACGTGGAACTCGGCTCCCGGCGCGGTGACCTACACCTTGCAGGTCGCCCGGGACGCGTCCTTCACAACCATGGTGATCAACCAGCCCAGTCTTTCGTCGACGTTCTACAACTGGGGCATCACGCTGTCCCCGACGACCACCTACTATTGGCGAGTCCTCGCCGTCAACGGCGTCGGAACGTCCATCGCTACGGGATCGCCCCGAAGCTTCTCGACGACGACGGTCTCGAGCGTCGTGGTCGGAGGCTGCGGGATGTCAGGGTTGGACGCCGCGCTCGTGATCGCGCTGCTGCTGGCGCGGCGCCGGCTCAGAAGCCGAGGGTGAAGGACGCGCCGACGGCGAACATCGGCCCGCCGGCCTTCGAATCGCCGCTGAGGACCGTCTCGTCGAACTTGAAGTTCAGTTCCCGGAAGTCCAGCCAGAGGCCGAGTCCGATCCTCTTGTTCAGCCAGGCGGTGGCGTCGACCCGGGCGACGAAGCCGACGGCGCTCTTGAACTCGCCGAAGTTAGACACGTCGACGTCGAGCCTGCCGAAGTTCGGACCGGCGGCCACGTGGACATCGAAGGGCATGTCCTCGTCGCCCAGGTTCCACTCGTACCCGAAGAGGACAGCGCCCGTCACCATCTTCAGGTGCTTTCCGGTCCCGTAATCGCCGCTGAGCCCCAGGGTCCAGCCCTTGAGCTCCCCCTGCACGTCGACGCCGGCGTTGAAGAGAAGCGTGGAGTCGATGCGGCGTCGTCCGGCCGGGATGAAGGACTCGAATTTTCCGAACCACCAGCCGCCGACGCGCAGGCCGGCCGTGAGGTCGACGCTGGACTCCTCTTCCGGGGCGGCTTCCTGGGGAGCCGGTTTCTCGTCCTCGGGCTTCTTCTCGGGTTGCGGCTCTTTCTTGTCCTGGGGCGCAGGGTCCTTCTTGTCCTGAGGGTCCTGCTTCTCCTGGGCGGGCGGCGGAGGAGCCGGTTTCTTCTCGTCCTGGGCCCGCGCGAAGGGCAGGAGGACGAACGCCAGGAGGGTGCAAATCACGAGGGAATCGTATCAGGAGAAGCCCGAGCGTTCCAAAAAAAGCTAGCGCCGGAACTCGACGAATTCCGTCCGGCAGGGCGGGCCGTCGGCGTGGAGCAGGCGGAAGCCGTCGTCGCGGTCGAACAGGATCGTCGATGAGACCGTCCCGAAGCCGTCGCCGTGCTTGCAGACGGCCCGTTCGCCCTCGTGCGACCCAAGCAGCGTCCGCAGCGTCGCCTCGTCCGGCAGCCCGGGATGGGCCGCGACGAAGCGGTCGACGGCCTTCTTCTCGGGCATTTCGGGGTCATCCAGGTCGCGGTCCGACGACACCACGTGCACGCCGGTCCCGAAGGGCGCCCGACGCAGCGTGCCGTCGTAGTGCAGGCAGAGCCCCTGGCCGTCCACCACGGCCACCAGATTGAAGCCCGCGAACGGATGGTCGCGGACGCGCCGCTCGACGATGCCCTCGACGCAGGGCAGCTTGCGGCAGCGGAGCGTCTCCAGGGCCAGGAGTCCGCGCGAGACCGCCCCCGGGGGGCGGGACGGGCTGCGGCGGTTCGTTACCGCCACGAAGAGGCCGTGCGGGTTGATGCCCAGCCAGGTGCCGCCGCTCTCGAGGTCCCTGCCCGCCACGATCCCGGCCTCGAGCTCCGCCGGCGGCGCCGAGGGCCGGGCGTACGATTCGTCGCGGTTGGCGGCGACGACCAGGGACGTCTTGGGGTCCAGCCCGAGCCAGAGGGCGAGGAGACACATGGCTTCAGTATAGATGTGGACGTCGCGGTCGGGTATCCTACCGTAGCCCGAATCCCGGAGCCCGGGAAGAAGGGTCCCATCCCCTGGCTTAAGGCGCTCGACTCCCCTCCCTCCGAGGGAGGGGCGGGGGTGGGTGACGGTTCTGCCCGGGCTGCGGGCTTCGGGCTTCGGAGGGAATGCATGCACTTCGGGGATCTCATCAGCCTCCTGCTCTGCCTGATCCTGGCGGCCGGACTGGGCATCCTCTCGCAGCGCATTCTCGGTTTCAAACTTGGGGGGCTCTTCGTCTCAATCTTCATTGGATTCATCGGGGCCGTCCTCGGCCGCGAGATGGTTCACTGGTTCGACCTTCCCGAGTGGATCCACCTGACCGTCGGCGGACGGTCGTTCCCCGTGATGTGGTGCACCGTGGGCGCTTTGATCGCCACCCTGATCGTGGGCATGATCGCGCGCGGCGGCGCCCGAAAGGAGAAGAGGAAGTAGCGATGGGCGACACCATCAGTTTCCCGGATCCCGCGTCCGACCCGGAACCGAAGAAGACCATCAACCCGCCCACCTCGTGGGTGGAGACGCGGAAGGAGCCGCTCCCGACGGAAGCCCCGGCCACCATCATGGCCCCCGCGTCGGTCGACGAGTTTCCGGAAGAGGTTCGGCCGCACGTGCTGGACCCCCATCGGCAGCTCAACCAGTACATCCTGGTCAAGGTCCTCGGCAAGGGAGGGATGGGCGAAGTCTGGAAGGCCTGGGACCGGAAGCTGAGCCGCTGGGCGGCGATCAAGTTCCTGCTGGGCGAGTCGGCCGACGGCGTCGCGCGCTTCAAGCGCGAGGCCAAGATGGCCGCGCGGCTCAGCCATCCCAACATCGCGCCGGTCCACGAGGTGGGCGAGGCTCCGGGCCGGCAGCCCGGCCAGCCCCTCACGCACTTCCTCGCGATGGAGTACATCGACGGCACCACGCTGGGCAGCGCGAAGCTGTCGATGCGCGACCGCATCGACGTCTTCGTCAAGGTCGCGCAGGGCATCGACGCGGCCCACAAGGGCGGCGTCGTCCACCGCGACATCAAGCCCGCGAACGTGATGCTGACGAAGGAGCACTGGCCCTACGTCATGGACTTCGGCCTGGCGAAGTCGCTCGACGGGGACAACAACCTGTCGGCGACGGGCGCCGTGATGGGCACGCCGGCCTTCATGCCGCCCGAGCAGGTGGAAGGGCGGCTCGAGGAGATCGGGCCCTGGAGCGACGTCTATTCGCTGGGCGCGACGATGTACGCGGTATTCTGCGGCCAGCATCCCTTCACGGCGCAGACGACGCTGCAGCTGCTCCAGAAGGTCTGCAACGAGGCGCCGCCGCCGCCGCGGCAGAAGAATCCGGAGATCTCCACGGAGCTCGAGGCCATCATCCTCAAGGCGATGGCGAAGAAGAAGGACGACCGCTTCGCCTCGGCCGCCGCGGTGGCGGACGCGCTCCGCAAGCTGCTGACGCGGATGGATGCGGCCGCGGACGCGGCGCCCGTCGTCCCCGCCCCCGCGCCGCCGGCGCCGCCGAAGCCCGCCTCCAAGGCGCCGCTCGTCGCCGTGCTCCTGCTTCTGTTCCTGGGAGCCCCCGCGGCCGCGGGCGTCTGGTGGTTCAAGGTCCGCAAGGCGCCGGAGCCTGTCGTCGCCGTCGTCGAAGATCCGAAGCCCAAGATCCCGGTCGTCGACCCGAAGCCGGAAGTCAAACCCGAGCCGAAGCCGGAACCGAAGCCCGTGCCCAAGCCCGAGGTGAAGCCCGAGCCCAAGCCGGAGCCTAAGCCGGTGCTGGCGCCGGCGGCGGACCCGCCCGCCGTAGCCAAGAACCCGGGGGCGAAGGCGGAGCAGGTGATTCAGCGCGGCTTCGATTATCTGGCCGGTCACTGCCGCCGCACGGAGCTGTCCACGGACGCGGACTACTGGGCGGCCTACGCCCTGATCCTGGGTCGACTCGAGCGCGACAAGGTCGCGGAGTTCCTCAAAGGCAGCGCGTGGCAGCAGTCCGCGCACGGTCCCGCGGCCGCGGCGGCAAGGACGCTCGCGCTGGCCGTCTCGGGCGATCCGAAGCTGCAGGAGCTGAGCGCGGAAGGCGCGCAGTTCCTGGTCGAGACCCAGGGTCCGAACGGGCTCTGGGCGGACGGCGCGGAGGCGCCGGTCCGGCTCGACGACGAAAAGCAGGCGGAGGGCTCGGCGTTCGTGATTTCGGGCGATCCGGGCCGCCGGCGCGTGGAGATCGTGAAGCGGGGCACGGCCCGGAAGGCGCCCGACGGCGACGCAGCCACGACGGTCCTGGCGCTCCTGGCCCTCACGGCGGCCGAGAACTGCGGTCACCGCGTGCCCGCGGATACCTGGAAGCGCGCCCTGAACGCGGTCGGCCTGGACAAGCCGGGCGATCCCGCGACCGCCGTCGTCTCGGTGCTTCTGTGCCGCCAGGCGCTGGGCGATCCCGACGCCGCCCAGGGCGACGACGTGCGTTCGGCGATCCGCCTCTTCAAGCCCGGGGACCGGACGCTCGCGGGGCTGATCGGGGTCGAGCGCCTCGGGAGCCTGCTCTCGGCGCCGCGGCTGGGCGACGAGGAATGGTACGGCGCCGGCGCCAAGGCGCTGGCCGCGCTGCAGCAGGCGGACGGGTCGTGGATCGACGGAAAGGATCCCGTCCTGGGGACCGCCCGGGCGCTGATCTTCCTGACCCGCGGGACCGCGGCGCTGAAGGCCGCGGGCAAGCGGGGCGGCGCGGGCCGGCTCGAGATGAAGTCGATCGGCGGCATCTCGAACCTGATGTTCGTGCTGGACGCGTCGGGGTACATGCGCCAGGACCTGGACAACCGCGAGCGCTTCGACGTCGCGAAGGAGACAATCGCGAAGGTCGTCGAGAAGCTGCCGGACGGCTCGGTCGTGGGGCTGCG
>Ga0310813_10000332_pt1 | contig 31282 bp, 31 predicted proteins | sample YN3metagenome_FD_203086 | JGI IMG/M metagenome (GOLD analysis project Ga0310813, IMG submission 203086) | Soil microbial communities from experimental microcosm in Duke University, North Carolina, United States - YN3 | ecosystem: Engineered > Artificial ecosystem > Soil microcosm > Unclassified...
GGTCCGGTTCCGGGTGCCGCAGCGGGTGTCCCGGGCCGGCCTAGAGGCGGCCGTGCTGGTCCTCGGTCTGGAACATCCGATCCACTTCAGCGACCAGATCCTTGAGGTGGAACGGCTTGCTCAGCATCTTGGCTTCGGGCGCCGTGCGGCCGCTTTGCAATGCGACGGCGGCAAAGCCGGTGATGAACATGACCCGGATCGAGGGATCGATCACCCCCGCCTTCTGCGCCAGTTCGATCCCGTCCATCTCGGGCATCACGATATCGGTCAGCAGGAGATCGAACGATTCGCTTTCCAGCAGCGGCATCGCTTCGGTGCCGCAGCCGACCGCCTTGACGCTGTAACCGACGCGCTCAAGCGCCCGCGCCAGATATTCGCGCATGCTGGTGTCGTCTTCGGCGAGGAGAATCTTGATCATCAGAACGATCTCTTATGCCCCGAAGCTTTAAGATTTTCTAGGCGGCACGGCACTTGGAGGGTCGAGGTTTGAAGAAAAAGGGCGCAAGGTGCCGAGACGCGCCGACGCCCACCCAACGGAGCCCCTGCCGCTTGTCCCTTCGTTCCGCCGACATTGGTGCCCTCGCCTCGCCCCGGCTGATCCCCGGCAATGGGCGGTTGCCCGTGCTTCTTTCGGTGCCGCATGCCGGGCGCGATTATCCCGACTGGCTGGTGCGTCTCAGCCGGCGCGGACGCGACAGCCTTCGCCCGCTCGAGGATCCGCTGGTCGATAGGCTGGTGTGGCGGGCGCAGACGCTCGGGCTTGCCTGCGTGATCGCCGACGCGCCGCGCGCCGCGATCGACTGCAACCGGGCCGAGGACGAGCTCGACCCGGCGGTAATCAGCCTGCCGCCGGGCACTGGCCACGATGGCTGGCGGGTGCGCGCCGGGCTTGGCCTGATCCCCGGCAGGCTCGCCGCCGGCGGGGAACTGTGGCGGCGGCGAATCGGGCCGACCGAACTGAAAGCGCGGCTCGACACCGCCTGGCGCCCCTATCACCGGCTCGTCGCCGAAGCGCTTGCCGCGCTGCAGCGCCGGCACGGCGAGGTGCTTCTGCTCGATTGCCATTCGATGCCGTGGCGGTCGGGGCAGGCGGAGGTGGTGATCGGCGATCGCCACGGCAGCACCGCAGCCGCCTTTGTCACCAATCTCTGCCGGAGCACTGCCGAGGAACAGGGTTTCTCCGCCGCCTGCAACGAGCCTTACGCCGGCGGACACATCATTGACGCTCATTCCGCGCCCGTTCGCGGAATCCACGCGATCCAGCTCGAACTCGATCGCCGCTGCTATCTCGACAGCGCGGGACGGGCGCCGGGACCGGGCTTCGACCGGTCGGCGCGGCTGATCCAGGCCATCGCCGATACGGTCGGCAAGGCGCTTCTGGACCGCGGCGCGCTGCCCCTCGCCGCCGAATAAAAAAAAGCCCCCGGCGAAACCGCCGAGGGCTATTGAGGTCGAGGGGAACGCAGCCGGCCGATGATTGGTCGTCCGGTGCCAGCCCGATGTGGTGGCGGCGGAAGGAAGGGCAAGCATCGCCTGCCCTCACCTCGCCGCGCCCCGATCACGCTTCGACGGGTTGCGGCGCCGGATTGCCCTGGCTGATCGGGCCCTTGCCCTGTTCCACCTGGCGCGCGAAGATCTCGCGGGTCTGCGACAGGCTGAACAGATGCGCGAACATCAGCGGAAGCAGGCCGCTCTGGTTCATCTTGCGAAGCTCGTCACCGCGCAGGTCGCGCAGCTTTTCCTCGTCGATCATCTGGAAGCCGCGATAGATAAAGGGCTGCTCCGCGCCTTCCGGCTGAATGGCGACTTCGCCGTCCATCAGCAGTCCGGCCTTCTTGATCTCGGCCATGAACATGCCGGTGCGCTGGCCGGCTTCCTCGAACTGCTCGCAGAACTGAAGGATCGCCTTGGTCGCGTCGCTCGGCTGGTCGCCGTCGAACAGGGGCTGGCCGTCTTCGAAGTCGCCAACCGCATTGGCGGTCGGATCGACGCACAGCGACAATTCGTCGCCCTGCGGGTCGAGGCGGGCCAGCAGGAAGGGATAGCGACGCAGATACGCCGGGACATAGGCGTGGCGGTCGATCATCTGGCCTTCGGCGTTGATGAAGGTGTTGACGCCTTCGTTGAGGCCCATCAGCGCCAGCGGCACTGGATCGTCGCCGGCCGAGAAGATGATCGGATAATGGCGCTGCGCCAGTCCGAATTCGTCCACCGTGACCGGTATCGCATGCACGGTGGCGACGGCGGGAAGCGCCGGCAGGCCACGCACCTTCTTCGTGCCGTGCTGCTGGCTGCTGATCGGCTCCAGTTGATTGTAGAGGAGCGGAAGGCCCATGTTAGGCGCAGCGGAAGCCATTGATCTCTCCTGAAGAATGGATTGGGGATGGCCCGCCAGCCCGCCCCTGATGAAGACGTAGTGGGCCGCGCCTCTATGCGGGCTTTGGGGTGCTTGCAAGTGTGGCACCATCCCGTGCACAAAAGCCACGCCGAGTTCACCCCTTGTTCAAGGCGGGGCGGACATGTGCACGGGCCTGATCCCCATGGCGCAGCCCGGCGCCCCCTTGGCAGGTTTTCCGACGCTTCATGCTGGTATCGCTTCCGTTTCTGTCCTGGCTGGCTTCCGTGGTGGGCGTGGCGCAGTTGCAGCCGGTGACGGTGACGCGTCTGGTGGTGCGCGAGGAATTGATCCTGCGGGTGCCGGTGATCCGGCCGCGAGCGGTCCGGCGCATCGAATGGGAAGAGAAAAAGGGCCCGAAATGTATCGGTTCCGACCGCATCGTCGCCGCCGCGCTGGGCGATGCGCGCTCGATCGATTTCCTGCTGTCCGACCGGACCCGCATCCGGGCGCGGATGGACGACGATTGCCCGACACTCGATTTCTACGGTAATTTCTACATCCAGCCCGAAGACGAGCGGGTCTGCGCCAAGCGCGACGAGATCCGCAGCCGGATCGGCGGATCGTGCCGGATCGAGAAGTTCAGGCGTATGGTTCCAAAGGCGCTTTGACCCCGCTTTTCTTGACAAAAACGGCCTTTTGAGGCACGGCGCAACGCGCCCGGCCTGCCCGATGCAGCGCTGGCCTTTTCTCTTATCCGGATAACTTGATGCCTTTTGCCGATCTCGGCCTTTCCGACGACCTGCTGCGCGCCATCGGCGATAGCGGCTATACCGAGCCGACGCCGATCCAGGCCGGCGCCATTCCCCCCGTTCTCATGGGCAAGGACCTGATCGGCATCGCCCAGACGGGCACCGGCAAGACCGCCGCCTTTGTGCTGCCGATGATCGATATCCTGGGCGAAGGCCGCAGCCGCGCCCGCATGCCGCGCAGCCTGATCCTCGAACCGACCCGCGAACTCGCCGCGCAGGTCGCCGAGAATTTCGAGAAATACGGCAAGTATCACAAGCTTTCGATGGCGCTGCTGATCGGCGGCGTGCAGATGGGCGACCAGGTGAAAGCGCTCGAAAAGGGCGTTGACGTGCTGATCGCGACGCCCGGCCGGCTGATGGACCTGTTCAGCCGCGGCAAGATCCTGCTGACCGGCTGCGATCTCCTCGTCATCGACGAAGCCGACCGCATGCTCGACATGGGCTTCATCCCCGACATCGAGGAAATCTGCACCAAGTTGCCCAAGCAGCGGCAGACCCTGCTGTTCTCGGCGACCATGCCGCCGGTGATCCAGAAGCTCGCCGCCAAGTTCCTCAGCGAACCGCGCCAGATCGAAGTGGCGCGTCCCGCCAGCACCAACGTCAATATCGACGCCAAGCTGGTCGAGACCCGGTCCGACAAGAAACGCGACGTGCTGCGCGGACTGCTGCGCGAAGAGGATGTCGCCACCGCGATCATCTTCTGCAACCGCAAGACCACGGTGCGCGAGCTGGCCACCAGCCTCAAGCGCTCGGGCTTCGCGGTGGGGCAGATCCATGGCGACATGGAGCAAGCCGCCCGCATCGCCGAGCTCGACCGCTTCAAGGCGGGCGAGATCAACATCCTGGTCGCGTCCGACGTCGCCGCCCGCGGGCTCGACATCAAGGGCGTCAGCCACGTCTTCAATTTCGACGTGCCGTGGCAGCCCGACGATTATGTCCACCGCATCGGCCGCACCGGCCGCGCCGGCGCCAAGGGCAAGGCCTATACGCTCGCCACGCGCGAGGATGGCGAGGCCGTTGCCCAGATCGAAAAGCTGCAGGGCAGCAAGATTCCTCGGCTCGGGCAGGACGCCACGGCGGCGGGCGGCGAAGACGCGGCCCCGAGAGCGGACGACAAGCCCAAGGCCAAGCGCCCGGCGCGGCGATCGGGCAAGGCGGAGAGCGTCAAGGCTGAGGCCAAGCCGCAGCCCGCCGCGCGGACCAGCGAGCCCGCGCGCGAGGAAGCCCCGGCCCCCGCGCCGCGTGCCAGCGAGCCCAAGCGCCGCGAAGAACCCAAGCCCGCGCCCGCCCCGCGCCAGCGCGTTGCGGAACCCGCTGGTGAAGACGACTGGAACGGCCCGATGCCGAGCTTCCTGTCGGTGTCGCTGGGCAGCTGAGCGATGGACGTCACCGTCTATCATAATCCCGCCTGCGGAACCTCGCGCGGCGTTCTCGCACTGCTCGACGAGCGCGGGATCGCGCCGCGCGTGATCGAATATCTGAAGACCCCGTCAAGCCGCGACGATGTGCGGCGGCTGGCGGCGGACGCAGGGGTGCCGGTCCGGGCGCTGCTGCGCGAGAATGCGCCGCCTTATGCCGAGCGCGGTCTTGCCGACGAGAGCCTGTCAGAAGACGCGCTGCTCGACGCCATCGACGCCGAGCCGATCCTGCTCAATCGGCCGATCGTCGTCACCCCCAAGGGCACGGCGCTGTGCCGCCCGAAGGACAAGGTGCTCGACCTACTTTAAGCATTAGCGCGGCCGTTAACGCTCCGCCCCAATCTGCCCGCGCCGAGCCGAGCTTCCCCTCCTCGCGCCGCCGTCTATCTCCCTTGAGCAAAGGAGACAGTCATGGCCTGGAACATCGCCCGCTCGGAAGCGCTCGCCGACCCGGAAGCCGCCCGCCGCAAGGTGCTGGCGCGTTTGCAGCGGCTCGGCGAACTCGACGATGCCGAAAGCCAGGTCGTCGGCATCCTGATCGATGCGATCCTGATGGCCGAATCCTATCGCGGCGCCCGGCACCAGGTGAGCTTCCTCCCCGAGATGACCCGCGGCGTCGACCACCTGCTGCGCGACCTCGCTATCCTCGACAAGGTGGACGAGCTGGCGGCGGTGTAGCGCTTCCAGCGGCGGACAGTCCGCCTTTTACGCTACCGTTTCGGGGCGCGAGGTATCCAAATTGTGCAGGAAAGCCCTTTCGTCGCTGGGGCTCCCTCAGCCGTGCGCAAGCGCTTGAAGCACCCACCCATTGGGAATTCTCGGCTCAGCCAATGCCCATCAGGTCCCGCATCCTGCTCGTAAGATGCGATCTTTGCAGTTTCCAAGAAGGTCCAAAAACGCTCAGCCGGCGGACCAGAACAGATATACTTGTGACTCTCCTTCACGTCTTCCACCTGCGTTTTCTCGACCGCGTCTAAGATACATTCTTCGATCATCTGTGGCGTGCGCTCAGGGAATTCGGACGCCGCCGGTTCGGCAAATGCGATTGCGGCAATCAGGAGCATGGTGGTGGCAGCTTTCTCAAGGGAAGTCGGTCATGATGACCGAACTACGTTGCCTAGCATCACTCGAAGCATCGATGTCCGCAATGGGTCAGAGCCAGACGCACGCCCCATCTATCTCTGCTCACGGCATCCCGGAATGGTCGAACGCATCGCGCGGTAGACCTTGAGGCTGCGCCTGTCCCAATAGGTCAGGTCCAGCGCGATGAAGATCGACGAGTCCTGACGCTGATAGATGGCCTGCCCCTCCCACGCGGCCCCGACGGGTTTCAGGCATTCGCTCCAGCCTTCGCCGCGCAGTTCATTGGTGATCGTCACCAAGGCGCTTTGATCCGAGGGATGCCACAAGGTGAGGTGATCGAACCCGCCCGCGCCCTCGCCGCCCTGAAGATCGAGCGCCGCGCTGAAAGGTCCGTGGCGGCGAAAGCTCACGCCTTCCTTGCGGCAGCGCATCTCGACATTGTGCGACACGCAAGCGGTGAAGCCGGCGCGCTGCGCATCGGCGAGACTGCCGCTGACCGGCAGACCTTCGAACAGGGAGGTGGCAGGAGGCTGCCGCGCTTCGCCGCACGCCGTGAGCAGCGCCAGGGCCAGGACGAGCGCACTCACCGACGCGACCCGCTCGACCTTCGCTGGCGATTTTAGGCGCTTCAACATGCGAGCACTTACGACCGCGCCGCCACGGGTCGCAAGCAGGCAACGCGAACCGACCGCGATCAGCCTTTGCGGCCCGCCCGATAGCGATCCAGAAACGCGGTCGCATGCGCCGCCAGCCGCCCCTCGCCGATCGCATCGCGCAGGTCCTGCATCATCCGCTGGTAGAACCACAGATTATGCTCGGTCATCAGCATCGCGCCGAGTATCTCGCCCGAGCGGACGAGATGGTGGAGGTAGGCGCGGCTGTAGGTCGAGCAGGCCGGGCATGGGCAGCCCTCTTCCAGCGGCGACTGGTCCTCGGCGTGGCGCGCGTTGCGGATGTTGAGGGGGCCGTCCGCGGTAAACGCCTGGCCGGTGCGGCCCGAGCGGGTCGGGAGCACGCAATCGAACATGTCGATGCCGCGCGTCACCGCTTCGACGATGTCGTCGGGCTTGCCGACGCCCATCAGGTAGCGCGGCTTGTCGGCCGGTAACTGGCCGGGCGCGAAATCAAGGCAGCGGAGCATCGCTTCCTGCCCCTCGCCCACCGCCAACCCGCCGACCGCATAGCCGTCGAAGCCGATGTCGATCAGCGCGTCGGCGCTTTCCTGCCGCAGATTCTCGTCCAGCACGCCCTGCTGGATCCCGAAGATGGCATTGGCCTCGGCATGCGCCTTGCCCCGGTCGAATTCCTCGCGGCTGCGGCGCGCCCAGCGGATCGAGCGATCCATCGCCTCGCGCTGCTTCTTTTCGGGCACGTCGGGGCGGACCAGTTCGTCGAATTGCATCACGATCGAAGAGCCCAATAGCCGCTGAACCTCGATCGAGCGCTCGGGGCTGAGAAGGTGGCGCGACCCGTCGAGATGGCTTTTGAAGGTTACGCCTTCCTCGGTGACCTTGTTCAAGTCGGACAGACTCATCACCTGGTAACCGCCGCTGTCGGTCAGGATTGGACGCTCCCACCCCATGAAGCGGTGTAGCCCGCCGAGGCGCGCCACCCGCTCGGCACCGGGCCGCAGCATCAGATGATAGGTGTTGCCAAGAATGATGTCGGCCCCGGCCGCGCGCACGCCTTCTGGCTTCACCGCCTTGACCGTCGCGGCGGTGCCGACCGGCATGAACGCCGGCGTACGGATTTCGCCACGCTGGGTGGCAATGGTGCCAAGCCGCGCGCGGCCGTCGGTGGCGTGAATGGTGAACTGGAAGCGGGGAGGCATGAGCGCGCCGTAATGGCTGGCGCGCGCCAGAACCAGAGGAGGTTAGCGCGGCAGCGACGATAACGGGACCGCGCTGAAACAGTCTTCGCGCCGCACGGGCCAAAAGAGCTGTTTCCTGTCTCGCTGCCGGGATTGTTCAAGCACCCTCGCCCATCGTAACCCGCGACGACCGATCACCTCGCGAACGCTGACGCAACGCGGGGCGTAAGGGGGAAGCGGCTTGACCTTATCGGTTCCGATGATGCGCCCGTCTGCTGCCTGATAGACCGGTCGCCAGCATCCCTTCCCGCAGCGCTTGGCGAATTCGAACGCTCGTTGCGGAGGTGCGGCGACAGCTTGCGACCAGGAATTCCAGGTCATGATCGCGGTCGTCAGGCTGAAAACCGCGGCACACCCCGCGTAGACGATAAGCAGCCACCTTCGAAGTCGCGCGCCGTTTTGCGGTTTCGCGACCAGCAGCCAGAACGCCCCCGCCGCGACCGCGATGCTGAGCATCCAGCCGGTGTCGATACGAAAGCTGATCAGTGGCTCGTCGATAAGCGCGCTGACCAACCTGTCGGCCGCCCAGGGAATAACCGCCAGCGGCAGCACCGAAAGGGCGGTGACTTGAAGTGGGCTGAACCCCGCTCGGCTGGCGGACGAACGGCGTTCGGCAAGGATCGCACGCTCGTACGTCGTGCTGCGACCATGTTGCCCCACAGGATGGGTTGGAGCTCTTGTGTCGAACATACTTGCGGTATCGCATAAGGTCGTTGAGGAAGTTCTTATCGTCGCGCCCCGTCTTGCGGGTAAAGGGCGCGCATGATCGAACCCTGGCTTTACCCCGTTCTTACCGGCGTCGCCTTTTGCGCTGGCTTCATCGATGCCATTGCCGGTGGCGGGGGGCTGATCATGATGCCGGCGCTGCTGGTCAGCGGGGTGCCGCCGTTGTTCGCGCTCGGGACCAACAAGCTGCAATCGATGTTCGGGACCTTTGTCGCGATGCGCAACTATGGGTCGAAAGGGCTGATCGACTGGCGGGCCAACTGGCCGACCGCGCTGATCGTCTTTGCCGGTGCTGCGAGCGGGGCGCTGCTGGTGCAATATGTGGAAGCGCGCACACTAGCGCTGGTGATCCCGCTGCTGCTGCTCGCCAATGCGGTGTATATCCTGATCAGTCCGCGGATGAGCGACGAGGACGCGCATCAGCGGCTCAGTGCCCGGGGTTATGCCCCGGTGGGCGGCGCGATCGGTTTCTACGACGGGTTCTTCGGACCGGGCACGGGCAGCTTCTTCACCTCCAGCCTGGTGGCCTTGCGCGGCTATGGCCTGACCCGCGCGACGGCCCTGTGCAAATATTTCAACTGGACCAGCAATGTCGCGGCGGTGCTGCTGTTCGCGGTGAGCGGCAAGGTGCTGTGGTTGCTGGGGGCGAGCATGGCGGTGGGTGCGATGGCCGGCGGCTGGCTTGGCAGCCATACGGCGATGCGCTTCGGCGCAAAACTGATCCGCCCGCTGCTGATCACCGCCAGCGTGGCGATGACAGCGCGGCTGCTGTGGGGCTACTTCAGCGGCGGCTGACGCAGGCTGTCCCGGATCTCGCGAAGCAGCAGCACTTCTTCGCTCGGGCCGGCGGCTTCTTCGTCCTTCATGACCTTCGACGCGGCACGGACCAGCAGGAAGATGATGAAGGCGAGGATCAGGAAATTCACCACCACGGTGATGAACTGACCGTAGCCGAGCAGCGGTACGCCCGCTTTCTTCAGCTCCTCGTAATTGGTCAGCGACCCGGCATAGCCCGCCGGAATCTCGCCCAACCGCACGAAATAGCTGGAGAAATCGATGCCACCGATGATCGAGCCGACCACCGGCATGATGATGTCGTCGGTCAGGCTGGTGACGATGGTCCCGAAGGCGGCTCCGATAATCACGGCGACCGCGAGGCCGAGGACGTTGCCCTTGGCGATGAAGGCTCGGAAGTCGGAAAGCATGGCCGCTGTCTCCCCTGATGTCGCTGGCGTCATGATGGCAACGAACGGGGCCAGAGTCACCAGTCTTCAGGCCCGTGGCGCGCCGCTGCCCACGCGCCTATATGGACCTCATGCTGAGCGAGGCGCAGAAACGGCGGCAGACGCGGATCGGGCTGACGCTGGCGGCCTGCATCATCGCGGCTTTCGTCGCGCTGCACGTGTGGTCGGTGTTCTTCCTGCCGCTCGAAGGCTGGCGCTGGGCGCTGGCGGTGCCGCTGGTGGCGGTACTGAGCTGGCTGAGCGTCGGGCTGTTCATCGTCGCGCATGACGCGATGCACGGCAGCCTTGCGCCCGGGCGCCCCGGCGTGAACCTGCTGTTCGGACGGTTGACGTTGCTGCTTTACGCTGGCTTCTGGATGGACCGGCTGCGTCCGAAGCATTTCGATCATCACAAACATGTCGGGACCGAGGGCGATCCTGATTTTGCGGTCGATCATCCGACGCAGTTCTGGCCGTGGTACCTCCAGTTCATGGTCCGTTATTTCGGGTTGCGCGAGTTTCTCGTGCTGAGCGCGATGGTCTGGACCTATGTGCTGCTGCTCGGCGCGCCGATCGGCAACCTGCTGTTGTTCTGGGCGGTGCCGGCGATCCTGTCGTCGTTGCAGCTCTTCTATTTCGGTACGTACCTGCCCCACCGGCACGAGGACGCGCCGTTTGCCGACGAGCATAAGGCTCGCAGCAATGATTATGGTGTGGTGGCTTCGCTGCTGACCTGTTTCCATTTCGGCTACCACCGCGAGCATCACTTGAGCCCCGGAACGCCGTGGTGGGCGCTGCCCGCCAAGCGCCGCGAACTCCGCCTTTAGCACCTCCGCTTGGCCCGCATCGCCTTCATCTGCCCGCCCTTCGCGGCGCATCTGGCGAGCTTTCGTGCGCTGGGCGAAGCCTTGCAGGCGCGCGGCCACGAGCCGTTCTTCCTGCTCAATGCCGGTGCCGAGGGAGCGATCTGCGACATTCCGGTTCACCACGTACCCACCCGTGATGGCGATCCCGGCGTGGCGCGTGTGCTGGTCGCCGCCGAGAAGCCCGGCGGACTGGTCTCGACGCTGCGCACCATCGCCGACAGCGCCGCGCTAACCGATCAATTGTGTGCGGGTGGGCGGGCGCAGCTCGAGGCGCTGGGGGCGGATGCGGTCATTGGCGATCAGATGGAGCCGGCCGGGTTCCTGCTCGCTAAAGCCTTGGACCTGCCGTTCGTCGGCCTCGCCTGCGCGGTGCCGATCGACCCGGCGCCGGGCGTCCCCCTGCCCTTTCTGGATTGGCCGTACGAGCCGGAGGCCGAGGGCAAGCACCGGCGGACGGGCAAGATCGCCGCAGCCTTGAGCCGCCGCCAGAACCAGGTGATTGCCGCTTGGGCGCAGCGTTTCGGGATCGGACCGCTCGGAAGCCTGACCGATTGTCTCGGCCCGATTCAGATCGCGCAGATGGTGCCAGAACTCGATTTTCCCCGGCCTGATCCCTTGCCCTTCGTCCCGGTCGGACCGCTGCGACGGTCCGAAGAACTGACCGACGCGCCGCTGCCCTTTGCGCTGCCCGACACGCCCTTGGTGTTCGCCACCATGGGCACATTGCTCGGCGGCGATCTCAATCTGTGGCGCGCGTTGGCCAAGGCGTGTCGCGAGGCCGGGGCCGCGCTGGTGATCGCGCATGGCGGGCGGCTAAGCGCGGCGGAGGCGGCCACCCTCAATGTGCATCACGCCGCGGCGTTCTTGCCTTATCGTTCGGTAATGAAGCGCGCAGCGCTGGTGATTACGCATGGCGGTAGCAACACGGTGCTCGACGCGCTGGCGTGCGGGATGCCGCTGCTGATCCGCCCGGTGGGTTTCGACCAGCCCGGCAATCTCGCGCGGGTGCGGCATCATCGACTCGGCGAGAAGCTGGCGAGCCTCCGCCGGCCAGCCGCGATCGCTGAGCAGATCCGGCGGCTGATCGCTGACGAAGCAACGAAAGCCCGCTGCCGTGCGGTGTCAGAGGCGCTGGAGGGAGCCGGGGGTGCCGAGCGGGCTGCGAATATCGTCGAAGCGGCGCTGTCCGCCTAGCGCTTCGGCAGCAGCAGGCTCGAATCGCCGTAGCTGTAGAAGCGGTAGCCGCTCGCAATCGCGTGGGCATAAGCGCGCCGCATGGTGTCGAGCCCCATCAGCGCCGAGACCAGCATGAACAGGGTCGAGCGCGGCAGGTGGAAATTGGTCATCAGGCCTCCGACCGCTTTCCAGCGATAACCGGGGGTGATGAAGATGGCGGTGTCGCCTTCGAACGGCCGGATCCGGCCATCCTCGTCCGCGGCGCTTTCGAGCAGTCGGAGTACGGTGGTCCCGACCGCGATGATCCGCCCGCCCCGCTCCCGCGCGGCATTCAAGCGGTCGGCGGTGGCGGCGTCGATGCGGCCCCATTCGGCGTGCATCTTGTGTTCGGCGGTGTCATCGGCCTTGACCGGCAGGAAGGTGCCCGCGCCGACGTGGAGGGTCAGTGTTTCGCGGGCAATCCCCGCCGCGTCTAGAGAGGCGAGCAGCCGCGGCGTGAAGTGCAAGGAGGCAGTGGGGGCCGCAACGGCGCCCTCCGCAGCCGCGAACATGGTCTGATAATCCTCGGCGTCGGCGGCGTCGATCGGACGCTTGGACGCGATGTAGGGCGGCAGCGGCATGGTGCCTGCACGGTGCAGCAGCACTTCGACCGGCTCCTCCCCACCGAAGCGGAGCAGCAGTGCGCCGTCGGCACCCTTCTCCTCGCACACCGCTTCCACTCTGTCGCCGAAGGTGACGGTATCGCCGACCCGCACCCGCTTGGCATTGCGGACGAAGGCCCACCAGGCGCGCAGATCGTGGCGTTTGTGCAAGGTGGCGCCAATGGTGGCTTCGCCGCGCCGCCCTTCGAGCTGCGCGGGAATGACCTTGGTGTCGTTGAAGACGAGCACATCTTCGGGGCGCAGCAACGACGGCAGATCGAGAACGCAGCGATCCTGCATATCCTCGCCATCGACCAGCAGCATCCGCGCACTGTCGCGCGGCCGCGCGGGGCGAAGCGCGATATTCTCGTCGGGAAGCGCGAAGTCGAACAGGTCCACTTTCATGGACCCGCCCCTACTGGCCTCCGCGCCTTCGGGAAAGGATCAGCCGCCGAGCGTCGCGCGAACGATGCGGGTGGGTTCCGCCGGCGGTTCGCCGGGCGCGATCTGGTCGACGAAGTTCATCCCCGAGACCACCCGTCCGAACACCGTATATTTGTTGTCGAGGCTGATGCGCGGCACGAACATGATGTAGAATTGGCTGTTCGCGCTGTCCGGGCTGTCGGCGCGAGCGGCGGCGACCGTGCCACGCAGGTGCGGAAGGACGTTGAACTCGGCCTTGACGTCGGGAAGCTCGCTCCCGCCACTGCCATTGCCCTTGGGATCGCCACCCTGCGCCATGAAGCCGGGGATCACGCGGTGAAAGGTCAGGCCGTTGTAGAAGCCTTGGCGGGTCAGCGTCTTGATCCGCTCCACCGCTTGCGGGGCGGCGTCGGGGCGGAGCTGCACTACCACGGTGCCGCCGCTCGACAGTTCGAGCGACCAGCGGTTCGAAGGATCGGCGACGATATTGGCGGGGGCGTTGATCGGCAGCGGCGTCGGCGCGGCGGCAAGCGCCTGGGCCAGCGCGGGCGCGGACAGGAGGGCGAGCAACGGCAAGGCAAAGGTAAGCTTCATTTCTTCCCCTCGTGCCCGGTGCGCGCGCCAACGTCGGCGGCCACGGCGGGCGTGACGAACTTGTTGATATCGCCGCCATAACGCGCGATTTCTTTCACCAGCCTTGACGCAATCGGCTGCAGCGAGACGTCGGCCATCAGGAAGACGGTCTCGATCCGGTCGTTCAATTGCTGGTTCATGCCGGCCATCTGATATTCGTATTCGAAATCGGACACCGCGCGCAGACCCCGCAGGATCATCGCCGCACCCTGGCTTTCGGCGAAGTCCATCAGCAGGCTGTCGAACTGGGTAACCGAGACATTGGCGAGGTCGGCAACCTCGCGTGTCACCATCGTCATCCGTTCCTCGACCGTGAACATCGGCTGCTTGGAGGGATTGGTGGTGACCCCGATCACCAGCTTGTCACACATCCGCGCGCCGCGGCGGATGATGTCGAGATGGCCGAGCGTGATCGGATCGAAGGTGCCGGGATAGACGGCGGTGCGGCTCACCGGTCGCGCTCCACCGCATAACGGGCGATGGCGCGGAGCAGGTCGGCTTCCTCGCCGTGGCCGTGAAGATGTTCGATGGCCTGGTCGACCAGCATCGCGGCCTGCTGGCGCGCGCGGTCGGTACCGAGCAGCGAAACGAATGTGGCCTTGCCCGCTTCCTCGTCCTTGCGCAGCTTCTTGCCCGCAGCCTCCTCGTCGCCTTGCGTGTCGAGGAGGTCGTCGGCGATCTGAAACGCAAGGCCGATATTACGGGCATAGCCGCGATAGCGCGCGCGGCCTTCCTCGGCGACACGGCCCATGATGACGGCGGCTTCGACCGAATATTCGATCAGCGCGCCGGTCTTGAGCTGCTGAAGGCGGGTGATCGCCTGGAGGTCGAGGGTCTGGCCCTCGGCGGCAAGGTCCATCGCCTGGCCCCCGCCCATGCCATCGATGCCCGATGCCTTGGCGAGTTCGAGTACGAGATCCGAGCGGACGAACGGATCCTCGTGCGTGCGCTCGTCGGCAAGCAGCTCGAAGGCCAGTGCGTGGAAGCAGTCGCCGGCCAGCACCGCGGTCGCTTCATCGAACAATTTGTGCACGGTCGGCTTGCCCCGGCGCAGGTCGTCGTCGTCCATGCAGGGAAGATCGTCGTGGATCAGGCTGTAGACGTGGATCGCCTCGATCGCCGCGCCGGCTCGCAGCGCGCGCGCTTCGTCGATCCCGAACAGGCGCGCGGCGGCGACGGTCAGCAGCGGACGGAGCCGCTTGCCCCCGCCGATCCCCGCATGGCGCATCGCCTGGCACAATTGGTCGCGGCCATCGCAGCGATCGGCCAGCGCATCTTCGAACAAACGATCGACGCCGGCGGCAATCCGTTTGGCCTCACCGAGCAGGTCGGTGGCGTCGGCCACGCTCGCCATCATTGCGCCTCGAACGGGCGGGTGCCGGCGGGCTGGCCGTCGGGGCCGAGCGCGATCGCGTCGATCCGCGCCTGGGCGGACTTCAAACGCTCTTCGCACAGCCGCTTCAGCCGGTCGCCTTCCTGATAAAGGTCGATCGACTGATCGAGCGGCGCTTCGCCGCGTTCCAGCAGGCGGACGATTTCCTCGAGCCGCTTGAGAGCAGCCTCGAAGGACATGTTTTCGGGGGTGGTGGAAGCCATCGCTCAGGGATTAGCCTTAACCGACCTTTTCGCAAACCTTCCGTCATGCCGGACTTGATCCGGCATCCCGCTTCTTCCTTCGCTCATTTGGCGAGGAAAGCGGGACCCCGGATCAAGTCCGGGGTGACTAAGAACGCGATCAGGCCTTGCGGAACGGGTCCGCGATGCCGGGGACGATCTCGCCCGGGGCAAGCCCATGCTCGTCGCGCTGGGCGTCGAGCGCCGCGGCTTCGGCGTCGCGGGCGTGCTGCTCGCGCTCGGCACGGAGCTGTTCGATCAGGCTGGCGCGATCGGTGTCGAGGCGGCCGTCGTCAGCCTGCTCGATACCAGCGGCCTTTTGCGCCTTGGCCACCGCTGCATCCAGTTCGCGCTGCGACGTCAGGCCAAGGGTCACCGGATCCTTGGGCTGGATGTTGGCGATGTTCCAATGGCTGCGATCGCGGATCGCGGCGATGGTGGTGCGGGTGGTGCCAATCAGCTTGCCGATCGCGCCGTCCGACACTTCGGGGTGGTTCTTGATGATCCAGGCGATGCCGTCGGGCTTGTCCTGGCGCTTCGACACCGGGGTGTAGCGCGGGCCCTTGGTGCGGGTGACCTGTTCGGGCGCCTTAAACATCTTGAGGCTGTAGTTCGGGTCGGCCTGGCCGCGCTCGATCTCCTCGTGCGTGAGCTCGCCCGAGCGGAGCGGGTCGCGCCCGGTCAGCTTGGTCGCCGCGGTGTCGTCGGCGATCGCCTGCACTTCGAGGATGTGGAGGCCGCAGAACGTTGCGATCTGTTCAAAGGTCAGGCTCGAATTGTCGACCAGCCAGGCGGCGGTCGCGTGCGGCATGAGCGGGGTTGCCTGAGTTGCCTGCGGGGCTTGGGCCATGAAAAGTCTCCGGACACAAAAAGGGCCGCCCCGTTGAAGGAGCGGCCGCGTTGTGTCCTTGATAGGACGATCTGCTTCGGCGGGCAAGATCGTCGATTACGGCTGAGGCGTTGTCTTGTTGGCTTTCCAGTTGTCGAAGGAGCGGAGCCAGCCTTGCTCGCAATAGCGCGGCGCTTGCTGGTCGGGCGCGAAGGCGATGTCACAGCGAATGTGGCGATCGGACAGATCGGCGCGGTAATAGGGCCAGACTTCCAGCTGATGCGTGGAATCGGCTCTCCACGCCGCAACTTCCCGCCGCCAGCTCGGTCCCTCGCCATAGGTATCGATCGGCTGCACGAAATGCACCGCGCCCACGAACAGCATGAGCGTGAGGATTAGGCGCGGCGCGCGGCGGTCCCTCTCGTTCGGCCGACTGGCGAGACATAGAAAACAGAGCGCCATCATGACCAGCGGAATGTAATTGTAGCGTGGTCCGGCAAGGGAGAAGAATGCCGAGTAGGCGGCCCCGGACAGGATTCCGAAGCCAAGGCTGATCGCGGCCACGCTTGCCGATGCCGCGAACAGCCAGAAGGCATCGTCGCGGTTCTTGAGCGTCGTCAGGAAGATGGCGCCGAACACGCCCACCGAGAGCCCAGCGAGCAGCCACAAGGTCGGTCCGCCCTCGGTCAGCGCAGTTGCTGCCGCAAAGCCGACGTGGTCGGCACCGTTCAGGCCGCCCAGCGGTAGTGCGACCAGGCGTATGAACATCGCCACCGCCAGATTGACCGGGTCGAACGGGGCGCCGCGTAGCGGGGTGGAATGATAGAAAAACAAAAGCTGGATCGCGCCGCCTGCCGCGAGAATCGCGAATTGCCGCCAGCGGCGGGAATCCCGGTCGACCAGCGCGCGCAGCGCGAACAAGGGCAGGAAGACGATCGCCGCCGGCCCGCAAAGGGGCGCAAGGAACAGGATCGCGCCTTCGAACCATGTCCGGGTGCGCCCGTCACCCGCTTGCAAGGCCACGATCAATCCCACCGCCAGCGCCAGGTGAAACTGGATGTGCATGACGTTGAGGAACACTTCCTCGGTGGTCGGCATCACGAGGATGATCAGGAGCGCCACGGCCCGGTGGCGATGGTCGGCAAGCCAGGACGACCGGCTTTTGACGATGAGGGTGGCCGGCACGAGTTGCCCGGCGAGCCCGGCGAGCATGGTGAAATAGGGCGCTTTTTCGAGCGACAGGACGCCGCCTTTGATCAGCTCGGCCAGCACCAGCGTCGTCCCATTGGCGGCAAGATTGAGATAGCCGCCGAACGAGCGAAACAGCGCTTCTCCCGGAAAATGCCAGGCAAAAGCAAGGAACACGGTCGCTTCCTCGTCCTGGAAGCGGCCTTCGACCCACGTCAATGGGAGGCGCAGGGCGGCGAGCAGCGCAAAGACCGCGAGGATGAGCAAGTAGTGGACGGGGCGAAGATCGCGCTTGGCCGGGGCGGCGGACGTGATCGGGGACATGAAGCTCATGTCCACCGTCTTACCGGAACACTCTTACCAATCTGTTCACCAAGTCATGGCAACCGCCGAGACGCCCGCCTCAGGCTTGATCGACTACGAGCACGATCTTGCCGACATGGTCACCCGCTTCCATCCGGGCATGGGCGGCGGCGGCCTGGGCCAGCGGAAAGGTGCGGTCCATTGCCGGTCGCATCTGTCCGCTTTCGACGAAGGGCCAGACTTCGCGGCGAAGTTCTTCGGCGACCAGCGCCTTGAAGGCGACGGGACGCGGGCGCAGCGTCGAGCCGGTCAGCGTCAGCCGGCGGCGCATGACGTCGAGGATGTTGAGTTCGGCCGACACCCCGCGCTGGGTCGCGATCGAGACGTGGCGGCCGTCGTCGGCGAGGCAGGACAGGTTGCGCGGCAGGTAATCGCCGCCGACCATGTCGAGGATGACGTTGACGCCCACCCCGCCGGTGAGCCGCTTCACTTCCGCGACGAAATCCTGCGTCTTGTAATTGATCGCCGCCGCCGCGCCGAGCCGTAACGCCGCAGCGCATTTGTCGTCGCTACCGCAGGTGACGATCGCCTTGACCCCGAGCAGGCGGCAGAGCGTGATGGCGGTGGTGCCGATGCCGCTGGTGCCGCCATGAACCAGCACCCAGTCGCCTTCGGCCGCGAAGCCGCGTTCGAACAGGTTGACCCAGACGGTGAACAGGGTTTCGGGCAGCGCCGCCGCTTCGGCCATCGACATGCCGTCGGGCACCGGTAGCGCCGTGGCGGCCGGCGCTATCGCATATTCCGCATAACCGCCGCCCGCGATTAGCGCAGTGACTTTGGTGCCGATATGATGGGTCGTCCCCTCGCCCGCCGCGACCACCTCACCCGCGATCTCGAGCCCGGGAATGTCGCTCGCGCCCGGCGGCGGCGGATAGAAACCGCGGCGCTGGAGGACGTCGGGGCGATTGACTCCCGCCGCCGCGACCCGGACCAGCAGCTCTCCGGGACCCGGCTGCGGCACCGGGCGCGTGACCGGAACCAGCACCTCAGGCCCGCCGGGCGTGCTGATCTCGATCGCCGTCATGACGTCAGGAAGGTCCATGATGCCCCATGCTGCAGAAGTTTCACCTAGCCATAGTCGCTGAACGGACACCGCAAAGCGAAATCTTGTGGATTGCCCCCAGATGCGTGTTGACTTGTAGGAGCCTCGCCCCGACCTTTACCTTTATGGACGATGATCTCTTCTCGTCACGCCCCGAGGACCCGCTGGCGAGCCTTGCCCGTCAGGACCTCGATCCCCTGAGCCAGCATGAGCTGGACGAGCGGATCGTGGCGCTCGAAGCCGAAATCGCGCGGGTGCGCGCCCATAGCGAGGCGGTCGCCAAGCACCGGTCCGCGGCCGATGCGCTGTTCAAGCGATAAGCCGCGCCCCCTGACGTTTTTGGCCGCCCTTGCAGCGGCCGCGCTGCCTCACAAGATAAGATATTAAGAATGCCGGGAGATTATCTCCGCCCGGCCAAGGAGTTCCCCTAATGCCCAGTTTCGCCCGCGAGCTCGAACAAACTCTCCACAATGCGCTTGGGGAAGCGAGCCGCCGTCGCCATGAATATGCGACGCTCGAGCATCTCTTGATGGCGCTGATCGACGACGGTCATGCGTCCAAGGTCATGACCGCCTGCGGCGTCAACCGCGATGACCTGAAGGCCACCGTCAAGCAATATCTCGACGGCGAGCTTGGCGCGTTGGTCGCCGACAGCGGCACCGACCCGACCCCGACCAGCGGGTTCCAGCGCGTAGTTCAGCGCGCGATCCTGCACGTCCAGTCTTCGGGCCGCGACGAAGTGACCGGCGCCAACGTGCTGGTTGCGCTATTCTCCGAACGCGAAAGCTATGCGGTCTATTTCCTGCAGCAGCAGGACATGAGCCGGCTGGATGCCGTCACCTATATCAGTCACGGCGTCGGCAAGGGCGAGAATGCCGACGGTGCACAGCCCGCCGCCGGCACTGAGCAGCCCGAAACCAAGTCGGACAAGCCGGGCGCCGACAAGAAGGAAAGCGCGCTCAAGCAATTCACCGTCGACCTCAACGAGAAGGCCAAGAACGGCAAGGTCGATCCCTTGATCGGGCGCATGGCCGAGGTCGACCGGACGGTGCAAATTCTCTGCCGCCGGTCCAAGAACAACCCGCTCTACGTGGGTGATCCGGGCGTCGGTAAGACCGCCATCGCCGAAGGCCTCGCCCGCAAGATCATCGAGGGCGACGTGCCCGAGGTGCTGAAGCCCGCGGTCATCTACTCGCTCGACATGGGCGCGCTGCTCGCCGGGACCCGTTATCGCGGCGATTTCGAGGAGCGCTTGAAGTCGGTCGTGACCGAGCTCGAAAAGCTGCCGCACGCGATCCTGTTCATCGACGAGATCCACACCGTGATCGGTGCCGGCGCGACCAGCGGCGGGGCGATGGACGCGTCCAATCTCCTGAAACCCGCTTTGTCGGGGGGCACGATCCGCTGCATCGGGTCGACGACCTACAAGGAATTCCGCAACCACTTCGAAAAGGACCGGGCGCTGCTTCGGCGCTTCCAGAAGATCGACGTCAACGAACCGACGGTCGAGGACACCATCAAGATCATCTCGGGTCTGCGCTCGAGCTTCGAGGAGCATCACAAGGTCCGCTACACCCCCGACGCGATCAAGTCGGCGGTGGAACTCAGCGCGCGCTACATCCACGACCGCAAGCTGCCGGACAAGGCGATCGACGTGATCGACGAGGTCGGCGCGATGCAGATGCTGGTGCCGCCGGGCAAGCGCAAGAAGGTGATCACGCCCAAGGAAGTCGAGCAGGTCGTCGCGACCATGGCCCGCATCCCACCGAAGAGCGTGTCGACCGACGACAAGAAGACGCTTCAGAATCTCGAAGCGGATTTGAAGCGCGTCGTGTTCGGGCAGGACCTGGCGGTCGAGCGATTGGCGTCGGCCATCAAGCTCAGCCGTGCGGGTCTGCGCGATCCGGACAAGCCGATCGGCAATTATCTGTTCAGTGGTCCGACCGGCGTCGGCAAGACCGAGGTCGCGCGTCAGCTCGCCTCGATCCTTGGCATCCCGCTACAGCGCTTCGACATGTCGGAATATATGGAGCGCCACTCGGTCAGCCGGCTGATCGGCGCGCCTCCGGGCTATGTCGGCTACGATCAGGGTGGCCTATTGACCGACGCGGTGGACCAGCAGCCGCACAGCGTGCTCCTGCTCGACGAGATCGAAAAGGCGCACCCCGACCTGTTCAACATCCTTCTGCAGGTGATGGACAACGGCAAGCTGACCGATCACCACGGCAAGACCGTCGACTTCCGCAACACGATCCTGATCATGACCACCAATGCCGGTGCGTCGGACATGGCGCGGGAAAGCATCGGCTTCGGGGCTGCCAGCCGCGAAGACGTGCAGGAAGACGCGATCCGCAAGATGTTCACGCCCGAATTCCGCAACCGCCTCGATGCGGTGGTGCCGTTCGGCTACCTGCCGCCCGCGGTCGTTGCCCGCGTGGTCGACAAGTTCATCCTGCAGCTCGAGCTTCAGCTGGCGGACCGCGGCGTTCACATCGAACTGGACGACGAGGCACGCGAGTGGCTCACCGCCAAGGGCTATGACAAGCTCTACGGCGCGCGTCCGATGGGCCGCCTGGTGCAGGAGAAGATCAAGCAGCCGCTGGCCGAGGAACTGCTGTTCGGCAAGCTGGTCCACGGCGGCGAGGTCAAGGTCCGCTTGAAGGACAATGCCCCGGTGTTCGAGATCACCCCGGCCGCTCCGGCCAAGACCGCCAAGGGCAAGGCCAAGGCCAAGCCGGTCAGGGCGCGCTCGACCAAAGGCGCCGAGCAGTCGCCTCAGCCGAGCGCTTCCAACCCGTCGGAAACTGGCGAAACCCCGGAGACGCCGGCCGCCGAGTAAGGCGACGCGGACCCGATAAAAGAGGAGGCCGGGAGCGTTACGCCCCCGGCCTCCTTTGTTCTGGGAACAAGGCCATTCGCGGCCGCTATGCCCGTTCTTAAGATTTAGCTGCGTTCGTCGAGCTGGATCGTCCCGTTGGTCCCGCTGCCTTGCGGCGCAAAGCGCATCACAAAGGTGGCGCCGTCCTTGGTCTTGCCCTGAATCGCGTCGGCCGCCATCGCCGCTTCGATCCCCTGCGCCTTGAATTGATCGACGAAATAGGTGCGAACCTCTTCCGGCGAGGCTGGCGCAGTGAAGGTGAAATTGACCTTGCCGGGCTTGCCGTCACCGGCATCGACGTTGAAGCCGGTCAGCGTGGCGCCGGGCATCATCTTGACCCCGTCGATGTCGAAATCGGCATTCGACATGATGCCCGTCGGAAGCTTGATCTCGCCCTTGGCGAACGGCAGGTTGAAAGCGACGCGGCCGTCAGCGTCGGCGCTCATCTGCACCGTCTCGTCCCCTGCCGCCGGCTCCCGCACCTCTGCCTTGCAGGCGGCCAGCAGGAGCAGCGGCGTAAGTGCGACGATCTTTTTCATAACAAATCCCCTTTAAGTGTATTGGTGATGTAATACGCCAAGGCTAACCGTCAAGTCAATCGCGATCGGCTGGCGCGCGCGGCGGAAAGATGATTGAGTGCACCTGAAATCCGAACGGGGAATCTCATGACGACCAGGACTGCATTCGCGCTCACCCTTGCCCTGCTTGGAAGCGCGGCTTCCGCCCAGCTGCCGATCGCGGCGGTGACCCCCGCCCCCTCGCCGGTCTTCACCGGCGGCGACCTGTTCAACCTCACCTATGCGTCCGATCCGCAGATCAGCCCTGACGGTAAGCGCATCGCTTATGTCCGGATGAGCGCGGACGTGATGACCGATCGCTATCGTCCGACCATCTGGCTGATCGACACCGCCACCGGCCGGCAGGAGCCGCTGATCGCCGGCAGCGGCGCGCATCGCAGCCCGCGCTGGTCGCCCGACGGCCGCCGCCTGGCCTATGTCTCGACGGCCGAAGGGCCGGGCGCGCAGTTACACGTGCGGTGGATGGACGGCGGGCAGACCGCACGGATCACCGGCCTTCCCGATGGCCCCTCGGACATCGCCTGGTCGCCCGATGGCCGCCGCCTCGCCTATCTGATGCGTGTGCCCGGCGATGGACCGAGCATCGGCAAGGCCCCGCCCAAGCCCGAAGGCGCCACCTGGGCCGAGCCGCTGCAAGTCGTCGACCGCCTGCAATATCGCAACGATGGCACGGGCAACGTCAAACCGGGCTTCGACCAATTGTTCGTGGTCGATGCCGATGGCGGCGCGCCGCGGCGACTGACCGCGGGGGGTTTCCCCTTGAACGGACCGCTGGCGTGGAGCGGCAACAGCGTACTCGTCAGCGGCAATCGTGCGCCCGATTGGGAAGCCGAACCGCAGGAAAGCGAGATCCTTGCCGTCGACGTGGCGACCGGCGCCGTCCGCGAACTGACCCGCCGCAAGGGCCCGGACGGATCGCCGGTGGTTTCGCCCGACGGCCGCACCATCGCCTATCTCGGCGCCGACGACGATGGGCAGGCCTATAATCAGACCAAGCTGTACCTGATGAATGCCGACGGCTCGGGGTCGCGCCGCCTTGCCGCCTCGCTCGACCGCTCGATCAATCAGGTGGAATGGGCCGGCAACCAGCTGTTCGTCGGCTATGAGGAAAAAGGCCACTACCGCATGGCGCGGGTGAACGGCGCAGGCGCGGTGACGCCCCTGCCCCTCGATCTCGCGGCACCGGCGGTGGGTCGCCCCTATACCGGCGGCGAATTCAGCGTGGCACGCGACGGCACGGTGGCTTTTACCAGCGGTTCGGCGACCCGCCCAGCCGACATTTCGATGGCTCGCGGCGGCACCGCGCGGCGGCTGACCGCGCTCAACGATCTGTGGCTGTCGGGCAAGCGGCTGGGCGAGGTCCGGATTCTCGACGCGACCGCACCCGACGGAACGCCGGTGCCGGGCTGGATCCTGCTCCCCGCGGGCTATCAGGAGGGGCAAAAGGTCCCGACCATTCTCGAAATCCACGGCGGCCCCTACACCAGCTACGGCCCCTATTTCTCGACCGACTATCAGCTGTTCGCCTCGGCCGGTTATGCCGTGCTGTTCCCCAACGTGCGCGGCTCGACCGGCTACGGCGAAGCGTTCGCCGACGGGATCGAGAAAAGTTATCCGACGCCCAACGAAACCGATCTCATGGCCTCGGTCGATGCAGCGGTCGCGGCGGGGCTGGCCGATCCCAACAACCTCTTTATCACCGGCGGGTCGGGCGGCGGGTTGCTTACCGCCTGGATGACCGGTCACACCAACCGGTTCAAGGCAGCGGCGGTGCAGAAGCCGGTGATCAACTGGACCAGCCAGGCGCTGGTCGCCGACGGGATCGGCTTTTTCGGTCGCTACTGGCTCGGCGCGGAACCGTGGGAGCAGCCCGAGAAATACTGGCAGCGCTCGCCGCTCAGCCTTGCCGGCAAGGTCAAGACGCCGACCCTGGTGATCGTCGGCGGCGACGATTTGCGCACCCCCAATGCCGAGGCCGAGCAATGGTATGGCGCGCTGCGGGTCCAGGGCGTGCCCTCGATGCTAATCAAGGTGCCGGGCGCGTCGCACAGCCTCGACGGCCGGCCGAGCCAAGCCGCCGCGCGCGCCTCGGCGATCACCGCCTGGTTCGATCGCTACCGGACCAAATAGGCAGCGAGCGGGGCCGGTCCTCCCCGGCCCCGACGCCTCAGATCGCGACTTGGCTGCCGAGCTCGACCACGCGGTTGGGCGGCAGCTTGAAGAAATCCATCGCGGTTGCCGAATTGCGCATCATCCAGCCGAACAACCGCTCGCGCCACCGCGCCATGCCAGGCCGCGCCGACGACAGGATGGTCTGCCGCGACAGGAAATAGCTGGTGGTCATCGCCTTGCAGCTCCCGACCCGATCCGCCGCTCCGTCGAGCGCGGCGGGGATATCGGGGTCTTCGGAAAAGCCGTAGCGCACGATTACGCGCTTCAGGCCCGCGCCCAGTTCCTCGACGCTGACCCTGTTCGCCTCGTCGACAAAGGGCACGTCCATCACCTTGACCGTGGTCAGCAGCACCGTCTCGTGCAGCACCTGATTGTGCTTCAAATTGTGGAGCAGCGCGGGCGGGATGCCGGCGGCGGCGCTGGTCAGATAGACCGCAGTGCCGCGAATGCGATGCACGCCCCGGCCGACCGATTTGACGAACACTTCGACCGGCATCGCGGCTTCCTGCTGCTGCGCACGGACCAATTGGCGGCCCTTTGCCCAGGTCGTCAGCAGTGTGAAGGCGATCAGCGCCACGATCACCGGGAACCAGCCTCCGTCGAACAGCTTCGTGAGGTTGGACGCGAAATAGGTGAGGTCGACCACGCCCAGCACCGCGATCAACGGCAAGCTCACCCACCGCGGCCACTGCCAATGCTGGGTCAGCAGCACCGCCAGCATCAGCGTCGTGATCGCCATCGTGCCCGTCACCGCGATGCCGTAGGCGCTGGCGAGATTGGAGCTGTTCTTGAACAGCACAACCAGCACGATCACCGACAGGCACAAGAGCCAATTGATCGCCGGCACGAATATCTGGCCCTCGGCGGTCTTGCTGGTGTGCCGGATGGTGAGGCGCGGCACGAGGCCGAGCTGGACCGCCTGCCGGACCACGCTGAACGCGCCGGTGATCACCGCCTGGCTGGCGATCACGGTCGCCGCCACCGCAAGAAGGATCAGCGGCAGCCGCCACTCCTCGCCGGCCAGCAGGTAAAACGGGTTCTCGACCGCTCCCGGACTGCGCAGCAACAAGGCGCCCTGGCCGAGGTAATTGCTCATCAGCGCTGGAAAGGCGACCAGCAGCCAGGCCAGCCGGATCGGCTTGGCGCCATAATGGCCAAGGTCGGCATAGAGCGCTTCCGCACCGGTCACCGCAAGCACGATCGAGCCCAGCGCCAGAAAGGCGAACCACGGATCGTCGACGATGAAGCGAAGACCCCACAAGGGCGACAGGGCGCGCAGGACATCCGGCCGCTCGATCACCGACAGGAGGCCGAGGGCCGCCAGCACCGCGAAGTAAAGCAGCATGATCGGCCCGAATACCGCGCCCACCTTGGTCGTCCCGTGCCGCTGACCCGCGAACAGCAGGACGATGATCGTCAGCGCGGTCGGCATGGCGAAGGGCAGGAAATCGGCGTTGATGGTCTGAACGCCCTCGACCGCCGACAATACCGAGATCGCCGGCGTGATCATCGCATCGCCGAAGAACAAGGCCGTCGCGAACACGCCGAGAATGGTGAGGCCGGCGGTCCAGCGCTTCTTCTCGCCGTGACGCGACAGCAGCGCCAGCAACGCGAGGCTGCCGCCTTCGCCCTTGTTGTCGGCCCGCATCATGATGAAAACGTATTTCAGCGTCACCACCAGCATGAAGGTCCAGAAGACGATGCTGAGCACCCCGAGCACGCGTTCTTCCGACACCGGCATCGGGTGGTGCCCGACGAAACTTTCCTTGAGCGCGTAGAGCGGCGAGGTGCCGATATCGCCGAACACCACGCCGATCGCGCCAAGCGTCAGCAAGGGGGTGGAGCCGCGCGGCGCGTGAGCGTCGGCGGTTGGGCCGGTCGAGCCGGCGGCAATCCTTTCAGTCATGAGCGAAAACGTTCCTGCGCCTGTTGAACCCTAGAACAGGGGTCGTCGTCATTCAGGCGGCGGCCTCGAGTCGGACGCATATACGCGCTTTTTCGGGAAATGTTGCAAGTGCGAATTGAAAAATGCTGCGCGTGCGAGATCGACTCGCCCCCTTTTCTCTCCTCGCTGAGGGGCGCATGAAGCCGCCATCTCTCGAGTCCCCAGCCGGAGTTCGCTTGTGATCCGTTCCGCTTTCCTGCTTGCCGCCACCTTCTTCACCGCCGCGCCGCTGTCGGCGCAGGGCATTTCGGTTCCGCGCCTGGCGCAGGACATCAAGACGCTGAGCTCCGACGCCTACGAAGGGCGCGGTCCCGCCACCGCGGGCGAAACCAAGACCGTCGCCTACCTCACCCAGCAATTGAAGGCCGCGGGCGTGCAACCGGGCGGCGACGTGGTGAACGGCCAGCGCCAGTACACCCAGCGCGTGCCGCTGCTGCAGTCGAGCTGGAGCGCCGATCCAGTCGTCACCTTGCAAGGCGGCGCGGCTTCCGGGCGTCTCGCGCAAGGCACCGACATCGCCGTCCGCGCGCCGCTCAACGGCGCAAGCCAGCTGCAGCTTCAGAACGCACCCCTGGTCTTCGCCGGCTACGGCGTCCAGGCGCCCGAACGGCAGTGGGACGATTTCAAGGGCATGGACGTGCGGGGCAAGATCCTTGTCGTCTTCATCAACGACCCCGACTTCGACGGCCCGCTCGCCGACGGCGGCCCCGACTTCGGCGGCAAGGCGATGACCTATTACGGCCGCTGGACCTACAAGTACGAGCAGGCCGCCAAGCTCGGCGCGGCGGGCGTGCTGATCGTCCACGAGGACGCGCCCGCCTCCTACGGCTGGGCGACGGTCAAGAATTCGAACACCAACACCATGTTCGATGTCGTCCGCCAGAACCCGGGCGGCGCGCATCCGGCGATGGAAAGCTGGATCACCGCGGCGACCGCTGAAAAGATCTTCGCCGCTTCGGGCATGACCCTGGCGCAAGCCAAGGCCGCCGCCCGCCGCCGCGACTTCAAGCCGGTCGAGCTGCCCGTCCGCCTCAGCGCCAGCGGCAACGCCGCCGCGCAGACCATCACCAGCTACAATGTCGTCGGCCTGCTGCCCGGCACCACCCGCCCCGACGAGACGGTGATCTATTCGGCGCACTGGGACCACCTCGGCATCGGCCAGCCCGATGCGCGCGGCGATCGCATCTATAACGGCGCCGCCGACAATGCGACCGGCACCGCCCAGGTGCTTGAACAGGCGCGCTGGTTCGCCAAGGAACCGCGCACGCAGCGTAGTCTGGTCTTCCTGTTCGTCACCGCCGAAGAGAAAGGCCTGCTCGGGTCCGAATATTACGTTTCCAATCCGCTCTACGCGCTGGGCAAGACCGCGGCGGTGCTCAACACCGACGGTGGCGCCTTGAACGGGCCTGCACGCGACTTCTCGATCTCGGGCTCGGCCAAGCTCGGGCTGCTCGACCTGCTGACCGCCGAAGCCGCCAAGAAGGGTCGCACCTATTCGCCCGACGAGCGGCCCGAGGCCGGCTCCTTCTTCCGTTCCGACCACTTCCCCTTCGCCAAGCGCGGGGTGCCGGCGATCAGCTGGAACGCGGGACGCGATCTCGTCAACGGCGGCAAGGCGCGGGCCAAAGCGCTGGCCGACGATTATACCGCCAAGCGCTATCACCAGCCGGCCGACGAATTCGATCCCAACTGGGATTTCAGCGGCCTCGTGCAGGACGCGCAGATCCTGCACACCGTGGGTCGCAACCTTGCCAATTCGAGCGCTTGGCCGAACTGGAGCGAGGACAGCGAATTCCGCGGCGCGCGCGATGCCTCGGCGGCGGAACGCGGCGGCGCGGCCCCTGCCCCTGCCCCTGCCCCTGCCCCCGCCCCTGCCCCTGCTGTCCGCCCCGCCGGCGAGCGCGGCTGATCGACCACGCCCCTCCTGCCGCAGCGCGGGAGGGGCAGCCAGGAGCCAAGGCCATTGAGCGACCTCATCTTCTACACCAACCCCCAATCGCGCGGGCAGATGGTGCGCTGGATGCTCGAGGAAGTCGGCGCGCCCTACCGGACCGAACTGCTCACCTACGGCGGGACGATGAAGGCCGAGCCCTATCTGTCGGTCAATCCGATGGGCAAGGTTCCGGCGATCAAGCATGGCGACAAGGTCGTGACCGAAGTCGCGGCGATCTGCGCCTATCTCGCCGACGCCTTCCCCGAGGCCGGCCTCGCCCCGCCGATCGACGCCCGGGCCGATTACTACCGCTTCCTGTTCTTCGCCGCTGGCCCGATGGAGCAGGCGTTCAGCCTCAAGGCGGTGAATTTCGAGGTGCCCGCCGACAAGCAGGGGATGTTCGGCTTCGGCAATCACGAGATCGCCTTTGCCGGCCTGACCCGGATGCTCGACGGCCGCGACTACGTCACCGGGAGGTTCAGCGCGGCCGACCTCTACCTTGCCTCCGAACTCGGCTTCATGATGATGTTCGGCGGGCTGGAGCGGAAAGAGCCGTTCGCCAGCTACGTCGCCCGCTGCACCGATCGCGAGGCCTATCGCCGCGCCAAGCAGAAGGATGCGGACGCGGCCGAAGCCATGAAGGCCGCGGGCTGACCCCGCTTTTCGTCATCCCGGACTTGATCCGGGATCCCGCTTCTGCGTTCCCTTGTCGGTGACAAGCGGGATGCCGCGTTGCGCCCGGCAAGACGAAGTGGAGAGAAGAGCATGACCGACGACCTCAAGGCCCGCGCGATCGCGCTTTACGACCGCTTCACCCACGACGGCATGCCCCGCCGCGACTTCATGGCGCGGATGGTGGTGCTGGCGGGCAGCGCCGCCGCTGCCGAAGCGCTCATCGGAAGCATCGCCGCCTCCCCTGCCGCCGCCGCCATCGTGCCCGAGAACGACAAGCGCCTGACTCTCCGCGACCAGACGATCGCGGGTACCAAGGCCTATGTCGCCGAGCCGCGCAGCCGCAGCCTCAAGCCGACGGTGATCGTGATTCACGAAAACCGCGGTCTCAACGCGCATATCAAGGACGTCGCCCGCCGCGTCGCGCTCGCCGGCTATCGCGCGGTGGCGCCCGACTTCCTCACCCCGCTCGGCGGCACGCCGGCGAACGAGGATCAGGCGCGCGAGATGATTGGCAAGCTCGACCTCGCAGCCGCCAGCGCGTCGGGTGTCGCCATTCTGCGCGAACTCGCGGGATCGAGTCGCGGAGGCAAGGTCGGCGCGGTCGGCTTCTGCTGGGGCGGCGCGTATGTGAACCGGCTGGCAGTCGATGCCGGGGCCGATCTCGACGCTGGGGTCGTTTATTACGGCACCGCCCCCGACCCGAGCCAGGCGGCCAGGGTTCAGGCACCGCTCCTGATCCAGCTTGCCGGGCTCGACAATCGCGTCAACCAGACCGGTTTCCCGTGGGTCGAAGCGCTGCGGGCGGCGAACAAGCCGGTGACCTTCCAGCTTTACGACGGCGTCAATCACGCCTTCCACAACGACACCTCGGCCGAACGCTACGACAAGGCCGCCGCCGAGCTGAGCTGGCAGCGGACCCTGCGGTTCTTCAAGAAAAACCTCGGCTAGGCGGGCAGCGCGCCGCTCGGGGTTCGGCGCTTGCCAGCAGTCCACCCGGACCATCCGACCAGCGCACCGAAGGCGCCGGCAGCGACGATGATTGGCGCCTGCGGGACATTGGCCAGCAACGCATAGAGATTCCGCCAGGCCGGCAGGCTGCCGATGGTGGCGAAGGCCAGCGCGCCCAGCGTACTGACCAAGGCCGCCCATAGCCACGGACGCCCATCGGCACCGCGTCCGCGTGCGATCAGCAAGGCCACGGCCGCAGCGACCAATTGAGCGGCGATGAAGCCCGGATACAGAAGGTGCAACGTCCCCGGCCCCCTGACGCCCAGCGGGATGCCGCTAAGTCGGCCAAGGATCGGCGGCAGCAACGGGATCACCGTTGCCAGCATGTAGGCCGCATGGAGTTTCACCTTGCGGCGATGGCGCAGCGCCTGGTGATAGAAAGCCACCATCATCGCCACGCTGGCGGTATCGAGCCAGGCGAGCTGCGGCGCGAAGAGAACATGGAATTCGCTGCCGGCATTCATCTTGGCGGCCATTCCGAAGAACAAGGCGGCGCCGCCCGCCATGAAGAGCGGAAACAGCACCAGGCTGCCGAGGCCAGCCAGGCGATGCGTATCGCGCTCACCGTGCTGAATGGTCCAGCTTTGCGCGGCCAGAAGCATCAGCCACGCGAAGGCTGTGAGGCCGTGAAGGTGAAACTGCCAGCTCGCCGAGGGTAACGTCGAGAGGTAGCCTGGCCAGTACGCCAGCGCGATCAGCGGAATGAGCCCCAGGATATACCAGTGCGCGTGTCGATACGGCATGTGCAAACCCCCTTGCAGCCGGGCCGCTTCCCAGCGAACGATCCACGAGGCGGCAACATACGCTTTACTTGATCCAGCGCAAGAAAAAGGGCTCGGCGGTCGCCCGCCGAGCCCTCTGTTCGTTGCCGTCCGGCTGGCCGCTTAGTCGCGGTTGCCCATGAACTGCAGCAGGAAGGTGAACATGTTGATGAAGTCGAGATAGAGGTTCAGCGCCCCCATGATCACGACCTTGCCCATCATGTCGGTACCGGCGACATAGGCATACATGCTCTTGATCTTCTGCGTGTCGTAAGCGGTGAGGCCGGCGAAGATCAGCACGCCGATGGCGCTGATCGCCAGCTGCAGCACGCTCGACTGCAGGAAGATGTTGATCACCATCGCCACCAGCAAGCCGACCACGCCCATGATCAGAAACGTGCCGAAGCCGCTGAGATCCTTCTTGGTGGTGTAGCCGAACAGGCTGAGACCGGCGAACGCCGCCGACACCGCGAAGAAGGTCTGCGCGATGCTGGTCCCGGTGTAGACCAGGAAGATCGAGCTCATCGACAGGCCCATGACGACCGTGAATGCCCAGTAGAGCATCTGCAGCGTCGCGGTGGACATGCGATTGAGGCCGAAGCTCATCGCCATCACGAATCCCAGCGGGGCCAGCATGATCACCCAGCGCAGCGGGGTCGTCAGCACCTGCTGGGCAAGGCCGCTCGACGCGAACAACAGGGCGACGATGCCGGTCAGCAGCACGCCCGACGCCATGTAATTGTAAACGCTCAACATGTAGGACCGCAGGCCAGCATCGCGAGCGGCACGCGGAACGCCGACCGAGACGGCCGGGTCATAGGCGGTCGTCGTTCGAGGGTCAGACCAGTTCTGCATTTTCAAGCTCCATCGTCGGCGAGCCGAAAGGGCTCGTCCACGTGATCATATATCGTAGAGGTGCGTACAGGTTTCAAGGAATTTCCGCCTCCGGAATAAGCGGATCGGAGGTAGCGCGTTTCGCCGCAGTGGCGCTTGCGTGTCGTCGCCCCCCTGCTAGGCTTGGCGTTAGTTGATGGGGGGATCAGTTTGTTCGGCTATTTCACGGCGGTTTTGCCGCATTTCCTTGCCTATT
>Ga0310813_10000336_pt1 | contig 31019 bp, 23 predicted proteins | sample YN3metagenome_FD_203086 | JGI IMG/M metagenome (GOLD analysis project Ga0310813, IMG submission 203086) | Soil microbial communities from experimental microcosm in Duke University, North Carolina, United States - YN3 | ecosystem: Engineered > Artificial ecosystem > Soil microcosm > Unclassified...
CGGTTTCGCCCGAGCGGTGCGACATCATCGCGCCGTACTTCGCCTCCTGGGCCATCAGCACGGCGTTGACCGTCTCGGTGATGGTGCCGATCTGGTTGACCTTGATGAGGATCGCGTTCGCGATGCCCTCCTTGATGCCCTTGCGCAGGATCTCGGTGTTCGTCACGAAGAGGTCGTCGCCCACGAGCTGCGTCTTCTTGCCGAGGCGCTCGGTGAGCTTCTTCCAGCCCGCCCAGTCGTTCTCGCCCAGGCCGTCCTCGATGGAGACGATCGGGTACTTGGCGCACATCTTCTCGTACATCGTCGCCATCTCGTCGCTCGTCTTCACCGACTTGTCGGACTTCTTGAAGACGTACTTCCCCTCGTTCCAGAGCTCGCTCGCCGCGACGTCGAGGGCCAGCTGGATCTTGCCCCCGTAGCCGGCCTTGTCGATGGCCTCCAGGAGGGTGTCCAGGACCTCGTCGATCGTCTTCAGGTTCGGCGCGAAGCCGCCCTCGTCGCCGACGTTCGTCGAATAGCCCTTCTTCTTGAGGATCGACTTGAGCGTGTGGAAGGTCTCGACGCCCGCCCGCAGGGCCTCGCGGAAGCTCGGGAACTTCTTCGGGACGATCATGAACTCCTGGAAGTCGATCGTGTTGTCCGCGTGCGCGCCGCCGTTGACGACGTTCATGAACGGCACCGGCAGCGTGACGCCCTTCCCGAAGGACAGGTATTCGTAGAGGGGCTTCTTGGACGCCGTCGCGGCCGCCCGCGCGACCGCCATCGACACGCCCAGGATCGCGTTGGCGCCCAGCTTCGACTTCGTGGGCGTCCCGTCCATCTCGATCATGACCTCGTCGATGAACTTCTGCCCGCTCGCGTCCATGCCGATCAGGCGCGGCCCGAGGGTTTCGTTGACGTTCTTGACGGCATTCAGGACGCCCTTGCCCAGGTAGCGGCCCTTGTCGCCGTCGCGAAGCTCGATGGCCTCGCGCTCGCCGGTGGAGGCGCCGGAGGGGACCATGGCGCGCCCGAGGGCGCCGGCCGCGACGACGTCGACCTCGACCGTGGGATTGCCGCGGGAGTCGATAACTTCGCGGGCCTTGACGGATGAAATTTTCATGATGAATTCCTCCGGATCCTTCGTTTTGGGGTGCAGGAAGGGTGACGTTCTAGCACGTCCAGTATGAGGAGACAACGTTTTTATTGCCCGCACCTGGGACAGGAGTATAATCCGCCTATGCGTTCCATCAGCATCGCCGTCCTGCTCGCGTTCGCCGTCGGTTGCGGCGGCGGCCAGAAGTCCGAGGAGCAGGCCCGCGCCGAGGTCTTCGAGAAGGCCGAATCGGCCAGCGGCCCCAGCGCCGCCCGGGACGTCGAGCAGCTCGAGGCCTGGTCGGGGCAGAACATCACCCTCGTGGGCACCTTCGACCACCTCAACTTCCAGCACGGGATCATCCGACTGCCCAGCGGCCTGAAGGTCTACCTGCCCCACTTCGACAAGTTCATGGAAGGCGACGACTGGTTCAAGTACATCGGCAAGCGCTGCTGGGCGAAGGGCCGCCTCCACACCTACACGAAGAACATCGAGGGATATCGCGGCCCCAGCCTGGAGCTGAACGACTTCTCCGGTCCCTAATGACGTTCGGTAAAATCGACTACCTCGAGTGGGCGCGCACCCACATGGGGCGCGTCAAAACGGACCTCGCGAAATCCAACATCAAGGCACTGACCAAGGAAGACCTGGGCCTGACGTTGGAAGCGGTTCATCTTTCCTCCCCCACCGACGACGGCGTGGTCGAGCTCCGCGAGCTGCTCGCCAAGCGCTACGGCGTCACCCGGGCGAACGTCCTGGTGACCTCCGGCGCCACCATGGGCATCTACCTGGCCTGCTGCGCCGCCGTCAACGAGGGCGACCAGGTCCTCCTGGAGTCTCCCAACTACGAGCCGCTCTACCGGGCCCTCCAGTCGCGGGGCGCCGAGATCAAGATGCTGGAGCGCCGCTTCGAGCGCGGCTGGCAGATCGAGCTCGAGGAGCTGGAGCGCCGCGCGGGCCGCTCGACCCGCGCCATCGTGCTCACGAACACCCACAACCCGACGGGCGTCGTCACCAGCCCCGAGAAGCTGCAGACCATCGGCCAGATCGCCCGCGAGAACGGCGCCACCGTGATCGTCGACGAGGTCTATCTCGACAGCACCTTCGCCCCGGGCCAGAAGGCCGCCGCCACCCTGGGTCCGAACCTCGTCTCGATCGGCAGCCTTTCCAAGGTCTACGGGCTCGGCGGCGTCCGGATCGGCTGGCTGGTCGGCCCCGAAGCGCTGCTGAAGAAGGCGCGCCTCGCGCTGGACTACATCGAGTGCGAGCTGCCGTCGCCGAGCGAATCGATCGCACTCGCCGCCTTGAAGAAGGGGCCCGAGCTCGTCCTCCGCTGCCAGCAGATCGCGATGCGGAACTTCAAGATCATCCGGGAGTGGATCGAGAAGCGGGGCGATCTGCACTGGGTGGAGCCGGGCGGCGGTACCGTCTGCATGGTGAAGCTGCCCCCGGGCCTCGACGCCCAGGCGCTCTCCACCCTGCTCCGCGAGAAGTACAGCACCCTCGTGGTGCCCGGCGACTTCTTCTACGTGCGGGGCTTCATCCGCCTCTCCGCGGGGATGGACGAGGACATGCTCCGCCAGGGACTCAAGAACGTGGGAAAGGCCATCGATCAGCTTCTGAACGACGGCGCATAGGCTAACTGGGGATCGGGAACATGAAATTCATCGCCGGCACGCCCAAGGGAGAGACTGTCGTCAAGTTCGTCTACGAAGGCGAGCTCGACGGGATCCGCGACGACGCCAAAGCCAACAACTTCTCGGGCAAGGAGCGCGAGCTCCTGGTCGCCTACCCCGGAAAGCCGGCGAAGCGGCTCATCGTCGCGGGCCTGGGCCGGAAGGAGAAGTTCACCACGGAGAAGCTCCGCCGCGCCGCCGCCCAGGTCGGGCAGCGGGCCCGCTCGCTCGACCTCGCCGAGATCTCCTGCGTGCCGCCCTCCGGCGACCGCGCCGAGAACACCCAGGCGGTCGTCGAAGGCATCGCGCTCGCCCTCTACGAGTACAAGCGCTGGAAGTCGAAGCAGCACAAGCCCCTCAAGCTCCAGACCGTGCGGGTGGACGGCGATGCCGACGCGGTCCGCCGCGGCGAGGTCTACGCCCGCGCGACCTGCCTGACGCGCGACCTGGTGAACGACCCGCCCAGCGTCTGCACCCCGCGCTACCTCGCCGACGCCGCGAAGAAGATCGCGAAGAACGGCATCGCCATCAAGATCTTCGACGAGAAGCAGATCAAGAAGATGGGCATGGGCGGCCTCGAGGGCGTCGCGATCGGCTCGACCGAGCCGCCCCGCTTCGTCCACCTGAGCTACAAGGCGCCCGGCGCGCGCCGGACGGTCGCGATCGTCGGCAAGGGCATCACGTTCGACTCGGGCGGCCTCTGCCTCAAGCCCGCCGACGGCATGCTCAACATGAAGGACGACATGTCCGGCGCCGGCGCCGTCATCGGCATCTTCTCCGCGCTCGCCGAGCTCAAGCCGCGCGTCAACGTGCACGGCATCTTCGCCGCCACCGAGAACATGCCGGGCGGCTCCGCCTACAAGACCCGCGACGTGCTCCGCGCGATGAACGGCAAGACGATGGAGATCATCAACACCGACGCCGAGGGCCGGCTCATCCTGGCGGACGCGCTCTCGTACGCGTCCCGCCTGAAACCCTCGGAGATCATCGACATGGCCACCCTGACCGGCGCCTGCGTGGTGGCGCTCGGCCCCGACATGTCGGCGATCTTCACCGCCAGCGACAAGCTGCAGAAGGGCATCCTCTCCGCCGCGAAGGCCCAGGGCGAGAAGGTGTGGCCGATGCCGCTCGAGAACGAGTACATGGAGATGATCAAGAGCGACGTCGCCGACATGAAGAACTCGGGCGGCCGCTGGGGCGGCGCCATCACGGCCGCGCTCTTCCTGCGCGAATTCGTCGACGAGGGCATCCCCTGGGCCCATCTCGACATCGCCGGCCCGGCGCTGGTGGAAAGCGACCGGCCCTACCGCCCTGCCGGCGGAACCGGAGTCATGGTCCGCACACTCCTCCGGTACCTGGAAGAGCAATAACAACCACGAACCAATACCCAGGACACAGGTTTGTTATTGCTTCGAGAGTTTTTCGAATAGCGAGAGGTACTTCGGGAGCGCTGCCGCGAGCGAGAATTCCTTCTCGGCGCTTTCGCGCGCCTTCCCGCCGACCGCGCGGCGCAGCTCCGGGTCGTCGATCAGCTTCGCCAGCTTTTCCTCCCACTGGCCCAGCGTGCCCACGAGGTAGCCGTTCTCGCCGTCCCGGATGTAGATCCGGTTCGCGTTGACGTCGGAGGCCACCACGGGCAGGCCCGCGCCGAAGTACGCCAGGAGCTTCGTCGAGACCTTGCCCCGCGTCCAGGGGTCCTCCACCAGCGGCGCGATCGCGATGTCGAAGCTGCGGACGTCGCTGACCTCGTACTGCGCCGAGAACGGCTGGTGGATCAGCCGCACGCCCTCGAGCGCGATCGGCGACTCGCAGACGATCTTGACCTTCAGCTTCTCGTAGCGCCGGCAGAGGCGGACCAGCGGCGCGCGCACGATCTCCACCGACGGAAGGTTCGACGGCGTTCCCATCCAGCCGATCGTCACCTCTTTCGGGTCCTCGCTCGGCCCGCGGGGCGCCCAGCGGGCGAGGTCGATGACCGTCGGCAGCACGTGGACGCGCGCCTCGTCGGCCCCCATGCGCCGTGCGTGCTCGGCCAGCGTCTCGTTCGTCGTGACGATCGCGTCGGCGACCCGGACCGTGCGGCGGAAGCGGCGGTCCTTCGTCGGGGACTCCCGGATCGTGCCCTCGTCCGAGCGCTTGAGCGTGACGACGTCGTCGAACTCGAACACGAGGGCCTTGGCGTTCTTGCGCAGCCGGTTCAGGATGAGCTTCGGGAGCAGCCGCTTCTGCAGGACGGTGACGTCGAAGCCGCTCGCCCGCCGCGCCTGCGTGAGCCGGGCCATCAGCCCGCTGGGCATCTCCTCGACGGCGCAGGTGACCCCCGCCTTCTCGAAGTGCGGGATGAACTGGAGGAGGCGCCACTTGGTGCTCGGCGCGTCCTTTTTCTGCGTGATGAAGAGTACCTTCACGCGCGGAGTATCGCATTTCCCCGTTTCACAGACAAGGAACGACGCTAGACTTAGGTCGAATGATCCGCATCGCCGCCGCCCCCTTGCTGCTCCTCCTGCTCGCTTGCGGCGAGCGGAAGCAGAGCGAGTGGGGCCGCGCGACCTTCCATCCGGCCCACCGGATCGAGCTCGCGAGCGAGTCCGCCCTCGCCGAGTGGGTGAAGGCCCACGCGGCCGGCGACGTTCAGTCCGTCTGGATCAGCCCCGTGAAAGCCTCCGTCCGCCTCGATTCCCTGGCGCAGCTGAAAGGCCTCCGAGCCCTCACGCTGAGCGGCTTTGCCGACCAGACCCCGACCCCGAAGGGCGGGACCTTCGTCTTCCCGGCCGCCCTGAGCGACACCCAGGTCGCCGACCTGGCCCGGGTCTCCACGCTCCGGGCGATCGCGCTCTGGTACGGGAGCTTCACGAACGAGCAGCGCGAGCGGCTGCGGAAGGAACTCCCCGACTGCGAGTTCCTGGAGAACCTGAACAAGATGTGACCCCGGAATCGCGGAAACCCTCGGGGACGCACGGGCGTATTACTGGCAACTCAAGCGAAGGAGCGGGACATGAAGCTTTTCCATCGGTTCGCGGCCGTTGGCCTCTCGGCCGCGTTCGTGGTCACCCTGGCGGCCGCTCAGGACGCCAAGAAGCCCGTCAACAAGATGTGCCCCGTCATGACCGACCACAAGGTCGACGTCGAAGTCACGGTCTCCTACAAGGGCAAGCTCGTCGGCGTCTGCTGCACGGCCTGCCAGAAGAAGTGGAATGCCAACCCCGGCGCCTACGCCGCCAACGTGAAGGAGGACTTCGGCGCGCCCGACATGCCCGAAGGCGCCACGACGGTCAAGGACGCGATCGAGGGCGGCAAGGCCGGCGGCTACCTCACGGCCGTGCTCTTCGCGGACAAGTCGGCGAAGACCGACGCGTTCCTCAAGCTCTTCCTCGATCCGGGCGTGAACCCGGAGATCCTGGGCTGCGCCTACGGCAAGATCGAGTACAAGAAGGACTCCGAGGAGGCGAAGACCTACAAGGTGACGGCCGCCCCCACCCTGATCCTCATCGACCCGACCAAGCAGCCCGCGGCCGTGCTCAAGACCATCACGAGCGCCACCGCCAAGAGCCTCCTCAAGGATCTCCAGGACGCCAAGGAAAAGCTCGGGAAGTAGGAACCGGCGCGATGCGGGGAGCGTCCAAGCACCCATGAGAATCGCCATCGCCCTCGCCGCCCTGCTCCTCTCCCCGGCCGCTCCGGCGCAAGAGGAGGGAATCCTCCAGGACCGGAAGGACTTCATCCCCGACCCCGAGCATCCCGCGACGCTCAGCCCCGGGAAGCACGTCCTGGCCTGCGTCGCGAACGCCGGCCCGATCATCGGCCCCAACCTCTACCGCGTCGGTGCCAACACGCTCGTCCTGTCCTCACCGGGCGGCGCCTATCGCTGGGCCTATTGGACGGACGGCGTGAAGCGGGGCCAGATCCTGAACTATGAAAACGCCCGCGCCTCCGGCGTGGAGGTCCCCTACTGCCTGGTCAGCGTCGAGCTCAAGGAAACCCGGGAAGGGAGCCCGGACGGCAAGCCCCCGCTCTCCATCTCCTCGCTGAAGATCGTCGAGGCGACCAAGGACTTCCCGCTGCTGCCTCACCGCGCCGTCCACGAGATGAAGACCCGCTACGAGGCGTGGCTGAAGACGCAGGAGAAGGACATCGCCGCAGGCCTGGAGGCCGCCCGCGTGAAGGCGAAAGGGGACGCGGCCAAGACCAGGCCGCCCAGGACCGGCACCCTGATGTACATCACCTGGATCGAGGAGCGGGAGAAGCTGCAGGTCCGCTTCTTCACGCGCTCGGAGACGTCGGACGGCGTCCTGCGGGATCGGCCTTCCCGCGGGGAGCTTCAAACGCCCCCCTCGCCCTTATTCTGGGGAGTCGACCTCGGCGTGCTCTACGAACTGGGCAAGACGGGCACGCTCGAAAAGATCCTGAAGCTGCCCCTGGAGAGCTGGAACGGATTCTCCCCTCCCCCGCCCCTCGTCGACTGGCGTGATTTCTCGGCGCCGAAGGAGAAGTAGGTTACTCCTTCGGCAGACTCCACAGGGTGTACCAGCCGGTCGCGTGCAACAAAGCCTTTCCTTCCGCGGAGCGGACGCCCGGCATCTTCAGCTCGTGGATGTTGCCGATCTTCATCTCGTCGAGCGTCAGCCGCGCGCGCAGGCCGTCGTCGCTCACCTTGATCGACGTGATCTTCGGGACCGTCGCGTCCACCTCCGGGCTCCCGTAGGCCGCCTGGAAGATGTAGGTGAAGGTCCGGATCGCATAGGACGCCGGGTTGCCCGCCGTCGCGGCGTCGACCGGCTTCGTGAAGACGAGCTCGAAGCCGTCGGGCTTCGCGCGCATCTCGAGCACCTCGAAGGGGACCTTGCCCGACCAGATGACGCGGTCGAGCGCGCCGGGCGCCGAGCCCCGCGAGCCCCAGCCGCGGTTGGTGCCGCCGACCCAGAGCGAGCCGTCCGGCGTCATGAGCTCGGGAACGTTGCCGGAGCCGAAGCCGCTCCGGAACGAGAAGCAGGCGCCCTGCAGGCGCCCGTTGATCTTCTCCAGGAAGCAGCGGTTCACGACGCTGAACGACTGGTCGGAGACGAAGAGCTGCTTCTTGAAGGGGCCGAACTTGCCGTCCGTCGTGTCGCAGGCGATGCCGCTCGCGGAGTTGCCCACGATGCCGTGCGGCAGCAGCACGGGCGGCGGCACGTACTCGGGGATGCGCGCGGCCTCGACGTGGAAGCGGCTCCCGCTCTTCGGCTCCACGGGCTTCGGCCCCATGTTCGACGCCAGCGAGTACCACTTGTAGGTGTCCGGGTGGCCCTGGAAGGAGCCCGGCACGAGGTGCTTCAGCGCGCTCGTCCCGTTCCAGACGCCCTGGTTGTCGCAGTAGAAGACGTTGCCGTCGCCGTCCATGCCGATCCCGCCCGGCGAGCGGATGCCGCTGCAGGTCGGGATCATCTTCCCCTCGGGAGTGATCCGGACGCACCAGCCCCGGAAGGGCACGTTGCTCGTGAAGGAGCCCGTGAGGCAGAGCACCGCCCAGAGGTTGCCGTCCTTGTCGAACTTGGACCCGAAGGCGTACTCGTGGTAGTCGCCCGAGATCGACCAGAGGTCGCAGACCGTCTTGAACACGTCCGCCCGGCCGTCGCCGTCCGTGTCCTTCAGCTTCGTCAGCTCGCAGCGCTGCATCGCGTAGAGCCAGCCGTCGCGCTGCGCCAGCCCCAGCACCTCGTGGAGCCCGCTCGCGAAGCGCGTGAACTTCACGTTCGCGGGCGGGTTCTCGAAGGCGTTCTCGAGCATCCAGATCTCGCCGCGCCGCGTCGAGACCGCGATCTTGCCGTCGGGCATGAGCTCGATGCCGCCGGCCTCGAGGACGACATCCTTCGGGAGCGGCATCTTGATCAGCGGGTAGTAGTCGTCCTCGGACTCCTTCACGTCCTTGGCCTTCTGGGCCCAGGCGGAGGCCGCCATCGCGAGGACCAGCGCCGGGATCGCAAGTCGCTTCATCGTCTCACCACCCATAGGTCACCACGATCGTGGCCTTCCCGGACGCGAAGGAGACCGGAACCAGGAGCTCCGTGCCCCGCACGACGCCGCCCTCGACCGTCACCTTGAGCCGGTCGAGCTTCCCGGCCGCGGCGCGGAACCAGAGCCCCGCGGGCGCGTCCTTCGACTCCAGCGTGATCGTCCGCTTGAAGGTCGGCGCGGGCTTCCCCTCGACCGCCTCGAAGAAGTCGCGCACCTCGACCTTGCCGAACGCGTAGAGGAACGTCGGGCGGCGCTTCGCGTCGAGCTCGTAGCCGCCGAACTGATAGCCCGCGTCGTGGCCCCACGCCTTGGGCCAGGCGGCCTTCTCGTCCGCGAGGACCGCGAAGGGCGCGCCGTCCGTCAGCGCCAGCACGTCCTCGCCGGCCGGCGACTGGTTTCCGGCGCCGCGGTCCACCCAGTGCTTCGACGCGTCGATGAAGTCCCCGTGCCAGAGGAGCGCGAGACGCATCTGGTCCGCGTCGAAGGCCAGGTGGGCCTTCTCGGGATAGCCCACCGCGATCGCCCGCGAGCCGGCGCCCTGGATGAAGTTGCGGTAGATGATCGCCTCATCGACCGGGACCAGCGGGATGGGCTGGGGACCGATCCCGATCGGGATCTGCGCCTTGCCCCCTTCCGACAGGTACTGCCAGAGCGCCTCGATCTGGCGCTCGGTGCTGCCCTCGAGGATGTCCTTGCGGACGCTCTTCCCCTCGGGCCAATAGGTCGGCATGCGCGTGCCGGGCCGCAGCGACGGCGGGTCCAGCAGGTACTTCCCGAACCAGTCGCGGCGCAGGCGCTGGGCCATGTGGACCAGGTCCATGCCCTGGATGCCGAGCGACCTGTGGTTCTGGAACATGTGGCAGGTCACGCACGACATGCCCTTGGTGCCCACCAGGAGCCGGCCGCCCTTCACCAGGTCGACGTCGCGCGTCAGCGGCGCTGGCGCTGCGGCGGCGTCGGCCTTCTCGAGATCCTCCGCCAGGCCCGCGACGTTCGCGGTCCCGAAGACGGGCATCCGCGTGACCATGTAGGGGCGGACCTTCTGGCCGCTCGCCAGCAGCGTCTGGAGCCACTCGCGGCGCAGCTTTGCGCCGACGCCGTTCAGGTGCGGCGGGATGCGGCCTTCGTCGCCCATGTCGTCGCCGCTCGTGACGAAGAGCGGATTGCGCTCGGGCGTCGGGCCGCCCCGGCGCTCGCGCTCGTGGCAGGCGCCGCAGTTCAGCGCCGTCAGGGTCCGCTGCACCCGCTGGGCCGGCGTGGGCTTCGCCCACGAGGCCGCGTCGCGGATGGCGGCGCTCAGGGCCTGGATCTGCGCGGGACCGAGCGAGTAGTTCGCGGGCTTGCCGCCCAGGCATCCGCCGTCGCTCTTGATCTGCGAGAGGGGCTTGAACTCGAGGGCCTTGGTGCCGGCCACGCCTTCGTGGCAGGTCGCGCAGCGCTTCGCGGTGAAGAGCTCGCGCCCCTTCTCCACCAGCGCGGGGTCGGGCGTGAACAGGGTCTCGGCGGCGGGCGCCCCCTCGCGGATCCGCGGCGGCCCCGACTTGGGATGGCTGAGCGCCGACGCGGGGATCTCGCGCTTCGATTTGGGCCCCTCGTAGGAGACGCGCAGCTCGGCGCCGCCGCCTCCCTGGATGAAGCCCACGCTGAAGGCATGGCGGCCCGCCTTTAGCGCGATCGAGCCGCTCTTCTCCTCGCCCGCGTGGATGCCGTCGTTGTTGACCACGAGCGTCGAGCCGATCCGCAGGACGCTGCCGTCGTCGGAGTGGGTGTAGAAGCTGTAGACGCCGTCCTGGGGGATCTCGAGGTAGCCCTGGAAGCGGAGGGCGAAGTTCTCCTCCTTCTTGGCAAGGTGCGGATCGAAGCGGTCCGTCACTCCCGTCGCGACCGGCTTGAGCGTGTCGAAGTCGGGCATCTTGCCGAAGCCGCCCTCGAAGACCTCGTAGGTCATTCCCGGGACGACGTCCTCGGCCGGGTCGGGGTCCCGCGGGGCCAGCCCGACGAAGTGGCTGGCGATCGACATCGCCTCGCCCTGGGTGAGGTTCATCTTGGGCATGCGGCCCGAGGGGCGGACCGAGAGCGGATCGGCCAGGAAGTGGGCGAGCGCGGCGGGGCTGGAGAACTTGGCGCGGAAGTCCGGAAGCGGGACGCTGCCGCTGATCGGGGGGCCGTCGAGCGGCTGGTGGCAGGCGGCGCAGCCCACGCGGTTGAAGACCTCCTTCGCCTTCACGGCGGGGCCGCCCCAAGTCTCAAGGGGCTTCGCGCGCCGCAGCGAGAGGATGAAGTGGCTGAGCGCGTCGATCTCGGCGGGCGCCAGGGCCGGCTGGGGCATCGTGGCGCCCGGCTTCAGCTTCTGCGGGTCGGCGATGAAGTCGCGGACCCACTCGAAGCGGAGCCGCGAGCCGGCGTCCGCGAGCAGGGGCGCCTTCTTGACGCTGAAGTGCTCGGCGGTTGCGGGGTCCGGCTTGTGGCAGGTGACGCAGTTCAACTCGCCCAGGAGGAGGCGCCCTGCCTCGGCGCCGTCGGAGGCCCCGAAGCGCTCGAAGCCGGGCACGATCGGATGGGGCGTGGCGTCCTGGGCGAACGCCGAGGCCGCCAGCAGGAGCGCGGCAAGCAGGCTGAACCGGTTGAGCATGCGTCCCCTCGCGAAGTCCACTGCCCTATAGCTTGGCAGATGGACTCTGTTACGAGGGAGAAATCGCGAGGGAATGGGCGAAAAATCAACCGGGTTACTTCTTCGCCCTCCTCAGGGCCGCCAGGGCCAGCAGCAGCACGGCCTCCAGGCCCGTCAGGCCGCAACCGCCGCTCCCGCCCCACGCGTGCGTCGGCTCCGGGATCACCTCGTTGTCGAGGTTGGCGCCGTCCACGCCGGACGTCGGCATCCCGTTGTACGGGGCGTCGCTGGGAGCCGAAAGCGGGCCCGTGACGACCCGGTACGGCACGGTGAAGTCGAGGACGGAGTCGTCGACGCCCGTCACGGTCACGACCTGCTGCACGTTCCAGTTGAACTGATTGAAGGTGATCTGGTTCGTGGAGACCGTCGCCTCGGCCGTATTCGAGCTGGCGACGCTCATGGTGATCGGGCCGTTGGGCTGAGAGGTCAGCGAGACGGAGAACGAATCCGTGCCGCCGGACTCCGTCGTGAGCAGACCGCCCGTCTTGCTGAAGGTGACGCCGGCGACGTTGTTGTCGTTGTTGACGCACTGCACGCTCGGGATCGTCAGGCTCGGGAAGCCCGACGCCGTGACGCTCACGCTGTAGGCGACGTTGCCGTCGATCTGGTTGTCGGACTGGCCCGAGACGGTGACCTGGAAGGTCGGGGCCGTGCCGCCCGGCACGGTCACCTGGAATCCGGTCGTGGTGCTGACGAAGGTGCCGGCGACGCCGGTGTAGGTCGTGCTGACCCGGCCCTCGCTGGTATCGCTGCTGTCGACGCTGATGATCGAGCCGCCTGCCGGGGCATTCTGGTTGAACTTGATGGTGAAGGTGGTGCTGGTGGGCACTTCGCTGGTCTGCAGCCCGGTGTTGGGCAGCGCGGTCACTTCAGGCGGCAGCGGGACGCCCACGACCTCGTTGGAGTAGGCGCTCGGCGTCGCTCCGGCGACCGCGATGACGACGTAGTAGTACGTATTCGGGTACGCCGCGGTCGGGTCGGTGTAGGTCAGACCCGTCAGGTTCGTGGCCACGGGGACGTAGGGGTCGACGTAGGGCCCGCCGGTGGTCCCCGAGCGCAGCACCTGGTAGCTCGCCGCTCCCGCGGAGGCCAGCCAGTTGAGCGTCACGCTGTTGATGCCGTTCGTGCGGGTCAGAGTGCCCGGGGCCGGCGGCGGGAGCGTCGCGAGGCTGGTCAGTTCGGGCCCCGTGAGGACGCGCTTGTAGAGAACGACCTCGTCCAGGATCCCGCTGTAGTAGTTCCCCAGCGCCAGGGGAATGGATGCCATGCCGACCGGCGCCGTGTTCGTCAGGCTGCCCGCCAGGGTCGTGATGTCCAGCGTGGTTCCGACCTGCACCCCGTTCGTGAAGAGCTTGGCGGTGTGCGCCGTGCGGTCGATGACGGCCGCGATGTGCGTCCAAGCCCCGGAGGCCACCGACCCGTTGGCGACGTGGTCGATGGTCGTCGTGCCGTCGACCATCTTGATGCGGATGTTCCCGGCCACGGTGCCGCCGCCCGCGCCGGCGTGGACGTCGAAGAGCCATCCCTTCGCGCCGTCCCACTTGTTCAACACGCGGCCCGTGTTCGTGCCGTTCGTGTTGACCCAGGCGGCGACGGAGAAGCTTCCCGACGCGACGTCGAGGCTGGCCGCGTTGGGGACGCTCAGGTAGCGGTTGTTCGTCGTGCCGTTGAACTGGAGCCCGTTGCGGTTGAGCCCCGCCACCGACGGAGGCCCGTTCACGAGCGTCGCGGTGTTGCCGTTGCCGGAACTGTCCGGCGTCGTGGTCCCCGTCACCTGGTCGAAGGTCCACTGTCCGGCAATGCTGCCCGCCGGTACGAACTGCACGGCGTCGGCGCCGAGCGCCAGGCACAGGAACGCGGCGGACAGGCCGACGGCGAACCGAAAGCGAAGCAACCCCGGCATGGTAATCCCTCCCCGACTTACCCGCTGTAAGCCCGGGCGAGAGACCGCATTACAGGAAATGAGAACTAACTAGAATGGGGGCGGAAGGTCGCCCTTCCGCCCCCGGGATTGCTTCTAGGAACGGCGCCGGCGGCGCCAGGCGGCGCCGAGGCCCAGCAGGATCACGGCTTCCAGGCCCGTCAGGCCGCAGCCGCCGCCGCTGCTCTTGCCGCCCCACACGTGTGGGAGCTCCGGGGGCACCTCCCGATGGAGGTTCAAGGCGGAGACCGGGACCACCATGCTGGTGTTGTAGCTGGCCGTCGGGGCTTCCGTCGTCGCCGTCACCGCGACGGTCACGGTGTAGGCCGCGTTCTGGTAGGTCAGGTTCGTCCCTTGGCCGGTCAGCGTCACGGGCACGGGGGTGTTGTAGTTCGCCGCCGTGAACTGGATCTGGGGCGGATTGACGGTCCCTTCGGTCGGATCCGAGCTGGTCAGCGTGACCGTGACCACTCCTCCCGACAGTGGGATGGTATTGAGCTGCACCGAGAACTGGGCCGTCGCGCCGTTCGTGTCGGTAATCAGGCCGCCCGTCGGACTGACCAGAAGCGCGGCTGTGTCGATGTCCATGTTGGTCCCGTTGACCGTGGGAATCGTCGTCGCGGGCCAGCCGCCGCCGTTCACGGTGAACGAGATCGCGTAAGGCTGGTTCCCGTTGTCGATGAAGTCCCGGACGCCGTGAACCGTGATGGGGAACGTCGTGGTGGCGGCCGTGCCCGCATTGATGGTGATCGTGATGGAGGCGGCCGGTCCCAGCACGCTCGCGTCGCCGTTGCCCTGCCCGCTGACAATGGCCTGGCTCGGGTTGTTGCTGGTGATCTGGATCGTCGCCGTCGCCGAGGGCACGTTGTTGATCGTCAGGGTGAGGATCGCGGTCGTCCCGGACTCGGAGGTCGTGATGGGCCCTAACGGCGATACCGTCACGGCCGGAGGCAGCGGGACGCCCGTCGCCTGGTTGGAGTACATGCTTTGTTCGGTCGCGTTCGTCGCGATGACCACGTAATAGAAGGTCCCGGGGTTCGCCGCGGTCGTGTCGGTGAAGGTCAAACCGTTCGTGGTGCCGCCGGGCAGCGCCGTGTACGGTCCGCCGTTCGTAGTGCCGCGCAGGATGCTGTACCCGGTCGTGGACGCCGACGCCGACGCGGTCCAGTTGAGCGTGACGCTGTTGATGCTGTTCGTCGCGGTCAAGCCGGTCGGAGGCGCCAGCGGCCAGACCACCGTGCCGGTGCCGTCCTTGAGGGTGAAGTTGCTGAACGTGCAGTCGCTGCGCAGGTTGTTGTCGTGCGCCGTGACGGCGAGGCCCACTTGAACCGACGCCGCCATCGTGATCGTGACCTGGCCGGTCTGGGTCCAGGCGGCGCCGTCCGTCGACGCGTAGCCGGTGAAGACGTTCCCCGTGCGGTTCAGGCGGACCCACATGGGGACCGTGCCCCCCATCGAGGACCCCGGCCAGGCGGCGCCGCCGTCGGTCGTGGTGCGCCACTGGGTGATGATGCCGTTCCCCGGCGTGGTCGCCGCCAACGCAAACGTCGAGCCGCCCGCGGTGGTTTCGCGGATCATGACGCCGCACTTCGCCCAGACGTTGGTGTTGCTCTGGGTGAGGACCTGGGTGGTCAGCTCGCAGTCGCCGCTGAAGGCTCTCGAGACAAAGTGGAAGTGGTCCACCGTGTCCCAGATGTCGCCGCCGCCGCCGCTCACGGCCCAGACGTCGGTGACGGGGTCCCACGTAGCACTGCCCGCCTGGCCGGGCGCGCCGATCTCCGTCTCGGTCCAGGGCGCAGGAATCGGCCCCGCGGCGCCCAGAAGGCAGGCCAGCAGCGCCGCCGTGAACAGGGAACGAACTCCGAAGTGTCTCTTACCCATCCCGCTATCCCTCACGATGCCCATCTCCACGGCCGCCCCCGGCCGTAGTTTAAACCATTCATCCCAGGAATGCTGAAATTCCTGGTCGCTGGCTTAGGCGCGGCGCCGGCGCCGCCAGGCGGCGCCGAGGCCCAGCAGGATCACGGCCTCCAGGCCCGTCAGGCCGCAGCCGCCGCCGCTCCCCTTGCTGCCGCCCCACACGTGCGGGAGCGCCGGTGGAATCTCCAGGTGCAGGTTGAGGAGCGACACGTTGACCACCATGCTGGTGTTGTAGCTCGCGGTCGGCGCTTCGGTGGTCGACGTCACCGCCACCGTGACGGTGTAGGCCTGGTTCAGGTACAGCAGGTTCGTGCCCTGGCCGGTCACCGTGACGGTCACGGGCTGGTCGTAGTTCGCCTCGACGAACTGGATCTGGGTCGGGCTGACGGTCCCCTCCGTTGGGTTGGAGCTGGTCAGGTTGACGGTGACGACGCCCCCGGACAGAGGTTTCGTATTGAGCCGCACGGCGAACTGGGCCTGGCCGCCGTTGGTGTCCGTGAAGAGGCCGCCCGTCGGATTGACCAGGAGCCCCGCGACGTCGATGTCCATGTTGGTCCCGTTGACCGTCGGGATGCTCGCGCCGGTCCACGGCGCGCCGCCGCCGCTGACGACGAACGAGATGGTGTAGGGCTGGTTCCCGTTGTCGTAGAAGTCCTCGACGCCCTGGACCGTGATCGTGAAGGTCGAGTTCACCGCGGTCCCCGAGTTGATGTTGATCTGGATAGTCCCGGCCGGCCCCTGGACGGACGCGTCTCCGTTCCCCTGTCCGCTGACGATCGCCTGGTTCGGGTTGCTGCTGGTGATGGTGATCGATGCGGCAGCCGCCGGGACCTGGTTGACGGTGAGCGTGAGGGTCGCCGTCGTGCCCGATTCGGAGGTCGTGATCGGTCCGAGGGGCGTGACCGTGACGGGCGGCAGGACGGGCGTGGCCGGGCCCGCCGGCGTCGAGGCCGGCCCGATGACCATGTCGCTGAGGTCCGTGGCCTGGACCACGTAATAGTAGCTGCTGCCAAAGTTCGCGGTGGTGTCGGTGAAGGTGAGGCCGGCCTGAACGGCGACCTGGGTGTACGGGCCCCCCGGGGCCGTCGCCCGGGACAGGATGTAGTTGATGCCCGTGATCGGCGTCGTCGCGCTGGCATTCCAGCTCACGTCGACCGACGCGGTCGCGGTCGTCGTGGACCCCGTGGCCGTCACGGTCGTGGGGGCCGCGGGGCCGTCGGGGGGCGACAAGTAGTAGCCGGGGACGATGCTGCGGGGGATCGTGCTGCTCGACCACTCGAAGCGCATGACGGCGCCGCCGTTGCCCTGCTCGTACTCGAGCCGGATCGGGACCTTGCCCGCGGTCAGCGCGATGCCCGCCGAGGTGTCCGTCGTCACGCCTCGCTGATTCCATTTATCCAGCGTGGGCGTGGTGGAGGCCACGTTGTTGATCCAGAGGCGTTCCCCGTCGTCGGACGAGACGTAGAACGTGTACGTGTCGTTCGCCGGGACGTTCAGGAACCCGGTCCACTCCGTCATGAACCAGTCCTTGCCGTTCGTGGCGAGCGGCGTGGGGTACCACGTCTGATAGTTGTGGTTGACCTGCTCGATGCAGCGGCCCAGGAGGACCGTTCCGGCCTGCTTGGGAGGCGTGTTCATGGGCGAGGTCGGCGTGCTGCCGGGGCCGCTGCCGCCCGCCGAGGGCAGGTTGGTGGGCGAACCGACCGGGAAGCTGTAATACGTGGCGAGGAGTCCCCCGCGCGGGTCCACGGTGCCGGTGTTTCCCGCCGCGATGACCGCGTTCGAGTTCATCATGACGGCGCTGATCTCGCTCTGGCTCAGCGCGCGGCCGAAGAGCTTCACTTCGTCCACATTGCCGTAGTAATTCCGGGCCCAGTCGTCGACGCCGATGTGAAGATCCGCGGTATTCGTTCCGAGAGCGGTGTAGCTGTCCGCGGCGGAGAGCGTTCCATTGATCCAGATCTGCCGGCCCGTTCCCGTGAACACGATGGCGACGTGGCTCCAGACCCCGGCCTGGGTGATCGCCCCCGTCGTCAGGATGGTGTCTCCGGCCGCATCGCCCATCCAGAAGCTGATAGTCCCGGCCTGATCCCGGTTCATTCCATATCCGATGGTCGAGGAGCCGTTCCAGGTCCACTTCTGGATGATGGCCCCGGTATTGTTCGGGTTGTCGTTCACCGCGAAATCGACGGGCTTGATCCAGGCCATGGCGGTAAAGGGGCCGGTAAAGGTGAAGGCAGGGTTGGTCGGGATGTTGACGTACCCGCCCGGGACGTAGGTCCCGCCTCCGGCCCCCGTCGGCTTGGTGAAGACGATGCTTCGCGAGTTGCCCGGGTTGAAGGCCACCGGGGCGCAGTCGCCCGCGGCGGATGCCGCGACCAGCGTCTGGCCGCCCACGCTGACCCGGGACCACGTTCCCGTGAAGGCGCCCGGGCCGCTGTCGGCGGCGCTGTTGCCCGCGGCTTCCTCCAGTTTGTAGTACACCACCAGGTTCGAAACCGTACTGGCGCCGAAGAGCGGGGCCATGAGGCCCAGCAGGACGGCGACGAGAAGGACTTTGCCTGTGGACGATGACGTTCTCATGTTTTCCTCACCCCCGACCCTAGGTCGGATCCCCCATACTCCATTCCATCTATTCTATGCATCGCCCCCCACAGAGGCGGGCCAATGCAGAATTCATGCTTCTAATTATAATACAGTCCACAATGGCGTGACCCTAGGGAAATTCCAGAGTGCATTCCCCCCACCTCTCCCTTTGCCCGTCGCTGGGACCTAATTCCGGCGAATCCCCCGCCGGCGGACGGCCAGGAGTCCCAGCAGCAGGACCGCGTCCAGGCCCGTCAGGCCGCAGCCGCCGCCTCCGCCGCCGCTGCTGCTTCCGCCCCAGACATGCTTCAACTCCGGGGGCACTTCCTGGTGGATGTTCAGGGCGCTGACGGCCACCACCATGCTCGTGGTGTAGCTCGCCGTCGGCGACTCGGTCGTCGACGTGACCGCGACCGTCACGGTGTAGTTCGCGTTCTGGTAGGTCACGTTCGTGCCCTGGCCGGTCAGCGTGACCGTCTGGCCCACGTTCCAGTTGGCCGCCGTGAATTGAATCATGGCTGGGCTGACGGTTCCCTCGGTCGGGTCGGAGCTGGTCAGATTCACGGTGACGACGCCACCCGACAGCGGGATGGTATTGAGCCGCACCGCGAACTGTGCCGTGGCTCCGTTGGTGTCCGTGAAGAGACCGCCCGTCGGATTCACCAGGAGGTTGGCGGTGTCGATGTCCAGGTTGGTCCCGTTGACCGGCGAGATCGTGTTCCCGGTGCTCCACGCCGCGCCGCCGCCGTTCACCGTGAACTGGATTTGGTAGGGCTGGTCTCCGTTGTCGTAGAAGTCCTCGACGCCCTGCACCGTGATGGTGAACGTCGTCGAGGCCGGGGTGCCCGAAACGATGGGAATCGTGATGCTGCCCGCCGGCCCCTGCAGGACCGCGTCGGTTCCCGCGCCGCTGACGATCGCCTGGTTCGCATTGGTGCTCGTGATCGTGATGGACCCGTCCGCAGAAGGCGACTTGATGACCGTCAGCGTGAGGGTCGCGGTCGAGCCGTTCTCCGACGTCGTGACGGGTCCGCCGCTCACCGCAACGGCAGGCTGGATCGGGGTGGCGCCGGCGCTCGCCGCCGTCGGCGCGCCGACTTGCAGGTTGTTCTGATCCGTCCCCTGCACCATGTAATAGTAGGCCGTGCCGAACGAGACGCCCGTGTCCGTGTAGGTGGTGCCGGCCTGCACCGCAATCTGCGTGAACGGCCCGCCCGGCGCCGTGGCGCGGGAGAGCACGTAGTTGCTGGCCGTGATCGGCGTCGACGCGTTCCAGGTCACCACCACCTGGGGCGTCGCGCTCCCGGTCGAGCCCGTCGCCGTCAGATTGGCGGGCGTGCTGGGGCCGTCCGGCGGGAACATGTTCAGCACCGGGACGACCGTGGGGCCGCCGGCGCCGAAGGGCGTCCAGTAGAGCTGAATCGACGCGTTGCCGGTCATTTCCATGAACTCGACCCGGATGTCGTAGAGCGTGTTGGCCGCCAGGGTCACGGGGGTGCCCATGTTCGGGTTCCCCACGCCGGGAGCCCCCTGTCCCACCCAGTGATCCAGGACCTGGATCCCGTTCACCCAGATGCGCGTCCCGTCGTCCGCATTCGTGCCGAACAAATAGTCGCCCGCGGCCGCCGTCGACAGGATCTTCCCGGTCCAGACGCCGAAGAAGTGGTCGCCGTTGACGCCGGGGGGAATGCTGGTGTCGTAGTTGTAGTTCACCGCGTCGACGCGCATCAGCGCCTGGGTGGCGGTGGTGCTCGGCGTCGCGGCCGCGCTGCCCGGCGGCGAGATCGCGCCGGTGATGTTGGCGTTGTTGTTGTAGTAGCGGGCCAGGAGGCCGGGCTGCGCGACGACCGGGCCCGGATTCGTCGCCCCGATGTTGACGTAGGTCCCCGCGACGAGGCCGGCGATTTCCGGCTGCGACAGGGCGCGATTGTAGAAGACCAGCTCGTCGATGCTGCCGCTGTAGCGCGTGGCGCCATTGAGTTCGGCCACCTGGATTTCATCGGCGACGCCGATCGAGCCCATGGCCACCGCAATGGGCTGCGTGGCGCCGACCTGCACGCCGTTCACGTAGATCTTGAGTTCTCTGGTCGTCCGGTTGACGGTGCCGGCGATGTGCTGCCAGATGTTGCCCGTGATGTACGCGGGCGTCACGTAGTCGAGGTTCGTCGTGCCGTCGCTGATCCGAAAGCGGAGGTTACCGGCGAGGAAGCCGCCGCCGGCGGTGGCGTTGATGTCCAGGAGGATGCCGGATCCGTTGCCGACCGTGCTCCACTTATTGAAGACCCGGTTGAGCGCCGTCATGTTGGTCGGGTTGATCCAGAGTCCCACGGTGAAATCGCCCGACCCCACGTTGAGCGACGCCGAGTCCGGGATGGAGAGGAACTGGGTCCCGTTGAACTGAAGGGCGTTGCCGAAGACGCCGGGCACGACGACGGGGGTGCCGGTCGCCGTCGCGGCGTTCGTATTGCCGGAGACGTCCGGAGTGGTGGGCGCGGTGAACGTATCCATGGGCCAGTGGCCCCCGAGGCTCCCCGGAGCCACGGTCTCCTGCGCCTGCGCGCCGAACATCACGCATCCCAGGATCGCGACGACCCCCGCGGCCCGAGCGATGCGCCTCTTGCCGTCCATCATGGCTAGCTCCCGTTTTCCGGCAGACTCCGACCTTCCCATTCCCAAGTGAATTCAGGACCCGCCCTGCCCCCGGTGATCGATCCCGATCGCGAATAAAATATACACCGGCTCCGGACAAACGGTCGGGAGGAATTATTTTATGAATCACCCGGGACCGTGGACGGCGTCGGGGAATTTCCGATCTCACTATTTCTTTGCAGTTTTTGCGAACGCGAATATGATTGCTGCGGGCCGAACGGAAACGATCGGGGGGATGGGACTCATGAACCTCGCGCTACCATCTGCGTCTGTCGTTCTTTCCCTCGTTCTCTCCCTCTTCGCCGTCGCCTCCCCGGCCCACGCGGACGGCGGCCGCTACACCGAAAAGGCCCTCGACGCGATGCTGGCCGCCCCCGCGGAAGACGCGCCCGGATCGCTGGACCTCCCCACGGTCATGAGCCTCGCGGCCGAGCCCCAGGGCCGCCAGTCCCAGCAGACCCCGTTCATCGACTTCAGCCACTTCGAGATGGGCGGCTACGCCGGCGTCGTCGCCTTCAGCTCGGACTTCGAGGCGGACCCGGCCTGGGTCGTGGGGCTCACGGCCCGCGTGCCCGTCCCCGGCATCCCCGGAAACTGGGGCATCTTCGTCCAGGGCTTCGTCTCGCACATCACCCGCGACCTCCCGTTCTACTACCAGCACCGCGCCGGCACCTGGGCGGGCGGCGAAGTCGGCGCCGACTTCACCTTCATCAAGGACGACGTGTGGTACCTCCGCGCGCAGGCGGGCGCGCTCTACGCCTGGTGGAACAACGTGAACGCGCTCGACAACGGCCTCGGCGTCCTGGTGGGCGTCCAGGTCGGCTTCTACTGGATCAAGCACAACCAGAACTCGGTCGTGACGATCACGCCGCAGTTCACCTACGACGGCTCGAACTGGATCGGCTTCTTCACCGTCGGCTTCAGCTACGACTTCTAAGCAAGCGGAACAAAGTCCCTTCCGATCCGCTTGCTTCCCCTGACTTGTGCTGAGCTTGTCGAAGCAGCGAGCGAAGCGAGTCGAAGGGTTACCTTCCGAATCGCTCAAGCCCCGCCTCGCGACCGGTCGATCTTGGAGTGCATGATCATCGCGCACTTCGACGGCTCCTGCGACCCGAACCCCGGCGGCGTCTGCACCTACGGATTCATCGTCTGGCGGGACAAGCAGAAGCTCACGGAAGGCCGCGGCGTCGCGGCGCCCCCCGGACCCTGCGCGACGAGCAACGTCGCCGAATACTTCGGCTGCATCCGCGTGCTCGAGTGGCTTCGCTACGAGAAGACGTCCGAGCCGATCGTGATCCGCGGCGACAGCCAGCTCGTGCTCCGGCAGCTTCAGGGGCGCTACAAGGTGCGCTCCCCCCTCCTCGCCCCCCTCTACTGGCGCACCCGCGAGCTCCTCTCCGAGCTCCCCAGCGTCCGCCTCGAATGGGTCCCCCGCGAGCGGAACGTGGAAGCGGATCGCCTCGCCGCCGGCCGATAACCCCCCCTCTTATCCCCCTTCGGGGGACGCCAACATTCAGAACCGCTGCGCTTTAGTACCAGCATCGAGAGTTGATCTTGTTTTCCCCCTCGGGGGGACAGGGGGGACGACTCTGCCTGTGTACTGTGTACTGGTTTGATGGTGCAGGGTTGGTTTTGGTTTACTTTGACTTCCGGGGGGATTGGATTTTCTTCTCGGTCTTCGGCTTCGGGTCGTCGGGCGACGCGTACGAACAGCCGATGCAGGCCATCCCGCTGCCGTTCCAGACCAGGCGGCAGGAGCATTTCGGACAGGTGGATCGCCGAGTCGACATCGTGCCAGTTTCTTCGGCAAGGGCGGGGCCCCTTCCCCAGTGAAAAATATCAGGATTTCTCTTAAAATTTTCTTGAACTTGCCTGACCACTTTGTACAGTAGGTAGACAGCAACGGGGGTACGAGGGGGAAATGGGACACGACACTTCTCCTGGCGATTTGGCGCGCGTCTACTGCTCTCACTGCAAGCAGATCAATTTCTTCATCGCCAAAGGCGGCCCCCTGGCCCTCACCTGCCCCACCTGCGCACACCTCATCCGCGTCGAGCTGGTCCACGACGGCAAGAAGTGGCGCATCAAGGACAATCAAACCGTCCGGCGCGAGGTCAACCCGCGCCGCCCTTACTGAGCCCCTCGCCTTCGCCTGCACGCCGACTCCCGGCCAGCGTCTCATGAGCGGGCATCTCGGGAGGGCGCGATGGGCAAAACGGCATTGCTTCTGGCGGGGGCGCTCGTGCTGGCCCCCTTCCGCAGTCCCAGCTACGTGACCGTCGGGTTCAGCCCCGATGGACGGCACCTCGTCACCACCGGCGTCAACCTCCCCGTGAAGATCTGGGAGCTCAGCTCCGGCAAGGAAGTCCGCCAGCTCGCGCCCCGCACCGCCTGGGCCAGCCGCGCGATCTACCTGCCGGACGGCAACATCCTCGTCGCGGGCGACAAGGACGAGAAGATCCGCGTCTTCGCGCCCAACGGCACGGCCGGCGACCCGCTGGGCGAACACCGAGACCTCATCCCCTGGACCGCCCTCTCGCCGAACGGCAAGCTGCTGGCCTTCCACGACAAGGACCGCGTCGCCATCCTCGAGATCGCAAGCGCACGGACCCTCCGCTCGTTCAAGGCCCCCGATCTGGTCTGGTCCTGCGCCTTCGGAGCCGACGCCAAGAAGCTCGCGGTCCTCTCCGGCAACGCGGTGCAGCTCTGGAGCCTCGAGTCGGGCCAGGAGCTGCTGAAGATCGAGACCCGGGAGAACTGCTACGCGATGGCGTTCAGCCCCGACGGCAAAACGATCGTCTGCGGCGCCGACGCGGGCATCCTCACCTTCTGGGACGCCGAGAAAGGGAGCTGGAGGTTCACCCTTTCCCACCCCGGCTGGATCCTGGCCCTCGCGTACAGCCCGGACGGCAAGCGCCTCGCCTCGGTGAGCGGCGACGGCACGACCCGCCTCTGGGACCCGGCCGCGGGCAAGCTCCTCCGCGTCCTGCAGGGCGGCCGCGGGACCGTGACCTTCAGCCCGGACGGCAAGACCCTCGCGGCGGGCGGCGACGCGGGCTACAAGACCGTGTGGATCTGGGACGCGGACAACGGCAAGGAACTCATTAAATTGCAGCTGCAATAAAAGTATGCGAAATTGCCGCCGCAGCGAGGCTGTACTTATTAATAAGGAGCGGGACGTGTCGTCAGGACCTCGCCGTGAAAGCAGCCTTCCTGTTTTCGGTGACCCTGCTGGGGACGGCCGTCGCCGCCCCCGATGACGACCCGTCCTCCCTCACCTTCGAAGCCCGCATCCGCCCCCTCCTCAAGACCCACTGCTTCCACTGCCACGGCGAGAATCCCGACGGCAAACTGAAGGGGAAGCTCGACGTCCGCCTCCGCCGCTTCCTCATCCAGGGCGGCCGCTCCGGCCCCGCGATCGTCCCCGGCAAGCGGAACGAAAGCCTCCTCTACCAGAACCTGGCCAAGGGGGACATGCCGCCCGAGGACGTCTCGAAGCGGCCGACGAAGCAGGAGATCGAGCTGATCGGCCGCTGGATCGACCAGGGCGCCCTCACGGCCCGCGAGGAGTCCGAGACGGTCTCCGCGGGACCGACGCCGGAAGAACTCGCCTTCTGGTCCTTCAAGCCGATCCGCCGCGGCGATCCTCCCAACGTCGAGGGCCGCACGCCGATCGACCGCTTCCTCCTCGACGCGCTCCGCCGCAAGGGACTGGGCTTCTCGCCCGAGGCGGACAAGATCACCCTGATCCGGCGCGCCACGATGGACCTCATGGGACTGCCGCCCCGCCTCGAAGAGGTGTCGGCCTTCCTGGCGGACGAGGCGCCCGACGCCTACGAGCGCCTGGTCGAGCGCCTCCTGTCCTCCCCCGCCTACGGCGAGCGCTGGGGCCGCCACTGGCTCGACGTCGCCGGCTACGCCGACTCGGAAGGCTATGACGAGCGCGACGCCGAGCGGAAGTGGGCCTGGCGCTACCGCGACTACGTGATCCGCTCGTTCAACGCCGACAAGCCTTTCGACCGCTTCATTCAGGAACAGATCGCGGGCGACGAGCTGATCGCCCCGCCCTACCGCAACCTGACGCCGGAGCAGATCGAGCTTCTCGTGGCGACCGGCTTCCTCCGGATGAGCCCCGACGGCACCGGCTCGCCCAACGCCGATCAGGTCGCCGCGCGCAACCAGGTCGTCGGCGACGCCATCAAGATCGTCTCCACCGGCCTCCTGGGGCTCACGGTGGGCTGCGCCCAGTGCCACAACCACCGCTACGACCCGATCTCCCAGCTCGACTACTACCGCATGCGCGCGGTCTTCGAGCCCGCGTACGGCGGCGGCGACTGGCGCACGCCGAGCCAGCGCCTCGTCTCGCTCGCGACGGACGCCGACCGGAAGAAGGCCGCGCAGATCGAGACGGAAGCGGTCGCCATCGACCGCGAGCACGACCGGAAGCAGGCCGAGTTCATCGAGGCGACCGTCGAGAAGGAGCTCGCGAAGATCCCGGACGAGGACCGCGAGGCGCTCCGCTGGGTCCACGACACGCCCGCGAAGGACCGCTCGGAGCTCCAGAAAAAGCTGCTCAAGGAGTATCCGAGCGTCAACGTCACGTCGCACTCGCTCTACCTCTACAACCAGAAGGCGGCGGACGAGCTCAAGAAGATCGCCGACCGCGCCGCCGCCCACCGGGCGACGAAGCCCGTCGAGGAATTCCTCCACGTCCTCACGGAAGTCCCCGGCAAGCTGCCCGAGACGCGGCTCTTCCACCGCGGCGACCCCAACCAGCCGAAGGAAGCCGTCGCGCCCGGCACCCTCACGGTCCTGGGAGCGGCGCCGATCGCGCCGCGCGACGCGGGCAAGGCGACCTCCGGCCGCCGCCTCGCGTTCGCCCGCTGGCTCACGGACGGCAAGCATCCGCTGACGGCGCGCGTGATCGTCAACCGCGCGTGGATGCACCACTTCGGGCGCGGGATCGTGAACACGCCCGGCGACTTCGGCGCGCTCGGCGAGCGGCCCTCGCACCCCGAGCTCCTGGACTGGCTGGCCGACGAGTTCATGCGGAACGGCTGGCGCCTCAAGCCGATTCACCGGATGATCCTGTGCTCCAGCGCCTACCGGCAGTCCTCGCGGAGGGACCCGCGCGGCGAGGCGGCCGATCCGGAAAACAAGCTGCTCTGGCGGATGAACATCCGGCGCCTCGAGGCGGAGTCGATCCGCGACTCGATGCTCGCGGTCGCGGGCGACCTCAACATCAAGATGTTCGGCCCCCCGGTGCCGGTAATGGCCGACGAGGTGGGCCAGATCGTCGTGGGCAAGGAGAACCTGGACGGCGAGGGCAAGCTCGACAAGATCATCCCGCTGAACGGCGAGGAGTACCGCCGCAGCCTCTACGTCCAGGTCCGCCGCAGCAAGCTCCTGTCGATGCTGGAGTGCTTCGACGTCCCGGTGATGGAACCCAACTGCGAGGCGCGCTCCTTCTCGACGGTCGCGCCGCAGGCGCTCCTCCTCATGAACAACACGTTCGTGCTGGCGCAGTCGGAGCACTTCGCCCGGCGCGTGCGCCGCGAGGCGGGCGACGACGAGGCCGCGCAGGTGGAGACCGCCTGGAAGCTGGCCTTCGGCCGGCTCCCGAGCCCCAAGGAGGCGAAGGACGGCGCGGCCTTCCTCTCGAAGATGTCCGCGGACAAGAAGAACGCGGCGCTGACGCGCTTCTGCCAGGCGCTGCTGAGCTCGAACGAGTTCCTCTATGTCGACTGAAGACTGCGATTGTCCCACGAGGCGCCACTTCCTCGCGACGAACGCGATGGGGATCGGCGCGGTCGCGCTCGCGACCCTGCTCCGGGACGAGGGGCTTCTCGCTGCCTCGACTCCGCTCGGCACAAGGCAGGACAAGCCGGACTTCGAGCGCCCGAAGTTCGACCTCGCGCCCAAACAGCCGCACGCGGCGCCGAGGGCGCGGGCGATGATCTCGATGTTCATGCAGGGCGGCCCGAGCCACCTGGACCTCTTCGACCCGAAGCAGGACCTCGCGAAGCACGACGGGACGGCCTTCGGCGGCGACATCAAGTTCGACAACGCGGCCGAGGCGAGCCCGATCCTGATGGCGAGTCCCTGGAAGTTCGAGAAGCGGGGCCGCTGCGGGACGGAGATTTCGGAGCTCCTGCCCCACCTCGGGCGGATCGCGGACGACATCACGCTGATCCGCTCGATGAAGACGGGCGTGAACAACCACGGCCAGTCGATCCAGGCGCTGAACACGGGCAAGATCATGGAGGGCCGACCCTCCCTCGGCAGCTGGATCACCTACGGCCTGGGATCGGAGTCGCGCAACCTGCCGGCCTTCGTGGTCCTGACGGATCCCGGCGGGGTGCCGGTGCTCGGCGTGAAGAACTGGGAGAACGGCTGGCTGCCCTCGCTCTTCCAGGGCACGGTGGTGCGGCCGCGCGAGCCGCGGATCCTCAACCTCGACCCGCCGCCCGAGCTGCGCGGCGTGCCGCAGGAGCAGTACCTCGAGTACCTGAAGACGCTCAACCAGAAGCACCTCGAGGAGCGGCCCGGCGAGACGGACCTCGAGGCCCGCATCGCCGGCTACGAGCTCGCCGCCCACATGCAGCTCGCGGCCAAGGAGGCGCTCGACCTCGAGAGCGAGAGCGCGGAGACGAAGGCGCTCTACGGCTTGGACAATCCGGCCTGCCGCGAGTTCGGGCAGCGCTGCCTGATCGCGCGACGCCTGGTCGAACGCGGCGTGCGCTTCGTCCAGGTCTTCACGCGCAACCAATTCTGGGACCATCACGGGCACATCCGGAAGTACCTGCCCCTGTCCTGCGCGTTCGTCGACCAGCCGGCGGCGGCGCTCGTGACGGACCTGAAGCGCCGCGGGCTGCTCGACTCGACGGTGGTCCACTGGGGCGGCGAGATGGGCCGCCTGCCGACCATCCAGAAGCCGGTGCGGGGCGGCGAGGTCGGCCGCGACCACAACACCTACGGGTTCAGCATGTGGGTGGCGGGCGGCGGCTTCAAGGGCGGCGTGGCGTACGGCGAGACCGACGAGCTCGGCCATCGCGCCGTGAAGGACGTGGTGACGCACAGCGACTATCACGCGACGCTGCTGCACCTCTTCGGCCTGGACCCGGCGAAGCTCTCGTTCAAGCTGAACGCGCTGCCCCACTCGCTCGTCGACGGCCAGCCCGCGCGCGTCGTCCAAGAGATTCTCGCCTAGCGCCGGGCCCCTCGCGTAGGATGGGCCCGTGACCACCACGGCCTCGATCCTGAAACGCCTCTCCGCCATCAATGCCGCGGCACCCGTCATCGACTTCAAACGGGCGGAGGCCGCCGTCGCGCAGCATCTCCAGGAATTCGGGCTGCCGTCCCGGCCGGCACGCTGGATTCCGGACGGGGTCTCGGGGTTCTACGACATCCTGTCCCCCGGATGGGAGCGCCATCGAGCCACGGCGGCGGCGTGGGGCGCGCATTCGTCCCTCATGCATCGAATCACGGAAACCGTCGAGGAAGGGTTGGATCCCGCGTACGCCGCGGCGTTGAAGCGCCTGCTCCCGCGGCCGAGCGACCGCGAAGACCTGCCCGAGTTCGACGCCATCCCCGCCCTGGCATGCTGGAGCGCGCGATGGATCGCCGCCTGGGATGCCGGGGGTCGCATCCTCAAGAAGGCGGGCCTCATCGAAGGAAGCGCTCCCTACGTCCAGGCCATGCGGGCGCTGGCGGCGAACGGGTCGGCCTTGTGCGTCGATCCCGTGAATCTCACGAAGTCCTATCTCTGCGATCGGTCCAAGCGGAAGCCTTTGGCACCGCTCGTCGACGCCGTGGAGGCCGGACTCTGGCAGTTCTGGCCGACGCCGACGGAGACGCTCCTGTTTCCGCGACCCGCGCTGCGGCTGGTCGGCGGGAATCTGCACGACGAGCACGGGCCCGCGCTCCTCTGGCCGGGAGCGTCCTGCTGGGCCCTCTTCGGCCAGCGCGTGGATCGCGAGGTCGTCGAGTCCCCCGCGACCCTGGACCTCGCCCTCGTCGATCGCGCCTGGACGGCCTACGTGCGCGGGATCATCCTGGAGCGCTATGGGAGGGACCGCTATCTGTCGGAGCTTCGCGGCAGCGTCGTCGCCGAGTCGCCGGCGGGCCGCTTGATCCGCTTTCAGCCCCCGGATCGGGAGCCCTTTGCGATGGTCGAGGTTCGGCGGACGCCGCAAGCCGCTGTCGGGGAGTACGTCCGCGTTCCGACGTCGATCGCGACGCCCGAGGAAGGGCTCGCGTGGACCTTCGGCCTGACGGTCGCCGAGTACCCGCTCCGACCGCTGCATTATCACCTTTATGAGTCCGAAGAGATCGGCCCCGCGGCGCGGGAGATCATCGACCGGCTCCGGCGCCTCGACCATTCGAACCCAGTCCTCGATCGGAAGAAGGCCGAGGCGGCGCTCGCCTGCCGCTTCCCGTCGGTGTCGCGGGGCGAGACGACGGTCGAGTGGGTCGACTGCGGTCCCGCGGTCGACCGATGCGGGAGGAGACTCCGCCTCGATGACGAGGCCGCCTGGGAGCCGGCGCTGGAGGCGACCGGGATCGCCACCAGGAGCGCGTGGATGGTCACTCGCTTGATGGAGGACCGGAACGCCGAACACGAGATGGGCTGGGAGAGTCCCGAGCACCTCATCAGCTACCGAGCCAGCCAGGCGGCGGGCGTGGCAATGCTGATCCACCAAGGAGACCTGACTCTCGGGGAGGACCAGTTCCGCGCCGACTGGATCCCCTGGGTGGAGCTCTACGAAGCGGGCGTGTTCGCCTTGTGGACGTCGTCCGGCCAGATCCTCGCGCTACCGCGGACCGAGCTGCAGCCGGGCAAGCGCCGTCGACGTGGCGACGAGGACTAGGAGAAGCGATGTTCATCGACCTGAGCCATCCGTTCGAGGACGGCATGCCGGGCTTCCGCATGGCGGGCGCCGACGGCAGCGTCGTGCAGTACACGGCGAAGATCCGTCCCTTCCTGACGCATGAGCAGACGCTGCCGAAGTTCGACGGCCGATGCAGCTTCGAGATGACGGAGATCACGCTGCAGACGTCGATCGGGACCTACCTCGACGCGCCGCGGCACCGCTACAAGGACGGCAAGGACATCGGCGAGCTCGCGCTCGAGGATGTGATCCTGCCGGGCCGCGTGATCGACGTGCGCGGCCGTGCGGCGGGCGAGCGCGTGGACGTCGACGCGCTGCCGGCGGATCTGGCAGGCCGCGCCCTGCTTTTCAACTTCGGCTGGAGCCATCACTGGGGCCGGGAGGAGTATCAGACGTACCCCCACTTGTCCTCCGAGCTGATCGACCGTTTGATCGAGCGGCGGGTGAAGCTGGTGGGGGTGGACACGGTGAACATCGACGACAAGCGCGACCTGAGCCGGCCCGCGCACACGAAGCTGCTGCGCGCGGGCATCCTGATCCTCGAGAACCTGCGCGGCCTCGAGCAGCTGCACGGCCGCGAGTTCCGCCTGTTCGCAGTGCCCTGGAAGGCGATGGGGGTGGCCGCCCTTCCCGTCCGCGCGTTCGCCGAAGTCTAGCGCTTCTCGAAGTCGGTGTAGCCGAGTTCCTTCCCGCCGTGGAAGAGCGCGCGGAACCACTCCCCCATGAAGTCCCAGCCCTCGGGATCGATCTCGCGGTCCCAGGTGAAGGTGTTCAAGGTGCAGATCCAATCGAACCAGACCTCGCGGCGCAAGGGCTCTCCGGTGAAGTGCGGCATGCGTTGTCCCTCCCGAGCGAAGCATGCCATTTGTTCGTGACGGGATAGGACAGGGACACGGATCGTTGAATCCCCCGGGCTCAGGTTGTAAGATGCCGCTCCCCAAACGGTCCCCCGGGGTAGCTCAACGGTTAGAGCGGCGGTTTCATAAGCCGTAGGTTGCCGGTTCGAATCCGGCCTCCGGGACCATTCAAGACGGTAGAGACGACGATGCGAGTAAGCCCCCACCTCACGTTTGCCGGCGATTGCGCGGCGGCGTTCCGCTTCTACGAACGCGCGCTCGGCGGCAAGATCGTCGCGCTCCTGACCTACGGCGAAACCGCGATGGCCGGGCAGGTCCCGCCGGAATGGCGCGGCAAGATCATCCACGCAACCCTCACGGCGGGGGACCTGACCCTCGCGGGCGCCGACCTCCCTCCCCAACAGTACCAGCGGCCTCAGGGCTTCTTCGTGCTGCTCGAGGTCGGGGACACCGCCGAGGCGGAACGCGTCTTCCAGGCGCTGGCGGAAAAGGGATACGTGCAGCTCGCGCTTCAGAAGACGTTCTGGTCCCCCGCGTTCGGCGTCCTCGTGGACCAGTTCGGAATCCCCTGGGAAGTCAGCTGCACGCCGCAGCGTCGACCTTAGCCGGGCCCCAGGCGTCGGAGGATGTCGCCCGTCTCGACCGAACGTTTGAGCGCGGCCAGGCGCTCGTCCATGTCGCGCTGCAGCACCCGGCGGGCCATCGGCGTCATCACCCAGCGCAACAGCCCGGGACGCGTCTCGAAGTTGTAGCTGAAGACGACTTCCGTGCCCTTCCCGCCG
>Ga0310813_10000337_pt1 | contig 31013 bp, 29 predicted proteins | sample YN3metagenome_FD_203086 | JGI IMG/M metagenome (GOLD analysis project Ga0310813, IMG submission 203086) | Soil microbial communities from experimental microcosm in Duke University, North Carolina, United States - YN3 | ecosystem: Engineered > Artificial ecosystem > Soil microcosm > Unclassified...
AGTGAAGAGTTTGAATCCGATACCTATCCGCTGTGGGAGCCTCTTATTCGGTAAGAGAAGTCAATTTTGAATTTTAAATTATTTGACTACCTCTAATTGTTTATCTGTCTTTGTAATAGAAGACGTCAGCAAGTATTGGGTGTCATATATAATTTAAAGTTCAAAATTTTTTACTCTTTTATATTGTACTATTCAGTACAATATTGTACCTTAGTTCCATACTCAAGCTCAAATGTCCGGCAGACCGAAAATATTCAACGAAGAAGAGATCCTCGACAAAGCGATCGAGGTGTTTTGGAAGAATGGTTATGAAGCCTCCTCTACCGAAATTCTGCTGGACGCAATGGGAATAGGGAAAAGCAGTTTTTACCTCGCCTTTAAAGGAGGGAAGAGAGAATTGTTTGAAAAAGCATTGGAGCGAAGAAGTGATCTTTCCATGGGAAAACTTCAACGTGAACTGGATGAAAGTGAAAATAAAATAGAATTCCTGAAATCTTTTTTTATGGAAGTATTGGACCCTTCCTCCAAAAGATTTTTAAATGGCTGCCTGATGGGAAACTCCATTGCAGAGCTTGCCAATATAGACCTGGAATTAAAGACCAAAGCATCGTCGCTGCTATTGAGGCTGGAAAAAGTTTTTGCAACAGCTTTGAAGGAAGCGAAAAAAGATGGTACGCTTAAAGCGAAAGAAAACCCGGAACTATTGGCCAAATACCTACTCACGGTTTGGAATGGACTTAATATCTCCATAAGAGTATATCCCGATCCAAAGCTGTTAAAACCAATTGTAGAAAAACAACTCCAGGTATTGGAATAGTTTTTTTTGAAATATTTTGTACTGAATGGTACACAATTAACTTGTCACTAAACAAAAGTAAATAGATTATGAAAGTAGCAATTAACGGCTTCGGAAGGATCGGAAGAATTACTTACCGGGCATTGTTGAACAAAAAGGACGTAGAAGTAGTAGCGATCAACGATCTTACGGATACTAAAACGTTGGCGCATTTATTCAAACACGATTCTCTACATGGAGTTTTCCAGGGAGAGGTAAGTCACGATGCAGAAAACCTTATTATTAATGGGAAAAAAGTGCGCGTGTTTTCTGTAAAAAATCCCGCCGAACTTCCATGGAAATCGCTAGGCATCGATGTAGTACTTGAGTCTACAGGATTGTTTACCGAAAAAGAAAAAGCAGAAGGACATATCAAAGCGGGCGCTAAAAAAGTGGTCATTTCAGCTCCCGCTACGGGCGATCTGAAAACGATTGTGCTTGGCGTCAACGAACACACGCTGGATGGCACGGAAACCGTGATCTCCAATGCTTCCTGTACTACCAACTGCCTGGCGCCGATGGTAAAAGTACTGGAGGATAATTTCGGAATCGAAAGCGGCTACATGACCACGATACATGCCTATACAGCGGATCAGCGCTTACAAGATGCTCCGCACAAAGACCTGAGAAGAGCAAGGTCAGCAGCGCTTTCTATTATCCCAACAAGCACAGGAGCCGCAAAGGCATTGGGATTGGTGATTCCATCCGTACAAGGTAAACTGAATGGACATTCTCTGAGAGTACCAGTGCCGGTAGGTTCGATTACAGATTTTACTACTACCCTGAAGAAATCCGTGACCAAAGAAGAGATCAATAAAGCTTTTGAAAAAGCTTCCAAAGAAGGAAGTCTGAAAGGCTACCTGGAATATTCTGCAGAACCACTAGTATCCATTGATATTGTTGGTAATCCGCACTCCTGCATTTTCGACAGCGAGCTTACGATGGTAAACGGCACGAATGTAAAAGTATTCGGATGGTACGACAATGAATTCGGATATTCCAACCGTACGGCGGACTTGATAGAGCTGGTGGGTAAATAATAATAGATTTACTGGCTACTGTTGCTCTTGCTCTTGCTGTCCCTACGTAATAAGCTGCAGGACAGCAACAGCAAGAGTAGCCAGTTTGTATTAAAAAAAAGCAACCGGGCCTTTCCTATGAAAAGGCCCGGTTTAGACAGATTAGGTTTAGATGTAAAGGTTAAAGATCAGAAACGAATATTGCTACAGGTTTCCAGGATCTTAATTTTTTTCTCAAGGGTTTTAATTCTCTGCCGAAGAATATCATTCTCAGCAGCGAGGGAGATACTTAGTTCGACAATACCATCCGAGCCTTCGAAATTATCGAGTTCGATGTAATACTTGTCGTTGAATTTTACAAGCTCATATTTCTTTTCAAGGAGCTGTAAACCATGGGAGGGTATCGTCACATTCATTGTCATCACAATTCTGGTTTTATCCAGCGTTAGAATTGAATTGATCGTTTTTGTCATTGAGGTTATTACCGCTTGCATAAAAATCTACCATTTTTCTCAGGTCTTCGATCGAGGCTTTGGAAATATCCAACGCATTTTTGTATACATCAATTGTTATATCCTGATAAGCGATCGTAGATTTAAGGCTATTAATTTCGTTCTGTAAAAGCTCCCTTGATAATTTCTCTTCTTCCGAGGATTCAATTTTGGAAGCATCTTTTTTTAACATGTTTTCTTCCCCTCCATCATTCCATAAGAGCCAGTATAAATTCAGATCGTTGGCTTGTTTAATGACTTTTAGAAATTTGTCCACTCCGTAATTTCTTCCGTTCACAATGTTGTAGATTTGAGTTCCCTCGTTCTCACTCATCTTCCCCATCTGGTTGATGGAAATATCTTTGTAGTCAAGATATTTTTTCAGCCTGGCTCCAATCTCTTTCAGTAGTTCTTCCATTTCCCGATATTTTTATTTGCTATATCCCTTCTTCCTTTAAGTTACAAAATCGTCAGAATTTATTTTTGTTTTTTATTCTCTTTTTTGTAGAAAAATTTAACGTTCAAAAATCTATACGTAGTTTCCGAAATGTCAGCTTAATTGTTTCTACAAATACACGATCTTGAATTCAGTTCTGCGGTTGTCCTGATGTTGTTATTCGGTACCGGATCCGCATTCGCAATTGCTTAACGGCATGGTTTCTCCATAACCTTTGTAGTAAAGCCTGTCGAGCGAGATGCCTTTTTCGATCAAATAAAAACGAAGACCTGATGCAGTCTAAAGATGACGTATAAATAAGAAAACAAAAAAAACAATTGAATCCTTTACTAAGCAAAATAGATTAATCAGATACGATCTCTTTGCATACTGTTTAATTCATTGTATAAAAAGATGCAACAAGAATTTATAGGTGATAAAAATATACCTTTAATAATCCTTGGAGAGTTATTTTCTAGCAAACAGATTTACAATACTCGCAAACTTTATTTACTACACATTCGGAATGTTTGGGATTAGAAGGGCGGCAGATCTCCCGGCCAAGAAAAGACATGGCCATACCGATCTCTCCCCAGTCTTTTTGGGGAATAGCTTCCATGATCTGCTGTTCTATTTTTTTAGGATCTTTGCCGGTAGCGATGCCCAGGCGGGGCGCTACACGCACTACGTGAAGGTCAACGACTATACCTTCTGCTTTTACACCTGCTTCGCGCATGATTACGTTGGCAGATTTGCGGCCGATGCCGGGAAGTTGTGTAAGCTCGTCCATCGTCAGAGGAATATTTTTATCGGTCTTCACGGTTTGCGCAAGGTGTATGAGCCATTTCGTTTTATTGGCCCAGTTGCGTACCTTACCAATATAGGGTTTCAGCGCATCGGCGTCTGCCTTGGCCAGCGCTTTCATATCCGGAAATGCTTTAAAAAATTCCGGAGCAAGTTGATTGATGTGTTTGTCGGAATCTTGTGCAGATAAGATCACCATCACTACCAGCTGATAAATACTTTTATATTCCAATGGATGTTTTTTTCCTTTGTACTCGGCGATCAAAGGTTTCAATGCGGTGGCCCAATCTGTTTTTTTCATAACTAAAAAATTAAGTATGCTAACTCAGTGAAGATACAGATTATTTATTATTTGAAAAAGATCAAGTGAGAGAAGAGAATAAAATGCGAGCGCGAGTATAAAGGGGGCCTCTATACTCGCGCTCGCACTCAATACTGCTACAGTCCAGGTTAGTTTAGTGCAATCAGAAATTCTACTCTACGGTTGCTTTGTCTTCCTTCAGCATGTTCGTTGGTAGAGATCGGGTATTTCTCCCCTTCTCCTCTTGCCTTGATCAATTCAGGCTTACAGCCTAGCTCAATCATCATATCGCGGATAATGTTGGCGCGTTTGTCAGAAAGTACATCGTTGTATTGCTCGCTTCCCCAATCGTCGGTGTGTCCTACTACAGTAATGGCATATCCTTCTTTTACATAAGAGACAGCCAGTGCAATTTGTGTAAGGTCGATAATATCCAGGCGATAAGAATCGTAACGGAAGTACACCGGCTGAGGCAATAATCTCATTTTAGGAGCACTCATGGTATCTTTCTTTTCTTCAGTAGGAGTGTTCACTACAGGAGTTGTAGCAGATTCCGGATTTATCATCTCCAGGTTTTCCATTGTTTCTACGGTAGGCTCTACTATAGAAGCGAGCAATACTTCGTTGCTTGCAACAACAGCTACCGGTCTTACTTGCTTGGAACGTCCTTGAATATGTTTTACTTTCTGCACGCCAATATGTGCACACTTATATGTTCTTTTAAGAGATTTCTTTCTGGAATGGCTGTTCAGGCCCAGTGATTGTCCAAACCCGGTTTGAACGATCATAAACAACGCCAGGAAAAGGGCCGCTTTTGTGATCCTGGTAAGTCCGCTTTTGTGTTTCATCTTTGTATTATTTTTATTTCCTTACAAAGGTCAACAACTCTTTTGAAGATGTAAAGTACAATTTGATATAAATTTATATTTCAGATAAAATTATATATTTATATTGATTTAGTACAACAAAAATCGCCTAAATTGGATTTTTATTATCTTGTTTTTGAATAAATATATAATAATTTCAAGATTTTAAAAGTGTGAATCATAAAACAAAATATAGGTAAAGTGTAAAATTGTATATTAAATTAAATTATTAAAAATTGTACTCAATAATCAGCGAAAAGTACAATGATGGATAGATCGGCCTTATAAAATGAGATTAAAACAGAGATTTGGCAGAGTAATTTAAACCTTCGAACTTTAGGAAGGTTTTAAAATTAACAAGGTGTTTCCATTCGTAGAATTTTATGCGCAGCTCATAGCTCTTTTAGTGAGCATTTTTTCCTATAAAAAAAAGTCAGTAGCACTCTCTGGTTTTTTAAGCATGGTACTGATCTCTTCTTTTTTTATTTGGAACAAGGGCATTGCTCCTTTGTGTATTCTGTTTGCGATGTTTGCCAGCGCTTCATTACTCACGCATTATAAAGAACATTATAAATCTTCTCTTACTAGCGCCGTCATAGCAAAGCACGGACCGCGCGATTATATACAAGCGATCTGCAATCTTGGGGTGGCTTCCTTTTGCTTTCTTATGTACACGTTTACGCAGGAAAAATATTTATTGCTTGTATTGCTCTGCTCTGTGGCCGCCAGCAATGCAGACTCCTGGGCTTCGGAAATTGGTGTATTAAGTAAAAAAACACCGGTGATGATCACTAATTTTAAACCTTGCCGCCCGGGGATATCCGGAGGAATTACCTTGCTGGGTACTTTGGCTGGCATCTGCGGAAGTATGTTCATCGCATTGCTGGCGGTATTGTTGAAGCACTATATGCTGCCTTCTTATTCTTCTTTTACTTTATTTACTTGGATCACCTTGGCAGGTACCTTTGGATTGCTACTGGATTCCTTGCTGGGAGCAACAGTGCAGAAGGTGTATCAGGATAACAATGGACAAGAAACAGAAAATACACTGCTTGCTCAAAAAGAAAAAAGAGGATGGAAGGGAATTAACAACGATGTGATAAACCTTTTGAATGCTGTGTTTGTGGCTGTGTTGGTGTGGGTTTGTTATTTGCTGTTAAATACTTGATGTTGTTGCTCTGATGAAAGGATAGCAAAAGCAATAGTATTTAGTAATTTAAAGACATAGAGGGTGTTCTTAAGGGTCTTTCTTACATTTCTAAAAAATAGCCTCGACAAGCCATATACCGCGTAAACCCAGAGGCCTTACTCCGCATTTGTACCTATTTTTTAATATTGCCAGCCGTATTTAAAATATAAGTCATTCGTTTAACAAAAAATTATTACTCATATGTGAAAAAATCAGACCAACCTATCTTTCTGTTCTGTCGTAAAATAGCCTTAGTAATCCATAACCTATGCGAACAAAGAGAAAGAACTGCAGGATAGTCATTATCTTCCTGGTAGTAGGCTTAATGAGTGCCTGCACAAGCACAAATAATTCCACTGAAGTAAAAGCGATTGAAGAAGCACCTGCTTTTAAGCATGCGACAATAGAAGCAAAGCTTCCTGCTAAGGATGATATACGGCAGGCCGTACAGTTGCTAAACCAATACAACGATACTGCAAATGTAGCATGGATAGACTTAACTAAGGCGGATTCCGCACGTATCGCTGATATTGATAAAATGGTGATCCAAATGACTAATTCAAGAGGATTGGTTTCCAAAGAGGATATTACTTCTCTTAAACAATTATTAGAAGAAGCAAAAGGCAATCGCCTTAGTGTAGCAAGCCAGTTTAACAACGCTTCGCTTCAACACTATTACGTAGTCACCGACTCGCTTACCATGCATACCTTGCGGATCAACAGTCGTTTGAAATTAGAACATAAATTAAAACCGTCTATGCACAAACTCGCTCAGTCGATCTCCCGCGCTGAGAATGAGCTGCTACAGAAAAAAGCGGTATACAATGCTGCTGCCAGAAAGTATAACGATTTCTTCTGGGAAAAAAGATCTTGCATGCTTCAGGCGAAACACGTACTTCCTCCGAAGCCAATCCGGGCTTGCTTTGGAAATGCCTCGTAACTTATTTGTTTTTATAAACCTCTATTAATTATCACCAGGGAATGTTCTCTGGTGATTTTTTATTGCCCAGAGTTATAACCCTGGAACCAGTTTAATCTCATAAAATATTTTTTAAAGATCCTTTATGGAATTTTTCATTTGCCACATCTATAGAATATAAAATGAATTTCACCTTCTAAACTTATATTCTATGAAAACGAACTTTCTAAAACTACACACCTTCGGCCTGGCATTGGGCCTGACGTTGTTTATTTCTTCCTGTGATAAAAATATTACCAATGGAACACTCAAAGAAGCAGACGAAGCACGTTATGATAAAAGTTATCAATATGCACCTTCCAGTACACAGGAGCGCGCTGCAGGAGCAGGACATTATAATATGCCCGCACCGGAAGAAGAATATGCAGAACCTTTAAACACGGAATCCTATGAGTATCTTCCGGAAAATGAATTTTTAAAAGCTACTGAAAATCCTCTCTCTACTTTTTCAATCGATGTCGACAATGCCAGTTATACCAATTGCCGTCGCTTCATCGACCAAGGAAGTTTACCTCCGGTAGATGCTGTGCGGATCGAAGAGTTTGTCAATTATTTTAATTACGATTATACAAAACCTACCGGAAAACATCCGTTCTCCATCAATACCGAACTCTCGGAATGCCCGTGGAATAAAACACACAAGCTGGTACATATCGGTATCCAGGGAAAACGTTTTCCTTTTGAATCCATGGCGCCGATCAACCTGGTTTTTCTGGTGGATGTATCGGGTTCTATGAGTGACGAAAATAAATTGCCGCTATTGAAAAAATCACTCTCACTTTTAGTTGGAAAAATGCGCTCGCAAGACCGTATCTCTTTGGTAGTGTATGCAGGCGCCGCAGGAGTTGTATTGCCCTCTACTGCCGGAAATGAAAAGGAAAAAATTATACAGGCACTCGACAATCTCCAGTCAGGAGGCTCTACTGCCGGCGGGGAAGGAATTATTCTTGCCTATAAAATAGCCAAAGAAAATTTCATTGAAAATGGTAACAACCGCGTGCTGATCGCTACCGACGGAGATTTCAACGTAGGTGCCTCTTCCGATGGCGAAATGACCAGGTTAGTAGAGTCCAAACGAGACGATGGAATATTTCTTACTGTACTTGGTTTCGGTATGGGAAATTATAAAGACTCTAAAATGGAATCGATCGCCGATCATGGCAATGGAAATTATTTCTACATCGACAACATCGGCGAAGCCAAGAAAACACTGGTAGACGAGCTCGACGGAACTTTATATGCAATTGCAAAAGATGTAAAGATCCAGATCGAATTTAATCCTACTAAAGTTCAGGCGTATCGTTTGGTAGGATACGAAAACCGTATGCTGAAAAAAGAAGATTTCAACGATGATAAAAAAGATGCGGGAGAATTAGGTGCAGGCCATACGGTTACTGCTTTGTACGAGATCGTACCGGTAGGTGTCAAAGAAGAATTGACAGGGAGTGTAGATCCGCTGCGTTATCAAAAAACAGAACCTAAAAAAATCGAAAGCCAGTACGTAGATGAAATGATGGTGATCAAATTCCGTTACAAAGAACCAAAAGACAGCACCAGCAAATTGATCGTTCACACCATGAAAGATCGTGAAGTAACATTGGGAAGCAGCTCGGAGAACTTCCGATTCTCTGCTGCTGTAGCGGAATTTGGAATGTTGCTAAGAGATTCAAAATTCAAAGGGGATGCTAGTTTTGCTTCTGCACTGGAACTGGCTAAAAATTCGAAAGGAACAGATGAGGAAGGATACAGAAGCGAGTTTACAAAAATGATTAGTACGGCGGCGTTGCTGAAAGGACAGAATTGATAACTAGCCGTCATTGCGAGGAATGATCCGCCGACAGGCGGAGAATGACGAAGCAATGACGAGTATAGTGGTGCCACAGTTCGGACTCGTGGCACCACTATTTATTAATTTTTAAACTTCCCCATCAACATCGATAACTTCGCTTGCATATCACCTTCAGGAGTAGCGTTTGATTTTTTGTCTTTATCTTTTTTAGCGCCGGAAGATTTCGGAGCATTTTCGTCTTTCATTGAAAGCGAAATTCTTTTACGCTCAACGTCTACTTCCAATACTGTCACTTGCACTTTCTGCGAAACTTTTACCGCTTCGGAAGGATCGGAAATAAATTTATTGGAAAGATGACTTACGTGTACCAGTCCATCCTGGTGTACACCAATATCAATAAAGGCACCAAACTTCGTGATGTTTGTCACGATGCCAGGCAGCTTCATGCCAGGCTTTAGATCGCTGATCTTGTTGATCCCTTCGGCAAATTCAAATACTTCAAAACTTTCGCGCGGGTCGCGGCCTGGTTTATCCAGCTCTTTTAGAATATCCGTCAGCGTAGGAAGACCGATTTTTTCCGAAACATATTTTTTTAGATCGATCTGTTTTCTAAGCTCTGGTTTTTTCATGAGGTCGGCAACAGAACAGCCGAGATCCTGTGCCATTTTTTCTACGATAAAATAAGTCTCCGGGTGTACAGCGCTTGCATCCAGCGGGTTTTCGGCTTTATAAATGCGGAGAAAACCTGCGGCTTGCTCATATGCTTTGTCACCCATGCGGGCTACTTTTTTCAGTGCTTCGCGGTTTTTGAAAGGTCCATTAGCATCGCGGTATTCTACAATGTTCTGTGCAAGTTGCGGTCCTAAGCCTGATACATAGGTTAATATTTGTTTGCTGGCAGTGTTCACTTCCACACCCACAGCATTCACGCAACTGACCACGATATCGTCCAGACTTTGCTTTAATAGATTTTGATCAACATCGTGCTGGTATTGGCCCACGCCAATAGATTTGGGATCAAGCTTTACCAGTTCTGCCAAAGGATCCATCAATCTTCTGCCAATGGAGACTGCGCCGCGCACGGTTACATCTTTATCAGGAAATTCTTCCCGCGCTACTTCCGAAGCAGAATAAATAGAAGCACCGCTTTCATTCACCATTACTATAGGAATATTTTGTAAACCGATATTTTTTACAAAATTTTCCGTCTCACGGCTCGCCGTTCCATTGCCAATAGCAATCGCCTGGATGTTGTATTCTTCTACAAGATGTTCAACAGTAGCGGAGCTTTCTCTCACCTGGCGCTGCGGCTCGTGTGGATAGATGGCTGTGTAGTGCAATAATTTTCCCTGGCTATCGAGGCATACTACCTTACATCCTGTACGGAAACCCGGATCAAGCGCTAGTACATTTTTTTGTCCCAGTGGTGCGGCTAACAATAATTGACGCAGGTTGTCGGCGAAAACGCGGATGGCTTCTTCATCGGCTTTTTGCTTGGTGCTAAGACGTACTTCAGTTTCCATGGAGGGACGGAGAAGTCGTTTGTAAGAATCTTTCACAGCCAGCTTCACTTGCTGCGAAGCATCGGAATTTCCTTTCACAGTTTTTGCTTCCATGTAATCGATCGCGTCCTCTTCGGGAGGAAGTACATCGAGCATTAGAAACATTTCTTTTTCTCCCCGACGCAGCGCCAGCACGCGGTGGGAGGGAGCTTTGGAAAGAGGTTCTTCCCATTCAAAATAGTCTTTATATTTTTGCGCTTCTGTTTCTTTTCCCGGAAATACTTTTGATTTGAAAGTACCTTTCTTCAAAAAGATCTCACGCACGCCTGCGCGGATCTCCTGGTTTTCGCTCACTTTTTCTGCAATTATGTCGCGCGCTCCGGCTAATGCTTCTTCGCGGTTGTTCAAACCTTTTTCAGCACTTAGGTATTTTTCAATTTCTGCTTCCAGGTTTATTTTTTCCTGCGTAAAGATCAGGTCGGCCAGTGGCTCCAGGCCTTTCTCCTTGGCTATCGAAGCTTTTGTTTTCCGTTTTGGCTTGTATGGAAGGTAAATATCTTCCAGTTCGGTAAGTGTTTCGGCCTTGTTAATTTTTTGTTCGAGTTCATCGGTAAGTTTTTCAAGTTCTTTCAAGGACTTCAAAATACTTTCGCGGCGTTTATCGAGTTCGCGCAGTTGTGCTACTCGGTCGCGTATATTAGTGACTTGTACTTCGTCGAGACTCCCGGTCATTTCTTTCCGGTAACGGGAAATAAAAGGAACAGTAGCCCCGCTGTCGAGCAGTTCGATGGTGGCTTCTACGAATTTGGGAGCAATGCTGAGCTCCTGGGCAATTTTAGAATTGTACATGTATAGGAAAACAATTAAATCTCAGATGAATCTACAAGATACGAGATTCGGAAGTTTGGATAAATTTTTAGGAATGAAAGTTATTCAGAAAAATGCAAGAGGTTGAAAATTAGAGTTAACCCGTCATTGCGAGGAAAGAGGCCTTAGGGCCGATTGACGAAGCAATCTGTTGCTACGCAGCCTCGTCCATTTGAAACACATCATAAAAAACAAACGGGCTCAGGCTTCGTAGCTGGCAGATTGCTTCGTCGCTCCCGACTGCCGTCGGGAACTCCTCGCAATGACGCTACGATTTTCCGAATCCAGTGAGTACTTTATTTCACAATTGCCCTCAAGGTATATCCTTTCTGCTTCAGCAAATTCAATACTCCATTTGCTCCTGGCAGGTGTGCTGCTCCAATGGCGCAGAAAGTGGGATCTTTGATGATTAATTTTTCAAGGCGGTCTGCCATCACGAGATTTCTATCTTTGATCAGTGCGTCGCCGAATTCGCCTTGCATTTCGGGTGTTTGTACAAAACTGTATATCGAATCGAGATTTTGAGAAGCATATACATTGGCGAGCTTTTGCAATTCTTTTTTCTCATCATCCAAATGTTCGATTTGTTCGACCAGCATTTTTGCCTGGTCTTCTATGGATAATTCATCGAGTGCACTCATTTGCTCCTGGATCGTTTCGAGTCCCGTAACGCGCAGGTCATAAGCTTTTGCTTTATCCTGAAGATATTCATCAAGTGCTTTCGGCATCTCGCTTCCCATAAGAGATTCGGAGATCATGGCAGAGGTGAAAACGGGTTTGATCTTATTGACAAAAAGCGACATGGCGCCAAGATGTTTGCGACAGAATTTTTTTACTTTTTTATATTCTCTTTCGGTCAACAATGTTTTGAGCTCTTTCCCCGGAGGCAAAAGCAGATCAGCGGAAACTTCCTTAGCGGCATTTTTATCGAGTACAATTTCACCGGCAAAAACTTTGCAGGATTTCAGTTTTGTCATCAATGAATCATGAAATTGAAATGCTCTTTTATCTTTCACATGCATTGTGCCGAAGAGATAAGAAGGGTTAGCAAGGTTGTCGCCTGTGATTTCCCAAAGCAGCGAATGTTGGGCTTTGGCAGAGAGCGCTGTAAAAAGGAAGGAAAGACTGAGAAGAAAAGAATTTTTGAATTTCATAAAGAATATTGTGAAGGTTGGAAAGCTGTGGCCATAGTAAGGATGCAAGATATCGGAGACAAGAAACCAGGTAATATTTTACATAAATATATCATCTAATTATTGGTGTCATGTTAACGAATGGCTCCTCGATTTGGTTCAGTACTTTTATCCGGCATCCGGTATCTGGCATCTAAATAAGTTATCTCAAAAAGCTCATCGTTAATTTCGGTTATTTATTATCTTTACCTACTATAATTTTGATAGTGTATGAAAAAGATCATTTTATTGATAGCGTTATTTTGTGGCGTGATGTTCTATTGCTCGGAAGTACATGCGCAGGACGATGGAGGAAAGAAATCCAAAAAGTCTAAGAAAAAAGGTATGGGGACGCAGGAAGATGTAGATCAGGATGTACAGGAGGGAAGAGAACGAGGCATGTCGAAAGAAGACAAAGCGAACCTGGCCAAAAAGAAGAAGGAAGTAGCCGCGAAAAGAAAGAAAGACGAGATCACCAGAGCCAAGTCAGATAAGGTGGCGCGTAAACGGCTGAATAAGACGAAAAAAGACGCCAGCAAGAAAAAGAAAAGATGGGTCAAAACGCATTAGCGCACCTGATAATCATGGTATTGGTAAATATTTGAGCGAAATATTTTGTATTTAATAATTTAAAAATTACCTTTGCAGTCCAATAAATATCTACGATCATGGGAGTTACCAGACTTAAAAGAAAAGACAGAAAAAATAAGACGGTTTCTAAACTTAGAACTTCAGCTATCAAGAGATTGACCAAAGTTCCGCCAATTAAAAAAGTGGATATTGAGGAGTTGAAGAAAAAAGCTTAAAACTAAGATATTAATTTTAGAATTAGAGAATTTTCAAATAAAACTCTTGATGCTTCCCATTAAGAGTTTGAAAAAAATCTGAATACTAAATTATAAAACATAAAAAAAAGATGAATGGAAACATTCATCTTTTTTTATTTATAGTGCTGGTGAATCTTGATTTGCGGGAGGGAGGAATTTCAGAATAATGCAGATCATACGAGTTGTCATTAAGGGAAGCCGGTAAGATTTTTATCCATTCGTCAAGTGAATTTTCTATTCCGGTAAATAAAAGTTCAAACAAAAAAGTCCTGCATTCGGAGCAGGACTTTTCATAAGAGTAATTTTCAAATCAAATTTTATTTAAACCAAGCCTTATAAATATTCAGGAGGTTTACAACGATGATTAGCGTTCCTACGGTGAGCATCATCGGCTTTGCTTTGACCCTGCTGGCTACGAGCGCCCCCATAGGAGCAGCGATGATTCCGCCGAAGATCAGACCGATCACTACTTTTAGTCCGCCGCCTACTTGCCATTCTTCCAAGCCTATGATGATGGTAATAATGATCGCACTGGTAAGGGCGATGAAAAATTCAGAAAGATTTACCGAGCCAATTGTATACTTTGGATTTCTACCTTTGCTAATAAGAGTAGACGTAACGATCGGGCCCCAGCCGCCACCGCCTGCTGCATCCATGAAACCACCGAAAGAAGCCAGTGCAGTTAGGTTTTGTGTTTTTTTCTTTTTCTCCTTTTTGCGTAAAGCTTTATAGATAATATAAATACCAAGCAATAAAATATAGATAGAGATAAATGGCTTTACATATTTCTTACTAACGCCTTCAATTGAATCTACATAAGCAATCATCGTTGCTCCTACGGCTGCACCTATCACACCGGGAATGATCAGATTTTTAACAAGTTTTTTATTAATGTTGCCAAGTTTCCAATGAGAGAACCCGGAAGCGCTGGTGGTGAATACTTCGGAAAGTTTGATACAGCTATTGGCAATACTGCTGCTCACTCCATAAGAAGTAAGCATCGTCATGGAGCTCGCACCGTAAGCCATTCCCAGTGCACCGTCGATGATCTGTGCAATGAAGCCGATCAATACATACCCTAAAAATTCAGGCTGTGTGAAACCGAGTAGAAAATCTACAAATTGATTATACGTTTCATCCGAGACGCTGGTACGCAGATAAGAAATAATTGCGCCGACAATCAACAATACAGCTAATACCAACGAAAGACGTTTGGTAATAACTTTAGACCCAAAATCAGAACGAGTGATCTTTCTGATAAAATGTTTCTTCTTTTTTTCCTGCGGCGATTCGGAATCAAATTCTTCTTCCGGCTCAATCTCTGGTGTACGGTCCAATATTTCTTGCTGAATGGTCATAAGGTATATTCTCTATAGAAACGATAGACAAAATTAGGGTTAATTCCCTGCTTATGCAAGGTAAATCGCTAAAAAAGAAAGAGAAATATATTGTATTATAGCAATGAAAACTATGATTTAATTGCTCTTTATGAGAAAATGAAGCCAATTGATTCGAATTTTAGAGAAAACCTATAGAGTTTTTTTCTTTCCCCTGTCCTTCTTTCCTTCTTTGTTTCTAATTGGGTAAATTTGTTTCAATGATACAAACAGAGATTTCAGAATTCGGAAATATACTTTTATTCATCCTGGGAGGAATTGCTTTTGTTGTGATAGCGTTGACAGTTGCCTCCCTGATCCGACCTAAAAGACCTAACGAAGAAAAGCTTGCCCCTTACGAGTGTGGCGAAGAAGCCGTTGGCAGTCCCTGGACAAATTTCAACGTGCGCTTCTATATTATTGCTTTGATCTTTGTATTGTTTGAAGTAGAGATCATTTTCCTTTTCCCCTGGGCAGTAGTTTTCGGCAATGCAGAATTGATCCGGCAGACTAACGGTTTGTGGGGATGGGTATCGATGGCGGAAGTATTTCTATTTGTCTTCATTCTAGCGATAGGCCTGATCTATGCATGGGTAAAAGGATACCTCGATTGGGTACAACCAGATCCTGATCCCGAAAAATTCGAATCTAAAGTTCCGCAGAATTTATACGAAGCGGTAAATAAAAAATACGAGAAGTAGATATGAGTTGGTTCAACATTCACTCATACTAAATTCATAACTCATAATTCATAACTCATAATTCAAAAAAAATGTTGCTCGATCAAAAGTTTGGTAGTGGAGGAGTGGTGGTGACGAAAGTAGACGATATTCTAAACTGGGCTCGCTTGTCTTCCCTTTTTCCTATGGGTTTCGGGATTGCTTGTTGCGCGATAGAAATGATGTCGGCTTATGCATCGGGTTATGATCTTGATCGGTTTGGTGTATTGCCTCGTTCTTCACCGAGGCAATCCGACTTGATGATCGTAGCGGGAACAGTAACCTTTAAAATGGCTGACCGCATTCGTCGTTTGTATGAACAAATGCCGGAGCCACGCTATGTGATCTCTATGGGATCCTGCTCCAATTGCGGAGGTCCTTATTGGGAACATGGGTATCACGTGGTGAAAGGAGTGGATCGAATCATTCCTGTAGATGTATACGTGCCAGGATGTCCACCGCGGCCGGAAGCATTGATCGGAGGAATCATGAAGCTGCAGGAGAAGATCCGGCAAGAAAGTTTGATGGAACCGGCAGCGCTGAAAAAAATAATGGCTAAAAAAGGTGTAGTGTTCAACGGTTAAAAATGTTTCTTTTTCTATTGATATTATTCTCCAACTTTTTTGTGGCTCTTCCCCTGGCTGCACAAGATGATAATATCATTACCATAGAAAAAAAGATCAAGCTGCATCATACCAAACAAGTAAAAGTGATCCGCTACCGCATCGACAGTTGTACTTTTTATTTCGATGCACAACATTTTATTTCGGAAGAGAATGTGAACGAAGGAAAACATAAATACCATGAGCCAGTGCTCAAAGATCTGGAACTCCTGCTCGCACACCGCGACACCGTTGATCTTTCTACACATAAATATGCGGCCATTGTCTCCAGCCTTGTAAACGATGCATTGGAAAAAGGATATGTAGAGATTTTTTTTTCAGGAAAACCTTATCATGGTAAAATGGTGCTCAATATTGAATATTGGGACAAAGATGTACACACAGAAGAAAATAAGAACAGCAATTTTTATCGCCCCGACAGCGATATCTTTATGCTGACAGAAGGCGATATCTTTTACTACTATACGCCTGCAGTCAAAAGAGCGGCACATAAATTCAGAGATTGAAAATGTTATTTCCAGAAATAAAAAATAAGCTTGTAGAAAAATTCGGAGAAGCGATCGTGCTTTCTGAAAATACTGCTTACGCACAACCTCAGCTGACAATTGCCGCGAAGGAACTTCCGGATGTCTGCTTGTTTCTAAGAGATACCGAAGGATTGTACTTCGATTATCTTTCTTGCCTTACCGGCCTGGACAACGGCCCGGAGAAAAAAACAATGGAGGTGTTGTATCATCTTTATTCTATCCCTTACGAACATTCGTTTGTGATAAAAGTAGAAACCGATCGCGAACAACCGGAAGTGCCTACTGTGTCTACGATCTGGCGCACGGCCGATTGGCATGAACGCGAAGCCTATGATCTATTTGGGATCCGTTTCACCAACCACCCAGACCTGAGAAGGATCCTGATGCCCGCAGACTGGGAGGGATTCCCGCTGCGAAAAGATTACCAGGAGCAGGAATATTATCATGGAATAAAAGTCAGATATTAATTTTGAATTATGAGTTATGAATTATGAATGGTTAAAAAATCATGTTCATCTTTCAATTCTGTAAATCAAGGTTCAGACAAACTCATAACTTATAATTCAACATTCATAATTTCAAAAATGCCTACAGATCATATACAATACAAATACCACCCAAACCACCTTGCCAACTCTGAGCCGCTGGCTACAGATCTAAGCAAGTTGCGTACAGAAGAAATGGTGCTCAATATGGGCCCTCAGCATCCTTCTACGCATGGTGTGTTGCGACTAGAGGTAGTGACCGACGGAGAGATCATTAAAAATGTAGTGCCGCATTTCGGATACTTGCATCGTTGCTTTGAAAAACATGCAGAAAAACTTCCCTACAATCAACTCATTCCTTTTGTAGACCGCATGGATTACCTGGCGGCAATGAATTCGGAACATGCTTACGCAATGGGCGTAGAAAAAATGCTGGGCATTGACAAAGATGTTCCCAAACGAGTGGAATACATTCGTGTACTGGTAGCAGAGCTAAACCGCATTGCCTCTCACTTTATTGCGATCGGTACATATGGACTCGATATCGGTACGTTCACACCGTTCCTCTGGCTCATGCGCGACCGTGAGCACCTGAATCGCTTGCTGGAATGGGTTTCTGGCGCACGTATGTTGTACAACTATATCTGGATCGGTGGATTGTATTACGATCTTCCCGTAGGATTTGAAGAACGCTGCGCAGATTTTATCCGCTACCTGAAACCAAAATTGATCGAGCTGCAAAAAATTGTGATCGACAATAAAATTTTTATTCAACGCACTGCCAATATTGGCGTGCTTCCGCTTGATCTTGCGATCAACTACGGTATTTCCGGTCCTTGTCTCCGCGCTTCCGGTTTGCGTTTCGATCTTCGTCGTGTAGATGCGTATTCAGTTTATCCGGAACTTGATTTTGACGTTCCGGTAGGCAAAGGAGAAATGGGTACTACCGGCGATTGCTGGGATCGTACGCATGTACGTGTACTCGAATGCTGGGAATCGGTAAAGATTATTGAGCAATGTTTGCAAAAGCTGACAGGCGAACACAAGCGTACACGTGAGTTTGATCCGCAGGCTCATGTACCAAAAAAGATCCGTCCGAAGATGATGGATTTTTATGCAAGAGCTGAAAATCCAAAAGGAGAATTAGGATTCTTCTTCCGTACTACAGGCACCTACGATGTGCCTTTCCGTGTGAAGGTACGTTCGTGCTGCTTCGTCAACCTCTCTGTACTTCCTGCCATCACCAAAGACGTAATGCTCGCCGACCTCATTGCTATCCTCGGTTCGCTGGATATTATGATGGGAGAGATCGATCGATAATTGCCGGATACCAGATTTAAAATAATCATCTGGTGTCTGGCATCCGGTATCTACCATCAAATTTTTCCTGGTTATATTTCGTTATTTTACTCAGCGTTCTCAACTCATTCAGCGTATCGATCACTTCGGGAAAATGGTTTCTAGTTTTCCAGGCTCGTAGTTTTATTTTTTCCAGGTCGGAAGCATTGTAGATCGACTGATCGAAAATATTTTCTGTACCCTGCGTAGATAAATGAAATCCGAAACGCTCATTTATTTCGCCGATCACACGAGGAATATTTTTTACAAAATCATCGATATGAATAAGAATACTATTTTTCTGATTTTTTTGAAACATGCGCATGACTTCACGGTTATAAAAATCCCAGGCTTTGAAAGCGAAGGAAGGATTTTTACGCACTTTTCTATCGCTACCTCTTCTGAAAAGAGAATCCGCTACATCCCATGGATCACGGTATACAAACAAGTAGTAAGCATCCGGAATTTTCTGGCACCAGTAATTCATAAATAAAGTAGTGCGCGGGTTTTTCCATCCCCATTGAAGCTGCTGATTTTTTTCGATCAGCTGCGTAGCTTCCTTGTCTAGCTCAGCAGGCAATTGATCGATGGTTTGTAAGTCCCAGCCATCAACGTTGAGCGATGAATGTTGAAGCGCTTTTGTATGAAGATTATGAAAATCGGTACTTTCAAAATGTCCCTTGGTATTGCCGTTGCCGGCTCCCATCAATTCATCTCCGATGAACAATCCGGCTTTTTGTAGAATAGCAGAAGTCAAAGATGTACCAGACCGGTGCATCCCGATAATGATCAAACATTTCATTTACGTTTTTGATTTAGTAATACACAGAATAAAACTGCGTCCTTGATTGCTCGAGGGTATAGCAATGACAAAGACTTCCTGTTGTTTTGGTATTTAGGACCGGTCTTGTGTAATTAGACGACGGAGCGTGAAAATACTTTCGCTCCTTGTTTAAAAAATATTGAAATTATGAGTTATGAATGTTGAATTATGAGTTTGCCTGAATCTTGATTTTACAGGAATGAAGAATTAGGCAAAAGAATGGTCTGTAAATTTCTAATGAAAAATAAGGCTCAGTTCAACTTCAAATTCATCAACTCATAATTTAACATTCATAACTCATAATTTTACTAATAGTTTTTCTCTCCAACGCTTTCTTGGAAATACACAAAGAATTGAAAAAATAAACGCGTAATTGTTTCATTCTGTATTGCTTATACAAATCGAAATGAATATTTTTGATAGAATAGGTAAAGCGATTTTATAATTCATGCAGCATTCCGATCGTATTGTATCAGTAGATTTTCTGCGCGGGCTTACCGTGGCGGCTATGATCCTGGTTAATAATCCCGGAAGTTGGAAATTTATTTTTCCTCCGCTTGAACATGCTGCCTGGAATGGTTGTACACCTACTGATCTCGTATTTCCATTTTTTCTTTTCATCATAGGGATTTCCATTTGCTATTCGCTGAGCGTTCCTAAAATGTCTACCAGCAACCAAAGTGAATTGGTAATTAAAATTATTAAACGAAGCCTGATCCTGTTTTTGATCGGTGTTTTGCTGAATATCGGTTTGGAAACCACTTTCTCCAACTTCCGCATTCCTGGCGTGCTACAAAGAATTTCCATTGTATTTTTAATTTCTGCTTTATTATTTTTGAAAACTTCCCTGCGTACGCAAATAATTGTAACGGTAAGTATACTGGTCAGTTATTGGTTAATAATGACATTCATTCCCGTACCGGGCATAGAAGCCTCAACTCTTGAGAAGGATACAAATCTCAGCGCCTGGTTGGATCATCAGGTGTTGAAAGCACATGTGTGGCGTTACACGCGTACTTGGGATCCTGAAGGAATTCTCAGCACATTGCCTGCTATTGCTTCTTGCCTGATTGGTGTGCTCACAGGTACATGGCTAAAAAGCGATTGCAGCCGGGAAGAAAAAAATAACGGGTTATTTGTGACCGGGAATTTATTCATCGTTGCAGGTCTTTTCTGGGGATTGTTTTTCCCAATCAATAAAAGTATATGGACCAGCTCTTATGTACTTTATACTTCCGGCATAGCGCTTAATGGACTAGCCCTTTCTTACTGGTTGCTGGATATAAAGGGATATAGAAAATATACTTCTCCATTCCTGGCTTTTGGTTCTAATGCTCTCACGGCTTATGTGGCTTCAGAATTTCTGGCGAAAATAATTTATACTATACAGATCAGTTTTCGCGGAACAAAAATTTCTGTGAAAGAAGCTTTGTTCGAAAGCCTTTCCCTGCCAGGATTAGACCTAAGGTTTCTATCGCTGCTGCTAGCGATTGTGTGGGTATTGCTGATTGGCTGGTCGGTAATGGAATTGTATAAAAGAAAAATATTTATAAAAGTATAGAGCACAACATAACTACATAAATTTAATTAACCTATAAAACTGAATTTCTATGTCAAACAGAATCAGATCTTTTGAAGAGTATAAAAAAGAATATCAATACAGTGTAGAGAAGCCAGAAGAATTCTGGGCGGAGAAAGCATCCTATTTTACATGGAGAAAAAAATGGGATAAGGTATTGGATTGGAATTTTGAAAAAGCAGAAACTAAATGGTTCATCGGAGGTAAACTAAATATCACAGAAAACTGTCTCGACAGACACCTAGCTACAGAAGGCAATCACGTGGCCATGATCTGGGAGCCGAATGAGGTAAATGAAAAAGAAATAAAACTCACTTATAAAGAACTGCACAGCAAAGTTTGTCAGTTTGCTAATGTACTCAAGGCAAAAGGTGTAAAGAAAGGTGATCGTGTTTGTCTTTATATGCCTATGGTACCAGAGCTGATGATCGCTGTATTAGCATGTGCCCGTATCGGCGCAATTCACTCTGTAGTGTTCGCAGGATTTTCCGCCAGCGCTCTTGCCGACAGGATCCAGGATGCAGAGATGTCTGTAGTGATCACGTCTGACGGGGCTTACAGAGGTGCCAAAGCAATGGGTGTGAAAAAGATCGTAGACGAGGCATTGGAAAAATGTCCGCAGGTAAAAACGGTGATTGTTTACAAACGCACAGGCGAAGAGCAAAAAATGATTGCCGGTCGCGATAGCTGGTGGCATGAAGAGATTGTAAAAGTAAACGATCAATGCCCGGCTGAAGAAATGGATGCGGAAGATCCTTTGTTTATTCTATATACTTCCGGTTCTACAGGCAAACCAAAAGGTGTGCTGCATACTACAGGAGGTTATATGGTATATGTAGATTATTCTTTCCGGAACGTATTCCAAACTGATCCCGACAGCATCTACTGGTGTACTGCCGACATCGGCTGGATAACCGGGCACTCTTACCTGACTTATGGTCCGCTGCTCTCGGGCAATACTACTATTGTATTCGAAGGCGTGCCTACTTATCCTGATGCAGGAAGATTCTGGCAAGTGATCGACAAATATAAAGTGACGCATTTCTACACCGCGCCTACTGCCATCCGCTCGCTGATGGGCTTTGGACTGGATCCCGTCAAACCATACAAGTTGGATTCTCTCAAAGTGCTTGGTTCTGTGGGAGAGCCGATCAACGAAGAAGCCTGGCATTGGTATGATGAAAACATCGGGAAGAAAAAATGCCCGATCGTAGATACCTGGTGGCAAACAGAAACGGGAGGAATTCTTATTTCTCCGCTGGCAGGCATTACAGTCACAAAGCCTTCTTACGCTACACTACCGCTTCCGGGTGTGCAACCAGTGATTGTAGACAACGATGGAAATGAACTAAAAGGAAATGGTGTGGAAGGAAATCTTTGTATGAAATTCCCTTGGCCTTCGATCATCCGCACCACTTATGGCGATCATGAGCGCTGCCGTCAGAATTATTTTTCTACTTATAAAAATATGTACTTCACCGGCGATGGTTGTAAACGCGACGAAGACGGCTACTACAGGATCCTGGGCCGTGTAGACGATGTGATCAATGTGTCGGGCCACAGAATGGGTACCGCGGAAGTCGAAAATGCTATCAACGAGCACGAAGATGTGATTGAATCAGCAGTGGTAGGATATCCGCACGATATCAAAGGACAAGGTATTTATGCCTTTGTGATTTGTGAAAAGAATGATAAATCTGAAGAAGCGTTGAGAATCGAGATTACTTCTGTAGTAAACAAGATCATCGGTCCGATCGCGAAACCGGATAAGATCCAAATTGTAACCGGTCTTCCGAAGACGAGGTCAGGAAAGATCATGCGTAGAATTTTGCGTAAAATAGCCGAAGGAGATGTTTCCAACCTCGGAGATACTTCTACACTATTGGATCCGGGAGTAGTGGAAGAGATCAAGAACGGCGCCCTGGTACCGTTAAAAAGTTAATTAATCCAACTTATAAGATTTATTAAGCTTATAGGTGGATTTCAAAAATACCAAACCTCCAAGGTCTCTGAAAACCTTGGAGGTTTTTGTATTTTCTAATTTCAGCTAATTTTTTCAAAAGTTACACGCCGGTAAAAACGGTTCAAAACAACTTTGTATTCTTTTTCAATTCAGTACTCAAAATTTAAAATTCAAAATATCTCCTCTCTTCTCCCCAAATTATTATACCCTTTAAGCCTTTTATATAATTTTTTTCTTCAGGTGTATTATAATGGAATATGGTTTCCATAAATAGCGTTTTTTTGAAAATTTAAATGTTTTTTAAGTAAATCAAAGCGATATTTCCATAGTAATTTTAACGTTATTTTAATACCTCCAAACGTGAAAATATTTGGAATTTATGTTTACAGATAGAAGGTAAATTTTAATTTACTATCAGAGTAAGGGGCAAAGGGCCTAAAACGAGAAATCTGAAGGATTTCCTTAAAAAGGCGAAAGAGGCTTATTTATTACATCGGAAATATATAAACCCTTGAATACAAGATGGACGTATATCTAAATAAGGATAACCGTTCGTTGGAATAGTTATAGAACAACTAGAAAATAAAATTCAAAGAATATGATTATGGACAAAAACGTATTGAGCTCAGAACCGTCACTAGCGGTTAACAGGTTTGAAAAGATCTCTACCGAGATTTTTGCAAATTCTGAGCAAGGTTCCAAAGCAATTGCGAGAGAGATAGCAGATTTGATCAGAAGTAAGCAGAAGGAACTAAAACCTTGCGTTTTGGGACTGGCAACAGGTTCTACTCCTAAAAAAGTATACGCCGAGCTGATCCGCTTGCACCGTGAGGAAGGACTTAGCTTTAAAAACGTCGTAACATTTAATCTTGACGAATATTATCCAATGGAGCCAGATGCGCTGCAAAGCTATGTACGCTTCATGGAAGAACAACTTTTCAACCACGTAGACATTCCGAAAGAAAATTACAACATCCCTAACGGAACATTGAAATTGGAAGACATCCCCGCTTACTGCAAAGAATACGATGCAAAGATCGAGGAGTTTGGAGGATTAGATCTGCAATTATTGGGAATCGGTGGCAACGGACATATCGGGTTCAACGAACCAGGTTCATTGATCAACTCACGCACAAGGTTGATAGCGCTGGATCACTCTACCAGAGCCGCTGCGGCAGGGGAGTTCCAGGGGTTAAGCAAAGTACCTAAAAAAGCGATCACGATGGGAATAAGTACCATCATGCAAGCTAAAAGAATTATCCTGATGGCTTGGGGCGAAAGCAAGGCAAAGATAGTGAAGACCGCAGTAGAAGGGCCCATCGTAGATACAGTGCCTGCTTCTTATTTGCAAAATCATAGCAATACCGCTTTCGTGATCGACCAAGCCAGTGCTACAGAGCTTACACGCGTAAACACCCCATGGCTCATTGATTCAGTGACATGGGATAAAGCGATGATCAAAAAAGCAGTTTGCAAACTTTCACTGCAACTGAACAAGCCTATCTTAAAGCTGACCAACAAAGATTATAACGACAACGGGATGAGCGATCTTCTTGCTCAGCACGGAAATGCATACGACATCAACATCATCGTTTTCAACGACCTTCAGCGAAGCATCACCGGATGGCCAGGAGGAAAACCAAATGCAGACGATAGCACACGCCCTGAGAGAGCGCTCCCTGCTTCCAAACGCGTGATCATTTTCTCTCCACACCCTGACGACGATATCATCTCAATGGGAGGAACTTTCCAACGTCTGCAGGATCAGGGACACGATGTACACGTAGCTTACCAAACTTCGGGAAACATTGCCGTGACAGATGATGAAGCGCTACGATTTGCAGGTTTTGTATGCGAGTACAATGAGAAGTTTGGCATCAACAATACAGAAGCCAACAAGATCTACCAAAAAGCGATCGATTTCATTCACAATAAAAAAACATCTGAAGTAGATATTCCTGAAGTGCGCTACATCAAAGGCCTGATCAGGGTGGGAGAGGCGAAGGCTACTTGCCGCTTTGTAGGCAACGGAGAAGCGAAAGCACATTTTCAAAATCTTCCTTTCTACGAAACAGGCAAAGTGCAGAAAAACCCTCCGGGAGAAACAGATATCAAGATTACGATGGACCTGATCGAGCAGATCAAACCACATCAGATCTTCGCTGCTGGCGACCTGGCTGATCCACATGGTACACACAAAGTTTGTCTTGACATCGTCTTTGAAGCGTTGAGAAGATTAAAAGACAAAGACTATATGAAAGACTGCTGGGTATGGCTTTACAGAGGCGCCTGGGCAGAATGGGATATCAACGAAATTGAAATGGCCGTGCCCATGAGTCCTGACCAAGTATTGAAAAAAAGATTTGGGATCTGGAAACACCAATCACAAAAAGACGGTGTGGTATTCCAGGGTACAGACTCAAGGGAATTCTGGCAACGCGCAGAAGAGCGCAACAAGACTACTGCTGAATTGTACAACAAGCTAGGTCTCGCAGAGTATGCGGCGATGGAAGCTTTTGTACGCTATAAATTCTAAGGCATTACATACCGGAAGATCCGGAACGAACCAATTAGTTAACATAAACCAATCAAAATTATGAATCACCTAATCAATCTTTATCTGTCCAGAAACCTGGGAGAAAAAATGCTGGGTTGCCTGATCGGCGAAATCGTCAGAACTTCTAATTTTGACAAATACACACAAGGAATTATCGACGGCATCGAGCTCAATAAAAAGATCGCCTTGTTTGTAAAAGATCATCCTGTATATGAAAGAAGCCGTGCCAAGCTGAATCCTAAATATTCCAAACACTCTTCCAAGATCATCGACATTTTCTACGATCATTTCCTGGCGGCCAACTGGAGCAAGTATTCCAACGAATCGCTGGAGCAATTTGCGAAAGAGAGTTATCAGTTCATCGAAGACAATCACAACATTCTTCCCTATAAATTGAGAAAGCTGATTGCTGTGATGATCAATAACAACTGGCTGGTAAATTATTCGAGCGTACAAGGCGTACACAGCTTCATGAGAGAGATCACCCGCAGAGATACGTTCCAGACCAACCTGGAATATTCACTGGAAGACCTGATCAATCATTATAACGAATTCAAGGCAGACTTCGAAGAGATCTTCCCTCAGATGATCCAGCATGTACAGGAATTAATCCATTCGGAAGAGCTTGTATTGCAAGAAGTTTACAGATAAAATCTAAAATAATTTTGATATTGGTTTAATCTACAACGACTTAGTCTTGAAGGCTAAGTCGTTGTCATTTTTATAGAAAATATATTTACTTCAAAGTATGGAGATAAAGGCTTTAATATTAAATTAGCATGATTTTCTTTAACGGAAATCAGAAAAATCTAAGTCTTTAACTAATTAATAGAAGTAAAATATGGCAGGAGTTTCGTCAAAGCCCGGTTTAAATGAAGTAAAACTGGAAGAAGGAAAGAATTATACCGTACCGTTGATGGTGCTCACAAGCTTATTCTTTATGTGGGCGGTGGCGACTAATTTAAATGATATTTTAATTCCTCACCTTAAAAAAGCTTGCGACCTGACTGACTTTCAATCGTCGCTGATTCAATCCGCTTTCTTTGCCGGATATTTCTTATTGTCTTTGCCAGCTGGTAGAATCATTACAAAAGTAGGTTATAAAAATGGTATCCTCATCGGCCTTAGCCTTTGTGCATTGGGCGCATTGTTGTTCATCCCTGCTGCCGCTACACTTACCTTTGGAATGTTCCTATTTGCTCTTTGTGTATTAGCCGGAGGAATTTCTTTTTTGCAGGTAGCTGCTAATCCTTATGTAGCAGTGTTAGGTCCACCGGAAACCTCTTCCAGCCGTCTAAATCTTGCACAAGCATTTAATTCATTAGGTGCGACAGTTGGTCCTTATATTGGAGCAAAACTGATCTTATCCAATGTAGAAAAAACATCTGCTGAATTAGCTGCCTATTCTTCTGATCAATTGGCTGCTTACCGCTTGGCGGAAGCATCAATGGTAAAATTACCTTACCTTGGATTAGCAGGAATTTTCATTGCTTTGGCGGTCTTCATCTATTTCTCCAACCTGCCTACGATCGTCGAACAATCCAGCGAAGCTTCTACAGCGGAGCATGTTGCTAAAGGAAGTGCGCTTAATTACTCCAACCTCGTTTTCGGAGTGATCGCAATCTTTGTATACGTAGGTGCAGAAGTAGGCATCGGAAGCTTTATCATTCGCTATATGCAATACCTGAAAATACCTGATATCACAGAGCAGTCAGCAGCTTCTTTCATTAGCTATTATATGTTTGGCGCGATGACTGGTCGTTTCATAGGTTCAGCGCTGATGCAAAAAATCAAACCAAATAAAATTCTTGCCTTCAACGCTTTTGTAGCTTTCCTACTGGTAATATCTTCAGTATTCTCGGTGGGTTATACAGCGGTGATCCTGGTAGTGTTGGTTGGCTTGATGAACTCTATCATGTTCCCAACTATCTTTACTCTTGCGATCGATGGACTAGGTAAGTTTACTAAAGATGGTTCTTCTTACCTGATCATGGCGATCGTAGGCGGTGGAATCATTCCTCCGATCATGGGTGCAATTTCTGATAGTTCAAATATTCAAACAGCTTATATCGTACCTGCGATCTGTTATTTGTATATTCTTTTCTATGGACTGATTGGCTACAAGAAAAAATAATAGTACGAAAGACTAAAAGAAAAGGGATCGAATTTTCGATCCCTTTTCTTTTGTCTCAAGACTCACACTCATACTCCATACTGACCTACAGCAGGCCAGTGTGGAGTGTGAGAATTTCTTCAAATGCTTAGAAGTGTTTCCATCCCTGTGCCTTAATAGGGAAGCTGTTTCCAGCTTTAGTGATCACATTTACACCAGCGGCAGCATCTTTTAAATAACCGATCGGGGTAATGTTTGGATTGTTCCTGATCTTTTCGAAATCCTCTTGCCGGATGGTAAACAATAATTCATAATCTTCGCCGCCATTCATCATCACTGTAAGCGGATCGAGATCAAATTCGCGCGCTACTTCGTATGTCATCTGGTCAATCGGGAATTTATCTTCGAATAGATCTGCACCGGTGCCGGAAGCCTGGCAAATATGCATGATCTCCGAAGCCAATCCGTCTGATATATCAATCATAGAAGTAGGATGGATATCTAGTGTAACCAGCTCTTTGAGCACATCAAGTCTAGGTTCTGGCTTCAGCTGGCGTTGTACTATATATTCTTTTTCGTCCAGTTCAGGCTGCATATTTGGGTCAGCGAGGAAAGATTGCTTTTCTCTTTCCAATACTTGCAAGCCCATGTAAGCCCCGCCAATATCGCCGCTGATGCAAACGATATCGTTTGGCTTGCCGCCGCTACGGTATACCACTTTGTCGCGGTCTGCAGTGCCCACCACGGTAATGCCAAGGATCAGGCCGGCTCTGGAAGAAGTGGTGTCGCCGCCTACAAGATCCACCTGGTAGCGTTCGCAAGCCAGGAGCATTCCCTGGTATAGCTCGTCGATGGCTTCTACAGAGAAGCGATTGCTACATGCCAGGCTTACGACGATCTGCTCAGGCTTTCCGTTCATCGCGGCGATGTCGGAAAGGTTTACGGCTACTGCTTTATAGCCTAAATGTTTTAGGGGAACATAGGTAAGATCAAAATGAATCCCTTCAGTTAGTGTATCAGTGGAAATAAGGAACACTTCTTTTTCATTTTTATCAATCACCGCTGCATCGTCCCCGATACCCTTGATACTAGTGGAGTTACGAAGTACAGAAGCATTTTTAATCCGCTCTATTAGCCCGAATTCGCCTATTTCATTTAATTCTGTACGTTGCACGTTATTCATATATATATTTAATTTTAAAACGGTCTAATTTTTGTATATTTGCATAAGAAAAACATAAGTCTATAACTGTTTAATCATAATTTCTATGAAAAAGATAATTGCTTTAGTTATGTTATTTTCTGTAGTTCTTTTTACTACTGATTTTACTCCACGTAAAAGTAAAAAATGTAAAGAGAATAGCAAGAAAGTAAAAAAAATGAGAAAGTCTGGACAGCTTAAAATGTAACTTGAGTGATGAGAAAGACGACCGTACTTTTTTTTGCTATTTCTGTGGTTGGAATGTTGCTGTTCTCCTGTGTGAGGGCAAACAAGCAATGTAAAGCCGATCACAAAAAAGCCAAAAAGAATCACATTGGCTGGAAGTATTAAGCTTCCTACAATCCTGGTAGAATATTATGAAGCCTTTCCTTTTCGGATGGGCTTTTTTTTGTCTGAACATGATCGAAAATCATAATTTCAGTCATGATATATTGCCCAGGGCTTTAACCCTGGCACCCCTTTCAGGCCAAGTTATTAACATTTTTTTCCCTCAACTTTATTTTAGTTAATTTTGTTCATACACTGTTAACATCATCATCCAACGAACATGATTAATCTGAACTCCAGGGAGAAATTTGAACAAAGGCATTTAGGGAAATCGGACGAAGAAATGAACGCCATGCTTTCGGCGATCGGAGTAACGTCACTGGATCAATTAATAGATCAGACCATTCCTGCCGGAATCCGTCTTAAAAAAACGTTAAACCTTCCGGAAGCAAAAACAGAATTTACCTTTCTAAAAGAATTTAAACAACTTGTTTCTAAAAATAAGATCTACCGTTCTTACCTGGGACTAGGATACTATAATACCATTACACCTCCGGTGATCCTGCGCAATATTCTGGAAAATCCGGGATGGTACACCGCTTATACGCCATACCAGGCCGAGATTGCGCAAGGAAGATTGGAAATGCTCATCAACTATCAAACGATGGTGACCGAACTTACCGGGATGGAAATTGCCAATGCTTCTCTCCTGGATGAAGCTACTGCAGCGGCCGAGGCCATGACTATGCTGCACAGCGCACGCAAAGCTTCTAAAAAATCGGCGGAAGTTTATTTGGTTTCCGAAACCTGTTTTCCTCAAACTATTGATGTACTCAAGACCCGCGCTACACCGCTGGGCATTCAACTAAAAATTAAAAAGATCGAAGCTTCGGATGTCTCCGATCCTTCGGTGTTTGGCGTGTTTCTGCAAACACCGGATAAAAACGGTGTGCTGGAAGATCTCAGCTTATTTATCAGTGCTGCACACTCACGCGAGATCGCGGTTTGTGTGGCTACAGACTTGCTGAGCCTTACGCTTACTACTTCTCCCGGAGAAATGGGCGCTGATGTGGTGATCGGTTCTTCACAACGCTTCGGTGTACCAATGGGATTCGGTGGTCCGCATGCCGGATTCTTTGCTACCAAAGACGAATACAAACGTCTGCTGCCCGGAAGAGTAATTGGTGTATCTGTAGATGCTCAAGGAAACCCCGCTTACCGCATGGCACTGCAAACACGCGAGCAACATATACGTCGCGAAAAAGCAACTTCCAATATTTGTACCGCACAAGTGCTGCTGTCGGTAATTGCCGCAGCATACGCGGTATACCACGGTCCGAAAGGATTGAAAGCGATCGGAGAAAAAGTACATGGCCTGGCGGTAACACTGGAAGCCACTTTGAAAGAGATTGGCTTTGCGCAACTGAATCCTTTATACTTCGATACGCTTACAATTGAAGCTGGAGAGAAGAAGAATCTTATCGCAGAATTGGCAGAGCAGTTCCAACTTAATTTCCGCTACGAAGACACAAAAGTATTTATCTCATTTGACGAAACCTCCGATATTCGTGATGTACGTGATATCGTCACTGTTTTCGCAAAAGCTAAAGGCCTTGGAATGGCGCCGGTAGCCGAAGAAGTAAATGCTAAGCTTGGATCGCTTGTCAGAAAATCTGCATACCTGACACATCATGTTTTCAACAGCTATCATACCGAACATCAAATGCTGCGCTATCTGAAGCAGTTGGAAAATAAAGACCTTTCACTTACTCATTCCATGATCTCGCTGGGCTCTTGTACCATGAAGCTCAACGCGACCACAGAGATGATTCCAGTAACATGGCCGGAGATCGGAGGGATCCACCCTTTTGCCCCGGCTTCGCAGACGGAAGGTTACAGACAATTGTTTACAAACCTGGAAGCATGGCTCGGAGAAATAACGGGCTTCGCCGGTGTTTCGCTTCAGCCAAATTCCGGTGCGCAAGGCGAATACGCAGGCCTGATGGTGATCCGCGCCTGGCACCAGCACCGTGGACAAGATCATAGAAATATTTCATTGATCCCTTCTTCTGCACATGGCACGAACCCTGCAAGCGCTGTGATGGCGGGTATGCAGGTGGGAGTAGTGAAGTGCGATGAAAGAGGAAACATCGATGTGGCGGACTTGAAAGAAAAAGCGATTGCGCACAAAGATGATCTTTCTTGCCTGATGGTAACATACCCTTCCACCCACGGGGTGTTTGAAGAAAGCATTATAGAGATCTGTAAGATCATCCACGACAATGGTGGACAAGTGTACATGGACGGCGCCAACATGAATGCACAAGTTGGATTGACCAGCCCG
>Ga0310813_10000338_pt1 | contig 30920 bp, 46 predicted proteins | sample YN3metagenome_FD_203086 | JGI IMG/M metagenome (GOLD analysis project Ga0310813, IMG submission 203086) | Soil microbial communities from experimental microcosm in Duke University, North Carolina, United States - YN3 | ecosystem: Engineered > Artificial ecosystem > Soil microcosm > Unclassified...
TGGCGTCCCGTAGGGGATTCGAACCCCTGTCGCCGCCGTGAAAGGGCTTAGGCTTGTGAGCAATATCAATGAGTTGCGGCGATTTTGTGCTACTTTCGACTACTCTGAAACCCGCAGAAAACCTCAGCCAACGACTGTGTAGTGGTTCATTTGAACCAGGGTTATTCGGGGCCCGGCCACGCCTCCCACCCCCTCACCGTATCCACCCAGCTCGGGTGATAGAGCAGCGCGCCGCGGTGCCCGCACCGCTCGCAAACCAAGCTCCGTCGCAGCACCTCGCCTGACGCATCCGGCCCCCATCGGATCACGAACGGCGCGATGGCCAGAGGCCGGCGATGATTACACGCCGGGCATACAGCCCAATGCCAGCCGGGCTCATGTTGCAGGGATTTTAGATCTGGGGCCGACATGGATGGAACAAAGCAGGAACGCGAGAGGGAGTCTAGTCAGCCGACGCCGCGCAGCCAAACCATCGCCCGCGCCGCACAAACCCTCTAACAAAAATGCTGATTTTTCCGCATTCGCGCTTGCAAAAATGCAGAAAAGTCTGCATATTTGTCTGGCGATGGAGGGGGCGGATGGGCCGCCCCCGTCGCACCGGAGGTAGAAAAGATGATGGTCAAGATCATCGTTTTCGTCCTTCAGGTTCTAGAAGCGGTCGCTGAACTGCTGAACTAGGCTTGAAGGACCCCGGCGTCAGTTGCACCTGACGCCGGGAACCTCCCAAATATAGGGCTGATGACGTGAAGGCACAATATTTTTTGGAGTGGATGAAGGCCGCGGATGTTCGGTTTGCTGCGGACATCACTCGCTTGATTGGTATCGAGCGGACGACGGCGCAGCGGTGGCTCAACGCGGCGCGAGACGGGGAGGATGTCCCTGTGCGCCGGCCCTTCGCGCTGGCTATGGCGGCCGTTGCCCAGGGGCTGGAGCCTTGGGGTTATCAAGCCACGGACGACGCCTGAAGAGGCCGGCTTCTGCCAAATGAGCAATCTCGTTAGATCAGAATTTGATGAAAATCACCGTCTCATTCTGAAAATCGACGCCGTCAACTTTGTAACCAGCAAGTCTCCAAGCCTTTGCTTGGACATGTCGCCCGTCTTCATCTTCGTTCATCCACCATCTGGCGTCGCCTTTTCGCGCATAAGGCGCGAGTTGGGCGTCGATGATCTGCTCTATTCTGGCGAAGGTGAGCGTGATCGAAGATGCCCCATCTTTCTCTAGGTGCAGTTTAAGCGGGTCATGCTTTGCCATAGTAAATCCTCATTTGATAACTCCCATGTCAGAAAGTAGCGGCGCAGGATCAGCGCGACCGCGCTCCATCGCGCTAAGCTGGGCGCATGAAATGCCGATCCGATTGGCGCACGCAAGTATGCTTTCTTGGCTGGCCACTCGACGCCCCCTATGGTCGGCTCCGATCCGCTTCCACTCCCTGGTCGCCCAAGAGACTTTTCCACCGCCGCCGCATGTTGCGCATGGGATATCGGTGCGCAGCTCGCCGGGACGAGCTTCTCCATAATCAACGAAGGCGCTGATTTTGCCAGTCGCGCCACAGTCGGGGCATGGAAAGGCGCTCATGGCTTGTACTGCCTCTCAATTTTCTGAGTTTCTTTCCACTGACGCACACAATTCAAAAAATACGTCCAGCCGATCAAATCTTGAAATTCAGCTTTCCAGAGGACGTAGTACGGGGCCGGTCCTGAATCATCAAACCCAGCATCCAGGCGAGCAAAGACTTTCCGGTTCTTGCCGCTCATCTGAAGTCATCCAAACCAGTCGGAAACGAACCTTTGGGCCGCACCCTAGGGCGTGCAACCGGCGACGCCTTCGGATTCTCACGGGCTCGGATCACGACGCCGAAAAACCGCTCTCCGAAGGAGAGCCCGTAAAGGTCACATGCCTGGTCAAAGTCGATCCCACTTCCCGGCGTTCGCCAGTACAGCCTCATGGTTTGACCTTTCTACCAAAAATAGGTTGATCGCGCGGCCCGAGCTTCCGATAGGCCGTGGGCGGGCTGATCCCGATCTTATGCAGCTTCTCAGCATACGCCATGGCATAAACGAAATCAGCCACGACGCTTGCCTTTCAGGGTGCCCTTAATCAGGGCTGTTATCCATTGAGATAAACTGCGGTCGTCAGCAGCGGCAGCGGCCTCTGCGCTCGCCTTCGTTTCTGGGTCCATTCTAATTGCCACGAGGGCGGTCTTTCTTGGCGGCTTTGGAGTAGGTTTCTGCATGGGGAATTTGTATGCGGAATGTATGCTATTTGTCAAACAAATTTGTTGACCGATGGCCCGATGGGATAGTAGATTGCAATCATGATAATGAAGCTATGATCTCGACCAACTACGACCCCGAAGCGGACGCCCTCTATGTGCGGATCGCGCCAAAGGGAACGCCGGTTGCAGAGACCCGCGAGATTGAACCGGGCGTGATCCTGGACGTTGACGCTAAGGGCTCTGTCATCGGTATCGAGGTGCTGGGCGTGCGCGCCCGGTCCGCTGGGACGCCGGCTGCCGCTGCCTGACCCAACAATTCCCCGGAGGCCGCTATGAGAACACGCGAACAGGTCGAGGCTGAAGCGGTAAAAGCCGCGCTATCCGTTTTCGAGAACCGCAACGAATGGATCGATGGGCCGGCTGAGGGCATGCAGAAGGCAATGGAGGCTTATGAAGCGGCCTTGTGGATGCCTATTTCCGAAGCGCCGGACGAAACCAAAGAGAGCTTTTGGGTCCATGACGCCAAAAAGGGGGTGAAGGAAGCCACGCTCTCATTCGGGAATTGGTGTTACGAGGAATATGGCCAGGCGTTCGGGACTGCCTACCTGGAAAACCCGACGCACTTCCGCTATCCGCCGAAACCGCCCGAATCCACCTAACCTCCGAAAGGCCAAATATGCCCATCCGTCCTATTGAAGAGATCGACGTTTTCAAAGTACCGAGCAAGGATCTGGAGAATGTGATTGATCGAGGGATCAGGCACAAATCTGGCGCGACGCCGACGGACTTCCTCAACTCGTTCCTGCGCATTTCGCGCCCGCTTGCCTATGCGACCCAGGACGATTCGTGGGGTGAATTTGAGAAGCACTTCACCATTATCGTGCGCCGCATGGTCCGGGCCGAGCGCAAGCTTGAAGAGCTTGGCCACGTCGATAGCGACGATCTCGAAGACTGAATCCAACAACTGCCCGGAGCCGACATGGCAACTCTTACGGACGTCAGGAACATGACCCTCTGCCAGCCGGGCGTAATCGGCGCGCGAGTTTCTGACGATACGGCCTGGGGCATCACGGTCGAAGTATGGCTTGAAGAGGAAGCCGCAATCGAGCGCTTGCGGCAGACCTACTACAACAATTTACCTCTCGTCGTTTCGCCAACTGTCCGCATTATGGATGGCCCCGTGCCTGCCGATGCGCTGCCGTCTCGGCGCGATCTTCCGGCGCCTTACATCGATATGGCTGCTGAACCCGGGCCCCAGCTCGCGATCAGCAGCCCTCCTGAATCCACCTAATCCCCGGAGAATAAAGCCCTATGAGCGAAGAGCTTTCTCACGATGACATCCTTGATTGTGCCTGCACGCTTGGCGCCCACGGGGACATCATCGTTCGGGCTTTCTCCAATCCGCTATGGATTGACCCGGAGGAGATAGACTTTCGTCACCGAGTCCGCGACCTGCAAAACGTAGGATCAGTGATCAATGAGGGTCGGGCGTTATGCGAGGACTTTCGCCAAGTGCTCGCCTCAATCCTTGCAGACCGACCGATCACGTCTCTTACTTTTGAGGATCTCAGGCTAGTTGCATTTCGCCATCGAGAATGGCTGCCGACGGGCATGGTAAGATGGAGGGGCCTGGTAAGCAGATGTCGAGGCCAGCCGTTCAGGATCTGTTGAACGATAAAAATCCCCATATGTCCTGAAACGAAAAAGGCCCCGGATTGCTTCGGAGCTTTAGAAAATTCGTCCGAAAATATGCGGATTCTATAAAGTCACCATCGCCAGCCAGGGCCAAGCCATTGCCCACCACCAGGCGCAGGCCATCGCGTCGTCCGTCACCGCGTAGCGCGGGCGGAACTGAGCGCGGAAGTCGGGGATCATGCTGCGGCCGCCTGCCGGAAGCAGTCCACAAGCGCGTCATCCACGACCGCGGCCCCGAGCGTCGAATTGTAAGCGGCCTTGTAATACCGCGCCAAACCCTCGAAATCGTCCTCCGCCGGCAGCGGGTCTGGCGCGCGGATATAACGAACACGCGCCATCGCACAGCTATACGCAATGTTCCAAACAAGCTGCGCCGCCCCTGCCCCGGGCACCTGGAATTGCCGCGCGGCCGCCGCCAGTTCGGGCCGGAAGTTCAGGAAATTGGCCCAGCAATCCGTGTAGGTCGCCGGTTCCATCTGCCATACCCCGAGCGCCGGGCCCCCGATCTGGCGCAGGTACTGGCCGCCGTTGGTTTCGTGGATGGCGGTGCCGAGAGAGAGGACCGTCGCCGCCTGGGTATTGTAAGGCGCACCGAATGCCGCGTGGACGGGCTGAATGACGCCGGTTTTGAGTTGGGAGAGGTTGATCATCTGGAATTTGCCTCTTGGCTCTTTGGGTATGAGGAAGAGCTCTCAATTAAATCGACAACGTGCAAAATCCGCGACGCCAAAAGGCGCGCTTGCTCAACCGTTAAGTCCTCAATGTGCGCGCCTGGGATGAACGGATCTTCCGCACGCCAAAACGTGGTCTTTGCGAGATCACGCCCGGAGATTCCGACGTGGATCATTCCCCGCCCACCGGGAAGAACGACTCGTAAGCGTACTCGACTAACCCACGGGCAGCACTGACGGAGCCTGACAGGGCCTCAGATACTACGTTGCCGTTCGGTTCCTCGTACAGAAACACAAGGTTCGTCGGCGATTTGGCAAGAGCCTTTTCGAGCATAATGCGAGCTTTCTCGTTTTCTGGACGCTCGGAGTCAGTTGCGGTTACGACACGCATCGCGCTACCCTCCTAACGTCTTGACCTCAGAAACCGCAGATAATTCGCGCCCTCATCCACATCCCAGAACGGCGTCACAAGCCCCGCTTCGGTGCGGGCGCTGGGATTAACAACCGTGACAACCGCCGGCATATTCTCGCGCGGAAAGCCTTTTGACTCGGCATAGTCGTCATATCGCTTGAACGTTCCGATCCGCAGAGCGTGGGCAACATGCTCGCCGTCATTGAAGAAGATCGTACTTGCCGCCGCAGAATGGCGATGCGCACAGGTATAGAGGTGATCCCTCGCCCACCCCATCTTGGCGGCCTTCAGCGCGGCGTGCGCTCCGTTCCATTGAGATGTGCCCTGGAAGTCATGGCGAGCATTCACCCGCATCTCTCTGCCGTTAGCCGACGTGAGCGCAAGCCGCACACCGTGCCATTCGTACAGAGAACCGGCATTAGAGGCCATCCAACGGATTGGATCTTGCGCGCCCGACCACGCATCATGATTTCCGCCGATGATGTAGAGCCACGGAACGCGGCGCATGAACCACTCGACCATGCGCCACGCCTCGGAGGCGCTGACCGATTGCGAGCCATAAAGCCGCGCTAGGCGACCGACCCAGTTATTCGAACTGTCGCCGCAGTTTGCCCCGAACAGCGCCTCAGTATCGTCAAGCAGCTTGATGCAATGCTCGACGGCTTTCCAATCGCAGCCATCGTCATCAAGGTGGGGGTCGCCGAAATGCAGGATGCCATAAGCCCCATCAACATTGACTTTGACGTGGATCAGGTCCCTCGCCTTCTTGGCCGCGTCTTTGCGCTGGAAAGCTGCGATCCGGCGGGCGATCAGATCTTCGACCGGCTCGTGTTCGCTGGGCAGTTCTTGGACTTCAAAGTCCGGAGTGACGCGACTATCGAAGCCTAGGCGCTTTGCAGCTTTTATCCGATCCTGAAGCGTGGAGCGTGCCACGCCGGTCTCTGCTGCCGCCCTATTGATGCTGCCATATTGCTCAACGGAATCGAGGGCAGATTTAAGGTCTTCCGGTTTTAGGGCCAAAACTGGCGCTCCTATTTCTGTGGAGAATTTTCAGGCGCAGACCACCACCCCGGGCGGCTTAGTTTCCACTCGGGCGGGATGGTGATGCGGAGCATGGGGACTAGATGATCGGCGACATCAAGCTACACCGCCTAGCTCCAAGCCGCAGTGACAAGCTTGAACCGTGTATGTTGCCCGGCCGTCGCAGATGTCACTGGAGCAACTACCGTGTAGCCGGAGGGTGCCGAAATCGTTAGGGCGGTCACAGCAATCTGGAAGATGATTTCGATCGGCTGACGGTTCACGGGCTGCATGGGGAGCGCAATCGTCAAACCCGCCAGCGTCGCGCTGCCCTGAATGACCAACACGCCGGTATTATTTGCCATCTGCACCGTCGCGCCGCTCGTCGGCGTGACGAGTTGTTCGACCTCAGCAAAAATCTGGCCGCGAGGAGCTTTCAGGTTTGACGACTCCAGCACTTGGTAGTCGATCGCTGCAACCAGATGGCTGGGCGGGTGATTCTCTCCATTCCCGCCGCATGCTCCTCCGAATGTTGCTGCAGAATTGCCATATCCACCCCAAGCATAGTCATCAGTGAAGGCTATCGGCGTCTTGGTGCCGAATCCTTCGTAAAACTCCGTCACGTTGAATGTAATGGCGCTCGTCGGTGCAGACACTGACAAAATCGTAACTGGGCCGCCGTTGACGAAGCGCGGCGCCTTGGCGTCAAGGGATAGCGTTGATCCTATGTAGACCTGCAAATGCTCGCCGCGAAAAGCCACAGTAACGGTCAGATTTCCGGACGGAGTGACGGTCGCCCCCTGGATCGCATTGGAGCCTATAACCACGGTCGGGGAATATCTTGGCGCTACTGTACCAGTCGTGCCGATTATAAGCCGCAGCTTTTGCGTGGACCATCCGTTGAAATTGAAGTCAATTGTTCCCGCTCCGGCAGCATTTAACGCGGAAGCGGTGGCGGAGAAAACAAGAGTGAAGGCAAAATCCCCATCGGTGGTCGTGCCGAATTGGAACGCCGTCGATGTAAGCGAGAGCCCGTTTACGACAGAAGGCGGCTGCGCTTTGAGGTATTGATTCGCAACATCTATCCCCCACACCTTAGCGTGGTAAGACCGGTTACAATCGATCAGCCCGAATTGCTGCATGTTGGCAGGCCATCCAGACGTAAAAAGCGCACCGGACGATTTGCAGAATGTGCGAATTGCGCCAGCCACACCGCGATATGCTTCAATCGGCGTCGGCGCAAAGTTTCCGGATCCCGACGTGATGTTGCGATTGATGACCTTGTTCGTGATGAAGAGAATGTTTGGAACTTTGGCCCACGTGGCAATTCCTGCTAAAATCAATTGCAACTCGACCAGCGCATTACTTCCTGCGGGTACAGTTGCCGTGAACCCCTGATCTGCAAAATTTATCCCCATATCAAAAATGAGGATATCTGGGTTAGATGCTTGAACCGTGGCAAGCCAAGTCAGCGCCGTATTGGTGAACCAACTAGGCAATGCCACGCCGCCCGCAGCCAGCGCGGAGCCGGTCTCCAAGACGTGGGACCAACTGGTGCCGCCAATACAAAAATTCCCCGCATCCACATTGTTTGCTGTATCGAAATTCCACGTCGCCTGAGGATTCTGTCGGCGCAGCGCATTTTTTACGGCTGCCCAAAGAACCTGGGACGGATCAACGCCGTTTGGGTTCCCCATCACATCGCCGGGTGTTCCGGTACTATCGCCGATCATCGCCAGTACAGGGGACGAATTTCCGTACAGATTGGATAAATGGATTTCAGGGATGATGTCATTGCCGGCCCACAAAAGCGGGGCCCCCAAAGCGGAAGAGATCCGCAATGACGTCTGGCCGATAGGCGAGACCACGGGAGCGGCGTTGGCGGCCACCGCAGCCAGTGAGGCGGTCGTGCTACCGCCCGTCGCCAGCACATTCAGCGCGCTTGCATTGCCTGAAGCGTCCAGCACCGCCGCGCCGCCAGGACCGCCAGCAGCCAGCGCCGCGGCTGACCCGAGTCCCAACGCCGCCGAGATTTGCGCAGCCGTAACCGCTCCCTGCTGTCCCACCACGCTCTGAACGGGACTTGCGGGTCCTTGCGGCCCAGTCGGCCCCGGAGGCCCCGCCGGCCCTTGAATGCCCTGCGTCACGATGGTCCTAGCCATTCGCTACCTCCATCATGATCCGCATCGTTCCTTGATCCTCAGTGCGTACGGTGCCGTTCGTGTATTGAACCTTGAGCGCCGTCATGTAGGCGTTCGGCGTTCCCCAGGTCGGCGACCAACCGCTCGTCACCGATGGCGGGATTGACAGCGTGATGACGCCACCGGCCGCGTTCGAAATCGCCAGATATCCCGTGTTGTCGCTTGACGCGCACTGGACCAGGCTCGTGCCGTTGGGGTTCAGGGCGCCCCAGAACGCGGTGCAGCCCGTGAGATTTACGGCCGCGCCCGTGCTGTCGGTCAGGGTCCATGTTTGTTCGTAAGTGTCACCTTGGACGAACATTCCGGTACATGCGGACATGGCGGTTCCTGCGCGACGGGCGCGTTGAGGGATGCGTGTGGATTAGGTCGGTGCGACGGTGATCTGCACGCCCGGCTTGGCGGCGCGTTGCGGCAGCCAGATCGGGAACGTCAACTTGTGCACGCCGGTATCGATGCCGCGATGATGCGTCTCACACAAAACAAGGAGGTTCCTGATGTCGTCGGGGGATTCGACGGGCTTGCCGTGCATCTGGTGGCTGAATCCATATGGGTCGAACACCATCAACGCGTCGGCCACTTTCTCCGGGTCGAGATCCGGCCAGAGCGCCCATTCATGTAAATGATGAACCTCTAGCGGCTTCTCCACGCTGCATTTCAGAGGAGAATCGGGATCGCACATCCAGCATTTCAGACCAAGTTTTTTGAGCAGCGTATGCCGGTTGCGTTCAAACTCTGCCGATGCCGTGCGCTGCACATGCTCGGGGTACAGCACGTCCTCATGGATCGTGTCTTTCTGCTCATGCGAGGGGGTGATTTTCTCTTCTTTGGCCATTATCCGCCCCTCGAACGCGCTTCGATCAAAGCAGCGACAATGACCGCGACTACTCCCAGAAACCAGCCACCAAAGGAAAGAACCCGCCTCCTCATGCCCGACTCGCCGGCCTCGCGGTTGCTCTTGGCGATCAGGATATCGAGCTTTTCGTCCTGCCCATTGAGGTGTTGCTTGATGCCGTCAAAGCGGTCGTTAATGGTCTTGAACTGCGCAGCATGCGCCGCGTCCGAGCGGTCCATGCGGTCTTCATGAGCCTTGAGCGCGCCTTCAATTCGTCCGATATCACGCTCAACGCCCATGTCTTCTTTTGCCCTTGGTGCGCGAACGCGCTTTGTTTTCGGAATGTCCCCAGAAATGGTTTGGCTCATGCCTGCACAAGCTCCAGCCGCCAGCAGTTCAGGCCCTGCTCAACGATGAATTCGGGCGAAACCTCACGCTCAGCGCCCCATGTCGCGTCTTCGAACCTGGGCCCGTTCCACCCCTCAAGGATCGTCGCATGTCCCCCCTCCTCAGGAGAATCCGCCGGCACCCATTCCTCTTGCGTCATCTGCGCTTCATCAAGGTCGGCCGTGAAATACACAAATCCCGTGTCAATGATCGTCTGCTTGATGCCGGCAGTGTCGGTCAGCGCGATTTCGTGGATGCCGCTGAGGCGATAGCCGCCGATGGGACTTGCGAGCCAGTAATTGAACAGCGTTGCCGGGTCCAAGCCCTGGTCCGCCGGCATGCCGCCGAGCTTCACGTAAAGGTCGAACGGCTCGACATTGGCGAACGGCGTGAAAATCCCGCGCCGGGCGTTGGCGGTCGCTGCTGCGTTGAAGGCCGCCACGGTTACACAGTCGCCGTGAATATCGTTTTCGCCCAAGCAGATCGGTGTGCCGACGATGCGGGAATAGGAGGCAGGGAACTGCGGTGCGCCGACGAGGCGCGGGCGCAGCGGCGCATGGAAGGTATTGGGGAGAACGCCGGGGCGGCGCATGGGGTGCCTCCAAGAAAGAAGGGGCGGCCGAAACCGCCCCTAGTTGCAGTTAGGCGGCGCGGAGGATCGCCAAGGCCTGATCCGGCGTCATGTGGCCAGGCGCGACGCCAACCGGCGCAGCCATGTTCACACCGGCTTCCAGCACGGGCAGCAGAACTTCGGCCGCCTGGAATGCGACATTGATGCCAGCGGGCAACGGCAGCGTCGCGCCAACCGAAATCAACGCGTTCACGTCGGCTTCGATCTGCTGCACGAGGGGCTGGGCCTGGGTGGTGGTCAGCGACGCGCTGAGGGCAGAGGTGGCCTTCTGCAGGTCGGCAACATCAGCCTCGATCTTGGCGATGGCGGCAGCGTTCGCGCCCGGCAGCGCGGCCAGGGCGGGCAGTTCGGCGGCCAGCCCAGTTGCCAGGGTGTTGGCATCGGTAACGACGGTCTGGGCAACCTGATTGCCGGTCTGGCCGGCGCAGGCGGAAACGGCGAGCAAAGCGATAATGCTCACGCCAGCGATGGCGCGTTTGAAAGTGGTCATGGTGTTTTCCTGTATAGTGGAGGGTTAGGGAGCGGTCGGCGCGACAGGCGCGACCTTCGGCGGCGCGGGGATCGCCTTGACCGCGATCAGGTAGTGCACGCCGGCCGTAACCAGCGTGGCGGCAGCGGTCGCCACGTCCGCGGGCATGGCCACATGGACGAACGACAGTGCCCAGTTGAGCAGCACAATCGCGGCAAGCGAGACGGTGCCCGACGCCGCGGCGGTCGAGAGTGAGGTATTCATGGAGATTTTTCCTTCATAGCTTTGTGGATCTGGTGGATTTCAACAGCGGCTGCATGCGTCTCAGCGCCGATGCGCCGTACCTCTTCGAGGATCGCCATCGTGGCGTCGTGTTGTTCTTTCGATTGAACTGCGAGCCGATCAGCCTGGATCTTTCCCGACACAGCCAACACAGGCAGAGCGACGAGTTGCAGAAGACCGGATGAGATGAACTGAACCGCCACCATCGCGGGCGGCCAGACCAGCGGGATCAGCGGCAGGAGGGTGAAGCTCCACACGCAGGCGCTGGTCTCGATTGCCGCGGCGCACCCGGAGATGAACAGCCAGTTGATGCGGCGCAGGATGCTCATGGGCGGCGGCGCGACATGGTTTCGGCGATAGCAAACGGCGCGATGGCCAGCAGGTCGACCACCAGCGCCCACCAATGAACGAGGAACGGCGAGACCAGCACCCAAGAGATGAAGAAGCAGGCCCTGACGTAATTCCAGGCCGTCATCGGCACGTTGTTCATCACGTTCCAACAGTGGTTTTTCTGGACCAGGACCGAAAGCATGCGGCAGCCGACACAGCCCCACCATTTGCGCTGCTCGGGCGGCAGTCGGACGTTGCCTGGGCGGTAGCCACCAGCTTCGGCGGTATGCACGCTGACGGTCATGTTGGCCGCGCCGTCGAAGGCCACGACGTTCAGGCCCTGGTCCTCGAGCAGCCCAAATTGCACCAAGCGACCGGCGATGAACGTGCCGACAGCACGAAGGGCGCGCGCGGCGAGGCCGGGCACGGATTTGGTGGGGGGCATGGGAATCCTTGGGTTCCGCGCGGAGCCGCCGCACGATGTTAGAACGCCTTGATAAGGCAGCGCTGAACGCGACCGTCAGTACGGCCGCGATCTAGTGAAATGCCGTCTGGGAGGGCCGTCAGACGTCACTGGGGCCAGTTGTTTTGTCGCTACGGACGTGCAATAACACTTTGAAAAAGTATGAAAGTTAGAGGGCACCATGCTGGCGGATAATTCGGTCGCGGCTTATTGGGATAAGTTCGTCGGAACGCACCTGAACAGCCCGGACCACTGGGAAGCGAATCAAGTTGTTCAGCAGGCGCAATGGCGCCTGATCACCGGCGACCCTTTTTTGAATCCGGTCGATTGGTTCATTCGAAAATTCGGACCCTTCAGCGCGATGGCTAGCATTTGCGCTGGGAGCGGCATCCTCGAGAGAGGTGTTGCCAATATGTACCTGAGGGACGGTGGACGTATCGACGGGTACGATATCTCCCCCGCGTCCATTGAAATAGCGCGTCAGAAGGCGAAGGGTATTCGGGGCATCTATTATCATGTCTCCGACGCCAACCATGCAAAGTTCGATCCAAATTGCTTTGATGCGGTATTTGCTCACGGCGCTCTACACCACATCAAAAATCTGGATCATTGCCTTGGGCAGATCCGTCGAGGCCTAAAGCCTTCCGGATACCTTTACGTCAACGATTACGTCGGCCCGCGCCGCTTTCAGTGGACAGATGTTCAGCTTCGCCTAGCCAGGAGCCTTCTAAAAGCGATCCCGACGAATTTCCTGCGAAACACCGATGTTGTCAGGTGCGATCCGGCAGCTCTTAACGAAATGGACCCATCAGAGGCCGTCCGCTCTGACCACATCATGGACCATATCCACGCTCATTTTAATGTCGTCGAACGCTGCGACCGTGGCGGAACACTTCTCGCGCCAATCTTCGGTTCAGGCTGCATTTCTCCCATGATCTTCGAAAGTGAAGCCGGGATGGAGATTATCGATGGCCTCTGCCGGAGAGAACACGAAATGATCAAGGCTGGCATTATCCCGTCGAATCATGTCGTTGTCGTCGCGAAGCCCCGGCCTTTTTCGTAATTACGAAATCTGTGCAGTAGCGGGCGGTAGCGTGCCGCCCTGCGCCACAGCCAACTTCACCGCCGCAACAAATTGCCCGGCAGATTTGGCAAATGCCAGGAATTCCGCTGTCGTCGGGAATGTCACAGAAGCGCCGCTCAGAAGCGGCCACGTAAGATTCGTGGTCGCGCCGTTCGTGAATTCGCTATATGTGCTGATGAACTGCGCCTCTGTGGCGATGTCCTCCTGGCCGAACGGTACGCCCGACTGCATGGTGTAGACGCCATCCAGGGCCGGTGTGCCTGCGCTGGTGATCGTCAAGCCATTCGCGATCAGTGCGGCGGCTTGCTGTGCGAGCGTCGGCGCGGCAGGCGCGGCAGGCTCAGTAAAGGCCCACACGCCATTTGTCTCGGTCGCCGAATATCCTTGCGCGACTGTGGCGCCTGATGGCACGGCAGCCCATACCATATCTGGGGCAAAACGGCCGGAAGGATTGACCGGGGTTACTTCGGCGACGATGCCATTAACAATAAGCGCCCACATTACGAATACTCCGTCACGATAACGAGGCCTCCGCCCCCAGGATTTCCTGCCACTGCGGCAGTGTTTGGCGGAGATGACGTAGGTAGACCACCAAAACCATAACTAGAACCGAGGATCGACGGCGTAGCCGGAAGCGGGACACCTTCAGTGTCCAACACAGTTGCCGCGTTTCCAGAACTCCCTGCGATATTCAGATCTCCTGACGTTCCGGCTAATCCGCCTAGTCCCGCTACTGCGCTAAACACACCGGTTGTGCTAGTAGGACCAGCAGTGAGACCACCACCTCCGCCGTTGGCACTAACGAATGCCCCGAAGCTCGATGCGCCCCCATTGCTCCCTATGGCACCAGCGCTTCCCGTTCCGGCGGCTCCGACCGTGATAGTGGTGCCGGAAAAGCCAGAAGCGATCATCTTCCGCGCATACGCGCCAGCGCCGCCGCCACCGCCGGCAGACGTCTGCGAAGAACCGGTTGCGGGAGGGCCTCCAGAAGCTCCGCCGCCGCCGAGCACTTCCACCCGCACACTTTTTGTCCCGGGAGTCGGCGTGTAGGTAAAAACTCCAGGAGTGCGAAAATACTGCACATTAAGCAGGCGCCCATTTCCTGGTTTCCACCAATGCGAGACACCATCGCCGATCAGGTCGATTTCCCCACCAACACCGATCGATCCGGTCACCGAGGCCGTCGGAAGCTCCGTGTCTTCACCGGAGAACGCATAGGTAACCGTATTCGCGCTCGTATCAGTGCGGATGAAACGGAACGGCAGCGGGGCGCCGCCCGCGCTTGCGGCCAGAGGCAGTGTGATCGTGATATTCCCGGCCGCCGCGCTCACGAGCGCCAGACCGGCGTTGTCGGCTGTCAGGATCGTGCTGGCCGTGATCGCGGTGACGTTGCCGCCGGCAAGGCGCTTGATCGCCTGAGCGATCTGGGTGTTGTTCGTCGTGCTCGGGGTGATGCCGGCCCCCCCGATCAGACTGACCACCAACTCCTGGAGGAGCCCATTGAACGCATATGCCGGCCAAAGGGTCGGCGGCACGTTCGTCTCCGGGTTCCCGTCGGTGGCGTATTGAGGGGTTCCAGAAACAGGCGCGGTGTCCGCATTCGCCAGCGGCACGCTATTGGTCGCGATCAGCAGATCCATTGAGACCTCAGGGAGTGTAGGAGAAGAGAACGATGGTGTGAGCCGGAGCAAGCCGTTGCAGTTCGCACTGAAGAACTGTGTTGCCCCAGGAGGAGAAGGCAGCGCCAAATCCATTGCCGAAAGCCAAGCGCTCGATCGTGAATTGAGGCGCGTTCACCTGCCAGGCGTAGGCCCAGGCGACACCGCCGAACGGCGATCCAAAAGGGCGCCCAAACCGGGAGGGCGCGAACTTCGTGATCGTGATGTCATAGCCCAAGGACGCTGCGACCTTGATGAAATACGCCGCTGACTGACCGCCCGATGCGATGAAACGCGCATTGACCTGCTGCTGTCGCACCTGAATAGACGGCGACGTACCCGCGCACGGATCAGGAAGCCCGAGTGTTGCCTCCCACTCCGGCAGGAGCATGACAGGCGCGACGGGAAAGGCATCCGCCAATAGCCCCTGGGCGCTCGCCGTATTCCGTGTGTATCCCTTGATCAGCGCACGGGACGCCTGAACCAGGACGGATGCATCCCCACCCTCCGTCGGTGCTTTCGGCCAGGCTGGGCCATCCGGCAGGAGGTTCAGGAAGCCGGCAAGGAAATCATCATCGGTGTATATCGGAAGGTTTCCGCTCATGAGCTAAGCGTCACCGCGCCGAGTGTGAACAGCGAACCGGATGCTGGTGTAATCGGCCCGGCTGGTGCCGACACGTTGAAATTGTTGAGCCCAGAGATCGCGCTCAGTGCGCCATACCAATCGTTTGGCTCGATCGCCGGCCATGCGGCGCCGTCAGCGGGATCAACCGTCCCTCCGACATTAGCCAATTGCAGGAACATCGCAGACAGCGCCGCCTCGATTTGAGCCTGCATTGTCGCGTTGTTATTCGAGCCAAGGCCGGAGATCGTGAAGTTGACCGGCTGAGGTGTCGGTGCGGTCGAGTAGACCAGGGCCGTCACCGGCTCCTCTCCAAAGATTACGTTCGCCACGGTCAACTGATCGCCGGTGGCTGGCGTGTCGCGCGTCTCGTTCGAGGCGACGCCGTTCGTGCCCTGCGGAAAGCCGCCGTTGGCCGCCTCTGCCTCGTCGAACATGGTGAAGAGGTTCACCGTCCCGGGCCCCATGCCATTCGGTGCGATCCATGCCCTGGTCACGCCGGGAACCGCGAGCGCCCACTCAATATAGTCCTGCCGATCGCCGCCCTGCGGAGGCGCGGCGTAGGCGGCCAGCATGCGGGTGCGTAGGCTTGAGTCTAGCTCCTGATCAGCGCCCGCCGTCGTCTGCACGGATGTCGTGGACTTGGCGTTGACGTATAGGATTGGGCTCGTGAGATTGAAAACCGTGTTCGGGTCGAAATTCCCTGCCGATCCAGCCGTAACGGCTTGGATTGTCACGACGGCGTTCATTCCGGAGCCGGTATTCGCGTCCGCCGTCGTGACAAACAGCACTCCATCGGCGCGCGTTACGGATGTACCAGCAGGGATATCGATGTTCGGCTGGCTGCTGGAGAACGTCGCGGTGCCTATGGTCTGCGTCGCGGCCTCGCGATAGACGCCTTTAAGCGCTGCCCAGCCGTCAAGGAATTCGTCCGTCGCCGTCCACGGAACGGCCTGTAGCGCGATATAGTCGAGGTATGCATAGTGCTCGTATGAGAGTCCGGCTTGTGCGTAGGCGACGACACGCAACAGCGCCTTCTGCAACAGCGCGACGAGGACCGTTCCTGAGCTGTTTGTGATCTGTGCGCTATTGATGTCTTGCAGGACATCATCGCGTAGCTGTGTTAATGTGGGGCGATTGTATGGCACGTATTAAAGCCCTTTCCACGCCCAGCTGTAGGCGAAGCCCTGCTGGTCCCCTGACGGCCCAATGATGGTCACCGCGATTCCGAGCGCCTGAGATGCCAGCCAGGTCACATTGACCGTGACCGATGATGCGATCTGGTCATCAAGCAACCACTGGAGCGCTTCGTTGCACATGTCGCGTGCTTGATTCAGGAGCGCCTTGGGGTCGCTCTTAACGGCGCGGTTCAACTGCCAAAGGCGCGAACCGATCGGTGAGTAATTAAGCTGCGCCTCGTAGGTATCGCCCCACCATCCGCGGCGATCAGCTGGGGAGCCTGCGGGCGGGACATAATCAGGAGACGCAATGCGATCCGTGAAGAGTGAGATTAGCACCGCGGTTTCGAGATCATTTCCAATCGCTAGGTCGCCGGACGTAACGCTCCAATCCCCGCGGAATTGCGTGGGGTTCCAGACGATTGCTGCGTCCATGATTAGGTTCCTGGGGTTGGCGCGTTCGTCGGCTGCTCAGTATCGCCGTGGGTATCTGGGGGCTGGTTGTGCTTGTGGCCGCCGAGGGTGACTTGTTCTACGCTCCCGTAACCACGGATCACTTCTCCTGTGACGTGCAGGTCGCCTTCAACCAGCATCGGTTTCCCAGCGCATTGCACGATGGGTCCGTTCTGCGAAAGGTAGATCGACATCAGGAAATTATTGTAGAGCGTCGTTTCGCCAGGCGCCTGCCCAGTCGGCCGGCTGCCCTGATGATTAGTGGCGATCACCACTGCATTGCTACGGTCGCCCCCAAGGAACAGAGCGACGGCGTCGGTCCCTGCGGGTGGATTACCAGAAAGGCCGAACAACTGCACCACCGGAACGCCGTCCCGCATTTCCGACGTGTTCAGCTTCAACTGTGCCATCTGCACGGTTCCGGTATCGTTGATAACTGTAAGCGATCCGAAGCCCAAAAGGCTCCAGATGCGGCCCCATAGCTTTCGTTCGTTCATTGTGCCGCCGCACCTTGTGTATTTCCATTCGGCCAGTAGCCAAGGAACGGAAGAAGAATAATGGGCTGCTGGGTGAAGGCTTGTTGAGGCATCAACGTTAGCTCTGCCGTTGTACCGCGCTCGCCATCACGAGAGAATGTCACTTCAGAAATCAGCCAAGGGTCGATTGGCTGAAGCTTTAGGGCTGGCAAATTTATTTGTGCCAGATAATTTGGCTGCCAAAGATTGCCTGCTTGATCGCGCCAGTTGTCGCAGATGATCCGCACTGCCTGGGAGCGTCCATAGCGACGAGCTTTTTCCCAATTCGCGCGCTGAATGGCATAGTATCCGTTTGGACCAAACTGCTCCGAAATCACCACCAAAGGCCGATAGCGCGGAACGGTATTATCTAAGACCGGCGGAAAGCTATCCGATCCGCTATTCTGGCCAAAAAACTCATAGGACATGAGCATCGGGATGTATTTCGAATACCGCTGATCCATTGAAAACGCAGCGGATGCGGCCTGAACGTTTTTACCCTGCTCGAAACCCGTGGCCATAGAACCAGCCCCGGCCCGCGCCAGTATCATTGACCCGTCAGTGTCGTCATAAACCAGGACCTGAGCATACCGAGCCACTCGCTCGATCACCTCGTAGCCCGTTTCAGCAAGGCTCGCATTGAAAACAAGCGGTTGCCCCGCCTGTCCAATCGAAACCGGGATATTATCGCCTGTTAACGACTTGACTGTGATGCCAAACGGCTTCGCGATAGCTGTTGCGAGGTCCAAAAGACTGCTCGTCTGGATTTGATTCCCAGCAAAAATGTCGGAGTTCACCGAGCAATCGACGATATCCTCAAGCTTGCTGCGGCCTTGGATATTAATGGCATGGCTGCCGGCAGAAACCGTTGGCATTACCCGGTCCACGTAGCCAGTCAGGACCAGATCGCTGCCGATCATGATCTGACATGCGGAACCAGCCGCAATAGCGACATCGCCGATCTGGTTGGGGTAACGCTCAGTTGCGGTGATTTCGAAGCTGCTCGGGACGCGTTCCGCCCCACGTGTGACGCGCACATCCTGCCAGCCGCCGAAGCCTTGCGAGCCGATAATGATGGTTACGTCATCCGACAACGCGTGATCCTAGCTGCTGAGAGCCTGAAATGTCGTCGGCATCCAGAGTGGTGCCGGAGGATTGGCGCGAGCAATCAGGTCGTCGCTGCGTGTGGCGTCAGCATAAAGCTGGTACGCCAGAACAAGCGACGGCAACGCCGTTCCGCGTGTCACAGTAATAAGCTGCGGCAACTGGGTTCCGCGCGTTATGAGATCCTGAGCAACAGCCGCCCGAAGCGCCCGGAACGCCAAGTAGGACGCGTTGTCGCCAAGGTCCGCTGCTGAGACGATTTCGGCGTCCATGATGCTGGTCACCTGATCGAGCAGGGCGACCGCATCGTTGTACGAGGTCGGCTGGTAGACGGCCGTACCGCGCGCAATTCCGGTGATCGCAGCCCGGCGCCAGACTGAAGCGGTCGCCGTCTGCGCGGTTGTGATAGCAGCCCCGATTGGCGCAGAACTGGGTGTGAAGACCGGCGTGTAGCTGGCAATGGGAGCCAGAAGGCGGATCTGATCGGCCGGGTCCTGGGCGCAAGCCGCAATGCTAGCCACAACCTGTTGGGCTGCCGTGGGGATTGTGGGGCCAGAGATCGTCGAGACCGCAGCAATGTTGGTTGCCGCCGCCGCCCTAGCTACCGTGAGGGCGCTAATGGCGCTCGCGACAGTCGTTCCCGCCGGCTGCGGCGTCGTCTGGTTGCCGCTTCCATAGCGTCCAGCGAAGATGCCAGGGAGACCAGTCACGGCACTTACGATCAGCCCGGCGTCCGATATGGCTGTCTGACCAAGCCGGGCGAACGCAACGGCTGTAGCGACGGCCTGGGAGACGACCGAGACGCCGTAAGAAAGTGCCGACGATACCTTGGCTAGAAAGTCTCCGGCCGCCGCTAGATCAGCCTTGGCGGCTCCAAGGAGTGTGTTTGCTTGGGTCGAATTGGCCGCCGTCGGGTAGAGAAGGCGGCCGCTCTCGATAAACTCGAACTCGATACCGACAACACGTCCACGGTCCGCGTTCTCGTTGCAGGAGAAGCTGATGCACGTAACGTAGATGGTGCCGAGGGACGGATGCACGAGCGGGACGAGGCCGATGCTGGACTCAACAGCATCCTGCATTGCCTGGGATTGCTGATAGACATTATCCCCGATCAGAAAGCCGCTTAGCGAGATGTGGCGGACACCGCGCCCCAAGTCCTCGACCCACACGTCATTGCGGTAGGGATATTCGTGAACAGCGGTGCGACGCCCCTTCTGGATACGAGATTCCCGAACCGCGAACGGCAGGCCGCGAAATGACGCTTGCTGGAGCGAGTCCGCCCATGGGCCAAGCCCCGTCAGAAGGGCCGAAAAATTCCCGCTTGCTAGATCGGAGCCGATGCGCGCGAGGTTTGCTGCGGATGCGGCCGCGCTGTTGACCTGCGAGACCGCTGCGGCCCCCGCGAGGGCGTCGCCAATAACGCCGCTCATGGGCCGCCCCCGGCCGGCATCGGCATCTCGACCCTTGGCGCGCCACCGAACAGATTCCCGCTGGCGACCGACGACACCCGCGTACCTGCTGGAGCGCCTGAGAGCTTGATATGCACTTGGGCGTTACCGTTCACGGTGTGGGTGATGTTTCTGCTCGCCAGCACCGCAAAACGATCATCTATTTCCGCGATGTATGATTTCGTCTGCGCCGGAAGCTGGGAGGCATCGCCGGTCTGCGCGTAATGAAGGACACCGGGATTATTCGGGCCGGCATTGTAGGCTGCGGCCGCAACATCATAGTTGCCACCGAACTTCTTGAGAAGAGACTGGAAATAGTTCTCGCCGCCCTGGATGTTCTGGTCTTCGTCGTAGGGGTTTACACCCTGATCATTGGCGGTCCCCGGCAAAAGCTGCATGGTACCAATCGCGCCAGCAGATGAGACCTTTCCAGTACCCGCCTCGGCATAGGCAAGCGCCTCGATGAAATTCTGATCCAGACCGAGTTGGGCTGCTTTAGCTCGCACTTTGCTGGCAATTGAGCCTGGGAGGCGGTCGGATGCGCCCGGTCCCGTCGGAAGGCCCGAAAAGCTTGGATCAGGTGTCATATAGCCGCCAGCCAGAGCGCTCGCTTCTGCCTCCGCCTGCTGCTGAGGTGTCATATTCGGCAGCTGGGAAAACGCGCCGTTCGCCGTACTCTGTAGTACTGCCGCCGCGCCCGCTGCTACCCCTGTGGCCGCGATAGCCCCTGCCGTGACACCCGAACCAGGAATCAGCGCTAGGAGACGGACAATCGGCATGATCACGCCAATCATCTTCAGCGCCCAGCTGCCCGCGACGTATCCCGCGATCAGCTCGAATGCATGATTCCAGCCACCAACTGCGTCTTTTGCGGCCTCGACATCCCCCGTAATATCCTGAATCCGCTTCGTGATATCCAGGGCGAGCCACTTCTGATTCGCCGTAAGCCAGTCGGTCATTCCGCCGGCTGCAGAGTTTATGCCTGGGAACAGGTCTGAAGTGATCTGATTTCCGAGGCCAACAACAGATAGCCCCAACCGCTCGAAATCACCGCGCAACTGGAGCGCTTGCTGCGCCTGCTGCTCACTCAAAACTCCGACATCCTGGCCTTGCTTTAGATAGGCGTCGAGGGCCTGCGTCCCCTGGCTAATAATCGGCCACAGTTGGGCAAATGAGCCCCCAAGGATTGCGTTGCCAAAGTACAGCTGCTGCTGGACGTTATGCATCCCTGCCAACTTGTGCAGGACCTGATCCATAGCCTGGCTGGAGCTCTGGTTATTCCAGTCAATGCCGAGCGCGCCCATGCCGGCGAGGAAGTTCTGGTCGCCATGCCCCGCGCGCGCGAGTTGCATGTTGCGGTTGAGCTCAACGAATGAGGATGTCGCGGCATCGGCCGAACCGCCGGCTATTTGGGCGGCATTCCCAAGGCCCTGAAGCGTCGAAACGGACGTTCCGGCCTGGCGCGACGACAGATAGAGGTTGCTGCCGAAGTTTGCCCAAGATCTGGCCAAAGAAACGACGCCAGCAATGCCCCCTGCCCCAGCGAGCGCCGCGAATGGAGCGGCAGTGCGGCCCGCAAGCGTGGCGAGCTTTTCGAAGTTGCCCGTGAGGTCTTTGACCGCCGTTCCGATATCGCGAAGCCCGATATTGCTGCCGAGCTTGCTAAATTCGCGGCTGAGGCGCTGCGCAGGCGCCTGCATCTCGGCAAATCGCTTGTTGATTGCCGAAATCTGCTTCGACGCATTATCGGTCGCAGAGATGACAACGCTAAAGCCGCCGCCGCGGGTGCTACCGGACATTTTTGGTTTCCCGTTCCGCGATCTGGTTAGCGCGCTTCAGCCACCAAAAGACTTCCGACCCAGTGAGGTTCCAGGCGGCATCAGGTGACCAATGATAGAACCGCGCTAGATCGGCGGTTAGCTCACGCCAGTTCCGCGGCCATAGGCCAAAAAAAGGTTCAGATACCCCATCGCCATATTGAGGCGCGCGACCCCCATCTGCTGCGCCACGGCGAACGGTACGCCCGCGACCTTAGAGACAAGATGCATGCGGAAATTGGTCTGGTTGTGAGGGATATGCGCGCCAGCTCTAAGCTGTTCCTCAGCCTGGCGGACCTGATCCGCCTTGGGTTCCTGCAGAACGATCTGGTTATAGGTTCCGCCGGCATGCTCAATCGGGGGGTCGAGTGGAATCGTCAGCGACGCCGGCAGATTGGCGAGGCCATCGACAACTTCATGAAGCGCACCAGTCAGGTCCATGTTTTCCATCAGATCGTACTCTCCACGACGGAGGGGCCTTCAAAACGGATCGTGAAGGTCGCCTCCTGCGTGTTCACGCCGATTTCGCCAGTCTGCCAAAGGCCATAGCCGTACACCGTCTTGCCGTTGGCAAGTTGTGCAATGATGGTCGATGCCGTCTTGCCATTTAGGCTGTAGACCGTCTCATCGGCGCGGTCGCGAAGTCGCATGGACATATAGCCCTGCTGTGGCATCTCGGAATAACCTTCGACCGCCGTCTGCCCCTTCAGTGTTTCGCGGGAAACAGTGCTCGGGCTGTATTCCAAATCGCCGGCCACGTCCCAACAATCGCCATCGATTGTGATACTCGCAAGACCCGCAAGGCGCCTATTGGTAGAACCAGACATCAGAAACTCCGCTTAAAGGGGATTGTCGCGTCTGGTTAGACGCGCGTGAATTGAACGTCGGCCGCGACGACGATGAGCTGGCTCGACAACGTGACTGGCAGGAGGCAGGTCACAACGCCACCGCCGGCGTTCGTGACAACGATATCAGCGGCAAAGCTCGTTGCATCCGAGACAATGCCTGCCGGCAAGCCGTAGCCGCCTTGGGTGGCGAGTTGGCTGTATTGCGCGACAATCGCGAATTGAATGGTCGCAGGGGTAACCATGCTCGAACCGGGCGGAATGCGTGTGCCGTTCGATACCAGAACCGCCTGATTGAAGTTGGTCGTGATCATCGTGCGCCAGGCGCGGATATAAGCCGCAAGCTGGTACGGGACGTTCAGGTCAAGATAACTGTTGTCTGGAGAGCCAGCGGTATTTTTCTGGTAGGTCGTGATGGCTCTCTGGATGCGCACGGTTCCGCTGCTGTCCACCGTATAGGTGGACATGCCGTCGTACAGGAGCGTCTCCTGCTCCGAAAAAGAATCCTGGTTGGCGAGCAGCGGGGGCAGAACATTGAGCGCCACACCGCCGCCAAGACCGCCAACTGGAACGGCCGGGTTGTTGCGCAGGCTGACAGCGGCTGCGGCGCAGTAATCCAAGCTCCAGTGCCAGTCAGGATTTGGCGAGCCATACGCACCGATCGCGGTCGTGTGTTGGTCATTCAGCGCCGTTGACCACGTGGTGCGCGCCGAGAACGTGCCGCCGTAAGCGGTGAAAGCGCCCCCGAAGAGTTCGGAGGAATAATTCCACCGGCCCGTCGCGTCGCTCAGAAAGGCTGTAACGGCCGCGGTCGATGCAGCGTCACTGTACGGGTTATGGATGAAGTCGAAAGTCTGAGCCGGCAGGTTGGCGAGCGCGTTGGCGACGGTCGGGTTGGTCGTGCCGCCGCTGGGCTGGGTGAGCGTCGCGGTGAGGCCCGGTACGTTGGTTGCGCCAAACTGCCCCTCGCCATTGGCGGGCCCGCGGTATGACAGCATGATCAATCCGCTATTCGGCAGGCTGCCAGCGTTGCGCGCGGTCAGCGTGACAGTTCCTGTCGTGGCAGCCGCTGTCCAGGAAAGCGGATTGCCGCCAGGGGACGACCACGCGTTCAGCGCCGCAGCAGTATTGGTCGCGACCGTTGCGGCAGTGTCTCCGGTATTGACCGAGACCGGCACATAATTACCGTCCACGTAGAGCGGCAGCACAGCCGGCGAAGTCGCGGCCCCGGTAAATGCGATCGATCCAGTCGCCTTGGCGGCGGCGGCGGCATCCTGCATCGGCAAAATCCAAAGCTCGCCGACTTTGTCGAGATTGATATAGCGCTCAACAGCGATGGCAAGCTGCGAACCCGCACCGAAAGCCGTTTGCGCCCAGCCGGTTCCAGCGCAAATCGTGGCCTGACCTGCGGTAGCCGTTCCGCTCGCCAGCATCTGCCCGATCAGGAGCGTGCGCTGCGCTGCGGTCGCGGTGTTTGCCTTGGTAGCATCGACGACCGCATAGGCGCCGGGCACGCGATTGGACACGGGGTAATTAGGGACTTGAACGGTGCCGCTCAAAGCAGTCTCCATCGGTAATGGTTAGCCGCTAAGGGCGGCGGTCGGCGTTAGGCCGAGTGTGCGGGTTCTTCCGGCGCTTCGACCGAGGCTTTCGCAGCCACGACATCGCCATCCCGAAGGCGGCGAATCCAGAAAGCCGTTTCCGGAACTTCCATTCCGGTTTCAGGCATAAGCGCATGGGTGACAGGGATGCGGACAACCAGCGGCTTGCCAGTTCCCTTGCTAATGCCTGGTTTAACGAACATGGGGATTTCCTATGATTGCTGAAGCGTCGCCTGAGCGGTCGCGAGCGTCGCGCCCGTCGCCTGATCTTTGATGGTTGCCTGCACTTCGGTGAGCGGCGTTCCGGTCGGGTTCCAGCCGTCATCATCGGTGATCGTGGTGTCGAGGCCGAATGTGAACTGATAGAAAAAACGAGCTCGGTCGAACGCACCTTCAGTTGGGAACCGGCCGCCAAGGTAATAGATCCCGCGGCCCTCGATTTTCTCGGTCGTGTCGATGCCATCCGGGTCGGGCTGCCAATTCAGAAGCGCTTTGAAGATCGATGCGCGGATTGAGCGCAGTTGCGCCGCCGCCGCCTGTCCGCGACGATCCGCAAAATCAACCGAACCGCCCGCCGAAAACGTGGGGAAAACCACAATGACCGAAGCGCGCTCATGCACGATCTGGTAGGTTCCAGTCATGCTCTCGTTTGGCTCGGCGTCTTCTTCTGCGGGGATCACATAGGCGGCTGGCAGAGGAAGCCACGTCTGGTCGCTGACGCCGTTCGCATATCCGGACGCGCCCGCGACATTGCCGTTAAAGATAGTGGCGTACTGGCGCAACTGGGTTATGAGGGCGTCAATGTTCATTTTTTGACCCTAAGCCTAACGCCATCCGTTACAGCGCGAACCAAGCGAGGCCCAAGCGTGGCGCTCTGGCTCTGGAGCGCTGCCGTAAGAAACGGGCGCGGCTCAAGAACGCGTACCATACCAATGCCAGATTTCCCTCGCCGCTTGTTGCCACGCGGCCCAAGGCGTCCACCGCCGGTTGCGCCATTTTGCAGGAATAGGGCGTAGAAGGCGCTGTCGCGGATCGCGACACCTTCACCGCTTTTGAACGGGCGGACGACGATTGATCGCGCCAAGGTTCCGGTGATACTCGATGGCGGTTGGCCTGGAGAAGATGCCGTATGCGATCCCGGCACATAGCCGCCGCGGTACGCCTTCGCAGAGCCGCCTGGGCCGCGATATAGCTTTCCCCCGCCTTGCGATGTCCGGATCAGACGCCTCGCCTCGCGTGCCACTTCCTGGCCAGCCTGGCGCATCGTTGCGCGGACCAAGCGCTTGTCGAGCTCGAGGCGTGCCGCAGGGACGGTGACGGAAAGGGTGATCACTCAACCGTCTCCTGCTCGCACTCAAGCCGAACAATCCAAGTCTTCTGGTCGATCTCGCACACGCGACGGATGCGGTATGTCTCGGTCACGGGTGTTCCTGTTGGAATCGTCCGAACCCGTTGGAGCGCAAAAGTGTTATCCAGATACGGAAGCCACCGAACCCAGATCATATGGGTGATCGGGCGGTCGCTCTGCGCGCCGTTGATACCCCAATAGGTCGTGGCGTAGGTGTTTTCGATCTTCCCCCAGATCGTTGCATGCGCGGTTGGGGTTTCTGAGAGACTGTTGCCCGAAACTGTAGCTTGAACGCGTTGTAGCAGCGTAAACGGCCAGCGGAGCTCGCCGATGGCAACGCGCTTTTCAGGCATTGAACCAGCCAGTACGGTATGGGGTGATCAGGTAATCAATCGCGCGTGGAGGCGTATCCGGAGCGGCAGCGTCATCGCCGCGATGCTCGTAGAGCCATGCCAGGAGTAACTTTATAGCGGATATCAAAGGCGCCGGCGTCGTTGTCCCATCAGAGCCATAGCCAGCAACAAATTGCACTTGGATATTCTCTAGGTAGCGCGGAATTGTCAGCCAGGTCAGACGAACACGGGCAGGCTCAAGCGCCGTATCGACCATATAATCTGTCCCGGCCGTAAGGGGGTATTGCGTTCCGTCTGTATCCGTCCACATCACGCTTGATACGGATTGGACCGGAGACCGCGGTAGCTGCAACGGCTTGTTGATAATCTGGGGCGCTGTGAGGATGATCGGCAGAACCAGCATTGGCATTGGCAGTAGCGGCAACGCGCCGCTCGGGACCGACTGGCTCATGGTCCAATTGAGAGTCTGCGTGATGAGAGACCGGCCAGACCACTCTTCGATCATCATGCGGGCCGAAGTGATCAGCCCGCTTATGTAGGCATCATCACAGCTCTGATCGACGCGCAAATGCTGCTTGGCGTCGGCAAGGAGAACCGGCTCCGATGCCGGAGGCGTGACAACGCGGAGCGCAGTGTACATGGCTTGCGTGTATTACTTGCCGCCGGAGGTAGCGGGGGGCTGGCGACGCTCAGCCGTCAGAGCAGGATCGACTTTCGGAGCATCGTCCTTCACCAGCTTCGCGACGCCTTTGCTCACATAGATGTTCGCGACATGCGGATCAAAACCCGCCCTCTCGCCCGCACGATAAGGCGCAACGGACTGCACGAACTGGACGATTGATACTTTGCTCATCTGACGCTCCGGATGGTGGAACGGCGCGCGCGTAGCGCGCCGCTATGATTTAGACGGCGGTTGCCGGAACCTCACCGAGGCCAGACAGAACAGCGACGACATCCACCTTCAGCGTGTCCGTGGTGGCGGCCGACAGGTCCGGCGTGAAATCGAACCGAACATAGCGGCGCGCTTTTTGGATATCAGTCCCGAAGGCAATCACACCGCGCTGGGTGGTGCCGCCAGCGCCCCCCGTGTCCACAACGCCAGCAACCGGCCACGCAGGCGGGATCGGCGCGGCCGTGCCGGTCTGGTCATAGATGGTCGCCCAGTTCACACCGTCAGCGCTGTCCTCGACCAGCCCTTTGCCAATCGTGAGCGTATTGCCCGCGCCAAGGGCCGCTTCATAGTTCACGAGGAATACGGCGCCGATGGGTGCCGCATTAGTCACGGCAGCAGCGGTGCCGTAGGGCAGCAGGTTTTCCCGGTCGATCGTCAGGCCGACGACCTCCGCATTGTCGCCCGTTCCGCCCGCGGTCGCGGCGGCATGCGCCGACGCTTCCACCGCGATAATCATGCTGGCGAGATTCTTCGCCATCAATAGAGGGTTCATGTAGCCAGATCCTTGAATGAGGCCAAAGGCCAAGGTGAATGCCGAAGTAACTCAACCGGCGCTTATTGAATCGCCGGAGCCCAGCGCACGCCCGTGATGAGCGCAATCGCCTCGTCGTGGCGCATATGGAAGTCGTGCTCCGCAATGCCGCGGATCAGCATCTGGTCCTGCTGGAACACGGACACGAGGTTGTTGTTTGCGTCGGTGTAGGTGCCTTCGCGAGATACCGCGAGCTCCAGACGCATGCTGTCGAACAGCATGGCCTGCTCCATCGACACCAGATAGATCTCGGAGCAGTCCGAGTTGGCGCCGACAGTGAGGTTGGTCGGGATCTGGGTTGTGGTCTTGAAGGGCTGGCCGAGCAGTGTCTTGCTGAGGGTCATTTCCTCGCGATAGACGTAGAAGCCGTTTGAATTCTGCACGTTCAGCAGGTAGTTCTTGCTGCGCGGATGCATGATCCAAACAAGGCCGCTCATCGGCACGTTGGCGGATTCGATCTTGTTCAGAGCGCCGCCGAGTTCCTGCGCCGCAGTCTGGAGGGTGTAGGACGCATTGCTGGCGATCGTGTTGTACGGCAGCGCATAGCTCAGGAAGCCGCGCGGGCTGTCACCAGTGCCGTCGCCACGGATAAAGGCGAGGTCTTCACGGCGCGCGATCACCTTCGCCAAGTCGTCACGGACCAGCTGGTCAACGGACGGGTCGGAGTAGCGGATAAGGTCGTTCGTGACGGGGGTCAGGGCGGTCAGCTTCTTGTAGGTAGCAACGATCTGGCCGACCGACTGCTGGCTGACCGGGATAGCGGTGGTTTCCCCGCCATAGGTCGCGGTCGCCGCCTGGGTCTGGCGAGGCATCTGCATGGTGCCGCGGGGCATTTCGATCATGCGCGGGTTGCTGTCGCGAACCACGGTCATCGGACGCAGAACCTCGATCAGTTCCGCAACGTAGTCAGGCGGCACCAGGAAGCCGCCGCTCGGGCCGACGCCAGCCATAAGAGCGCGCTGATCCGGAGCGGCCCCATAACCACGCGCGCCGTGCAGAACCTCAGTGGCGGGGTGACGCTCGCCAAGGATCTCGATCGCAGCGGAACGGGCGCCCATCACGTGGCCACCGCCAGCGCACATCATACGCGCCACGGCGCCGATAATCAGGGAGGGGTTTTTCTCGTAGTCAAGGCCGCGACGTACCAGAGCCTGGGCACGACGCTGAGCGACCGGCTGCTTGCTGCGGGAGGCGGCATCATCCACCGGGTCAGAGGCATCAGCCTCGAACTGCAGGGCGTTTTCGGCGCGACAGATGCGGTCCTCGTGATCGCGCAGCGTCTCTTCGTGCTGGCCGATAGAGTCCATCAGCTCGTCGATCTTCGAGCGATCTTCCGACGGCAATTCCTCGCCGTCAGCAAGGTCAGCTTCGCGCTTCACCAGCTTCACATAGTCGCGCTTCAGAGAGGTCAGTTTTTCCTTGGTCTGCGCGCGCTTGCGACGCAGATCCGCAATGCGGTCCGCCATAAAAGGGTCTCCATCTAGGGGGTGCGCCGTGTGTGACGGCGAGTGCCTTGCCCAAGGGCTACAGGGCGCCGCCTTTCAGACGGATTGGTTTATGCGCAGTTCGCGCTCGAAAAGAGACGCCATACGGCGATGCTGGGTCATGGAACGCGTAATAGCGGGAGAAGGCGTCGTCTTTGGCGCTGGGGCTGTCGGCTTTGCCGCGGCACGCGCAACGCCACGTCGGAAGCGTTCCGCGTGTCGTGCAGAGCGCTCTTCGGGCAGGCCATCGGAATCCGGCTCGACCTCAACATCAACGCTGTTGAGAAGCTCTTCGACCTCTTCCTGCGTCATAGCGACCAGAGCCGCGCCGACCTGCTTCAAGGCCTCGCCAATCATCGCCGGGACCGTGCTAGCGTCGTTCTCGATATCGGCCTCGAACTCGGCGCAGTTGTGGACCCAGCCAAGCTCCTGCAACAGGTAGGCTAAATTAGCGACTTCATAGAGGCCGCGCTTAAGGATCGTAGCCTTCACGTTGGCGCTGCGGATATCAGCTTGTGCGGCGCCGGCTGGCGGATCGCGCCTTTCACTCGTATTCGCCATCCGGCGTACCTCCTCAAGAGCTCGTTCCGTGACCAGCGCATCAGGGCATGCTGGGATCGAAACAAAGCTAACTTCTTGCAGTTCGCATTTCGTGATCCGTATTCCGCCATCAGGGCGCTTTGGATCGATCGGTTCGGCTTCGATGGTTTCAAAGCCTGTAGATGCGGCATTGATCACGCCGGCCCGGATCAGCCCATAGATCTCGTCGGCCCGGGTGCTGATCCCTTCTGCTGGGAAAGTAACGCGAGCGACTAGATTCCCGTCGATAACATCAATCGTGGAAGCCCTTGCAACCGGCCAGTCGGGGTTATGCTGCCAAAGCCAAACAGGGTTCTGCCTATAGCGATCCAGCTGAATCCCTTCACTGATCATGACGATATCGTCGCGGCCCAAGGTCTCCGTTGAACAAGTGACCGTGACAGAACGATCTTCGCCATCGGTCGCCGCAACATCAGCGCGGTGCGCCATACGCAACTTTGTCATCGCTACCTCGTCATTGACGTGGCGCACGGTGTTGGGCGCTTCTCACGTTCCGTTGCCATCACCCGCACTACTCGGTCAGGCGTATGTCGCGATTCCTGCCGAAACGAGCGCATCGGCTTCGATGCTGGGGAAGCTGCAGGACTCTCCGCCGCGGACCATTGCTCGCACTGGGAAGTCGTTGACGGATGTCGGCTCATAGTCAGTGATCATCCTCACGTTGGTGTAGGGGCCGTCCGCAAGGACCCAAGCCCAAAGCGTCCCTGCCGTCGCATTGTGGCGATCGCCGCGGGGCGTATAGATCCAGCCGAATCCATCGCCTTGGCGGTAGCTTCCCAGCTGCGCTGAACCTTCGCGCCAACCAAAATCGGGTGTTGCCGCCATTAGATAACGGCCTGGTCTGCTGTCTCGGACTCTACCGGCATCAGGCCGTTGGGATTGGCGTGGCTTCCAACGCCGGAAGTCGGCGACGCCATATCAGCGGCGTCAGGCGGCGTAACGTCGCTTGCCTGCGCTGTGATCGGCATCGTGTTGACCGGCACCCTGTAGGTGTCGCCGCCTTCGATCGGAGGAAGCCCCTCGCGGCGCCGAACATCGTTAACCGACAGCCAGCCGTTATTCAGAGCGGAGCCGTAGAACTCACTCCGCGCCTTCTGATCGCCGCGGAGCAACCCGCCAAAATCAAAGCGGATGCGGAAGCGCCCGCGCTCATCTTCGAAGAATACCTTCTGATTCGTGCCGTCCTGCAGATTGGTCGCCAACGTATCAAGCGTGTCGTTGACGTAAGCCTGCTCCTGCTGTTCTAGCGAAGTGAAGCTGGCCTTGGACAGGTCGTAGATCTTGTGCGGCGGCACGCCGAACATCCGGCAGACTTCAATGACCTGGAACTGCCGAGTCTCTAGGAACTGGCTGTCCTCGTTGGTCATCGTCAGCTTCTCGAAGCTGGCGCCCTCTTCCAGGACGGCCGTCTTCGCTGCGTTCTGCACGCCGCCATAAACATCCTGCCATGACTGGCGGAGCCGCTCAGCCGCTTGCGACGAGAGCTTAGCAGGGTGCTTGATGAGCCCCGCAACCTGCGCGCCCTGCCGAAACAGAACAGCGCCATGCTGCTGAGTGGCAATCGATAGGCCGATGACATCCTGCGCCGCAGCGACAGGTGTAATGCCAAGGTAGCCGCCATCCAGCGTCAGCCCGCGGAAATGAAGCACGTCGTCTTGGTGGAACGTAACGCCCCACCCGACCTGCGGATGGCTCACGTTGTAGAACAATATCCC
>Ga0310813_10000340_pt1 | contig 30872 bp, 21 predicted proteins | sample YN3metagenome_FD_203086 | JGI IMG/M metagenome (GOLD analysis project Ga0310813, IMG submission 203086) | Soil microbial communities from experimental microcosm in Duke University, North Carolina, United States - YN3 | ecosystem: Engineered > Artificial ecosystem > Soil microcosm > Unclassified...
TGAATTTCACAACATCAACTTCGAAACCGGCGGGACATACTCGACCTTCGGCGCAGACGACCCGCACGGCACCTGCACCCTGACTCTTCAGCCTCAATGATCGCTCTATGACCCAATCGGCACCCCCGTTTCCGCCTTTCTGATCAGGGAAAGGCATTCCGCAGGCTGTCGCGGACCGAGGCAATCGCTCACCCCAACTGGCGAGAAGTCTCACCTCGACACCTGCCGAGTGCCTCCCAATGTTTCGCCGAGGAGTGGAAAATGCCTACCCTAGTTTCACGTTATTCAAAAACGATGATGGTGTTGCTGGCCATGGGCATGGCGGCCCAAAGCCAGCAGAAGCCAGCGGCACCGAAGTCTGATGACCTCCACATTAAGAAGAGCATTACGGTCGGTGGAAATTTCGTTTCGAGCACCGAGAGTTCCATCAAAGGTTCGCGCGAGCGCAGCGTAAGCCAGGGGCCGAATGGAAGCACGCTGACCATCCGCCAGTGTGATTTGAAGCGCACGCTCACGGTGAACGAGCAGGCGCAAACCTATCTTGTGACTAACGATCCGCAGGATGAGAATGCCGCGAAGGCTGCCGTGCTGGCCACGGGAGCAGCGGCACCCGAGGCGCAAGGCGGGAAGATCACGGTAACAACTACGATCACCGACACCGGCGAACGCAAAACGATGTATGGATACGCAGCCCGGCATCTGAAGGCCAAGGTCACGCAGGAGCCTTCGGCAGATGCATGCACGCAGGTAAGACAGCCGTTTGAGATCGACGGATGGTTTGCTGACGTAACGAAGGAGCAATCCGCATGTGCGGCGATTGCGCCTCCAGTCCAGCAAGGTAATGGGTGCACGGACAAGATCATCGCGCGCAGATTGGGCACGGGGAAGCCTGGCTATCCGCTGCAGGAAAATATTACGATGCCTACGCCTGACGGCAGCACGATGACCGTCGGCATCATCACTTCGGAGTTGAGCAAAGGCCCGCTGCCAGACGAAATGTTCGATGTGCCGGCCGGATTCCGGCAGGTGAATTCCCTGGCCGAACTCAACGGCGTCGCACCACAGGCTGCTCCAGTCCAAACGGCAGCCATGACGCCGGGAATGCAGTCGCCGATGCCGCAAGCTGGGGCACAAACGGCGGTGCAAGCCGGAGCCCAGGCAAACGCAGCGGCGTTTAAGTCCACCGTCATGCAAGGGATGATGAATCCCGCCGCGGCCCCCGCTGCAAATCAGAAGGCGATGGCAATGATGCAGCAGCAGATGGCGATGGGGCAGGCCGCAGGTGCCAGTTTTGGCATGCCTCAGATGGGCGGCGCGATGCCGCAGATGCCGGGTGCCGCTCAGCCTGCGAGTGCACAGATTGCAGCCCCGCAGACTCTTGGGCCGAAAGCCGCGGGAAAGATCCGTATAGGAGTCGCACCTCCGGACGCGCAGGTCGGTCAGGGCAGCAACACCGGAGCGGATTACAGCACGCCGATCCGCAACGCTGAAATTGCGTTGATGAATGGCCCGGCGGTCGAGATCGCCCCACTCGATTCGCACATCGCCATGCAGCTCCAGGCCGAAGCGCAGCAGAAGCAATGCGACTACATTCTGTTTTCGAGTGTGGCGGTGAAACACAGCTCGGGCGGATTCGGTAAATTTGCTAAATTCGGCAGCATGGCGGCCAGCATGACTCCCATGGGCATGGCTGGTGGAATGAAGAGTGCTGTAGCTGCGCAAGCCGCAGGCATGGCCGCCTCACAGATGGCACAACAGCAGGCAATGAATCAACTGGCTGGCTTTAACGGCCAAATCAAGTCAAAGGACGATGTGACCGTACAGTATCAGTTGGTGGCTACCGGGCAAACCGCAGCGGTGCTGCAGAAATCATTGCAGGGGAAAGCAAAGTCGGATGGCGAGGACGTTTTAACACCTCTTCTCCAGCAGACTGCGACCGACGTTCTAGGCCAGGTCAGCAAGAAGTAGAAGTCAAAATAAGTCGAAATCAGGTGCACGGTTCCATTCCTCTACCGTGCACCTTTTGTTTTTTGATTCTGCCTTGATCCAAATTGTCGATGGCAACCGCCTGATCAGAAACCCATTTGGTCCTTCGTTTGCGATAATGCGAGAGGTCTAACCGAAAAAGGTATTTCTATGACTCGGTCTCGCAGGTTGATTGTCCTGATTATGCTGCTTCTGCTGGGCGCCGCCCTGGTTGGCGCTTTCATGACCCGCGGAGTCATGGAATATCTTCCGTTTTTGCAAGCGAGAAAAGGGAGTTGGAGCGGAGCTTACGTCCCTCTCGGCATTGTGGACCAGCGGCCCTGGCAAACAGCCGCTGCTTTGGCTGCCCTGGCGCAATCGGCGGAGGAGAGGAAACTCGCACGGGATGCTGAGCGCCTTGCCGATCACGAAGTGGACCAGGCATTCTCGCAGTCATTAAGGCAAGCAGCGCTCGCAAAGCCCACCCTGACCGGTAAAGCCCTAGCCTTGCAGCAACGGGTCACAGACCTGCAAGAGACGGTCAAAAACGATGAAGCCAAGGTCGCCTCGCTTGGTTCGGGTGCAGGCGGCGCGAAATCCGCAAATACAGTTTCCAACTCGGGCGACCTGGACATTGCGAAAGCACAACTTGCCCTCGACCAAGCCGAACTGTCCGATTCGTTGGAGGATCTGGCCCGCGAAAGCGGCGATCAGCGAGTCAAACTGCAACAGGAACTCGCGGCCCGCGAAGCCTCCATGAAGCGGTACAGGTCGAAGGCTTCGGTGGATGACGGGCAGAACGCGGTTGCATCCGCCGAACGGTACACCACATTCGCCCAGCAGCTCTCAACCTGGCGCTCTCTGCGCAGTCGAAAGCAATTGATTGCTCAGGCCCAACAATTGGCGAGGGCCGACGTGGCCGCGCTCACGGGCGATGATGAAGCCTTGAAGGCAGAAGCTGCAGAGCTTCAAGCCAAGCCCGCCGGCGAGTCAACCGCAGACCGAATCGAGCGGCTGCAGCGAGTCAGCGCTCAGCAAAACATTCTAAGCATCCTTCATGATCGCCTCGAAGCCCAGCAGCAACTCGTCGCCCTCTACGGCCAATGGGGAGAGCAAGTCGACCTACAACAAAAGATCGTAATTCACCTGATATTACGGTCGCTGGCGTTCATCGCGGCCATCATCGTTGTTGTGATCCTCGCGGGATGGGGCCTGCAAGTGGCGCTCGAACGAATGGTTCACGATCCTCGCCAGAAACAGACTTTGAAAACTGTCCTGAATCTGGCGACACAGGTCATTGGTCTGCTGCTGATTCTTCTGATTGTTTTCGGGGTTCCGCGGCAGATGCCGACGATCCTGGGCTTGGTGACCGCAGGACTGACCGTGGTATTTCAAGACTTCATTCTGGCATTCTGCGGCTGGTTTGTTTTGATGGGGCCCAATGGAGTGAGGGTTCGCGATTGGGTTGAGATCGACGGTGTCGGCGGCGAAGTGGTGAAACTCGGTCTCTTCCGCACCTGGCTGCTGGAAACCGGAAACTGGACAGCCCATGGCCATCCCACTGGAAGAAGAGTTTCGTTTTTGAACGGTTATGCCATACGCGGCAAGTATTTCAATTTCTCAACCGTGGGACAGTGGATGTGGGATGAAATCCGGGTAAGCGTTCCTCCCGGTACGAGCATTCATCCTCTTCTCAAGGGGATCTACGACGCCACCATCAAGACAACCGAAGCCGATGCCAAGATGGCGGAATCGGAATGGAAGCGGGTGACGCATGAAGAAGGTTCGCCGCAGTTCAGCGCGATGCCGTCGGTGAATCTCAGGCCGGCGGGCGCCGGAGTCGACATTCTGATTCGCTACATCACCCGGGCAGGCGTGAGAGTTGAAACCCGCAACCATCTTTTTTCGATGATCGTCGATCTGATGCAGGGTGGGCGCAAAGAGGATGGAGATGGCGGCCCGCTTCCATCGCCAGCCTCGAATGCGCGATGAATGTTTTCAACTATGGCTTGACCTTCGGAAGCGTGCTCGGATCGCCGGTGTTCGGGCAGCGGGGGTGACCGTAGCCGCCGGCGCTGACTCCCGTGCCTCCACTCGCATTGGCGGTGATGTCGAAGACGATGTTATCGGGGCGTTCGGCATCGCCCGATACTCCGCCAACTCCGGCCAGGTGGTCCAACCCAAGATTATTGCGAACTCTCCAGGCAATGTTGTGGTCGGCACAAGAAGTATCACCACTCACGCCGACCCCGCCTATCATCTTCTTGCCTTGGCCGTAGAGCGCCAGTCCGCCCCCAAAGACGTTCACCCCTCCGATTTTGTTGCCGACCATCGGGTCTTGCGCCGTGCCGTAATTCGAAGAAGGACCTGCATACGCGACTTTGGTATCCACCGGGTTGCTTTCCTGCAATCCGAAAAGACTCCCGCCGGGCTGAACCGCGGAATACAAGTTTGCTGTCGATAGCGCTAAGCCATTCGCTTGCCCGGAACCACCGCTGCTGGAGGTGGAGTCCAAACTCAGAGAGGAAGCGGTATTCGCCTTCTGAGCAGAGATCACGCGGCTTGCGCGCCATTGCGCGCCTCGATTGACTCCGGTAAACGCGATAGCGCAGACCACACCATCCTTGTCCACAATCGTTGCCCACATCTGATTGTTCAGGCCACTGGTCTCGGTGGAGGTTGCCGCATCGAGCGCGCTCTTTAGTGCGGAGTAGGCAGGCAGACTTTTGCAGTCATTTCCGCCAGATTTCTCGTCCGCAGCTTGAGCCAGCGTGGTTATACAGAAGAGAAGTACCGGGAAGAATGCAGCGCGCAGGATCATTCTGTTTGCCAGCATTGGCGATGACATAGTTTGAAATCTCCTTTTCTGGGCGTGAAAGAACGGGAACGATTCTATTCCATCTTGCCGGCGGCGGGACCTACAGCGGTGGCCTGTCTGGTCGCAGGGTCGATGCCAATCAACGCAACTCCACCTACACTTCCGCGAGCAACGGTCACCATGTGGCCGCGAGCCATCAGTTCGGCCCGCACGTTGTCGGACAGAGTGGCAGGCACAGACAGACTCCCCAGCTTGGCTCGATCCTGGCCGAAGGAGCTGATGAAATGTTCGGTTGAAAAACGCGGCGCCTTAAATGCGTCTTCGGGACTCATGCCGAACTCCACGTAATTGAGGATGACTTGAATGGCTGCCTGGTCCTGCATGTCGCCGCCAGCCACGGAGATCGCCATCACGAGATGATTGTCGTGAAAAAGTAATGTCGGACTTAACGTGATTCGCGGCCGCTTGCCCGGCTCGATCACGTCGGGAGTTCCGGCAAACGTGTTCAAGCTGGTCAGACGGGCCCCATGAATAATGCCGGTGCGTCCGGCTACGCCCGCAGTGCTCGACAGGCCGCTGGGTGTCGCCGCGATAACGTTCCCAAACTTATCGGTCACACACATCACCGTAGTTCCACCTTGCCAGGGGCCGGAGATGGTGGGAGGCTTGACGGGTTTCATGTTGTAGGGATCGCCAGGCCGAAGCTCAAGCGATGCTCTTTTCGGATCGATCAGATTGCGCCGCATCTCGGTGTACTGATCGGAGAGCAGTTGCTGCATCGGTACCTTCGCGAAATTTGGATCGCCGTAATACTCGTCGCGGTCCGCCAACGCCAGTTTCTCAGCTTCAATTACGGTGTGAATGTAATCTGCAGAATTGAAGCCCATCTTCTTCAGGTCGAAGCCTTCGAGCAGGCGCAGCGTTTGCAACAGATAAGGACCCTGGGTCAGAGGGCCGGTTTTATAAACCGTGTAGCCGCGATACGTCGTGGTGAGCGGATCCACGACGGGAGTTTTATGCGCGGCCAAATCTGTTTTACGCAGAAATCCGCCCTTTTCGATGTACCAGGCTTCGAGCGCGTCGGCGATGTCGCCGCGATAGAAGCGGTCTGAGACAGCCTGCAACTTTTGTTCGCGCGTGCCTTTCGCAGCTTTTTCGGACTCAACCAATTTGCGAAAGGTTACCGCCAGATCCGCCTGCCAATGAACGCCGGTGTCGATCTTCTGATCGCTGCCGGTATCGATGTACCACGTCGGACCGCCGGCATCCAGAATCGCCAGCGTCGGCTGCACGACCTCCTCGAAGCTCTTGGTTCCGTTAAGCTTGAGCAGCATTACGATCGCATCGATGGTACTGGGAATGGCGGCCGCCTTGACGTCACCGTCTGGAATTCCGTGCTTCATGTACCAGGCGATGGCCTTGGGATCTCGTGGGGCCTCGCCTTGCCCCTCCAGCAGTTTCACATTCTTCTGGTCCGCGTCGTAAACCAGAATGGGGACCTCGCCTCCTACGCAGAACGCACCTACATAGGTGACGGACAACGCCAGGAGCGTTGCAGCGCCTGCATCGGCAGCGTTCCCACCCTGTTCCAACATCTTGATGCCGGCTGCGGTGGCGGCGGGCTTGCCGGATACAACGACACCCCGATTGCCAGCCGCCACACTCGGTCCGTGCAGTGGTACTGGTGTCTTGGTTGACTGAGGCGAAGCGAGGGATGAAAGCAGAAGAAGCGAAACTGACGACAACGACATAATCTTGCGCATAATTGGTCTCATCGTTTCCAGCGGTATGGGTTTCGCCGGCCGTATCAGATGTACGCGCGGCGCAGCATTTCGGCAGCGCTCTCATCGAGCAATTCTGCTCGCCTCACTTCTTCGAAGCGCGCCAGCAGATCATCCGCGCGAATCCGTTTCTTTTCCGGTCCTTGAAAATCCTGGATGACCTGGCCTCGGTGCATCATGATCAGACGATCACCGAGGTTTGCGGCCTGCTGCATGGAATGCGTGACCATCAACGCTGTCAGCTTCTCACGCTGAATAATGGCGTCCGTTAACGCAATTACCTGATCGGCGCTTTTAGGATCAAGCGCGGCGGTGTGCTCATCGAGCAGCAGAAGTTGTGGACGTTGCCAGCTTGCCATCAATAGCGTAAGCGCCTGACGCTGACCTCCGGAGAGCGAGCCGATCGGATTTTTTAGACGGTCTTCAAGTCCCATATTGAGCTGGCTTACCCGATCACGGAACTGGCAGAGCAGGTTTCGCCTCAGCAGCCAACTCAATCTGCGCGGCTTTCCCCGATGGGCGGCGAGCGCGAGGTTTTCAGCGATCGACATGCTGGCCGCGGTGCCGGCGAAAGGATTCTGAAAAACACGTCCGATCAACTTTCCGCGGCGATGCTCGGGCCAGTTGGTTACATCCGTGCCGCCGACAGAAATTGCGCCGGAATCCACAAAGAACGATCCCGCCACTGCATTCAACAACGTGGACTTCCCGGAGCCATTTGTGCCGATGATTACCACAAACGATCGATCGTTAACCGCCAGGCTGACACTCTGCAAGGCGCGCAGTTCGTTCGGAGTGCCGGAGTTGAAGGTTTTGCTGATGGAACGGATCTCAAGCATGGACCGGCCCCGCGCCACGGCTTCTGATCCGCTTGAGCAGGGTGGGAGTCACCAGCGCAAGGAAGACAAAAACTGCGGTCACCAGTTTCAAATCGTTCGGATTTAACCCCATCCGTAACGCGATGGCAATCATCAACCGGAAAAGCACTGAACCCATGATTGCGCCCGTAATGCTGAGTCCGAGTTGCATCGTACCGACCAGCGCCTCGCCGATGATGACGCTCGCCAGGCCCCAGACGACGATGCCAATGCCCATCTGTACATCGGCGAAGCCCTGATACTGCACGATCAAAGCGCCGCCCAGCGCGATCAGTCCGTTAGAGATCGCGAGGCCGAGGATGATCATGCTTTGATCATTCACGCCCAGTGCCCGGATCATCTCGCTGTTATCGCCGGTAGCCCGCATGGCGGTGCCAAGGCTCGTCTGAAAGAAAACGTACATGACGCAACCCACCGCAGCGACGAACAGGAAAGATGCCACGAACAGCGACAGTTCGAGCGACGTAACATCCCATCCGAGGATGTTCAGAGCGTGGGTATGGGCGAAGCTTGTGCCGATTCGTTCCGCGTAGGTTGATAACGTCGTGGATCCCAGAACGGAAATGTTGCTCCGGCCCATGATGTGAAGGTTGACGGAGTAGAGCCCTGTCATCACCAGAATGCCGGCGAGCAGTCCGTTGATTCTGAACTTGGTTGCGAGTATTCCGGTAGCGGCGCCGGCAAGAAAGCCGCCTGCAAAGGCAACGGCCGTTCCGAGCAGAGGATTGACGTTGTGGACCAGGAGCATCGCCGCCAAAGCAGCGCCTAGGGTGCTCGATCCGTCAGCAGTGATATCGGGAAACGCGAAGATGCGAAAGCTGATGTAAACACCCAGAGCGATCAGCGCGAAGATGAAACCAAGCGTAAGCGCCCCCAGCAGCAGACTCATCCGTTTACCCCTCCCGTAGTGGAAATCGGTGCGATCCAGCATGCGCCGCGCACCAACTCACTTTCTCCTTCGCCTGAGATAGAGCGATCATCGGTCAGCAGGTGGAGAATTCCCTCAAGCGCGTGTCCTTCGAAAAGCGCTCTTATGGAGGTTTTCCAGTCGATTTGTCCCTTCTGAATGGGCCGATAGGAGAACGCCGCCGCATGGAAGTGCCCGGAGAATGCGACTCCAGAGGATTTCGGAAAAGGACGGACAACAGCCTCGAGATCGTCAGAGATTTCACGCGTCGCGATACCTGCAACGAACGCAACTCGATTGGCGTAGGCACGCTCGGAGGTGAAGCTGAGCCAATTGCGAATCTGAGGGAATTCGAAGGCGCTTTGCTGGACCTGCGTGGCCACTGGCGAACGGCGCAACGCGGCTCCGATCAGGCTTGCAGATTCCGCGATGATCACGACTCCGATCTGTTGCGACTCCGTAAGCTCCAGGCAGGACTCAACCAGCGTGGTCAAAGTTACAGGCACACCCGCCTTCGCCTCGAAACGAATCAGACTGCTGAAGGGCTCTTGCCCAGCCCCATTGCAGGCGATGCCGTAACAGACCTGGACCTCCGGGGTGGATTCTCCGGCCGCGAGTAGAAAGTCCGGAACATTGGTTCCATCGGTTGGGAGATAGGCGACCGAACCTGCGGCGGCAATGAATTCCCCGAAACGTCCCTTGCACTCCTCAAAGTCTTCACCCAGCGCTCCCAAGCCAATCGCAAATGACGATTCGGAGAACTGCATGGGCTGGCAGTGCTCCTGGCGAAATCCACACTTTTCCAGCGGACCTGGGTCGCCCAATTTCCGGCAGTCCAATCTGGCGCTGCGATCAAGCGGGTAGAGCTCATAAACCGCTTCTGGAAGATCAAACTTTGTTGGCGCGCCGGGAGAAGTTTGGCCAGACAACATTGGGGCCGAAGACTTGGCTACGAGTATGTCTTCCAGCTTCGAGAGTTGAAGGACCTTCAAAACATTGCGCGAGCAGTTTGAAACTGCAAACGTGCCGTGAATCGCATTCAGGTCTTTGTAGAGCCTGACCAGCGTTCCAATTCCGGCCGAACTCAAGAACGGCACCTGAGACAGATCCAGGCGAATATTGTGCGACCCTTGCCGAATCTCCTGGTCAACCGCTGCTGCGAGATGATCAGCCCAGTAACCGTCCACACGCCCCTGGACTGACAGCTCTATGATTTCGCCGAGAACTTGTTTTGTGATTTCCACTATCTTGCGCCAGGCTTCTGATCGTTTTCTGCTTGTCTTGCCGCGGTCCGATCGTGAATGCCAGATTCATCAACCACCACACCTGCACGGCGGAGAATATCATTTGGAACCGACCACGGTTGCTTCAAGGTTTTGATTACTGTCGTATTCACAATGAAGTGAATGGGAATTTCATTTCGGATCGGTATCTGGGTGGCATCCGCTCCGCGCAAAACGCGTGACGCCAATTCTCCCGTCAACCTCCCGATCTGGTAAAAGTCGGCGCCGTAGTCAAACAGCGTGCCGCGGTCCGGTTTCCCGGGAGTGATGCTGAACACCGGAATGCGCGCCCGACGTCCAACTGCGATCACGGAATCGGTAGCGACGCTCACGGTCACGTCTCCTCCAATCCAGAGGACCTCCGCCCCGCGCGCAACCAGGGAATCTTCCGCCTCGAGCACAGAATTCGAATTTTCCACGTTTGCTTCGAGAAGCTCTATTCCGGATTGCGTGCAGGTCTCGCGCGCTTTCTCTACAAACGCACGAGAGTTGGCTTCAGCGGGATTCCAGGCTACGCCGACCTTCTTCAAGCCTGGAAACATTTCGCGCGCGATTCGGAAAGCATCCTGCACGGGAAGAAAGCTTCCGAGCCCGACAAGATTTTTGGGATGGTCCAGAGGATCGGTGCGACTGATTCCGACTCCTGCCACGGCAGGATCGGCAACCAGCCCGAAAACATGGACGGTCTTGCCGCCGCGATTCGCATTCGCGACTGCCTGCAGAGACAGAGTGCTCATTGTGAGCAGCAGATCGTATTGGGCATTGACCATCTCTTTTGCGATGGAATTTCCAACCGAGATGTCACCTTCGGCGTTGAATTTGTCGATGACAATACTTTTGCCTTCGACGAAGCCGGCCTCAGCCAGGGCATCAATGGCGCCCTGAGTGCCTTGATCCAGCAGCATGGTTGACGCGTGCTGCAAGAGCGCGATGTGCGGCATCTTTCGCACGCTGGCGCTGCGGCGTCCAAGATCGGAAAGCAGCAACCCAGCAGACGCCAGAAGGATCAGCATCACTCCTAAAGCGAGGCGCCTGATTACCAATCGCATGGGACTCCAGGACAGAACGGTTGAATATGGGCGTAGAGTTTACCACCGCATCAGTTATTTAAAACTGATATTGGCTGACGTTTGCTTTGTCGACGGCGATCCAACCGGAGCCGGCGAGCGTGTGGGGAGTTCCGGGAATCCGTTTTAAGTTATGGTAACCGGGCAGGCCGAGATCGAGACCGGGGCCGATTTTTTCTCCTTTGATGAGCATCAGAGCGAGTTTGTCCTGCGCCTGCCCAGCGAGACCCGGGTCCCAAAGGAATATCTTGTCAACCGCCCCGTCCTTCAAGAAGTCGCCTGCAACGGACGGCAGACTTGTACCCATGACACAGGTCGCACCCTGACGCCCCGCCTCGCGCACTGCCTTTCCAATACCTGCAACGTCGACGACCGAGCTGCCTTCGAAACCTTTCAGGTCGGGAGACTTCGCAAGCAACTCTTTCGCTTGCTGATAAGCGGTCTCCAGGTCCTCGGCGGTTTCGACTGGCGCCGCAACACGCTCGATCTGCGGATATTTCTGTTTGGCGCGATCATAGGCGGCGGTCGCCCATCGCACATGGCTGCGGGCGGTCACGTGCCCAACGAATGCTACGTACTTGCCTTTTCCGCCCATGCAGGAAGCAAGCTCATCCATCAGATGCGCGCCGAAAGCGAGATTGTCGAATGCCTCGATGTCGACGTCGGTGTTCACCTGGTTACTCGCCTCGTGCGTCACCACCTTGATCCCAGCCGCCCGTGCCTGCTTTAAAACTTCTTCCACCGCCTCAGGAGAATTCGGGACCACGGTGATGGCGTCAGGTTTTTCCGCGATCAACTTCCGGATGATCTCCACCTGCCTTTGCGGATCGGCATCGGTAGCACCCGTCATGCTGGCATCAACGCCGGTCTGGGCAGCAAACTGCTTTATGCCTATTTCCATGCGCTCAAACCATACGATCCCAGTTCTCTTCACGACGGTGACGATCTTGATTTGTCTTGCTTGTTCGGAGCTGCGGCCGCTTCCGGCAGTGGAGTTCGATGGAAATAGAACCCACGAAACAATCAGCACAAAGGCCCGGAATACCCTCACGATCCACTTCGATTTCAACATCGCATTCTCCGTCAGACGCCCACTGGCAGTTATGCCAATTTGTTCAAGTCGATCCTGGGATCCAAAACTTCCTTTGACTTCATGATCTCTTCCCAGGTGACTTCACGTTTCTTTTCCGCTGCGGCGCGCGCCATGATGCAGGAGATCGCCGATTCTGCTCCTGCCGCCGCTTGATTATGGAAATTGCCGCTGGTAATGCTGGCGATGAAGGCTTTCTTTTTCTCAGGGTCAGCCTGCTCGAGGTTGGAGGTGAACTTTCCGGTGGCGGAGAAATTCTGAGCTTGATTGTTCGATGCCGGGCCCTGCCATTGCCAGGATTCGTCACCCCAGATTCCAAGCGGACCGGAGTAGGGCGACTGCGACGTGCCTTTGGTGCCGAAGAAGCGCTCGGTCACGTCCCACCACCCCTTGGCGAATTGCGTGGAGCTGAATGTGACGTCGACATCGTTGGGATAGTGGAACAATACGTTGTAATTTCCGTTTGCGTCGCCGTCGCCGGCGGGTCTGCCCTTGCGGCCGCAAGTGGCAGCAGCTCGAAGAGGGTGCGATTGCAGAATCCAATTGCAGATATCGATGACGTGAATGTTCTGTTCCAGGATGATGTCGCCTGAAAGCGCGCGATCATAAACCCAGTTACGCAGACGCAATTCGACCGGTGAAGCATTAGCACGCGGCGCCCGTTCGAGATAACCAGTCAGATAGTGGGCTTCACCACAGACGATGGTTCCAAGAGCGCCATTATGGATACGATTGACCAGTTCAACAAACGGCGGACAGTCGCGAATCTGAAATCCAACATCAAGACTTAGCTTCCCATGGGCGCGTTTGCCGATTTCGACTACCTTGAGTGCGCCGGGGACATCTACGGCGACCGGCTTTTCCAGATAAACATGTTTGCCAGCGGCTACGACGGCCTCGAGATGTTGCGGGTGATAATAAGGAGGCGTTGCGATGACGATCGCATCAACTTCTTTTGAAGAGGATATCTGTTCGTAAGCTCTGGGACCAACAAAGAGATGCGAGGAATCGAGAGCGGAGTAACCTTTTGGCTGCTGCAACTGATCGAAGTGATTGCGCGCTGCGTCAAGCTGGTCTTGAAACAGATCGGCCAAAGCAACAACCCGCGCGCCCGCATCGACCAGATTGGATGCATCTTCACTTCCGCGTCCGCCGCAGCCGAGAAGCCCTACACGAACCGCCGAGTTTGCTTCTGTACCAAAAACGAGTTGCGGCTTGATAAACATGACGCCGGCGCCCACGCTTGCGGTGGCGAGAAACGTGCGGCGATCGACATTACCGGATGCTGAAGACTCGCTTGTCATTCCTCCTCCTTCTACGCGCCAGTCAATCCTTCTAAGAATGCCTTCGCTGCGCGGACATCTTCCATCTGCTGGGGTCCGGAGGTCTCGCGCTCAATCGTCACGGCGCCGCGATAATCGAGTTCTTTCAGTCGCGCAATGATACGCGGGAAATCTACCTTGCCTTTGCCGATCGGAACTTCTTCGCCGAGCTTTTTGGGATCGGTCGGCCACAGGCCATCCTTGGCGTGAATTCCCTGAATATAGGGGCCAAGCAACTCGATTGCGTCTACCGGATTGGCCTTGCCGTACAAAATCAGGTTCGCGAGATCAAAATTTACGCCCTGATTGTCGGTTCCGACATCTTTCATGGTGCGAACCAGCGTGATGGGCGTTTCCTGGCCAGTTTCGTAGCGCAGGTTTTGTCCGTTGCGTTTGCAGTACTCGGCTATGTCGCGAATGGTTTCGACAGCTTCTTTATAAACTGGGTCGTTGGGATTTTCGGGAATGAATCCGCAATGAGTTTGTACGGCGGGAATGCCGCATTGTCTGGCGAAATCGGACGCCTTCTTGATGTGAGCGACTCGCGCCCCACGGGTCTCACGGGGAACTACTCCGACGGTGAGCGGGCCACCGTAAAAATCCCAAACCTCTTTACCCGGCCCACCAACCACAACTGAGGTTGCTTCAATGTGATGACTCTCCAGGGCTTGTTTAAGCCGGTCATCGAGTCCGGGATGAAATTCATCAACATAAATCTGCGCCGTGGGGAGTCCGAGTTCGCGAACCTTTGCCATCGCCGCGCCGGGATCGTTTCCGACTGCGATGATAAGTCCGAGGCGAAGCGGCTTCTTGCCCTCATTTGCTGGGATGGATGGAGCACGAGCAGAAAGCGCCGACGGCGAAGGTGCAGGGTGTAATCTCGAAACCAACCCAGCCCCGATTACCGCAACAGACGTTTGCAGAAATGAGCGGCGATCTTTGCTTTGCATGGATGACCTCCGGCCGCCAGTGGTGGCCCGAACGTGCGCTCACCATATTAGTCCGATTCTGGATAACTTTATTCCGCCATCCTGCGAAGAAACCTGGGGCTTTACGGTGACGTTGCGAGCAGCGATGAGTCGGAGTAGTTTATGAGCGCGGGAGAGACCATGGAAAAGGCGCACGGCTCATCTGGCATTTTTGGCGAAGAGATTTCGCGACGATCATTCCTGGGAAAAACCGCGGCCGCGGCCGCCGGATTTTCCATCGTTCCGCGCCGAGTGTTAGGCGGCCCCGGATTCGTCGCGCCCAGCGACAAGATCAACATGGCATTCGTTGGTGTCGGCGCTCAGGGCTTCCGCGTGATGCTGCACTTCCTCAGCCAGCCTGACGTTCAAGGCGTCGCGGTTTGCGATGTCACTCAGAGTGCTGCAAACTATCCGCAATGGGACACGCAAGAATTCTGCAAATCAGTTCGTAAGCTGCTCGGCGTCGATTCCGGATGGGAGTGGCTCAGTCCCGACGAACCTCTTCAATTGAGCCACACCTTGCGCGTGACCAGCGGCGTCGCCGGACGCGAACCCGCGCAGAAAGTTGTGAACGGCTATTACGGGACGCAGCAGCGCTCGGGGCAATCCAAAGGATGCGCCGCTTTCGTTGACTTCCGCGAGCTGTTGGAAAAGCAGAAAGACCTCGACGCGGTAGTCGTCTGCACGACCGACAATCTCCACGCCGCCGTGTCCATTGCCGCGATGAAGAAGGGCAAACACGTCTTCTGCCAGAAACCCCTGACCCACACCATCTACGAAGCGCGCCGAATGGCGGAAGTGGCGAAACAAACGGGAGTTGCGACGCAGATCGCCGTTGCCAACCAGGCTTCCGAGGACACGCGCCTGCTGTGCGAATGGATATGGGCGGGAGCGATTGGCTCAGTGCGCGAGGTGCAGAACTGGTCGAGCCGCCCATTCTGGCTGCAAGGCATCGAGCGCCCGAAGGAGCAGGACCCCGTGCCCGCCGGGCTCGATTGGGACCTGTGGCTCGGCCCGGCGCCGGAGCGTCCATTCAATCATCTTTATTTGCCGTTTTCGTGGCGGGGATGGACCGACTTCGGTTGCGGTGCGCTCGGCGACATGGGCTCGTACAGCTTTGACACAATCTTTCGCGTGCTGAAGATGGAAGCACCGACGGCGGTCGAGGCCAGCTCCAGCGACCGTTACGCCGAGACGTACCCTCTGGCTTCGATCGTGCGCTACGAGTTTCCCGCGCGCGGAGAAATGCCTCCCGTGAAATTCACCTGGTTCGACGGCGGCTTGATGCCGTCGCGCCCCGAGGAACTGGCAGAAAATATTTCCTTCCAGGGTGGAAACGAAAACGATGAAGGCCTGCTGTTCATCGGCGATCACGGCAAGATTCTTTGCGGATTCAACGGCGAAAATCCGCGACTGATTCCGGAAGAAAAGATGCGGAGCTTCGTGCCCCCGCCGAAGACGCTGCCTCGCTCGCCCGGAAACGAACGCGAATGGCTCGATGCCTGCAAGGGCAACAAGACAAAACCCGGCGGAAATTTCGAATTCGAAGGCCTGGTGACCGAGACGTTGCTGCTCGGAAACGTGGCCAGCTGCACAGGCGAACGCCTGCACTGGGACCGCGCGAACCTGAAAGTCAGTTCTGCCGCCGGTCAGAAGTTCGTGCAACCGGAACGCCGCAAAGGATGGGAGTTGTAACCGAATAAGCGATCAGGAGCCAATCATGTCTGACATTTCCCGTAGAGATTTCGCGAAAACCGCAGCCGGCGCCGTCGCAGCCGGATTAATGCTGTCCACTGGCATCGAGCTTCATGCCAACCCGCTCGGCCTGCCCATCGGATGCCAGACCTGGCCGGTGAGGGACATGATCGCCAAAGACTTCCCCGGCACGATCAAAACACTTGCGGCGGCCGGATTTCAGACCATTGAGCTTTGCTCGCCGATCGGCTATAAGGATGACGGATTCGCAGGACTCTCCAAATACAAAGGGAGCGAACTTAAAACGATTCTTAGCGACGCCGGCGTCTCCTGCGTCAGTTCGCACTTCGGCATCGATGAGCTTCGCAAAAATCAGGAAGCCAGCATCGCCTGGGCAAAAGATGTCGGGTTGACGCAAATGCTGGTGCCGAGCCTCGACGGTCCCAAGAAACCGACGCTTGACGACGTAAAGCGTGCCGCCGACGAATACAACAAGATGGGCGAGAAGGCCGCGCAGGCTGGCGTTCAGCAGGGCCTTCACAACGAAGATTTCGAGCTCTCAAAAGTGGATGGGCAACGTACCTACGACGTACTCTTCGCCCTCCTCGATCCCAAACTGGTGAAGTTCCAGTTTCAGGTCTCAACCATCTCTGAAGGATATGACGCCGCACAATACTTCATGAAATATCCGGACCGGTTCATCTCCATGCACGTGCAGGGCTGGGATGCGAAAGCGAAGAAAATTGTCGCTGTGGGACAAGACTCGTTGGACTGGAAAAATATTTTTACGGCCGCTAAAACTGGCGGCGTGAAGAACTACTTCGTTGAGATGGACCTAGCAAAGATGAGAGCGAGCGTCCCGTACTTGCGCAAGTTGCAGGTGTGAAGGCATTGATTCCAGGACTGTGAGCAAACTCGTCCATACGGCGGAGCAACCGATCTCTCCGATTCGCTGAAACTTAACCTAAACTTCAGCAATCGAATCAGCGAGGTCCGGAATTTTCATGACACCCCTGATCACCAAGGAAGAGTACACGCAACCCGCATGCACTTCGGAGCCCAAAAGGTTCTTCTTTGAGGAGAATGCAGTCGGATGTTTTGAAGACCAGCTTCCATCCTCACCGGGACAGTACCGGTACACACAGCTGCGCGGCCCTGGCCATCTGCGTTTGCTTGACATGATGGCTTCAACGGGTGCGCAGCGTTGTTATTACTTGCTTGGTGGAGAGAGGCACTACTTCATTGTCATCAAAGCGCTGAACAACGACGTTTTGCTGGTTCATGCGCATGCGCCCGTCACATCGATGAGTAATTAGGCCGGTTGCCACAATTCGATGGGATTTCCTTCCGGGTCATGAAGGCGAGTGAAGCGCCCGATGCTACCGTAAGACTCAGGGTCTTTGACCTCAATTCCCGCCGCTCGCAACTGGGCCACCATTTTGTCCATGTCGTGAACTCGAAAGTTAATCATCCACATCTTCTGCGGGTCGCCGAAATATTTGGTCGTCTCGGGAAACGGACTGAACGCGGTCGGCCCAGCCTCTTGCTGCCAAGGGTTTTCCCCTTCGCTGGTTGGTGTGAGCGCAATCCCCAAGTGTTGCTGATACCAGTTCGCCAACGCTTTGGGATCATGCGCCCGGAAAAACAGTCCTCCGATTCCGGCTACTTTTTCCATTTCCGTTCCTTTCGATTCATTTTTGTCGGCTGCCTTCGAAAGTGGGCCAACGCTCCTTGCCTGTGATGAGGGCTTCGCGGCATCCTGTGCAGTCGCGGTTAAATCACTCAGAATGACGCCCGACCCGAAAGCATACGGCAGGAGTTGCAGTAATTGGCGTCTCTGGATGCTCATTCCATCAACTTTGCCGATTCATATTAATGGCGCGGAGAGTTGTGAAGTATACATGGTGGGGGTTGAACAATTGTCAGCAGCTTTTTAAGAATAGAAGTCAGTCGCGCTCCGCGACTCTTCAACATCTCCACGAACCCCGACAAAGGCGATGCATAGCGGCCCTTCGCGTCAAAATATTGACAACGTTTAGGACCGATGAGAAACTTTTGCCCCTGAAAGAAGTATGATTGGGCATAGCTTTCGTGGATTGCCCGGCGTTGCAACACTACTCATCTTCGATATCGAGGCCGGTACCGAGTCGATTGTATTCACTATCCTGCTATCGCTGCTTACTGCAGACGATTCCCGTGCTTGTCGGAGTCAGGCACCTAAATATTGTCGTCCTGGCCGTCGCAATTGCCGCGTCTGTTGGCTGCAGCCGGGAACACATCTCACGACGGCTCGATTTCAATCAGGACGTACAGCCGATTCTGGCCAGCCGATGCTTCAGTTGCCACGGTCCTGATCCGGAAATGCGCAAAGCAGGGCTGCGGCTTGACCTTGCCGAATGGGCGATGAAGAAACGCGAGGGCCATCCTGACGCAATCGTGGCCGGTCATCCCGAGAAAAGCGAATTGGTTAAGCGGATCCAGTCGAAGGATCCGAAATACCTCATGCCGCAGGCCGAGCACGGCGAAGCCAAGCCGATGCGTGCCGATGAGATTGCGATCCTCAAGGAATGGATTAAGCAAGGTGCTGTGTATCGCCCCCATTGGGCTTTCGAAGTGCCGGCCCGCCCGGCGGTTCCACACCACAGCGCGAGTAATGGCGAGGGGGAAAATCCAATCGACAATTTCATCTTTGCCAGGCTGCAACGAGAAGGGCTTCAGCCTTCTGCAGAAGCTGACAAGCCGGCTCTTATTCGTCGGGTAACACTTGATCTCACTGGGCTCTTGCCAACGCCCGAGGAGGTCCAGGCATTCGTAAGCAACTCTTCGCCCAACGCGTACGAAAAGCTTGTCGACCGGCTTCTCGCGAAGCCAACTTTCGGCGAACAGCGGGCACGCTACTGGCTGGATTACGCGCGATACGCCGACACTTATGGCCTGCATTTCGATAATAGCCGCGATATCTGGCCTTATCGGGATTACGTCATCCAGTCGTTCAACAACAACAAGCCCTTCGATCAATTTGCCATGGAGCAGATCGCGGGCGACCTGATGCCGATGAAGACCCTCGATCCCCTGATCGGCAGCGGGTATGTACGCCTCGGCGTCAGCAGCAACGAAGGTGGCACAATTTCCGAGGAGTTGCGCGTGAACATTGCGCGCGAGCGTACGGAAGCGTTCGGCGCTACCTTCATGGGGATAACGGTGGGATGCGCAGTCTGCCACGATCACAAATTCGATCCAACCACGCAGCGTGATTTCTATTCTCTGAGCGCGTTCTTTAATAATCTCGACGAGAAGCCGTTTAACGATGATCGCCCGGTGTGGGCACCCGTTGTCCGCGTTCCGAAAGCTGACAAAGCAGAGGCATACAACCGCGTTCTCGTCCGCCGCTCTGAACTTCAACAAAGACTCGATACGATGCGCCTCGACGCACGCAATCTGGTTACCCAATGGCTGGCGGCCAAGACGGATCCCGCGCGTGCGGTGTCCGGTGACAAGCTCATCATTCGCTTGCGCCTGGATGAAGGGACGGGCGAAGAGTTGAAGAACAGCGCGCCGAATGCGAATCCCGCAACCTTCAAGACCACGACCATGAAACCGGAATGGGGAGAGACGACGTGGTTGTGGCCAGACTTCCGCATGCAGTCGAGTACGCGAGTGCCGCTGGGGCAGGCTGGCGACTACGAAGCGAGTCATGCGTTCTCTGCCGGTGGTTGGTTCATGTTCCGGGCGGCGCCGTTCCATCCTGGCAGTTTCGGAACTCTGATCTCAAAGATGGGATCAACCCAGCATGATCGCGGATGGGAACTGGCCGCTGACGATAACGGCATCTTGAGCGTGGCTCTGGTGAATCAAGCGCCGAAGGAGGGTAAGCCAGAGAAAAAGCCGAAGAAAGAAGATGAGAAAAAGGATCCACGCAAGAAGCCGACCGAAGCGAAGGAGGCATTCAACTATCCGACCCCGCAGGACCTCAGCAAGAAAGACCTGGCGCCGAACAAGCCACCGGAACAGTTGAAGGCCGAGAAGGAAGAAGAGAAAAAAGCGAAAGCCAAGGAAAAGGAAGAAGCAAAAAAGAAGAAACCGGCTCCCGTCGAAAAGCCAGGGGAAAACATCCCTGAGGTCGCAATTCGCGTTGCCGCGGTGAAGCCTCTGTCGCTTGACAACGCCTGGAAGCACATCTTTTTTACATATGACGGTTCAGGCAACGCCTCGGGCGTCAAAATCTACGTCGATGGTGTGCAGGTAGCAACACACGTGGTGAAGGACAATTTAGGCAAGGCGACCATTCGCACTGATGCTCCTATGCAACTCGGATGGCGCAATCCAGATGAGCACCCGGCGAAAGATGCTCGCTACCAGGACGTTCGTCTTTACGCACGGACGCTCGCGATTGATGAAGTCAGGCGGCTTCCCTTTGAGGACTACGTTGCCGAAATCACTACACAACCGCCCGCACAATGGACGGCAGACCAGCGGCATGTCATCAACGAGTTCTATCTGAATAATGTTGATCCCACTTGGCGGAGGATCAAGCGGGAAATCGCTGCTCTCGATGCGCAATTGGACCAGCTATCCGCGGGTGGTGACTTGACGCTGGTTTCCTGGGAAAAGCCTACGGTTCCGTATGCTCATGTCCTCACCCGGGGCGTGTATACGGCACGCACTGAGCGAGTTGGAGCTGACACGCCACACTTTCTTCCACCATTGCCTGCAAATGAGCTGCGAAATCGCCTTGCTCTTGCGAAATGGACCGTCAGTCCTGACAATCCGCTTACGGCGCGCGTGACCGTGAATCGCATGTGGTACGAGCTTTTCGGATGTGGGCTGGTCGAGACAACTGAAGATTTCGGAATCATGGGGCAGCGGCCTTCGCATCCCCAATTGCTCGACTGGCTTGCTGTCGAGTTCCGCGACAACGGATGGAACATCAAGCATATGTACAAGCTGATGGTGATGTCTGCCACCTACCGGCAAAGCTCGAAGGCAGGTTCGCAACTGGCGAAGGATCCCAGAAATGTTTTGCTATCACGCGGCCCAAGGTTTCGCATGGATGCAGAAATGGTCCGCGATATCGGGCTTCAATCGAGTGGGCTGCTGGTCGGGAAGATCGGCGGCCCGAGCGTGAAGCCCTACCAACCGCCCAGCATTTGGGAGCAGGTAAGTTACCCGACCAGCGACACTGTGCATTACGCGCAAGAACACGGCGACGCGCTCCATCGGCGCAGCCTGTACACCTATGTAAAACGCATGGCGCCCCTTCCGAACATGGATGCTTTCGATGCTCCTACGCGCGACGTGGTCTGCACCAGGCGGCAGCGCACCGATACACCTCTCCAGGCTCTCGTGACCATGAACGATGTGCAATGGGTGGAAGCTGCAAGGGGCGTTGCTGAACGTGTGATACGCGAGACCGGCCCGGACCCTGAGCAGCGGATCAATCGCATGGGCATGATTCTGCTTGCGCGTGTCCCTCCACCGCAGATGGCTGTGGTTTTGGAGAAATCGTTTGATGAAATGCAAAAGCACTATGCGGCGAACCCAAAGGATGCGCATTCTCTCGTGAACCTTGGAGAGAAAAGGCGGGATACGTCGATCCGCGAACCGGAGCTCGCGGCCTGGACCATGATCGCGAGCGAAATGCTGAATCTCGATGAGACGATAAACAAGTAGAAGGACCCCATGAAACAGCACCCACTGTGCAGCGACTGCGAAGACAAGATCACGCCAATTGATCTGCCAATTCCGGCCGGGCTCAAAAAAGAGTGGTCGGCGTGCGAATCGCGCCGGCAATTCCTCGGGCGCGCCGGGAAGGTGTTGGGATGGGCGTCGTTAGCGACACTTTTCGGCGAAGCCAGTTTGCGCCATAGCGTTTTTGCGTCAGCCAGTGATGAGAACGATCTCAAGCTTCCACACTTCGCGCCCAAGGCAAAGCGCGCAATCTACTTATTCATGTCTGGCGCACCGCCGCAGGTCGATCTTTTTGACTACAAGCCGAACCTTGCTGCGCAGTTCAACGCCGACATGCCAGCCTCGGTTCGAGGTAATCAGCAGCTCACCGGGATGACCGCCGGCCAGGCACGTTTCCCCGTTGCGCCCGCGCACTGGCCTTTCAGGCAACATGGAAAAACGGGGACCTGGATCAGTGACCTGCTTCCCTACACCGCGCGCATGGTGGACGATCTTACTTTCATCAAGTCGCTCAATACTGATGCCATCAATCATGAGCCGGCAATCATGCTCATAAATACCGGCAACATGAATGCCGGCAAGCCGTGCCTGGGTGCCTGGCTTGCTTATGGGCTCGGCAGCATGAACGACAACCTGCCAACATTCGTCGTTCTTCAAACTAAAACCAATCCCAAGGAGAACAATCAGCCGGTTTCGTCTCGCTTGTGGAGCAGCGGTTTTCTTTCATCTGAATTTGCAGGCGTAGGCCTTCGATCGGTTGGCGATCCGGTGCTTTACCTGCAAGACCCCGCCGGTGTGGATCGGGAGACGCGGCGCAAAATGCTGGACGCGGTGGAAGAGATCAACCGACAGACACTCGCCGAAGTGGGAGATCCCGAGACGAATTCGCGGATCGCGCAATATGAAATGGCGTTTCGCATGCAATCTTCCGTTCCCGAACTGACTGACCTGAGCAAAGAGCCCCAATCAACCTGGGACCTTTACGGTCCGGACGCGAAACAGCCCGGCACCTTCGCCTACAATTGCCTGCTGGCGCGGCGTATGGCCGAGCGCGGTGTGCGTTTTACGCAAATCTACAAACGCGGCTGGGACGTGCACGACAACGTGGTGGGAAATTTACCGATTCTTTGCCAGGAGACTGATCAAGGCTGCTACGCGCTGGTCACCGATCTGAAGCGTCGAGGCTTGCTCGATGACACGCTCGTCATCTGGGCAGGCGAATTCGGGCGCACGGTATATAGCCAGGGCGGCCTGAGCCAGGAGAATTATGGCCGCGACCATCATCCTCGTTGTTTTACGGCATGGATGGCGGGGGCCGGCGTGCGACCCGCAGTCGCGTTCGGCGAAACTGACGATTACAGCTACAACGTTGTAAAAGATCCCGTACACGTGCGCGACTTCAACGCCACCATTCTTCATTGCCTCGGCATCGACCACAACAGATTTACCTATGAGTTCCAAGGTTTGCATCAGAAACTCACCAGTCCGGTGCCGGCTTTTGTGGTGCAAGGAATATTGGCGTGAGCGCAGCCGCGAAGCTCGGGGACGCCGGTCGCGTTGTGCTTCGAAGAGCAAGGCGGATTCCTCGAGTGTGGGTCAGCACAGTTTGTGCCGCCATCGTCATCGCGATATTACCGTTCCTCTTTCCTCTCGACGGCAAGGCCCACGCTGACTGGATGCAGTTCCTCGGCCGCTTCCATCCGTTACTTGTTCACCTTCCTATCGGATTTATTGTGCTTCTGCCGCTGCTCGAGTTTGCAGGCATGAAACGGCAATCCCTTCGGGACGCCGCAGGGTTTGTTCTGTGGGTAGCATTTGCAAGCTGCGTGCTTGCAATTGTTTTTGGGCTTCTGTTGGCGTACGGCAGCGGCGAAATCGGAAGTACGGTCACTGGTCATATGCGCGGCGGGATCGTGCTCGCAATTGAGTTGCTGTTATTGCTTGTCGTTCGGCAGTCGTGGCTTGCAGGACCGCAGCCACGTTCGTTTTTCATACTGGTCACGATTGTTCTCGTTACCCTCGCCTGGACCGCGCATCACGGTGGCTCGCTTACGCACGGAAGCGATTACTTAACGCGCTACATGCCGGCCACACTCAAGCGATTCGTCGCTCCGAGCGCTGTCTCCGCTCATCCACATTCTTTCTTCGCCCGGCATGTTTATACGGTCCTCGATACAAAGTGTGTCGCATGTCATGGCACCAATAAGGAGCAGGGCGGTCTCCGGCTGGATTCTTATGAGTCACTTATGGCCGGAGGCAAAGACGGCGTCGTGATCGCTCCCCGTAATCCTGACGGCAGTCTCCTGTTGAAGAAGGTCACACTTCCTCCAAACGATCCTCACTTCATGCCCGCCGAAGGACGCACTCCGCTTACACCCGAAGAAATCGCGCGGATTCGGGCTTGGGTGTTGGCGGGCGCGTCATCCGATGCGACCAGCGTCCCAGGCATTTTCATTGCCGAGGATCAGGAGGAGGCTCCGCCACCAGTTGGCGATTACAGCGGGTTGATGGGCGAAATTCGGCAGATGCAACAATCGCAAGGAGCGAAACTGGTATCCGTGTCAGCAAATCCGTCCGACGGCCTCATACTTCGGACAACCGACGCGGCCGCCAGCTTCGACGATGCACAGCTTGCAAAGTTCCAGCGGTTTGCCCCTTTCATCGTCGAGGCGGAATTGGGACGGACTGCGGTCACTGACGCTGGCGTCGAAACCCTGAGTCAGTTCACAAATCTTCGAGCTCTTCATCTCGAGGATACTGCAGTGAGCGGACGCACTCTGGCAAAGCTTTCCTCGCTATCGCAACTAAGCTACTTGAATCTGAGCGGCACGAAAGTGACGAGCGAAGGAATCGCTATCTTCAAAAACAAATCGAGTTTGCGTCACCTCCATCTTTTCAACACGCCCGCCGAACCGGTTTCGACAGCGGAAAGTGGTGACAGGAGCACCCAATGAGAACCTTCAAACGTCGCACGTTCATGAGCGTGACGGGAATCGTAGCCGTGGCGTCGGCGGTTCCCAGGCTAGCTTCAGCACAAACACAGACGTCAGCCTCGCCAACTGTTCTCACCGGGAACGGCGAATGGACTTATGAGGTTGTTCCCGGCTGGGGGTCGCTTCCCACGGGGACGAGCTTCGGAGGGACGCATGGCGCCATCTCACAAGACAACGCGGGAAACATTTACGTCAGCACACAGAGTACAACCGGAGTGCTCGTCTACAACCGCGAAGGCAGATTGATCAGGACAATCGCAAATGCTTACCCTGAAGTTCATTCGATGGTTCACGCGAACGAACAAGGAGAGGAATTTTTCTACGCGACGGTGCAGAAAGGCACGCCCACAGAGAACTGGCTCTTCATAAAGATGAAGACCGACGGCACGGTTGTGCTGAAGATCACCGCTCCTCAGGAAGCTGGATTCAAGGCTCCCAATGAGTGGCGTCTCACCGCCGCCATTCCCGCGCCTGACGGTTCAATTTTCATCGCCAATGGTTATGGAGACTCGCGCATCTTCCGTTTCGATAAGAGCGGCAACTACAAAGGAAGCTTCGCTGAGAAAGGAAATCGGGAAGGCCAGCTCGATTGCAGTCACGGTCTGACCCTCGACGTGCGCTACGATCAACCGCTGCTGTTGGTGTGCGATCGCGAGAACCGGCGCCTGTGCCACTTCGACTTGGATGGCAAATATGTCCGCACGCTGACCCAACACCTGCGCCGCCCTTGCCAGGTGAGCTTTAATGGCGATTACGCGGTGGTTTCAGAATTAGAAGGGCGCGTCACAATTTTCGATCGCGACAATGTGCCGGTCGCTTTCCTGGGAGACAATCCCGAGAAAGCGCAGTGGGCGAAATACGAACTCGATCCGCACGAGATCAGCGCGGCGGTGTTCAGCGCGGCCCACGGCTGCTTCATCGATTCCGACTCGAACATCTTCGTTTCCGATTGGAACCAGATCGGTCGCATCACGAAGCTCTCGAAGCGCCGGGTCTGATCGAAGCCACGGGGTTGCTCACTTCTGCTCGCAGTGCAGATTCTTTATTTGGCAGTCACGGCTGCGATCTCATAGTCGTCCACACCAGGTATGGTGAAGCGAAGCAACGAGCCTTCGAGCCGAAACGGAATAGTTCTCTCAGAGCGAAGCAGGTCCACACTCTTGACCATCACTCGTTGAGGTAACTTCATGCTGACGTTTTGCGGACCCAGCGGGTAGACCGTGCTCAACCAACCGTGGTGGGCGTTCGGGTTCGTGTAATTCAGCAGGTGGATGGCATAGCCTGGAGTTGTCTCCCAGGCAAATAACTCGATCAATCCATCGCCGTCGACATTCGCGACGGCCTCATCTTGAATGATCCAGCGAATCGTATTCTGCAATAACCGCTGAAGATCGCCGTGACCAGTGAGCCAGAAGGTGCGTTCGATGTCTCCAGGAAAGTATGCCAGGCGGCTGGCGCCGACTTGGCGCAGCACCACTGCGGGTTCCTCGGTGTGCGAGGCTGGCGGGTAGGCCAATTCCGGCGGGTAATTCACAAAGCCGGGAACAACCGTGAGGACCGGATTTGCTACCGGTTTGAGGGGCACACGATTTTGTGTGCCGGGCAGCCAGTTCGTGTTTGAGAAACCCTCAAGGATCGGATGACTGCGTTCGATGCGGGCATAGTAGGCATTGCCATTTGTGCCGATAACATCTCCAGCATTGCTAATACCGAGCAACTCTCCAAGACCGAATTCTTCGCGTCGATGCAAATCCTCGTCGTACAGGCCGGTTTCGAAGCTCGCCATGATTGATCCGCCGGAACGGACATAGTCACGAATCTGCTGACACTGGTGGTCGCTAAGCATGGCAATGTTCGGCAGAAGCAGGGCACGGTATTTGCTGATCCTTTCGAGATCGAGGCGGTCTTCGTGTACAAAGTCGAAAGCAAATCGGCCGTTGAGCAGCGCCGCATAGATCCCATGTATGGTCTCGCGCATATAGTCGTGAGCGTGTGCGGCGGGCGGAGCCGGATACAGAAGTTGCGTGCTCTGTCCCATGACAACGCCGATATTTGCCAGGGACCGTCGCGGCTTCAAGTGTGCATCGTGTTTTTTGGCCCACTGAAAATAATCGGAGCCAATTTTTTGCCAGCGACGATCTTCTCCGAATCCCGCTTCTGAACCGATGAAGTGGTAGTAGAGCGCCATCCCGCTGGCCAGGGTTTCGTTGAACCACATTTTTGCTTCCGCGGGATTTTTGCTCGCATTACGCCAGCGGACGCTCCCGGTCGAGTAAGCGGCGGAGACGTTGGCGGCAAATTTTCCGTCCATCATGGCGCTGCACACACGGCCTTGCAGGCTGCAACCCCAGATCGCGGGATCATCAAAGGTGCGGCCCTGATTGTCGGCCTGGAACCAGGCCGCGGTTTTACTAAGGCGATCGAGGTTCGGGCCGCAGCGAACATTGCCACCAAGATTTGCAAAGTAAAAACTGTCGGGCTTCTTCTCCTTGGCGATGGCGTCGTATTTTTGCCACAAATCGAGAACGCGGTCGTTAAACGCTCGCCAGTACGCCGTCGTGTTCGATGGAGGCAGCTTGCTGCACACGGCGCAATGGCATTCCGGCAAACTGCCGATGGGAGGCCATCCGTTGGTGTAGAAGCAATCCACCTCGTAGAGCGAATTGATTTCGCGCATGATCGCCGGCACGTACTCGTCCATGTAGCTGGTGAACATGCAGGTCTGGAATAGCCGCGAGTCTTCGGAATTTCGTTGGACGGAACCGTCGGCTTCGCGCATGGCCCACTCCGGATGGGCGCTGAGAGCGTCATCCCAATTCAAGTCGGGACTCATGCGGGCGACAACGCGCATGCCTCGCTTGCGGGCAGCGGCGACACACTCGCCGAAGAAGTCCCGCCCATTGAGAAACTTTCCATGACGGTGGAACTGAACCTTTGACGGATAGAAGGCGAGAATCCCGGTCACGCTGATGAAAACGATGTCGGCGCCTGCCGAGTGCCAATAGTCAGCCCATTCTTCAATGTTCATCACGGCAGGATCGTGCTCGGTCATATTGCTCTGACCAACGCGACGAATGTTCTGCTGCCACGGCAAGCTCGAAGGATCAACGGGCGCCAACCTCGAAGGCAAAGGAACCAGCTTGGGTGCCGCGCCGCTGATTGCAGCATCAACGATCGTTTCAGCCGAAATAGCTGAAGGATTGAGGGTCTGAATGGCAGCGGCCAGTGGAACCGAGGCCGCGCTGGTCTTAAGGAAAGTGCGCCGGTTGAGCATCTGCTCTATTATGGCCGATCATCAACACTTCACAGGAACATTTCGCCGCTGAAATTCCGCGCTGTTTACTGTGGACGCACTAAACGTCTTCTGGAAGCACTGCTTGTTCAGAGCCACTGAATTCCATTGAAATCATGCGCTTTTACAGCTACAAAAGTGTCCACATTTCACGGTGGAAAAATGGGATTGGTTGCCAGGCGAGACTTCACTTGATTTGAGAAGTGATGATCTCGCTGCGTTGCTGATCTATTTCGCGAAGGATGGCTCTCATCCGTCAATATTTTTTCACAGGTCCGCGCCAGTATCTGATGTTGGCGCGGTAGCTCCAACAAAAAAACGTGCGTCCAGCTGCGTATCCGCTGGGATACATCCAAATCATCTATGAAGACTGATGAAGGGACCATCATGTTGCATGTCGAGACTTACCAACAGGAGTCGTTACGTCGGTTCCTCCACGAGTTCGATATTGTGTAGCGCCATTGGAAATATTCGACCCCGTCAAAGCGGCGTCAGCGGCTGTGCGCGATTTGCTGTAAGCATCCTTCGCGTTCGGATCGTTTTTTTCCGCCGCCGCTGACTTATTGGTAAGGTCGACGGCGCAACCCTGTCAGGATGGGCGCCAATCACCCTGTTTGCTACTTCGGCCATTGCTTGTTCGGCCGCGTGCCAGGTCTTCTGCGCTGCCCCGCGCACCAGGCTTCGCATTTTGGTTAGCACGAAGGCTTTTCCGCGATCTACGTGGGACATGGCGCAAAGACGGGACAGATCATGGTCGTGGATCAATGGCCGCCGCCCAACGCCAAGCAATACAGTGCGCCGTCCCAACACCTGATGTTTCAGATCATCGGTGCGATGGCGGAGTCTTCGAAACCGCAAGAAATCCTGCCGGGCAGGTGCGGAAGTTTCGCATTACGAAGCCGTATCACACCGCGAAGGAGATCGAAGTTGAGCTAATATAGCTCCGACATACCGATTGCGACACCTCCGCGCCTGGGTCCTATGCGCATTCACGTATTCGCCAATAAAACTTATATTTGTTACATCAGGAGACCGCGGCCCGTTGCCACCAATCATCAACGTACAGAAGATCTCGAAAGCCTTTGGAGCGCAGCCACTGTTCCAGGACGTCTCTTTCACGGTTTCGCAGGGAGACCGGATTGGGCTAATCGGGCCAAACGGCTCGGGGAAATCGACTCTGCTTCGGATTCTGGCGGGGACTGAAGAGCCCGACAGCGGGAACGTCGCGATCCGAAAGCGGCTGCGGCTCATCTACGTTGAGCAGGATTCGCGCTTTGATCCCGGCGAAAGCCTGCGCTCAGTTATCGAGAGAGCGCTCAAAACTTCGGCGACCATTGATTCGGAACACGGTACCCACTTTGCCGAGACGCTGGGCCGGGCAGGCTTAGAGGATCTCGAAGCGGAAGCGTCCGGGTTATCCGGCGGCTGGCAGAAACGTCTTGCCATCGTGGAGGCGCTGGTTCAGGCGCCGGATGTATTGCTGCTTGACGAGCCCACGAATCACCTGGACCTCGCTGGAATTGAGTGGCTTGAAACTGTGCTGAAGGAAGCTGCCTTCGCCTGCGTGGTTGTCAGCCACGATCGTTACTTCCTGGAGAATGTGGCCACCGAGACGGCGGAACTCAACCGCATCTATCCAGATGGCCTGCTGCGGAGCCGCGGAAACTACAGCTCGTTCCTGGAAAGGAAAGAAGAATTCCTCCATGCACAGTCGAAGCGCCAGGAAGCTCTGGAAAATCTGGTTCATTCCGAAATTGAGTGGCTGCGGCGAGGAGCGAAAGCGCGTACCCGAAAGTCTAAGGCTCGCATCGATAAAGCCGGCGAGCTGATGGGTGAACTCGCCGACTTGAATTCCCGGACGCGGAGCGCAACCGCGCAAATTGATTTCTCTTCGACCGACCGCAAGACCAAGCGCCTGATCGAACTCGAGAATGTCACCTGCGAGATCGGCGATCGAAAGCTGTTCGAGCGGCTGAACTTCATCATCACTGCCGGCATGCGGGTCGGATTAGTGGGGCCGAATGGAAGCGGAAAAACCAGTCTGCTGCGCCTATTGCGCGGAGAATCGACACCCGCGGGCGGAGCAATTCATCGCGCCGACTGGTTGCGCATTGTGTATTTCGACCAGAGCCGCCAGCTCGATGCGAACATGACTCTGCGCCGCGCCCTCGCTCCGGATGGAGACTCAGTCATCTATCAGGATCGCGTCATTCACGTTGCATCGTGGGCCGCAAAATTCCTGTTCACCGGCGAACAACTCAGCCAACCAGTCGAGCGACTTTCCGGCGGCGAGCGGGCTCGCGTGGTGATTGCTCAACTCATGCTGCAGCCCGCCGATGTTCTCCTGCTGGATGAGCCCACTAACGATCTCGACATCCCCACGCTGGAAATTCTCGAGGAGAGCCTGCTCGAATTCCGCGGCTCCCTGGTGCTGGTTACGCATGACCGCTACATGCTGGATCGGGTGTCGACCATCGTCTTGGGTCTCGATGGCCAGGGTGCCGCAGAAAGCTTTGCCGATTACGCGCAATGGGAATCGTGGCAGGCGGAACGCAAGCTGGCGGCGAGCACATCCGTCCGTTCGAGGCCGCCTGCTCCGGCCCCCGCCGATTTTCCTTTCCCGCAAAAAAAGAAGCTCTCCTATATGGAGGCGCGGGAGTATGCCGGAATTGAGCAACGCATTGCGGACGCCGAGCAGGTACTCGAAAGCAAACGGTCCGAGCTGGAAAATCCTGCGATAGCCAGTGACGGTCTTAAACTTGTGACCGCCCATGCCGCAATGGAAGCAGCACAAAAAGAGTTGGACGCACTGTACGTACGATGGGCGGAATTGGAACAGAAGGCGGGAGATCTGGCGCGATCTCGCCCTCGATGAGCTCTCCAGTCGTACTGACTTGTCGGTTCCGGTCGTTGAAGGATCAGGTCTTCAATCGCATGCTTCCCTGCGAAAAGGATCGGTTCAGAATCCTGTTTTTCAGCTTCTTCAAAGATCAATGAGGATATGGAGATTAATGAGATGGTCCGCCGCCGAGTAGGATGACTCGGCAGTTCACATCAGGAGGATCATCGCAATGCATATCGCTTCGGTTGGCATCGATCTGGGCAAGAACACCTTTCACCTGGTT
>Ga0310813_10000341_pt1 | contig 30814 bp, 24 predicted proteins | sample YN3metagenome_FD_203086 | JGI IMG/M metagenome (GOLD analysis project Ga0310813, IMG submission 203086) | Soil microbial communities from experimental microcosm in Duke University, North Carolina, United States - YN3 | ecosystem: Engineered > Artificial ecosystem > Soil microcosm > Unclassified...
TATTACGCCCATGGCGGTTACGGCTACGATCACGGCGGCTATTACGGCCACTAGGTTTAAGAAAGAAGCCGCTTTTTAAAAAAAGCGGCGAGGCCATGGGCGTTGTCGCCGACACAGCCCATGGCCCAGCAAAATAAAGTTTTTTTGCTACTTTTTGTTCACAAAAAGTAGCACTTCCTTTTTTCCGGCCAATCAGGCCGCTTTGCTGGCGCCGCGCACGCCCTCGGAGAGGGCTGCCACATCGTCCAGCACGGCCGGCACGCCTTCCTTCACCAGCTTGTCGATCAGCGCTGAGGCGATGATCGCGCCGTCGGCATGTTCCGCGACGATGCGCGCCTGCTCCGGTGTGCGCACCCCGAACCCGACTGCGACAGGGAGATCAGTAACGGCGCGGATGCGCGGAATGTCCCGCGCGAGGTCCGCCGCGGTGGCGGTGCGCGTGCCGGTGATGCCGGTGATGCTGACATAATAGACGAAGCCGGAAGAGCCGCTCAGCACTTTCGGCAGGCGCTCGTCACTGGTGGTGGGCGCGACCAGGCGGATTACGTCCAGCCCGTTCGCCGCCGCGTCGGGCAGCAGCAGGTCGGCTTCCTCGGTGGGCAGATCGACCACGATCAACCCGTCGACCCCGGCTTGCGCCGCATCGGCGCAGAAGCGTTGCACGCCGTAGGAGACGATCGGGTTCAGATAACCCATGACCACGATCGGGGTGTGGCTGTTGGTGGCGCGAAACTCCCGCACCAGGCCGAGCAGCCCGGCCAACGTGGCGCCGGCGCGCAGCCCGCGTAGGCCGGCGGCCTGGATGGTCGGGCCATCCGCCATCGGGTCGGTGAAGGGCATGCCGATCTCGATGATGTCGGCGCCGCGTTCGGCCATGCCGCGGAGCAGGGCCAGCGAGGTGGCGCGGTCCGGGTCGTAGGCTTCCACAAACGGGATCAGCGCCGCGCGGCTTTGCGCCTTCAGCGCGGTGAAGGTTTGCTTGATCCGGCTATCTTTGTTTGGCGCGCCGCCGCCCGCCAGCCCAGCGCGCGTCATAGCTCGACCCCCAGATGCTTGGCCACGGCGAAAATATCCTTATCGCCTCGTCCGGAGAGGCACATCAAAATGATCTGGTCCTTGCCGAGCGTGGGGGCGAGCTTGGCCACGTGGGCCAGCGCGTGGCTCGGCTCCAGCGCGGGGATGATGCCTTCGGTGCGCGTGCAAAGCTGGAAGGCCGCCAGCGCCTCCTGGTCGGTGATGGCGACATATTCCACGCGGCCGATATCATGCAGCCAGGAATGTTCCGGGCCGATGCCGGGATAATCGAGCCCGGCGGAGATGGAATGGGCTTCGAGGATCTGCCCGTCATCGTCCTGCAGCAGATAGGTGCGGTTGCCATGCAGCACGCCCGGCCGCCCGCGGCTTAAGGATGCGGCATGCGCCCCGGAATCCAGCCCGTGCCCGGCGGCTTCCACGCCGATCAGCCGCACCGCGTTGTCATCGAGGAAGGGATGGAACAGGCCGATGGCGTTCGAGCCGCCGCCGATCGCCGCGATCGCCACGTCCGGCAGCCGGCCTTCGGCTTCCTGCATCTGCGCCTTGGCCTCATTGCCGATCACGCACTGGAAATCGCGCACCATGGCGGGGTAGGGGTGCGGCCCGGCCGCGGTGCCGATGATGTAGAATGTGTCCCGTACATTTGCGACCCAGTCGCGCATGGCGTCGTTCATCGCGTCCTTCAGGGTCGCGGCACCCGACGTCACCGGCACCACTTCGGCGCCCAGAAGCTTCATGCGGAAGACGTTCGGTTTTTGCCGCTCCACGTCGGTGGCGCCCATATAGATGGTGCAAGGCAGGCCGAACAAAGCGCAGACTGTGGCGGTCGCGACACCGTGCTGCCCGGCGCCGGTCTCGGCGATGATGCGGGTTTTGCCCATGCGCTTGGCGAGCAAAATCTGGCCCAGGCAATTATTGATCTTGTGCGCGCCGGTATGGTTGAGCTCTTCGCGCTTGAAATAGATTTTCGCGCCGCCCAGCTCCTGCGTCAGGCGCCTGGCGAACCAAAGCGGGCTCGGGCGCCCCACATAGTCCTTGAGGTAGTAATCCAGTTCGGTCTGGAAGCTGGGATCGGCCTTCGCCGCCTCATAGGCGGCCTCCAGTTCCAGGATCAGCGGCATCAGGGTTTCGGCAACGAAACGGCCGCCGAATTCGCCAAACCGGCCGCGCCCATCCGGGCCGGAGCGTAAACTATTAGGGAGCGCCTTGTTCATGGTCCGGCTTTAGCGGAAGGGGCAGGGCTCGGAAAGGGGCCAGAAAGACCGCAAGTTTTCCGCGCGTTCTCTCATTCGTGCTATGATGCGGCGCTCGACGTTCAACGTAAGGGGAAGCGTCATGGCCAAAGGTCAGAAAAGATCGAACCGCGAAGCGAAAAAGCCGAAAAAGACCGGCGCAGAGCGGGCTAAAGCCGCTGCCGCCAAGGCAGCGCCGGTCGTCGATAAGATCAGCCCGAAGAAATAAAATAACGCGGCTTTTTGGGTGGAAGGAAGCAGGCGCTTTTTGAAAAAAGCGCCGCAAAAACTTTTGTTATGCTGGGCCTGAGGCTGTGTCCCTGACAACGCCCATGCCCAGCGTACCAAAGTTTTTTTGCTACTTTTTGTTCACAAAAAGTAGTCTTCTCTTCCCTTAACCTTCACCCTGCGGCCGCTCGAACGCGTCCTTGCCGTCGAAGCGCTGCAGTTTCTCGATGTGCATCCAGGTGAATTTCGCGCCGATGCGCTGCACCAGGTAGCTGATCTCCGGCTGGCCGTTGGCGGTGGACTGGGTCAGCGGGATCGGCGTCTTCAGCATGAAGCGGCAGGCGAAATGGTCGACCAGGAAGGTCTGGCCGCCGGTTGGCGGGTAGACCTGCACGCCGCGGTTGGAGATGCCGTTGAGGCGGAAGGGCGTGTCCTGCGCCACCTCTTCCAGCGTCTTGCCCAGTTCCTCGGCGCCGAGGCCGGTTTCCAGGAACACGTCGATGCCGACCAGTTCGCGCGTGCCGGGTTCCATGTGCGCGGTGAGTTTCGGCCAGCTCTGCAGTTCGAGTTTCTTGTAGTCGCGCGAGGGCAGGTTGGAGGTGCGGCCGAGATTGGCGATGACCTGCTCCGTGAAGGCGGCGGTGCCGACGCCGTGGCCCCGCGGGGACAGGTCGCCGGTGAGGTTCTTGCCTTCGGCCAGGGTGATGAACAGCGCCTGCTCGACCTTCTCTGCCACATCAAAGGCGCTGATATGGCGCAGCAGCATGATTGCCGCGGAGAGCAGGGCGGTCGGGTTGGCCAGCCCCTTGCCGGCAATGTCCGGCGCCGAGCCGTGCACGGCCTCGAACATCGCGGCATGGTCGCCGAGATTGGAGGAGGGCGCGATGCCGAGCCCGCCGACCAGCCCGGCCGCGAGGTCGGAGATGATGTCGCCGTTCATGTTGGAGGTGACGATGACGTCGAACTTCTCCGGCGCGATCACCAGCTGATGGGCGCAGTTATCGATGATGATGTGGTCGGATTTGAGGTCGGCGAATTCCGGCGCGACCTTTTCCGAGACGCGCTTCATCAGCCCCTCGGTCAGCTTCATGATGTTGGCCTTGGTCGCGGTCGTCACTTTCTTGCGGCCTTCCGCCTGGGCCAGGCCGTAGGCGGCGCGGATGATGCGCTCGCAGCCCGGCGCGGTCATCAGCTTCAGGCACTGCGCGACGGTGGTGGTCTGCATATGCTCGATGCCGGCATACACGTCCTCGACGTTCTCGCGCACGATCACCATGTCGATGCCGCGGCCGGAGAAGGGCGTGGTGATGCCGGGCAGCTCACGCACCGGGCGGATATTGGCGTAGAGCTCGAAATGCTTGCGCAGGGTCACGTTGGCGGACTTGCCGCCATAGCCGACCGGGGTCTCCAGCGGGCTTTTCAGCGCCAGCCCGTTGCGGGCAATGGAGTCCAGCGTCTCGCGCGGCACGCCGGTGGCGAGGCCCTTTTTGAACACTTCCGCGCCGGCTTCGGCCATCTCCCATTCGATCGGCGCGTCGGCGGCCTTGAGGATGGTCATGGTCGCCTGCATTACCTCGGGGCCGATGCCGTCCCCGGGAAGCGCCGTGACCTTGGTCTTGCTGGCGGTATGCGTGTTCATGCTTGGGCCCTCAAATCATTGTTTTCGCTGGCGCTTATATCCCCTTATTGCGGCGCAGCATATACGGCCCGTTCAAAGCTGCCATAGGTTTTCAGCGCCCGTTCGTCGCAGAAGGGGAATAATTGCATGAGGATCATGCCCGCCAGCCCGGCCGCCGGGTCAACCCAAAAATGCGTGTTGGCAAGGCCCGCCCAGCTGCCGCTCCCGGCGCGGCGGCCGCCTTCTTTCGCCTCCGGATATAGCATGAAGCCGAGCCCCCAGCCGCAGGTCACGCCCGGGGTGGCGTCGGCGCCGGTGTGCAGCGCCGGGTTGGCGGACGGCAGGTAGCCGGCGCGCAGGTTCCCCACCTGGTTGCGCAGCATGTCCGCAAGCGTTTCCGGCCGCAGCAGACCCGCCCCGCCATTGAGCAGCGCGCGCAAAAATTTCTGATAGTCGGCCAGCGTGGAATAAAGCCCCGAGCCGGCGGAGAAGAATTCCGGCACGGTGACCGGTGAGAGCGGGCGCGCGGTGAGGCTGCCATCGGCGGCGCGCTGATGCGCGGCAACGCGCCGTGCGTGTTGCGCCTCATCGGGCAGGAAGCTGGTGTCGTTCATGCCGAGCGGCGCGAAAATATGGGTCCGGAAATAGGCGTCCAGCTTGAGGCCGGAGGCCGCTTCCACCGCCAGCCCCACCCAATCGGTGTTGATGCCATATTCCCAGCGTTCGCCCGGCTCGAACAGCAACGGCATGTTGAGCGCGCCGAGCGTGCCGGAGGGCGGAATATTGTTGGCCGCGACATAAGCGCCGTATTCCGCACGGGTGAAGGAATAGGCAAAGCCGGCGGTGTGGGTGAGCAGGTGCCGCAGCGTGATTTTCGTCCGTGCCGGGCGCAGCCTTCCATCTTCGAGAATCTGCGGGTTGGCCAACGCCGGGAGCAGCTCGCCGATCGGCGCGTCCAGTTCCAGCTTGCCCTGCTCGACCAGTTGCATGGCGGCCACCGAGGCGACCGGCTTGGTCATGGAGGCGATCCAGAACATCGAGTTTTCCGTGATCGGGCGGCTACCACCCGCCTCTGTGGTGCCGGCCACGGCCATGAAGCGCGGCCCCTCTGGCCCGATCACCGCGGCCGCCACGCCCGCCACGTCACCTGCCGCCACGGCGCGGTCGAGGACCGCTTGAATTTCTGGGCCGTTCATTTGGAAGCTCCCGAGAAACGGAGGAAAGGGAAGGAAGCGCTACTTTTTGTGAACAAAAAGTAGCAAAAAAACTTTACTAATTTTGGGCCGCGCTGGTTTCACCGCCCCAGGCCCAGCGTAACCAAAAGTTTTTGCGGCGCTTTTTTCAAAAAGCGCTTGCTTCCTTCCTTGCCTAATGTGCCGCGCCCCAGTTCTTGGCGATCCCGGTCTCCACGGTCAGCGGCACGGAGAGCGTTGCCGCCTCCTGCATGACAGACTGGGCCAGTTTCGCGGTGGCTTCGGCTTCGGCGTCCGGCGCCTCGAACAGCAATTCGTCATGCACTTGCAGGATCAGCCGTGCGGAGAGCCCGGCTTCCCGTAGCGCCTTGGGCAGCCTGATCATCGCCCGCTTGATGATGTCCGCCGCGCCGCCTTGCAGCGGCGCGTTGATCGCCTGTCGCTCGGCATAGGCGCGCAGGGCGGGGATCTTGTCTTTGATGCGCGGCACCCAGCAGCGCCGGCCGAACGGGGTGAGCACGAAGCCGTTGGTCCGCGCCTGTTCCTTGGTGCTGTCCATGAAGGCGCGGATTTCCGGATAGCGTTTGAAATAGGCGTCGATATAGGTCTTCGCCTCGCTGCCGCTGATGCCGAGCTGCCGGCCCAGGCCGAAGGCGGAGATGCCGTAGATGATGCCGAAATTGATCGCTTTCGCGCGCCGCCTAGTGGCCGAGTCCATGCCGGCCATCGGCACGCCGAACACTTCCGAGGCGGTGCGCGCATGGATGTCTTCGGCGCGGGCGAAACTTTCTTTCAGAGCCGGGATATTCGCGACATGGGCGAGCAGCCGCAATTCGATCTGGGAATAGTCGGCCGAGATCAGGCTGTGTCCCGGAGCGGCGATGAACGCCCTGCGGATCCGCGCGCCCTCTTCGGTGCGGATCGGGATGTTCTGCAGGTTCGGGTCGGTCGAGGAGAGCCGGCCGGTGGTGGTCACGGCCATCGAGAAACTCGTGTGCACGCGCCCGGTCTTGGGGTCGATCTGCTCGACCAGCGCATCGGCATAGGTCGATTTCAGCTTGGCGAGCTGGCGCCAGTCCATCACACGCTGCGCGATGTCATGCCCGGCTTCGGCCAGGGCCTCCAGCACCGAGGAATCCGTGCCCCAGGCGCCGGTCTTGTTCTTCTTGCCGCCGGGCAGCCCCAGCGTGTCGAACAGGATCTCGCCGAGCTGCTTCGGGCTGCCGACATTGAATTTCTGGCCCGCCAGGCGGTGAATGTCGGCCTCGATCTCGACCATGCGCGCGGCGAAATCGACCGACATCGCGGTGAGTTCCGCGCGGTCCACCATCACGCCGTAAAGCTCCATGTCGGTGAGCACCGGGATCAGGGGCTTTTCCACCAGCTCGTACAGCGCCAGCGATTTGTTCACCCGCAGCATCGGCTTGAGAAGCTGCCAGAGCCGCAGCGTCACATCCGCGCCCTCGGCGGCATAGGCGGTGGCGGCGCCCAGCGGCACGTTGATAAAGGCCAGGCGGTTGCGCCCGGAGCCCGCCGCATCGTCGAATTTCTTCGGGGTATGAGCGAGGTGCTTTTCACAAAGCGTGGCGCGGTCATGCGCGAAATTGCCGGCATCCTGCGCGTAGGAAACCAGCATCGAGTCGTCGATCGGCGCCACGGCGCCGAACCCCGCGCGGGTCAGCACTTCGAGCTGGTATTTCGCGTCGAAGAAGATCTTCATCACGGCGGGATCGGCGAGCAGGGGATTGAGCGCGCCGACCACCGCCGCCAAAGGCAGTTGCGGGGCGTCTTCCAGGCCGAGATTATGCAGAAGCGGCACATAGGCGGCGCGGCCCGGCGCGGTGGCGAGTGCTAAGCCCACCAGGTTGCCGTGCAGCGACAGATGATTGTCGGTCTGCATGTCGAGCGCCAATATTCCGCCCCGGCGCGCTTCGGCGATGAACGCCTCCAGCGCCTCCAGGCTGGTGACGGTGGCGTAGCCGCTGAACGGCGCGGCGTGGCTCGGCTCCGGCGCCGGCGTTTCCGCCGTGTCGCCCAGCCCCAGCCGATGTTTGATGCTTTTGAAGGTGTTCTGGTCGAGAAAGGCCGCGAGCACCGCATTGTCCCAGCTTCGGACGACGAAATTCTCCAGCGGTTCGGGCAGCTTCATGTCGGCGCACAGGGTCACCAGCTTTTTGGAGATCCTCGCCTTCTCCGCATGCTCGATCAGCATGTCGCGCCGCTTGCCGGGCTTCATCGACGGGGCGGCGTCCAGCACCGCCTCGAGCGTGCCGTATTCGTTGATGAGCTGCGCGGCGCCCTTCGGGCCGATGCCCGGCACGCCCGGCACGTTGTCGACCGAATCGCCGATCAGCGCCTGCACCTCGACCACTTTATCCGGCGTCACGCCGAACTTGGCTTCCACCTCGGCCGGGCCGATCGGCGTGTTCTTCATCGGGTCGAGCATGCTCACCCCCGGGCCGATCAGCTGCATCAAATCCTTGTCGGAGGAGACGATCACCGTCTCGGCGCCGGCCGCGCTGGCGGCCTTGGCGTAGGCGGCGATCAGATCGTCCGCCTCCCAGCCCGCAAGCTCGATGCAGGGCAGGCCGAAGGCGCGCGTGGCTTCGCGGATCAGCGCGAATTGCGGCCGCAACTCCTCCGGCGGTTCCGGCCGGTGCGCCTTGTATTCGCCATAGAGCTCGTTGCGGAAGGTCGTGCGCCCGGCATCGAAGATCACCGCCAGATGCGTGCCGGTATGGTCCTTCAACAGCCGCGCGATCATGTTACAGAAGCCGAAGACCGCATTCACATGCGTGCCGTCGGGGCGCGTCATGTCGGGGAGAGCATGGAAGGCGCGGAAAATGAATCCCGAACCGTCGACGAGTACAAGCCTCATGGGATCAGATCAATGCGCGGAGTCGGTGGCGCCGGGTTCCAGCACAAACAGGCGTGAGCAATAGGGGCACATGATTTGCTTTTGCGCCTCGACCGTATCAAGAATCTTCAAGTAGACTCGCGGGTGGCCATAGGCGCCATTGCCGCCATCGCAGGAAACCGCTGTGGTTTTGACATGAATGATCTCGGTCGGTTCTTTTTGCGTGGTGGCGTCCATCGGTTCTGCCTTCAAGAGTGGAAGTCGCGGCGATGATAGCGGCAATCATCCGGAAGCCCAAACATCTGGCGCTGCTGTGGCTGGCGCTGTTGAGCGGCTGTGTGCCGATCCCGTTCGGCATCCCGAAGGCACGGCCGGATTTCCCGATCGTCACCAGCGGTTATTTCCATCTCCCCGACGGCGCGACGCTGCCTTACCGCTATTATCCGCCGCAGGGGCCGTTGCGCGCCGTGGTGCTGGCGTTGCACGGCTATACCGACAGCCGGGATGGCTGGGTGATTTTGGCGAAAACGCTGAACCCGCGCGGCATCGCCATCTATGCGCCGGACCAGTCCAGTTTCGGCGCCACCGCGAATCGGGGCTTTTGGCCGGGCACGGACACGCTGGTGGACGAGGCGCGGGACATGGCGGTGATTCTGCGCGCCCGCTACCCGGACCAGAAACTCTTCGTCATGGGCGAGAGCATGGGCGGCGCCGTCGGCATCCTGCTCGGCGCCTCGAAAAACCCGCCGCCGGTGGACGGGTATGTGCTGTCCGCGCCGGCGGTGTGGGGCGGGGCGGCGATGGACCCCGGCTACCGCATCGTGCTGGGGCTGGCCGATGCGGTGGTGCCGGCCAAGCGCCTCACCGGCCAGGCGGTGCATGTCACCGCCAGCGACAACCGCGCCGCTTTGATCGCCTTCGGTGAAGACCCGCTCACCATCCATGCCCCAAGGCTCGACAATCTGGCCGGGCTAGTGCGGTTGATGGGCCAGGCGCAGAATGCCTGCGCAAATTTCCGGCAAAAGGCGCTGTTTCTCTATGGCGGCCACGACGAGCTGATCCCGCCCGAGGCGATGCGCCGTTGCTGGAGCGCAATCCCTGCGGCTGCGCCGGTCACGCTGGCCTTCTACCCGCCGGATTATCATCTGCTCCCGCGCGACAAGGAACGCGCCGTGCCGGATAACGACATCGCGAATTTCATCCTGGGGGAGGGGCTCAACTCGGCGGCGCCCAGCCAGGCCACGGTGTTTTTGGGGGATGCCGATTAGCATAAGAAAGTAGCCGCTTTTTTGAAAAAAAGCGGCGCAAAAAACTTTTGTCGACGCTGGGCCCGTGCCGTCACAACGCCACGGGCCCAATTTAACAAAGTTTTTTTGCTACCTTTTGTTCACAAAAAGTAGCGCTTTCTTGCCTTGCCTTGCCTTGCCTTGCCTTGCCTTGCCTTCAGGCGTGGCTCGGTTCGGTAATCGGCCGGGGCTTACCCTCGGCATCGATGGCCACGAACGTGAACACCGCCTTGGTCACGCGGTATTCCTCGGCGCCGATGCGTGCGCGCCGCCAGGCTTCCACATTGATCTTCATGGAGGTCCGGCCGGTGGCGAGCAGTTCGCAATACACGCTCACCTCGTCGCCGATTTTCACCGGCCGCAGGAAAGTCATGGCATCGACCGAGACGGTGACGCAGCGCCCATAGGAGGTGCGCGAGGCGAGATTGCCGGCGGCCAGATCCATCTGGCTCATCAGCCAGCCACCGAAAATATCGCCGTTGGCGTTGGCATCGGCGGGCATGGCGATGGCCCGCACCATCGGGATACCGGCGGGCGGTTTTTCCATAGGCTGTGCGTCAGTCATGGTTAGAGGCTTTTGTCGATCCAGGCTTTCAGGGCCGATTTCGGAGCCGCGCCCACTTGCGTCGCCGCCGGCTTGCCGTCCTTGAACAGGATCAGCGTGGGGATGCCGCGCACGCCGAACTGCGACGGGGTGAGCGGGTTCTCGTCGATGTTCACCTTCACGACCTGGAGCTTGCCGGCATATTCGGTGCCGAGTTCTTCCAGCGCCGGGGCGATCGCCCGGCACGGGCCGCACCACTCGGCCCAGAAATCCACCAGCACCGGCGCGCCGGATTTCAGCACATCGGTTTCGAAACTCGCATCGGTCACAGGTTTGCTCATCACCCAATCCTCAACTTACAGAATGTTTAGCCATTGCGTACCAACATGGCGGTGAACGAAGGGGGGATCAAGCGGGGACATAGGGATCAAGCCTGTCCCGCGTTACCCGCATGGAGTGCGCGCTTTCGGTCCAGATCAGCAGGCAATGGATTTTCCTGGCCGGGAAAATGTCCGCCAGAATCGCCCGGTAGGCGGCGAGCTGCTGCAGATATTTCACCGGGATGTCTTCGGGCCGCGCGGGCGGCTGGCGGTCGGTCTTGTAGTCGGCCAGCCACACCGCGTCTTCCGTCACCGCCAGCCGGTCGACGATGCCGGCGATTTCCACATCGCCGAGCACGCCGGCCAGGGGCACCTCCGCCTGCGCGCCGGGCGCGAAAAGCGGGGCCAAGGCGGGGTCCCCCAGGATCGTCATGACCGCTTCGCAAATTTGTTCGGCCTCTTCGCTCAGGGCCGAGTCGTTGGCCAGATAGCGCCGCGCGGCGTCTTTTCGCGCCGCGGGCGGCAGGTCGGGCAAATGCTGCAGCAAAGCATGCACGGCCTGGCCGCGCGCCAGGGCGGCGGCGCGGCGCTGCTGCGATTGCGCGCGTTCCAGCCCCAGCGGGCTGGCGGCGATGGCGCGCTGCCTCTCGTCATCGGTGCCGCGGCTGGGGGCGATGCGTTCCGGCCGCGTGGTTTCGCCGGCCGGCGGCCGGCCGGTCCAGTCCGGCGCCGCCCCGGCCCAAGGGGGCAAGGGTGCCATGGCGGCGGCTTCGCGGCGGGCGGCGACACGGTCCGGTGTCGCACTTTGCGCGCAGGCATAGACCAGCCGGTCTTCGACACTGACCACGCCCTCCAGCCGGGAAAAGCCGGCTTTGACCGATTCGTACCAGCATGTTTCGGGTGCGGCGCGCTTACCCTCGGCGCCGCAGACGACCAGCTCGTCCTCGGCGCGGGTCAGCGCCACATAGAGCAGGCGGTTATATTCCTCTTCCATCGCCAGGGTCGCTTGCCGCGCGGCCTCTTCCAGCGCCTCGGAGCGCAGCGCGCCGCGCGGGCAGAACACCGGCACCGTCGCGTTTTCCTGGCCCGGCACCGGCAGCCAGAAGAGTTTCTTATCCATCTTCGGCAGCGTGGTGGTGTCCGGCAGGATCACGATCGGCGCTTGCAGCCCTTTCGCGCCATGCACGGTCATGATGCGCACCACATTGCCACCGGCCTCGGCCTCGCGCTTGATCGAGGCGCCGGACTGGCGGAGCTGGTGCAGGAACAATTGCAGCGAACCGGGCGAGGATTGCGAGAAATTCAGCGCCTCGGCGAGAAACTCGTCGATTGGCTCGGCGGCTTCCGCGCCCAGCCGCCGCAGGAGCTTGGCCCGCCCGCCGAGCGGCCCCAACGCCTCGCTCAACAAGGCGAAGGGCGTGAGATAATCCACGCGGCTGCGCATGGCCTCGAAAAAACTGCGGGCTTCCTGCCAGTCCGGCCGCTCGGCGGCGCGCGAGAACAGCACCGAGACCAGCTTCCCGCGCCGGTGCAGCGCCAGATCCATCAGGCTTTCATCGGAGAGCCCGCCGAGCGGCGAGGCGAGATAGTGGGCGAAGGCGAGATCGTCCTCCGGCAGCAGCAGCGCATCGCACAAGGCCAGTAGGTCGCTCACCGAAGCCTGCTCGGTCAGCACCATGCGGTCCAGCCCGGCCACCGGAATCCCGTGCCCCTTCAAGGCGCTGGTGATCGCGGAGACCAGCGCGTCGCGCCGCCGCACCAGCACCAGGAAATCCCCCGGGGTCGCGGGCCGGCCCCGGCTCGGCAGCTCCTGGCCGAGCCGGGCGGCGACAAAGCCCGCGATCTGTCGCGCCAGCCTGGTCTTGGCCGAATCCGCGGTCTCGTAAGCGTCGGGCACCGACCAGGCGGGTACCTCGGAGGCGGGGCTCTCCTGGGTCAGCGGCCACAAGGTCACCAACCCGGCCTGTCCGGCCCGGCTCACGCCATGGCGCAAGGGTTCATCGCCCCGGCACACGCCGCGCCGCGCCGGGCCTTGCGCGAACACCGCGTCGGTCAATTCCAGTACCGGGGCGGTGGAGCGGAAGGAGACGGAGAGCTTGCCGTCCAGCCAGTCTTCTCCGGCCGTCTGCACCTTGTGGCGGAATTTCTGCCGGTATTGCTCGAAGCTCTGCAGGTCCGCGCCCTGGAAGGAGAAGATCGATTGTTTCGCGTCGCCGACCGCGAAAATGCTGCGCTGCCGCTCCTGCGCGCCGAGGCCGGAGAAAAACTCGTCGCCGATGGCGTCGGCGATTTCCCATTGTGCCGGCGCGGTGTCCTGCACCTCGTCGAGCAGCACATGGTCGATGCCGCCATCGAGCTTGTACAAAATCCAGGCGGCGCCCGGATCGACCAGGAGCCCGCCGGTATAACTCACCAGATCGCCATAGCTCAGCCTGGCGGCGAGCTGCTTTTGCGTGCGTTCTCTGGTGAGGATCGGCGCCATCAGCTGCAGCAGGAAGGCGTTGATCTCCTGAAGCTGGGCCGCGCGCAGGGCTTCCTGTGCCGCCGCGATGCGGGTGCATTCGCGGGTGAATTCGCCGCGCAGACTTTCTTCCTCGGCCGCCAGTTGCTTGCCGAAATAGCCCCTCAGCGTCCGCGCCTCGCCGTCGCCGCCTTTGGTGAACCAGGTTTCCCGCCAGCCGGCCCAGGCCGCCACGCGGCCTTCCGGCGGCAGCGCCAGCCAGTCCAGGGCATCGAGCGCCCATCTCTGACCGCTTGGATTCCCGCGCTCGGCGACGCGGCGCAGCCCGTCGCGCACAGGCTCCTCGCGCGGCAGCGCGACGGCAGCAGCGCGTATGTCCGCGCTGCTTTCTTCAGCCGCGCCCAGCGCCGCGCGCAGCGACGCGGCGATGTCCGCCGCCGCCGGCAGGGCCGCGTCGGCCTGGGCGAAATGCCATGCCAGTTCGGCAAAGCTCTGCTCGTCGGTTTCCGCCGCCAGCGCGTAAATCGCCCCGCGATGGTCCGCCTCGGCCAGAATTGCCTCGCGGGCTTCGCGCAGGCGGGTGGCGGCGTCGGCATCGTCCGCCACCTCGAAATGCGGCGACAGGCCGGCTTCCAGCGGGAAGCGCCGCAGCAGCGACTGGCAGAAGGCATGGATGGTGCCGATGCGCATGCCGCCCGGCAAATCCAGCACCTCGGCAAAGAGCTTGCGCGCCAGATCGATGGCCTGCGCCGTGGCCGGCACGTCGAGCGCGGCCAGCTCCGCCGCCAGTTTTGCCTCCGGCATCACCACCCAGGCGCCGAGCCTGCGGTTGAGGCGGATGGTCATCTCCGCCGCCGCCGCCTTGGTGTAGGTGAGGCAGAGGATTTTTTCCGGCTTGGTGCCGGCGAGCATCAGCCGTAGCAGCCGGTCGGTGAGCAGCTTGGTTTTGCCGCTGCCCGCTGAAGCCGCGACGAACGCGGAAGTCGCCGGGTCCGAGGCGCGCAATTGCTCCGCGTTGGCGACGTCAATCACTGTCATCGTTCGCCCATTCGGCACGGCGGGAAATGCCCGCGTAAACATCGTAGGGATTTTGCCGCGCGGGGTGAGGGGCGGCGAGATAGGGCGTCGCGGGATCGGCGAATTTCGCGAACAAAGCGGGCAGCATGCTGCGCGCGGTGTCGATCATTTCGCGGAGCTGGTCGGGTTTGGCCGAGAACAGGGAAATTTCCGCGCCGGGTTCGTGCCGGCCGGACAGGCGCCAATAGACCAGCTCGGCGACCGCGCCGACGAGGTCGGGGCCGAACGCGCCTGCCTCCGCCATCATGGCTTCGAGCGGCAATTGCGGAGCGGTGCCGGCGGCGAGGTCGTTGGCGCTGGGCGGCACGCCGGTCTTGTAATCCATGATCGCGATCTGCCCGTCGGCGCGGCGCTCGATCCGGTCGACGCGGCCTTTCAGCGTGAAGCCGCCCATCACGCTCATATCCGCGGATTTTTCCAGGGCGATGGAAAGCGGTGCCCCGAGCGCGGCGCGGCGCGCGCGTTCGGCCTCGACAATCCAGCCGGCGATGCGTTCCAGGCGCGCCGCCCACCATGAGTCCAGCGCCGCGCGCGGGCTGGTGCGGCGCATGGCCTCAAGCAGCGCCCGGGCCAGCCGGCGCGCGGCGTCGGGGGCGGTTATGTGCGCCGGATCGGCGAAAAACGCGGCCAGGCCGGCATGAACGATGTCGCCGAACTGGCTCTGGTCGCTTTCCTCATCGAGTGCTGCCAATTCGCGAATTTTCAGGATCCGCCGCGCATAAATGGCGTAAGGGTCGGCCAGCAGGGTGGTGACGTCAGAGATGCTTAGAATTGTCGGCCGGGCGGCGGCGGGCGGGCGCGGCTCCGGGCGGCGCCTTGCGATGCGTTCGGAAGGGGCGTCGAGCTGGGCGGCCCAGGAGGCGGCGTCATGCACAGGCAGGGCCATGCCCGCGCCCTCCAGCAGCGCGTTCAGCCTTGTGAGCCAGCGCGCCGGCACGGCGGGGGCGCGCTCGCGCCGGGCCGGGGCGCTCAGCACCACCGTGCCGCAGGCGACGGCCAGCGAGAAAAAATCATGCGCCGCAGCGGCGATCGCCGCTTCCGGCGCCGGCAGGCCGGCTGCCTTGCGCATCGGCCGGCTGAGCCAGGGGCCGGGCTCGGCCATAGCGGGCCACACGCCTTCCGCCAGCCCGCCGAGCACGGCGATGTCCACGCTTTGCAGCGAAGCTTCCTGCACGCCCCAGATGGCGACGCGCGGATGCCCGTCCTTGGTGCGCGGGCGGCGGACCACCGAACCGGCGCACAGCGCGTCGAGCAGCTCCGGCAAGTCGGCAAGGCATATGTCCGGGAGGTCCGCCAGGCTCGCCAACGCGTCCCGCAGCAGGTCCGAGAGCGCGGTGCCCGCCTCGCCGGACCAGAGCCGCGCCGCGCCTGGCCTGTCCGCCGTTTCGGCGAACGCCTCGGCAACCTGGATCAAAGCTGTGAGGGCCTCCGTCGGGTTGGCCGCGCCGGGGAGGGCGAGCGGGGCGCAACGCTGCTCCAGCCGCTGCAGAAACGCCAAATCGGCGTCCCGGCCGGCCGGCGCCAGCCGGGCGCGCAGCCCGGCGAAGCCGGGGGCCGGGCGCGGGCCGCGCAGGGCGGAAATTTCCAGAATCTTGGCGTGGTCGCGGCATTGTTCCGGGGCCAGGCCCACAGCGGTGAGCGGGTGTTTCAGCAAGGCCAGCAGCGGCAACGGCGCATAATCGGCGGCGGCGGCGCGGGCCAGCAGGCGCAGCAGCAAAGCGGGCGGCGTGTCCAGCAGCTTTTCGCCGGCGCTGTCATCGGCGGTGACGCCGAAGCGTTTCAGCGCCGCGGCGACGCGGGTGGCGAGGCCGCGATCCGGCGTGATCAGCGCCGCGGTGCGGCCCGGCACTTCCAGCGCGTCGCGGAGAATCATGGCGATCGCGGTGGCGTCCTGCGCCTCGTCCTGGGCCTCCAGCCGGGAAATCCCCATTATGTCGAGCGGAACCTGATGCTGCCATTCACCGAGCTGCGCGGCCGGCAGCAAGGCGCGGGAGAGCAGGGCGGCGCGCCCCGCATTGGCTTTCGCCGCCGGCCCGGGGAGGCGCGACACATCGCCGCGCCCGGCGCCGATGGCGGCCAGGAGCGCCTGGATGCCTGCTTGCGCGTGGCCCTCATCCAGCGTCTCCCAGGCGGCATCCGGCAATTCGGCATCATAGCCGGGCAGGAGCAGAAGCCCCTGGTCAAGGCCGGCGACAATGCGGGCCAGGCGGCACAAAGCCGGATTGCCGTCCCGCGCTACCAGCCAGACGCGGTGCGCGGGCGGCGTGTCTGCCCAGGCGGCGCTTTGCGCGTCGATCAGCCCGACCAGCCGCGCCGCCGGGTTGACCTGCCCGCGCGCGGCCAGGATCGCCGGCCAGTGATGCGTGACGATGCGCAAAAATTCCAGCGTGGTTTGCCAGTGGCTGGCAAGGTCGCCCTCCACCACGCCGGGGAGCGTCTCGGCCAAATCGATCCCGGCGTAATCGGCCTCATCGAGCAGCCGGCCGAGCTCGGCGGCCAATGTCCAGGCGCCGGGCAGCCGTACCGGGGCGCCGCGCGCGCCGTCCATTTTCAGGATCAATTGCGCCAGCAGCGCCTGGCGGCGCATCGGCGCGATGGCGGGCGGCAAATCCAGCCCGCCGCGCAGCGCCAAAGCGGCCTCCTCGATCGCGCCGAGCGCGATGATGCGCGGCAGCAGCAGCGCCTTGCCGCCATTTTCCGCGAGGAACGCGCCGGCCAGCGCCTGGGCGGCGCGCCGGCTGGGCAAAATGATCAGGCCTTCGTGCGGCGCCTGCGGCGCCGCCAGCCAGAGCTTTGCCAGCGCCGGCAAAAACGGCGCCTCAGCCGGGAAGGCGCCGATCTTCATCAGGTGGTGTTGCCCACTTCCAGGGACGCCAGCGCGGCGTTGGCGCGTTCCAGATCCTCAGGGGTGGAAAGATGGAACCACAACCCGTCATGCACGATGGCGCCGAGGCGCCCGGCTTCGAGCGCCCGGTCCCAGAGGCAGTTCATGCTGAACGGGGCGGCCGGCGCCTGCGCGAACAAAGACGGGGTGACGATCTGCACGCCGGAAAAGGAATAGGGCGCGACGTCGCGCTCGCCGCGCCGCTGCAGCCCGCCATCGCGCGGCCAGAGAAAATCGCCGCGCCCGGTGTTGGCCACGGCGCCCGCGGCGCGGGCCAGGAGCAGCAGGGCATCCATTTGCTGAGGATCGAACGCATCGGCGAGTCGGCGCAACGTATCGCTTGGACCGTCCACCCAGTAAGAATCGCCGTTGACCACGTAGAAGGGCGCGTCGGGCAGCAGGCCTTGCGCCAGCATGGCGGTGATCGCGCCGCCGGTCTCCTGCAGTTCCGGCTCATGCAGAACGGTTACGGCTTGGTAGCCAGCGAGGAAGGAAGCCATCTGCCCGGCCAGATGATGCGTGTTGACGATGATGCGCCGAACCCCCGCCGCCTCCAGGCGCTCCAGCAGATGCTCGAGAATCGGCCGCCCATAGAGCGGCAGCAGCGGTTTGGGCGTGGTGAGGGTGAGCGGCTTCATGCGGGTGCCGCGCCCGGCACTCAAGATCACAGCAGTATCAGGACGCATCAAACCACCTTTGCTCGCCAGCCAGAGTCACTTCGCGGCCCCCGGTCGTGCCATGTGCGATCGTCACGTGCAATGCATGGGACGGGGTGAGCGGCCCCAATCGCTCCGGCCATTCGACCAGTACGATGCCCTCTTGCGCCTCGTCCCAGCCAAGTTCCTCCAGCCCGCGATGGTCGGATAATCGCCACAGATCATAGTGCCAGATGGTTGTGCCGGAAGTTTCATAACTCTGAACTAACGTAAAAGTCGGGCTCGGCACGGTGAGCGCCGGATCGTTCGCCAGCGCGCGGATGAAAGCCCGGGCGAAGGTGGATTTTCCGGCGCCGAGCGGGCCGGCGAGCAGCAGGACGTCGCCCGGGCGGGCGCGTTCAGCAAGGGTGCGGGCCAGGGCCTGGGTGGCGGCCTCATCGGGCAAAGTCAGGTGCATGGCGGGATTTTAGAGCAATATGCCGTTAGAGCGTGATAGGCTTGGGACAAATCATATCAAGGCGAAGAGAAAGGCTTCTTTTTGTGAACTAAGAGAAGCAAAAAACTTTTTCATCTGGGCCGTGCTGGTGTCAGCGCCATGGACCCGGGTTGGCAGAAGTTTTTTGCGCCGCTTTTTTTCAAAAAAGCGGCCGCCTTCCTGTTTCCGCTCCAGGCGATGCGCTTGATTGTGGAAGGCCGGTGTGGTTCGTCCAGACCATGGAAAAACTGATCACCGACGTCGCCATCATCGGCGCCGGCCCCGCCGGGATGTTCGCCGTATTCGAATGCGGGATGCTGAAAATATCCTGCCTGCTGATCGACAGTCTCAGCGAGGCGGGCGGGCAATGCGCCGCTCTGTACCCGGAAAAACCGATCTATGACATTCCCGGCCATCCCGCCATCGAGGCGGCGGAGCTGATCGGCCAGCTGGAGGCGCAGATCGCGCCGTTTGCCCCGCCGCGGCTGTTCGGGCGGCGGGTGACGGGGCTGCGTGGCAAGAAGGGCGCTTTTACGCTGACCACGGATGCCGGCGACGAAATTGCCGCCAAGGCGGTGATCGTCGCCGCCGGGGCGGGGGCGTTCGGCCCCAACCGGCCGCCGCTGCCGGGGCTTGCCGCCTATGAGGAGAGCGGTGCGGTGCAATATTATGTGAAGCGCAAGGAAGCGTTGCGCGGCAAGCGGGTGGTGATCGCCGGGGGCGGCGATTCCGCGGTGGATTGGGCGCTGGCGCTGAACGGGGTCGCCGCCAGCATCGCCGTGGTGCATCGCAGGCCGAAATTCCGCGCCGCGCCGGAAAGTGCCGCACAGCTCGATGCGGCGGCGGCGCGGGGCGAGATCGAGATGGTGATCCCCTACCAACTGCACGGGCTGCACGGCGATAACGGCGTGCTGCAGGCGGTGGAGGTCGCGGACCTCGATGGCGGCGTCAAACGGCTCGAGGCCGATATCCTGCTGCCTTTCTTCGGCTTGGCGATGGAGCTGGGGCCGCTTGCCGAATTCGGGTTCGAGCTCGAGCAGCATCATGTGCGGGCTACGCCGGCGACCATGGAAACCACGATCCCGGGCGTGTTCGCGGTCGGCGACGTCGCCACCTATCCCGGAAAACTCAAGCTGATCCTGCAGGGATTCGCCGAGGCGGCGGTGGCGGCGCATGCGATCCACCCGATCGTCTACCCGGACAAGGCGCTGCATTTCGAATATTCGACCAGCAAGGGCGTGCCGGGGTAGGACAGTAAGGTAAGGAAGCGCTACTTTTTGTGAACAAAAAGTAGCAAAAAAACTTTGCTATGCTGGGCCGTGGGCGTTGTCACCGACGCAGCCCATGGCCCAGCATAAAAGAAGTTTTTGCGCCGCTTTTTTCAAAAAGCGGCTGCTTCCTCCGGCAGATGCGGCAGGCCGTAATCGGCGGCGATGCCGGCCAGTGCGGTTTTCGCGCCGGCAGAGCCGCGCGCTGGCGTTCAATTTTTCCGCAAATACTTGTTCGGCCGCTTCAACCCATTGTTGTTGCGCTGTGATCACGAAGGGGCGCTGGTCGGCGGACGTATCGAACATGTCGAACGGGCCGACGAGAATTTGCGGCGGTGCAGCGAAGGCGCTCCCAAAAAGGCCGAGAACGCAAAACGCCGCCGTTCCGCACAAAACAAGGCTGCGCGGATAGGGCGGTGTGTTCATGGCGATAGGCGCTGCCCAAGCGACCCCCGTCCAACTTGGCGGGGCGCTTGGGCGGCCTGATGACGTACTACTTGCGGGCGGAAATGTAGCTGTTGATTTCGGCGCCGATGCAGATTTCGGTCATGACGGGTTTATGCCACATAATGAGTATCCTCCATTTCTTAGACGGTTGGTTAGTCGTTGGTGCCCGTCGCCGGGTTCCTGGTTCGCGGCAGGAGGCGCGCGCCCTAAAGGCGCTCACCTATTTGCAGTCGCGCGCTGCAAATCTCTCGGCTCTGCAGCCGTTTGGTCTCCTATATAGGCCAGTTTTCCATCCCTGTCACGTAAAGTTAGGGCGGTTCGAGGCCAGGATCAATAGACGACCACCGAGCGGATGCTTTCGCCTTTGCGCATCAGTTCAAACCCTTCGTTAATCTTTTCGAAGGGCATCACATGGGTGATGAGATCGTCGATGTTGATCTTACCGTCCATGTACCAGTCGACGATTTTCGGCACATCGGTGCGGCCGCGCGCGCCGCCGAAAGCGGTGCCGCGCCAGTTGCGCCCGGTCACGAGCTGGAACGGGCGGGTGGAAATTTCCTGCCCCGCGCCGGCGACGCCGATGATGACCGAGGTGCCCCAGCCGCGATGGCAACATTCCAGCGCCTGGCGCATGACTTTCACATTGCCGATGCATTCGAAGGAATAGTCCGCGCCGCCATCGGTGAGGTTGACGAGATAAGGCACCAGATCCTCGCCGATTTCCGCCGGATTGACGAAATGCGTCATGCCGAATTTTTCCGCCATGTCCTTGCGGCCGTTATTCAGGTCCACGCCGACGATCATATTGGCGCCGGCCATGCGCGCGCCTTGAACGACATTGAGGCCGATGCCGCCGAGGCCGAACACCACCACATTGTCGCCGGGCGCCACTTTCGCGGTGTTGATCACCGCCCCGATGCCGGTGGTCACGCCGCAGCCGATATAGCAGATCTTCTCGAACGGCGCGTCTTCCCGCACCTTCGCCACGGCGATCTCCGGCAGCACCGTGAAATTCGCGAAGGTCGAGCAGCCCATGTAATGCATTACCGGCTCGCCCTTGCAGGAGAAGCGCGACGTGCCGTCCGGCATCACGCCCTTGCCCTGGGTGGCGCGGATCGCGGTGCAGAGATTGGTCTTGCGCGACAGGCAGGATTTGCAGTTGCGGCATTCCGGCGTGTAGAGCGGGATCACATGGTCGCCGGGTTTGACGCTGGTCACGCCGGGGCCGATCTCCACAACGATCCCGGCGCCCTCATGGCCGAGGATCGCCGGGAACAGTCCTTCCGGATCGGCGCCGGAGAGCGTGTATTCATCCGTGTGGCAGATGCCGGTGGCTTTCACTTCCACCATCACCTCGCCCGCTTTCGGGCCCTCGAGTTTCACCATGCCGAGATCGAGGGTTTTGCCCGGCTGCCAGGCGATGGCTGCGCGTGTTTCCATGGCGAAACTCCTTTCTTAGCGCAGCACGCCCGATGCCTTGGCGGCATGGATGGCCATAGCGTCCATCAGCGGGGGTGACAGGCAGTCATACGGTTCCAGCCCGATCTCTTTGAGCCGGCTGCGGATCGCCCCCATATCCGCGGGGTTGGTGCCGCTCTCGATCACGGAGGAGACGAAGGCGGCGAATTCCGGTGCCGACCAACCGCTCTGGTCGGACAGTTCGGTATGGACGAAATCCAACCCGTAGAACGCATGGTTCTTGTTCTCGATGCGGCCGAACATGTGCACGCCGCAAACCTTGCAGGCGTGGCGCTGGATCGTCGCCGACGGGTCGACGACGTGCAGTTTTTCTTCATGCGCGACCACCTTGACGGCATCGCGCGGCACCACCGCGATGACCGCGAAGGTCGCGCCGGCGGGCTTCCAGCATTTGGTGCAGCCGCAGGCATGGTTGTGCAGGGTCTGCGCGCCGACCTGCACGACCACCTGGTCGGTCGCGCAGTGGCAATGCAGCGTGCCGCCGGCAAATTGCGGATTGCCGGGCTTGATGCCGTGGTCGATGGCGGGATGAAGCGAGACGGGACTGGCCATTTTTATTGGTCCTTTCTGTCATGTTGCTCATCAGGCAAGGCGGGGGTTTATTCGGGCGGGGTTCCGGTGCTCAAGGCGCCCACCGCGCGTGCCTTGGTGTATTGATAGATCGAGTCGATATCCTGCGGCGAGAAGAAGCCGGCCCAGGCGGGCATGCCTTGCGCCTTGCGGCCCTCCATGGCGATCGAGAGGAACTGGTCTTCGGTCATGCCGTTATTCAGCGATGCCCGCAGGTTGGGTGCGTACTCACCGCCCACCGCATCGGCGCCATGGCAACGGAAGCAATAGGAGTCGAACAATTCATAGCCGCGGAACACCGACGGCGTGACTTTTTGTGTGCCCGCCTGGAAGATCGGGAAATGCGTGGTAACAGGCTTGCCATCGACATTGGTGGTGTAGCTTTGCGCCGGCGCCGTGGCGGCGGCGGAACTCTGGCCCTTCAGCGACAGGATCCAGGAGACGATCTGCTGCAGCTGCGTATCGCTGAGCTGCGGGTGCGCCGGCATGGGGATTTGCCCCCAGGTGCCGACATGGCCATTCTTGATCGCCGCTTCCAGCGTGCTGGCGGCACCGGCCTGGCCGGCGAATTTTTGCGCGATGGCGGTGAAAGCGGGACCGACCAGCTTCTGGTCGACGCTGTGGCAGGAGAAACAGTCGCTGCCCCGGGCAGCGGTTTCTCCGGCCGAGGGCGCGTTGTCGGCGGCCATCGCCACCGCCACGCAGGCGAGCAGGGCGGCGCTCATCGCCCCGAGCGCAGACATATTGAGCAGAAAATTTCCGGGCATTATGCGAAGTGTCATTATTCGGCCTTTAAAAAAATTGCGTTTGACTCATTGGTTCGTGAAATTCACGGAAGCGGGCTGTTTGTAGAGTTTGATGTTGTAGTCGGCGAGAATGGCCGCGATCTGCGGCTTGTTCGCGGCGATCACCGTATTCAGCTCGGCCTTCAGCGCGGTGTCCTTGGTGCGGACGCCGAGCGCCATCGGATAGGTGTAGCTCACCTGCGGCAGGCCCGGCCCGTATTCCTCGGCGGGCACCGGATGCACCTTGAGATCGGGGTAGTCCTTCAGGAAGGCGCCGATCGCCGGTTCCCAGGTGATCATCACGCCCACGCGGTTATTTTCCACCGCCCGGAGGAATTGTTCCGGCGAGGAATTGGGGTCGTCGGCGATGTGGAACACCACCGCGTCCTGGGTGAGATCGAGCATTTTCAGCGCCGTCTCCGGGGTGGTCTCTTCCTCATAGCCGATTTTCATCGGGTGCCGCGTGAGATCGATCATCGAGGTGATGTCGTTGTTCTTGGCGATGAACACATAGGAAGAGGTGTAATAAGGGGTGGTGTAGCCCTCCTCATTGTCGCCATAGGGCAGATCCATCACCACGTCGCATTTGCCGGTATCGAGATTGTCGGCGAGGAAATTGGAAAAGCCGCCTTGGCCGCGATAGCTCGCCCAGTGATATTCCAGCCGGCGCCCCATGGATTTGGCCAGCAGTTCGGCCACTTTGTTCTCGAACCCCTGTCCGGCGCTGTTGGAGAACGGCAGATAATCGGGATCGGCGCAGACGCGCAGCACCTGGTTGTTGCCGCTGGCCTGTGCATGGGCCGCGAGCGGCATGGTGAAGCCGAGCAGCGCCGCCAGCGGCAAAAGCTGACGGATCGATGGTTTGGACATGATGCGTTTCCTTTGGTCTTGAATCGTTATTGCGGTGGCGGCCGCGAGTTCGGCGCCGCCGCCGGAGGAAAGAAACCAGCCCGGCGCCGTGGCAGGCGGGAACCGGGCTGGCGTGGCGCCGTGTCAGTTGGCGCTGGCGACCGTCGTGGGCAGCGCAAACACCATCAGCGCGCCGCCGAGATTCGTGTACTGGTTCAGCGAGGCGTTCAGCCCGACCGCGCCGAGGCCGGCCGTCGATTCGTGCAGATTGTTGGTCATGCCGATCGCCGCCCAGCCGCCGACGCCGCTCAGGATCGCGACATATTGCCGTCCGTTATGCATGTAGGTCATCGGGTTGCCGATGATCCCCGACGGGCATTTGAACGAATACAGGATGTGCCCGTTGCGCAGATCGACCGCCTGGAACTGGCCGGTCAGCGTGCCATAGAAGCCCACGCCGCCGGCCGTGGTCAGCGCCCCGCCCCAATCCTGGAACATGTCGTGGTTTTCCCACTTGGTCTGGCCGGTCATCGGATCATAGGCGATGAAGCGGCCGCGATAGCCGCCCGGGCCAGGGGTCATGTTCACCAGCGCGCCCACATACGGGAAGCCTGCCATGTATTTCACGTTGAACGCCTGGTAGCTCATGCACAGATGGTTGAGCGGCGCGTAGAACAGCTTGGTCTGCGGGTCGTAGGAGACCGGCTGCTCGTCCTTGTCGCCCTGCGAAGCCGGGCAGATATTGGTGACGTTCTTGCCCTCTTCGGTCATCTTCGCCGGATCAACGATCGGCGTGCTGGTCTTGGGGTCGATGCCGGTGGCCCAGTTCACCGACGGATCGTATTTGAAGATCGCCAGCGGCTTGCCGGTTTCCCGGTTCAGCGCGTAGGAGAAGCCGTTGCGATCGAAATGCACGAGGCCCGGCACGGTGTGGCCCTGATATTCGAGCGGCGCCAGCACCATTTCGTTCACCCCGTCATAGTCCCAGCCATCATGCGGGGTCATCTGATAGACCCATTTCACCTCGCCGGTGTCCGGGTTGCGGGCGAAAATGGTCATCGACCATTTATTGTCGCCGGGGCGCTGGCTCGGGTTCCAGGTTCCGGGGTTGCCGCTGCCGTAATACAGCAGGTTCAGCTTCGGATCGTAGGAGTACCAGCCCCAGGTGGTGCCGCCGCCATATTTCCATTGATCGCCCTGCCAGGACTTCAGGCTGGAATCCGCGCCGACCGGCTGGCCGGTGGCACCGTTGATCGTGGTGCTGGCATTGATCAGCATGTCGCTGTCCGGGCCCTCGCTGTAGCCGCGCCAGAGCATCTTGCCGGAATCCACGTCGAACGCGCTGATATAGCCGCGCACGCCGTATTCGCCGCCGGAGACGCCGATGAACACCTTGTTGCCGATCACCAGCGGCGCGCTGGTCACGGTCTGGCCCTGCTTGGGATCGCCGTTGTTCGCGGTCCACAGCACTTTGCCGGTGTGGGCGTCGAGCGCGAACACCGTGCCGTCGAGCGCGTCGACGAACAGCTTGCCGTTGGCATAAGCGGGGCCGCGATTGACCACGTCGCAGCAGGCGACCGGCGGCGCGTCCTCATTGGCCGGCGGGGTGAACTGCCAGGCGATCTGCCCGACATTGTCGAGATTGATCGCGTAGACATAGTTCGGATAGGAGGTCTGGAAGTACATCATGTTGCCGACCACGAGCGGCTGGCCTTCCAGGCCGCGATTGGTGCCGGTCGACATGGTCCAGGCGACCTGCAGATCTTTCACATTGGTGGTGTTGATCTGGTTGAGCCGGCTATAGCGCCAGTTTGCGTAATCGCCGGACGGCAACACCCATTGGTTGGCGTCTTTGGCCAGGGTCTCCAGCGATGTGGAGGCCCCCGTCGCCGACATGCCCATCGTCGATGAGCTCTGGGCATGCGCCCCCAGCGCCAAGACGCCGGCGCCGAGCAGACCGAGCGCCGTCGCTTTCAAGGATGGGCCCCGTAGCCGTATTCTCAGTTTCGTCATTACGTTCCTCCTTTATGCGGTTCCACACCACAGGGCGTGTTCCGCCGATTGCTTTTGGGTCAGCACCGGAATGCCCGGATGAGCATCGATCCGGACGCAATCGCCCGGATAGATCGAGGGGCCCGCAAGTGCCGTGCCAACGCACGAAAGCGTGCGGTGACCGCGCCATGCCTTGGAAAGACGGTGTTTTTGTCGGATGGCCACCCCCGGACCGCAGCGGTTTCGTGGGACACTCTGTGCCGCCGCGGCGCAAATTGCCCGTGGCGCCGCGGCGACACATCGACCCTGGCCGCGCGATCTGCTAAAAGACTCCACGCCGAAAAAGAAAAAACGCGGGTCCAGGGGAAACAACCAATGATCCACGCCAAGAGGAATGTTCCGCCTTTCGCCGATGCCGGCGCCGGCGGTCCGGCACAAAAGTCGGAGATCCTGTCCGCGCCGGAGGCGGACACAACGCCGTGCCGCGCCGCCTATATCGATGCGGCATGGCAGCGTTGCACCGAGCTGTATCAGCTCGACCCCGAGGGGCGGCCGATGCCCGAACATATCGGCACAACGGCGCTGAAACACCGGCATGAGGCGCTGGCCTTGTTCGAGCTGGTCGGGCGCGGCGAAATGCAGCGTCTGTTCGAGCAGCTGAACCAGCAGATCGTGCAGCCGAGCAGCGCCTCACCGCGTTTCATGCTGATGCTGGTCGATGCCGAGGCGACCATCCTGGACGTGTTCGCCAATCATGAGACCCTGGACATGGCGCATGAAGCCAAGATCCGGCCGGGATATCTCTGGGATGAGCGGCATGTCGGCGCCAACGGCCCCGGCACCTGCGTGCATGACGGCCGCGCCCGGCTGGTTCATCGGGACGATCATTTTTTTTGCTGCAATCGCACAATGAGTTGTTCCGCAGCGCCGGTCTGGAACGCCGAGGGCGAGCTGCTGGGCGCGCTCGACATCTCCTTTTTCGACTACCAGGACAGCCGCACCAGCCAGGTCGCGACCAGCGCGCTGGTGGCGATGTCGGCGCGCATCATCGAGCAGCTGCATTTCGCGCAGCAATATCGCGACGCGCTGGTCATGCATTTTCACGAACAGCCGGAATTTTTCGGGCTGCCTTACGAATCGCTGCTGGCGATCGACAGCGCCGGGCGGGTGCTGGCGGTGGACGGCACGGTGACCAACCGGCTCGGTTTTTCCAGCCGCTCGGCGCTGGTGGGCCGCAGCATCTCCGATTTATTCGACATCACCCCGGACCGGCTGTTCACCTATGCCGAGACGCAGCCGATGGCCGCCTGGCCGGTGGCCTACGGGCAGAACGGCCATGGTTTCGCGAGCCTGCGTCCGGCGGCCTCGCCGCGGCTGCGCGGCGCGCGCAGCCTGCGGCACCGCGAGAGCGCTCGGCCCGCGTCGTCGCCGCGGCAAAACGCCACGTTGCGGGTGCTGGCCGGCGAAGATCCGGTGATGCTGAAAAATGTCTGGCGCGCCGAGCATGTGATGAACAAGGACATTCACGTGCTGCTGCTGGGCGAGACCGGCACCGGCAAGGACACGTTCGCGCGCGCGATTCACGCCGCCAGCGACCGGCGCGAGGGGCCCTTCATCGTCATGAGCTGTGCGGCGATCCCGGAAGCGCTGATCGAAAGCGAATTGTTCGGCTATGAGGCCGGGGCCTTCACCGGGGCGCGGGCCGGGGGCATGCGCGGCAAGGCGCTGGCCGCGCATCGCGGCACGCTGTTTCTCGATGAGATCGGCGACATGCCGCTGTCCATCCAGGCGCGGCTGCTGCGCCTGCTGGAGGAAAAGGAGGTCGTGCCGCTTGGCAGCACCGCGCCGGTGCCGGTGGATATTCGCGTGATCAGCGCCACCCATGAGGATCTGGAAGTGCTGGTGGCGCGCGGCGAATTCCGCATGGATTTGTTCTACCGGCTGAACGGCGTGTCCCTGACCTTGCCCGCGCTACGCTTCCGCGCCGACCGCGCCGCGCTGATCGAGCGTGTGGCGCATGAGGAGAATGGCGGCGTGCCGATCACCATCGCGCCGGAAGCGCGGGCGATTCTCGCCGGCTATGCCTGGCCCGGCAATATCCGCGAATTGCGCAACGCCCTGCGCACCGCGCTGGCCTTTGCCGAAGGCGGGAGGCTGGAGGTGAGCCACCTGCCGGGCGCGTTGGCGCGGGGCAGCTGGGGAACGCCGGGCCGTGGGCGCGAACCGGCGGGGCGCAGCGCCGAGGACCTCGCCGAACCGGGGAACCCCACGGAACACGCGCTGATTCTCAGCGAACTTGAGCGCCAGCATTGGCGCATCACCAGCACCGCCAACGCGCTCGGCATGAGCCGCAACACGCTGTACCGCAAGCTGCGCCGCTACGGGCTGCTGCCGCCGGTGACGCCGGAAAACTAGGAAGAAAGCAGCCGCTTTTTGGAAAAAGCGGCGCAAAAACTTCTTTGAAATTGGGTTGGTGGTGCAGAAACAGAACGGGGCAAGCTAACTGATTCCACTAACGGACGGCAGAACCTCTATGCAGCTGAAATTTCCGGATTCGAAGATGGGGATGTAACGCCTAGCGCGGCGCGCGCCTTGGCAACACGGTCGGGAGAATCACTAAATACATAACCTCGTTCAAGGAGTCGGCGTGTATAGTATTTGTTATACATAAACGCCCAAATGAACATGGCGACCCACGAACCGATGCCGAGCGTGAAGCTGCCGACGATTATCATGATAGCTATGGCGCCTAGGAACGTTACAAAATCTTGACGGAACAGAGAAACAAAAGCACCAAAGAAAAATGTCGTCCATGAATACCCGTAAAAGCCCTTTTTGACGATTCCGGTATCTTTGTGCTTTAGCATCACAATTTCAGCCATAGCGGATGTTCCTTCGTTAAGGTCAGATGAGTATTGTGTTAAGATAATTTTAATCTTGTATCAATGATATAGCTTTTGGTTTCGCTCTACTCAAACCCTTCTTCATGAATGTTTGAGTCAAACCTCTTCTCTTTCTATCGAACTGAGTGCAGGATGAATAACTTGCATCCTCCTGATCCGTAAGGCAAAAGTTCATAACTAATTGCTAGGTAAGCTAACCGTCGTCACGACGCTGAGGACCGTTAGCAGGAGGAACAGAGAATGAGGCGAGAGTCTCTGGAACGTGGGCTGATTTTATTTTTCCGTGTCGCCATGGGGTGGATTTTCCTGCATGCCGGCCTGGGCCAGGTGCTGGCGCCGCATTTCAGCATCGTGCCATTCCTCTCGCATACGAAAACCTTTCACAGCACCTTTGCCATTTTCACGGATCCCGACATTGCCCCTCTGGTCGGCGTGCTGGTTGCATGGGGGCAGGTGCTGATCGGCCTTTCGCTGTTCTTCGGCGCGTTGGTGTCGTTCAGCGCGCCGTTTGGCATTCTGCTCATGCTGCTGTTCTGGCTCGCGCATATGGATTGGCCGTTCAATGATGGCCGCTTCTATGTCTTCGTCGGCCCGGACCTGCTGTTCGCCGGCATTGTTGCGCTTCTGCTGATCAAGCGGGCCGGCCATGTCGTCGGCCTCGACGCGATCCTGCTCCGGCGGCGGGTTTTCGCGAAGAAGGAAGGCTACTTTTTGTGAACAAAAAGTAGCAAAAAAACGCTGGGCCGTTGGCTGTGTCCGAGACAACGGCCCAGACCCAGCGTAACAAAAGTTTTTGCGCCGCTTTTTTCAAAAAGCTGCCTCTTTCTTATAGCTTTCAGATTGGCAGCGCGCCGTCCTTCATCCGCTCCATGGCAAAGCGCGAGGAGACGTTGCGCAGCGGCACGGCCGCGATCAGCCGCCGGTAGAAGGCGTCATAGGCGGCGATGTCCGGCACGATCACGTGCAGCAGGTAATCGACGTCGCCGCTCATGCGCCAGGCGCCGACGATCTCCGGTGTTTCCGCCACCAGATTGGCGAAGGCGGAGAGCCATGCCGAGGAATGGTCGGCGGTCTCCACCGAGACGAACACCGACACCGGCAGGCCGAGCTTGTCGGCATCCAGCACGGCGACGCGGGCGCGGATGATGCCCATCTCCTCCATGCGCTTGATGCGTTTCCAGCAGGGTGTGGCGGTGAGGCCGACCTTGTCGGCGATGTCGTTCAGCGAGAGCGACGCATCCTTGGAGAGCAGACGCAGGATGGCGCGGTCGGTGGTGTCGAGGTCGGTCATGATATGGCGGCTGACATGGTCTGTGATTTTCATAGGGCTAGAGGTGACCAGGGGCAGCGGGACCGGGAACGGGGCTATTGCGGTGGCGAATGAACCGCGCTAGAGGCCGCTCCGGGTCACGCCCCCCCAATGGGGCGCTATTCTTCTGTAAGGGAGATTTTTTATGGCAGATCTGTCTGCCGCCGCAAAGCCGGCGGTCCGCCCTGTAACCCCCTATTTTTCATCCGGTCCCTGCGCCAAGCGCCCCGGCTTCAGCCTGGAAGCGCTGAAGGACGCCGCTTTGGGCCGCAGCCACCGCGCCAAGGGGCCGAAGGCCAAGCTGGCTGAGGTGATCACCCGCTCGCGCGCGATTCTCGGCATGCCGGAAGATTGGCGTCTCGGCATCGTGCCGGGCTCGGACACCGGAGCCGTGGAGATGGTGCTGTGGTCGATGCTGGGCGCGCGCCCGGTCGACGTTCTGGCCCATGAGAGCTTTTCCCAGGCCTGGGCGACGGACGTGGTGAAGCAGCTGAAGCTGGCCGACGCCCGCGTGCTCGACGCCCCGTATGGCCGCCTGCCGAACCTCAAGGATATCGATTTTTCGCATGACGTCGTGCTGGCCTGGAACGGCACTACGTCGGGCGTGTGCTTCCCCTCCGGCGATTTTATTCCCGCCGACCGCGCCGGGCTGGTGATCGCCGATGCCACCTCCGCCGCCTTCGCCATGGACCTGCCCTGGGACAAGCTCGATGTCGTCACCTGGAGCTGGCAGAAGGTGCTGGGCGGTGAAGGCGCGCATGGCATGCTCGCGCTCAGCCCGCGCGCGGTGGAACGGCTGCTCACCTACAAGCCGGCCTGGCCGTTGCCGAAAGTGTTCCGCATGACTTCGGGCGGCAAGCTGAGCGAAGGCATTTTTGTTGGCGAAACGATCAACACGCCGTCGATGCTCTGCGTCGAGGACGCGCTCGACGGGTTGCGCTGGGCCGAGCGCATCGGCGGCCTGCCTGGCCTGCTTGGTCGCTGCAACGCCAATCTCGCGGCGGTCGCCAATTGGGTTGAGGGCAATGCACGCGTGCGCTTCCTGGCGGAAGTGCCGGAAACGCGGTCCTGCACCTCGATCTGCCTTGCCATCGCCGCGCCTTGGTTCGCCGCGCTGAACGCCGAAGGCCAGGCCAAGGCGGCGAAGGCTGTCGCTTCCCTGTTGGAGAAAGAGGGCGTGGCCTTGGATGCCGGCGCCTATCGCGATGCCCCGCCGGGCCTGCGCATCTGGGGCGGCGCCACGGTCGAAACTTCCGATCTGGTGGCGCTGCTGCCGTGGATCGATTACGCGATCGATACGGTGCAAGCCGAGTTTTAAGAGTTCTTCTTTTTGTGAACAAAAAGAA